>Ga0335082_10007688_pt1 | contig 11696 bp, 7 predicted proteins | sample Lox_Sample_41_FD_206718 | JGI IMG/M metagenome (GOLD analysis project Ga0335082, IMG submission 206718) | Soil microbial communities from Loxahatchee National Wildlife Refuge, Florida, United States - Lox_Sample_4.1 | ecosystem: Environmental > Terrestrial > Soil > Wetlands | place: USA: Florida...
GTCGCCATCTACAACACTTTCTGGACCTGGATTCCCGCAGGGCTGCTTTTCGCAGCAGGTATAACGATCTACCTGCGCGCGGGAGCGCATTTCAGTTGGACGCAGCTCGGAGGCCTGCCCGAAGTCCGGGCCGACCACAAAGACGACCGGTTGATCACGACCGGCATCCGTGCGCGAGTGCGCCACCCGATCTATCTCGCGCACCTCTGCGAGATGTTTGCCTGGAGTATCGGGACGGGGCTGATGGTGTGTTGGATTCTGACGGCGTTCGCCATCGTCACGGGCGCGGTCATGATCCGCATGGAGGATGCCGAGTTGGAGAAGAGGTTCGGAGAAGAGTTCGCTGCTTACCAAAGGAGAGTCCCCGCTATACTGCCTATGTTCCGACTTGGCTGAGGTCCGAGGTCTGAGGTCCGACGCCCGTTCTTCATGCGCTTCGAACTCTTCATCGCACGCCGCTACCTTCGCGCCAAGCGCAGGCAGGCCTTTATCGGGATTATTACCGGCATCTCGGTAGCCGGGGTCGCTGCTGGCGTTGCGTCGCTGGTGGTCGCGCTGGCGATCAACAATGGTTTCTATAGGGACCTCCAGAAGCAGTTGCTCGGATCGACGTCGCACATCAGTTTGCAGCGGGTCGCCGACGATGGCATCAAAGACTGGCCTCCTCTTATGGACCGGCTGGCGAAGCAGCCTCACGTTGTAGCGGCGGCTCCGGCGATCTTCGAGCAGGTGCTGGTCTCACGCGGGCCGCGCGCTCGTGGGGCTGTGCTGAAGGGGATGATTCCGAAGTACGAGCGGAAAGTGGGGGATTTGCTGGCTTCGGTGGTGGAAGGGTCGGCGGAGGCGCTGGAAGATGAAAGCGAAAATCCCCACTTCTCCCAAAATCAGGGAGAAATGGGGCACCCAACGTCTTCAATGCCTTCGGCGACGGCGGACGGCGCGTCCGCCGCTGCACCATCTCCCGACTCCATGGCCGCCGTTCAGCAGCGCGTTGCTGCCATGCCTCCGATCGTTCTTGGGCAAGACATGGCGGACAATCTTGGTGCGACGGTCGGCTCCGTCGTGACTCTGGTTAGTCCGCAGGGAGAACTCACTCCTTTCGGAACCGTGCCGAAATACACGCGGTTCCGCGTGGTGGGGATATTTCATTCCGGATTTTTTGATTACGACTCCGCTTGGGCCTTCACGCGGCTCTCCGACGCGCAGCGGCTGTTTGGGCTGAGCGATCTCATCTCAGTGATCGAATTCAAAGTCGACGACCTCGACCAGGCCGACGCCGTCGCGCACGAGATCGAAGACGCTGCGGGCAAGGGTTTCATGGCCACCAACACGCTCAAGCAAAACAGCGCACTCTTCAAGGCGCTCAAGACCGAGCGGCTGTTCACGATCATCACGGTTGGGCTGATCGTAGTGGTGGCGGCCCTGAACATTCTGATCTCCCTCATCATGATGGTGATGGAGAAAACGAAAGATATTGCGGTGCTCTTGTCGATGGGGACGCGCAAGTCGCAGGTGCGGAATGTCTTCATCGCGCAGGGAGTGCTCATCGGAGTGATTGGGACGGCAATTGGACTGGTGCTCGGCTACGCGATCTCGTATCTCGGCGGACGCTATCACCTGATTCATCTGTCGCCTGAGGTGTACTCGATCGACTACGTGCCATTTGCTACCAGTATCTGGCACGGTTTTTGGGTGGCGGTCGGCGCCGTGACAATTTCGTTTGTGGCGACGCTGTATCCGTCGTGGTCGGCGGCGCGGGTGCTGCCGGCCGAGGCGTTGAGATATGAATAGACGGCCCGTAACCGTTGTGATTCTCATCACATGAAGCTCGCAGGACGGGAGATATGTTCTTTATGATCGTCGGAACTACCGCCGGGGCTGTAGAGTCGTGTCAGCCAACCCGCACTCCGGCAGCGGTTTGGAACGAAACCGGGACACCATGCATCTAACGAGTGAAGATTGCATGCTACGCGTGGAAGGATTGAAGAAAGTCTTCCGGTCCGGCGAATCGGATCTGGTGCTCTTTGAGAACCTGTCGTTTGCTGTGAAGCAAGGGGAAATGCTCGCCATTGTGGGAGAGAGCGGCGCGGGGAAGAGCACACTTTTGCACATCCTCAGCGCCCTTGATCGTGCTTCTGCGGGTGACGTATACTGCGCCAACTTGCGATTGAATTCCTTGTCTCACGACGAAGCCGCGGATTTTCGCAATCGCGAGACCGGCTTTGTATGGCAGTTTCACTATCTGTTGCCGGAATTTACGGCGGCAGAGAACGTTGCCATGCCGCTGCTGCTTCGGGGGCAGTCGTGGCAGCAGGCAGAACCGGAAGCCTCGCGCTGGCTGCGTGAGGTCGGACTGGAGAAACGCGCGCATCACCGCTCCGGAGAGCTTTCCGGCGGCGAGCAGCAGCGGGTGGCTCTGGCCCGAGCGCTCATCACCGGGCCTAAGCTGTTGCTGGCGGATGAGCCAACCGGGGACCTGGACGGACAGACTGCGGAAGCAGTATTTGCTTTGATTGCGCGGCTCCATCGCGAGCACCAGCTCACCTCCCTCATTGCTACGCATAATTTGTCGTTTGCCAAAAGATGTCACCGCGTGTTGCGGCTTCAGCGAGGGTGCGTGGAAGAAATCGCGCCGGAGTCACTTCCGGCGTAACGGAATGCCAGTTCGAGGCACGATAGAGACAAGGGCTTTAGCCCCTGTGACAAGATTAGTAAGAGAAAGTGCAACAGAGTGGCTCAATGCAAGGCCGAAGGGTAATGACAGGGATTCCTTCGGTAACGTGATTAAAGGGATGGCAGCCCGTTTTCGCAGCTTGGGTTTCCTGGCCCTTTGATTGCATAATGTAAGGATTAATATTAAAGAGAAGGGCCAGATTCCAGGGCCACACACAACGCAACGTCCGGCTTCAGCGGGGTCGGAAGTCCAGGTGCTTCCCACCCAGGAAGGTCAAGGGGAAGGGCATTATGTTTGAACGCTATACGGAGAAAGCCAGGCGCGTCATCTTTTTTGCACGCTATGAGGCCAGCCAGTTCGGGTCTCCTTATATCGAGACCGAGCATCTCCTTCTGGGACTCCTGCGTGAAGACAAGGCCCTTACGAATCGTTTTCTGCGGTCTCATGCGTCGGTGGAATCGATCCGCAAGCAGATCGAAGGACACACCACGATCCGCGAGAAGGTTTCCACGTCGGTCGATCTCCCGCTCAGCAATGAATGCAAACGAGTTCTGGCCTATGCGGCGGAAGAAGCCGAGCGCCTTTCGCATCGCCACATCGGAACGGAACATTTGTTGTTAGGGCTGTTGAGAGAAGAAAAGTGCTTTGCCGCCGAGATCCTGCACGAGCGCGGCCTGCGGCTTTCGACGATCCGCGAAGAACTGGCTCGCAGCACGCAGGAGAAGGCCCAGCCGCAGCGGCAGCGTGAAAGTTCGCTGCTGGCGGAGTTTTCGCGGGATCTGACCCAGGCCGCCATGGACACCCAGCTCGATCCCTTAGTGGGGCGTGAGGGCGAGGTCGACCGCGTTATCCAGATTCTCTGTCGCCGCACGAAAAATAATCCCGTTCTCATCGGAGAGCCCGGGGTGGGGAAGACTGCCATCGTCGAGGGACTGGCACAGCGCATCGCGGACGGCGAGGTTCCCTCGTTCCTGGCCGATAAACGCATCCTGGCTCTGGACCTTTCTCTGATCGTGGCTGGCACCAAGTATCGCGGCCAGTTCGAAGAGCGCCTCAAGACGATCATGAAAGAGTTGATGGAGTCGCAGAACTCCATCATCTTCATCGATGAACTGCATACGCTGGTCGGCGCCGGGTCGGCGGAAGGTTCGCTCGACGCCGCCAATATTCTGAAGCCTGCACTTTCGCGCGGCGAGATTCAGTGTATCGGCGCGACGACCCCCGGCGAATATCGTAAGTCGATCGAAAAAGATCGTTCGCTCGAGCGGCGCTTCCAGGCCGTAAAAGTACCGCCCCCGAACGAGACCGACGCGATCAAGATTCTGTTCGGGATCAAGGACCGCTACGAGAAGTTCCACGCCGTCACTTATACCGACGACGCAATCAACTTCGCAGTTTCACATTCGAACCGCTATATTCCCGACCGCTTCCTGCCCGACAAGGCAATCGATTTGGTTGACGAAGCCGGAGCCCGCGTAAAGCTGCGCCAGACATCGCTTCCGGAAGAACTTACCGAAGTGCAGAAGCGCATCAAGTTCATCGTGCACCGCATGGAAAACGCCATCGCGAACCACGAGTTCGAGAAGGCGCGCTTTTACTCCGACGAAGAACGCAAGGAGCGCGAGAACCTGCGCGCCCTGCGCGAGAAATATCATCTCGACGAGTCTTCGACCGGGGTGGTCAACCGCGAGGACATCGAAGACGTTGTCTCGCGGTGGACCGGCGTGCCCATCACCTCGATCAAGGAAGAAGAGACGCAGAAGCTGCTGCGGATTGAAGAAGAGCTGCACAAGCGGATCATCTCGCAAGATAAATCGATCAGTGCGCTGGCTCGCGCCATCCGGCGCTCGCGTGCTGGCCTGAAGAACCCGAACCGGCCTATCGGTTCGTTCCTGTTCCTCGGACCCACCGGCGTCGGCAAGACTGAGGTCGCGCGCACGCTGGCGCAGTTCATGTTCGGCACCGAAAAAGCTCTGGTCCGCTTCGACATGTCCGAGTTCATGGAAAAGCACTCGGTCTCGAAGCTGATCGGTTCGCCTCCCGGATACGTCGGCTACGAAGAGGGCGGCCAGCTCACCGAGCGCGTGAAGCGCGCCCCCTACAGCGTGGTCCTGCTCGACGAAATCGAGAAGGCACATCCGGATGTCTTCAACATCCTGCTGCAGGTGTTTGAAGACGGCCAGTTGACCGACGGTCTGGGCAACACGGTCGACTTCAAGAACACGATCATCATCATGACCTCGAACATCGGCGCCCGGCACCTGCAAAAGCGCGAAGGCCTGGGCTTCGCGTCGACGAAGGAAAACGATATCGCCGACAAGGTCGAAGAGTTGGTCAAGAACGAGGTGAAGCGTACCTTCAACCCCGAATTCCTGAACCGTATCGACGAGATCATCATCTTCAACGCCCTGGGCGAGAACGACCTCATCCAGATTCTCGAACTGATGGTCACGCAGCTCAACACGAACCTGGCGCAAAAGTCGATCACAGTCACGGTTGCGGACGAAGCCAAGAAGTGGATCCTTAACCAGACTCTAACCGACCGCAGCTACGGAGCGCGTCCGCTGCGCCGCGCGCTGCAGAAATACATCGAAGACCCGCTGTCGGAGGCTCTGATTCAGGGCACCATCACCACGCGCCCCGCCTTCATCGAGGTCTTCCTGGAAGGCAACAAGCTGTTCTACCGCCCAGTAGATTCCGAGAAGGCGGAAGGGGTGTTGTTGTACGAGAATTAGAAGCCGCCAGCTTTCAGCCAACAGCCGTCAGCGAACCGCTGGCGGCTTTTGCGTTTTGGCGAGATCCCAAACGCGACTTTTTCCTCCGCGCAAGCTTTAGACTGGTACTCGCATGCCTTCCGGCAAGATACTTCGGCTGGCCTGCCCGCTCGTGGTAGCCCTGGCTTGGCCACTCGTGGCGCAGAACTCCGTGCCGTCGGCCCCTCCGACTGCCGGGGACCAGCGCTCGTCCCCGGCCGCTCCACGCAAGTCCCTCACCTTCGAAGAATTCGTCGACGCAACCATCGCACAGGAGCGCCGCCTTACCAAACTGATACGCCATTTCAAGCCTGTCATTGAGACCTACATACAGAACCAGAAGCAAGACTCCGATGTTCAGACCTCGCCCAAAGACGACGTCTATTTCTTGAGTCGCCTGCGTCTGGATGGAACTGCACTTTCCAGCCGGGAGTTTGAAACCTCAGGGCGCTCCCGGGGCCGAAAGAAATCGCGAAGGAATGCAGAAGTGTTCGCTGCAGGAGATTTTGCGCAAGAGGTATTCCCCGACTTCGATCACTTCGATCGTCAGAACTACGAGTTCAAGCTGGTCCGCTGGGAGATGCTTGGCGAAGTGCGTTGCATCGTCATCGACGTGACTCCCCGCGAGGCGACTGACAATCGTGGCTTCATGGGCCGCATCTGGGTGGAAGATCAGGACAACAACATTGTCCGCTTCACCGGAACGCACACCGCGAAAGCTTACGCCCGGCACTCATTTCATTTCGATAGTTGGCGACTGAATACTTTGGGCAACATGTGGATGCCGGCCTACATCTACACTCAAGAGTCGGGTCTGAATGATCCTTCGAGTCGTGGCCTGTGGTTCAAAGCGCAAACCCGGATCTGGGGTTACGACCTGCAGCAGGCGGGGGACCACCGTGAGTACGCCAAACGTTTGACGGACAATCCTGTGGCGGTTGACCCCAACCGGCGCGAAGCTTCGCAGAACTTGAGTCCAAACCTGACTGTTGGTACGAGCGCCTACACGCCGGAGGATAACGTAGTGGAACGTCTCCAGCTTGCCGGACTGATGGCGCCCGATGGCGACGTAGACCGCATCCTCGAAACCGTCGTCAATAATCTGCTGGTCACCAACAATCTTGATATTGCCGGCGTACACTGCCGGGTTCTGCTTACCACGCCTCTGGAATCGTTCGTCATCGGTCGAACCATCGTCGTAAGCCGGGGATTGCTGGATGTCCTTCCGGATGAGGCAACCTTGGCCGCTGTCGTGGCGCACGAGCTGGCGCACATCGTTCTAAACCATTCTCTGGCTCGCGAGTATGCGTCACGGTATCGTCTGTTCTTTCCGGACCTGGAAACCTACACCAAGCTTGACTTCCGATTCGACGCGGCCAAGGAAGCGGAGGCTGACAGCAAGGGACAGGAATTGTTTTCCAAGTCGCCCTACGCGGACAAGATCGCAAGCGTAGAGCGCTTCCTGCAGGTTCTGGAGGCCCGCTCTCCGCAATTGCCGAACCTGTTGCGCGCCCACTTGAGCACTGACTTCGGGAGCAGTCACTTCGTCGCGATGCGAGCTATCGGTTCTGCAAAGAACCTCCAGGTGGATCACGCGGATCAGATGGCGGCCTTGCCTTTGGGCTCGCGGATCAAGCTGGATCCCTGGTCGGACCGGATCGAAATCCTCACCGCCCAATCTCCCCCTCCCATGACAGCCGCGGACAAGAGGCCGTTCGAGGTGTCTCCATTTTTTCCTTACCTCAAGCGGCTGGCGGAACCGAAGGCAACTCCCGCAGGAACAAGTCCGTAAACACCCTACTTCATGGTTGACCCTGTCCCGAGCCTGTGGCAAGATGCACCGAACAGCGCGGGTTCTGCGCCAGATTCCGCCAATCCGGGGCGTGCCATTGAGGTGAAGTATGAAGTACCGGCTACTGTTTGCCCTTCTGGCTGTATCTCTCTTCACATTCACTCTTTGCGCCTTCGCGCACGATGTCGTCGTGCCCGCCGGCACTCTTCTGCAATGCACGCTAAACGAGCCCAATTTCTCCGCGGCCTCGGTCGACGTGGGCGATCCCGTGCTGTGTCACCTGCGCGGCCTCACCGTGTTCGGACAACAGGCGTTTCCGCGCGGCAGCTATCTTGTCGGACATCTCGAGGCTGCCAAGGATCCCGGCCACTTCTTCGGCAAGGGATATCTCAAGCTCCAGTTCGACCGCATCGGCGTCCCCAGCGGTGATCTCCCGCTCGAAGCAAAAGTGATTGCCACTCGCGGCTATAAAGTCGACAAGTCCGGCTCCATCGACGGCAAAGGACACGCCAAGCGCGACGTCGTGGAATGGATGCTGCCGCCGCTCTGGCCGTGGAAAGTGATCATGCTGCCGGCACGCGGGCCACGTCCCAAGCTGAAGGGCGAAACCGTCCTCAGCCTGCGCCTCATGGACGACGTCCAGATCGCGCAACTGGCGCAGACTTTCGGTCCGGGCTGGCACTTCTTTGGACAAGTGCAGCGCAACTCCTATGACAACGCGCAACTGAACACGGTGCGGCCACAGCTCACCGTGCGACCAGTCAGCGACTCCGCGGTGCCGCAGGCATCGTTCGCAACCTACGTGACCCGTGCTCCGGCGGCGAGTCAGGATAACGTGGCGAGCCCTCCCGGCATGCCCGTGTTCGTTCTGACGAGTGGCGCGGTCTTATCAGTCAGCGGATACGGCTACTCCGAGAATCGAATCAGCTACACGCTGGTCGGTGGCGGAACGGGCGTCATCAACACTGATGACGTCGACTGGCTCACGACCACAAAGCTCAACAACCGGCGCGGGGTGAGGCTAGCTTTGCACGCAGGCCACGCGAACCAAGGCGCACCGGGACTCTAGTGTTTTATCGGGCTGAAAATCCCCACTTCTCGCGCATAAGGCGCGCGAGAAATGGGGCACCCGGATTACATTTTTTGCGACCTCTCCCCTAAGCTCGCAATCCGACTACTATGCCCAAAGTCAACCTCTCCGAAAAATTCTCCAAGATCACCGAGTACTGGAAGCCATACGTCGCCGCCGAGCTCAACGGACAGTCCGTCAAACTCGACAAAATCAAAGGCGAATTCATCTTCCATCATCATGAGAACGAAGACGAACTCTTCCTGGTTGTGAAAGGCCGCTTCCGCATGGAATATCGCGACCACCATGAGTGGATCGAAGAAGGTGAGTTCGTGGTCGTCCCACGCGGCGTCGAGCACAAGCCCGTCGCCGAGGAAGAATGCTGGTTCCTGCTGTTCGAGCCGTCAACCACGCTGAACACCGGCAACGTCGTGAACGACCGCACCCACAAGGTCCTGGAGCACGTGTAGAACGTACTCAGTCGCCTCGCGAAGAGTTTCGATAGAATCGGAGTCCTGTCGGAAGAGCGGCCCTTCCAGGGCCGCGTTAAGTGACCACGTCAGGGTCCTTTAGGGCCCGAAGGCGTCCTCGTTGTGCCCGCTTGCAGGCAGACCCACCCACCCGTACATCATCTTCGGTACCGTGGCAAACCCGCGCCAGTCGGGTGAACATACGTACTCCAAGCCCCCGTTTAGCCTAACAGGCTGAAAAACTTGGGATTGAGTACCGAGACCGCCACATCGACACTCATGGCCGAAAACCACAAGCAGCCCGACGGTCCCGACCCCGCGTCCAACGACGCCCATCAGCTCGACTCCAGCATCGTCGTTGAAAGCTGGCAGCAGATGATCCAGGCCGTTCTGGCGGTGGTGATGTTTCTCGGCGCGCTGGCGATGGTCCATTATTACGGCCCCATGGCAGCACAGGGAATTCCGCCTGACGATCTGCAGAAGCAGGTTCACGAGCTCAGTGCGCAGGTCGAGGAGCTCAAACAAGAACAGTCCATGCCTGCGGTCGTGCTCAACCACTACCGCAACTCTGTGGGATATATTTACGGCGTCTATCAGGTGGGCTTTCCCAATCGTCGTCCGGCAATCCGCGCGCGCGTTTCCGGCACGGGCTTTCTCGTGGCCGACGGCCTGGTCGCCACCAACCGGCACGTCGCCGAACCGTGGTACGGAGATTCCGAAGCACAGAAGATGATCGACGAAGGCGCCATCGCCTCGCTCGAAAGTCTGGTCGTCTTCTTCCCCGGCTCTCCGACGCCCGTTACGCTCTCCCCTGCATCTGTTTCCAAGACGTCGGATCTCGCGATCGTGCGCGCCGACGCCAGTGCCGTGAAAGCCCTTCCCCTGCTTCCGCTGGCCAAATCCACAGGAGCCCCCGGACAATTCGTCACGGTGATCGGCTATCCGATGGGTATCGCCGGAATGGTCGCGAAGTCGCCGTCGGGAATTTACGAGCGCCTGGCATTCCGCCACAACGACATCAATGCGGCCAGCGAACTGGCCGCGCTCTCGCTGATTCGGCCCTCGACCACCTGCGGACATCTCGGTGACGTCGTTGGCGACAAGCTGATCTACGATGCCCCTACCGCGCACGGCGGAAGCGGCGGGCCGGTTTTCAATTCCCAGGGCGAAGTGATCGGCGTCAACTCCGCCTACATGGACGGCTTCTCCGGCGGCACGCTGGGAGTGTCGGTGGATTCCCTCCGCCCGCTGATTCAAGAAGCACAAAGCAAGCGCTAGTGCGTATGGGCAGACGCAGCCTGCCCTGAGCACAGCCGAAACGTCCCCCGATTCGCTAACGGACGACGCAGACGGCGTCAGTCACGGCCAGATCCACTTTCTCATGCCCCTCATTGCGCAGCACGCACCCCGTACGAGATGCGTCCCCGCCTACATTAAAAGCGGAACAGATATGACGCTTTCACGAAGAACTGGCGGCTGTCGTTTATGTAGCCGTTCTTCGTGGTCAGGATCGCCCCCGTCACCGGATCGAGGTCCAGATTGCGATTCAGGTTCGCCAGATCGCTGTTGTAACCGACGTAGATCGCCGTTCCGGGGTGAATCAGGTAGGTGATCAGGAAGTCCGTGTTGAAATTCTTGGTAGGGGACAGCGAGCTGATCGCCGGATCTGACAACACGGAGTTGTACTGCAGGATGACGCGAGTGGAAAGATTGCGCGTGAACTGGTAGTTCCATTTGCTGCGGAAGATGTGATTCGTCACCGCGGTGAGATGCGAGTCGCGTTCGCGGATGTGTTCGAGCAAGTAAGTATTGTCAATGCGCAGGCGGCCGGCGGCGTGAAAGGTCAGCGTGAAGTTGCCCTGGTCTTCGTGCCCGATCATGGGGGGGCGCCCGGTCGAAGGATCGTAATTCACGCCGGCGCCCGAGACGAAGAACGCAGACAAATCGAACTGCTTGAACCAGCTCGTCCCGGCCTCGATTCCCCAGAACGGTTGCGGGAACGCGGTGACACGCGAAAGCGTGCTGTAGTCGATGGGCCGCAGGCGAACATCGTCGTATCCGTAGGGATGGACGTTAACGTAGGTGCTGTGCGTCATGTCGACGCGGAATCCGGGATACACGAAGTAGTCAAGCGCCGTGCCGCTGTGGTCCCAGATATTGAATTGCTGCAGAGTCGGGCCATAGGAGATGAGAAATTTCCCTTCCGGGCGCCAGTAGTAGCTGGCCCGGACGGTCTGCTGGCGAAGATCGACACGATTAACAAAGCCGGTTTGCGTTTCGAAGTTTGGGCTGTAGTCGACGTACAGCGATTGCAGGTTGAACTGGCGGCCGTTGCGTTCGAGGTCGAGTTTGTAGCCGAGTCCATCCGCCTGTGGAGTTCCGGCAATCACATCGAGCGTGGAACTGGTTGCGGCCTGGCCTTGCAGACGCCAGTTTTGCGAAAGCTTGAGATTGGCGTCGATAGCGCCGACGCGGTTGAAGCCTCCGGCAAATTCGCGATCGGTGTACGTCGCGCCGATCGTCGATTGATCGAGAATGTCACGGCTAACGCGCGCGATGGCGAAGGTGGCGCGGTCGCCCGCGTGAGGATTCGTCGGAGGCAGAGCCTCGCCGGGCGCACGATCGTCGGTGGCGAGAACGCCCAATGCCCACGGGCCTGACTTCCCTGTCAGACGCAAGCCGAACTCCGGGTGGCCGATATTCCGCGTGAAGACCAGGTTGATGGGTGAAGTGAAATAGTTGCTGTTCTCCAGGAAGAACGGGCGCTTTTCGGGAAAGAACACCGCGAAGCGCTGGTTGACCGTAATCTGCGGCTCGTCGGATTCGACCTGGCTGAAATCGGGATTGATGGTCGCATCGAGCACGAAGCTGTCATGCAAGATGAACTTCGCATCGAGTCCGATTTCCGGCTGCAGCGTGCGGCTTTCGAAGAACGGAC
>Ga0335082_10007689_pt1 | contig 11696 bp, 8 predicted proteins | sample Lox_Sample_41_FD_206718 | JGI IMG/M metagenome (GOLD analysis project Ga0335082, IMG submission 206718) | Soil microbial communities from Loxahatchee National Wildlife Refuge, Florida, United States - Lox_Sample_4.1 | ecosystem: Environmental > Terrestrial > Soil > Wetlands | place: USA: Florida...
CGACTCACCGGTCAGGCTGGCCTGCACCAGGTGGAGGTCGCGGCAGGTGAGCAGGCGCACGTCGGCGGGGATCATGTCGCCGGCGGCGAGTTGCACCACGTCGCCCGCGACCAGCTCGCCCAGCGGGACGTCGCGGGCGCGCCCGCTGCGCACCACCGTGGCGGTGACGCGGATCATCGCGCGCAGCTTCTCTGCCGCGCTGCTCGCGCGCGCCTCCTGCGCGAAGCGCAGTGTCACGCCGAGGGCGACCATGACGGCCATCACCGCCGCGGCCCGCGCGTCGCCGCTCGCGAGCGCGACGGCCGCCAGCAGGACGAGCAGCACCACCAGCGGATTGAGGCACGCCCGCGCGACGAGCCGGAGCCGGCCGTGCCGCCGGTCCTGGGCGACGACGTTGGGCCCGTCGCGCCCGAGGCGCCGGCTCGCCTCCTCCTCGTCGAGCCCCTCGGCCGACGTCTCGAGGCGGCGCAGGGCGCCGTCGACGTCGAGCCCGGCCACCTCGAGCGCGAGGGGCGCGACCTCGATGGCGTGCGCAGATCGCTCGAAGACGGCGCGGAGGTTCTTCGGCAGCATCCGATCACGGGTCGCCGCGCGCGGGTCGCCCCGTGCGGCCGCCTACGTGTAGCTCGAACCGTCCCCTCCTGCCGCGCCGCCGGCTACCTTGGTGCGCCTTGAGCGTCCGCAACTTCGAAGCCCTGCTCCAGCCGCGGAGCGTCGCGGTGATCGGCGCGTCCAACCGCCCCCGCAGCGTGGGCGGGGTGGTGATGCGAAACCTGCTGCGCGGGGGCTTCGCGGGACCGGTGATGCCGGTCAACCCCAAGCACGCAGCCGTGTCGGGCGTGCTCGCCTATCCCGACGTCGCGCGGCTGCCGGTCGCGCCCGACCTCGCAGTCCTCTGCACGCCGCCGGCGACCGTTCCGGGGCTCGTCGCCGCGCTCGGCGCGGGCGGTACGCGGGCCGCCCTCGTGCTCACGGCAGGCCTCGCGAGCGCGCGCGACGAGCGCGGCCAGCCGCTCGATCGGCGCCTCCTCGAGGAGGCCGGACGCCACGAGATGCGGGTCCTCGGGCCGAACAGCATCGGGCTCCTGATCCCAGGGATCGGACTCAACGCGAGCTTCGCCCACACCGGCGTCGACGCCGGCCGGCTGGCGTTCGTCTCGCAGTCCGGCGCGGTCTGCACCACGGCGCTCGACTGGGCGCGCGCGAGCGGCGTCGGCTTCTCGCACTTCGTGTCGCTCGGCGACGGCGCCGACGTGGACGCGGCGGACATGCTCGACTGGCTCGGCGCCGACCCGGACGTCCGCGCGATCCTGCTCTATCTCGAGTCGATCGCGCAGCCCTGGCGCCAGGAGGGCGATTCGGTGCTGCCCGCGCGCAAGTTCCTGTCCGCGGCGCGCGCGGCGGCGCGCAACAAGCCGGTGCTCGTGCTGAAGGCCGGGCGCCAGGAGGCGGGCGCGCGCGCCGCCTTCTCGCACAGCCGCGCGCTGGCCGGCGCCGACGACGTCTACGACGCCGCGCTGCGACGCGCGGGCCTGCTGCGCGTCGACCGCATCGACGAGCTCTTCGACGCGGCCGAGACGCTGGTCCGCTCGCGCCACCTGGCCGGGGACCGCGTCGCGATCGTGAGCAACGGCGGCGGGCTTGCCGTGATGGCGACCGACAGCCTGGTCGCTCGCGGCGGGCGGCTCGCGGAGCTCGGTTCCGAGACGATCGCCCGCCTCGACGCCGTGCTGCCGCCGACCTGGTCGCACGGGAATCCGGTCGATCTGATCGGCGATGCACCGGGCGATCGCTACGCCGCGGCGCTCGACGCCGTGCTCGCCGATCCGGGGGTCGACGCGGTGCTCGTTCTTCACGCGCCCACCGCCATCGCCTCCGGGCAGGAGGCCGCCGCGGCGGTCGCGGAGGTGGTCCGCAAGCGCGAGTCGCGCCCCGACGTATTCGCGAGCTGGCTCGGACGCGCGGGCGCCGAGCAGGCCCACCGCGCGCTGCGCGAGGCGGGCATCGCCACGTACGACGCGCCGGACGACGCGATCGCGGCCTTCGCGCACCTCCGCGCCCACCACGCCAGCCAGGTGCTGCTCCGGGAGACGCCCCCTTCGCTGCCCGCGGACTTCGCGCCGAGGCCCGCGGACGCGCGGGCCGTGATCGACGGCGCGCTGGCCGCGGGCGGCGAGCACCTCTCCGAGCCCGAGTCGAAGGCGATCCTCGCGGCCTACGGCGTGCCGGTCGTCCCGACGCGGATCGCCCGCGACGCGGCGGAGTCCGCGCGCCAGGCCGCTGAGATCGGCTTCCCCGTGGCGCTCAAGATCCTCTCGCCCGACGTCGCGCACAAGAGCGAGATCGGCGGCGTGGCGCTCGATCTCGAGACGCCGGACGCGGTCCGCGCCGCTGCGCAGGCGATGGAGGCGCGCCTGCGCGCACACGCTCCCTCCGCCCGGCTCGCTGGCTTCACGGTGCAGCCGATGGCGCGCCGCCCGAACGCGCTCGAGCTCTTCGCGGGCCTCTCCAGCGATCCGACCTTCGGGCCGATCGTGCTCTTTGGACACGGCGGCGTCGCGGTGGAGCAGATCGGCGACCGCGCGCTCGCGCTCCCGCCGCTCAACCTAACCCTCGCGCGCGAGCTCGTCGGCCGCACGCGCGTGGCGAAGCTGCTCGGCGGCTTCCGGGGGGTCTCCCCGGTCGATGCGCACGCGCTCCACCTCGCGCTCGTCCAGGTGGCGCAGATCGCGGTCGACCTGCCGGAGGTCGTGGAGCTCGACGTCAACCCGCTGCTCGCCGACGCGCAGGGCGTCCTGGCGCTCGATGCGCGGATCCTCATTGCGCGCCCCGCGCGGAGGGATCGCCTGGCGATCCGCCCGTACCCGCGCGAGCTCGAGGAGGCGGTCGCCCTGCGCGACGGACGCCGCGTCCAGCTGCGTCCGATCCGCCCCGAGGACGAGCCCGCCCACGCGGACTTCTTCGCGCGCCTCTCGCCCGAGGACGTGCGCTTCCGCTTCTTCAACCTGGTCCGCGAGATCCCACACTCGCAGATGGCGCGCTATACGCAGATCGACTACGACCGCGAGATGGCGTTCGTCGCGACCGGGCCGGAGCGCGAGCCCGAGACGCTCGGGGTCGCCCGCGCGATCTGCGGCTCCGACGGCGAGACGGCCGAGTTCGCGATCCAGGTCCGCTCGGACCTGAAGGGGCTCGGGCTCGGCCACGCCCTGCTCGAGAAGCTGATCCGCTACTGCCGCGCCCGCGGCGTGCGCTGGCTGGTGGGTCAGGTGCTCCCCGACAACCGCGCGATGCTGGACCTCGCCCACGCGCTCGGCTTCAAGAGCCGTTTCTCGGCCGCGGAAGGCACCGTCGAGGTGCGCCTCGCGCTCCAGCGGAGCTAGTCGGCGCTCACGCGGGGAGCCTCGCGATGGCCGACTTCCAGGCCGGCAGAGACGCGAGGGCCTCGTACCAGCGCGCGATCTCGCGGTGCTCCGCGATCGGATAGCGGGCCTGCTCGGCCATGATCAGCGGCGCGCCGACGGAGAAGTCGGCGATCGTGAGGACGTCTCCCAGCAGCCAATCCCGGTCGCGCAGCTGACCGTCGAGCACCGCCGCGAAGCGCCGAACCTCCTGCTCACCGCGCGCGACCTCGGCGGGGTCGGCCTCGCCCTGCCCGGTGAGGCGCTTCAGCACGCGTTGGAACACCAGGATCGAGCAGGCGGGCGTCCAGTGCGCGCCCTCCCAGGAGAGCCAGCGCAGCACGTCGCTCTGGCCCCGCGCGTCCGCCGGCCAGAGCCGGCTCGCGGGGCGCTTGGCGGCGAGGTGGTGGAGGATCGCGTTCGACTCCCAGAGCACGAAGCCGTCGTCCTCGAGGACCGGCATGCGCTGGTTCGGGTTGAGCGCCGCGAACTCCGGCGTCATCTGCTCGCCCTTCAGCAGATCGACGACCCGCAGCTCGCAGTCGACGCCGAGGTGCTGCGCGAGGGCGATGACCTTGGCGGCGCGCGGGGACGGGGGGAAGACGTGCAGCCTCATCGCGATTGGCTCCTTCGAAGGGGTTTCAGGAACGGTCGTCGGCGGCTTCCGCGAACGCCTTGAACGCCGCGAGGGCCTGGTCCCAACCGCGGCTCATCCGGTCGAGGAAGATCCTCGCCTCGTCGATGCCGCGCCGATCGCTGGCGAGCTGGTAGAGGACCTCGCGGCCGCGCGCGACGGCCGTGACCAGGCCGGCGCCGCGCAGGACGCGCAGGTGCTTGGAGACGGCGGGCCGGGTCATCGGGAACCCGCGGCCGAGGTCGCTCGCGCGCATGGGCCCGCGGCCGATGCGCTCGAGCAGCCTCCGCCGCGTCGGATCCGAGAGCGCGAGCAGGGTGCGATCGAGTCGGCTGGCTCTGGAAGCGAGAGCGGACATCGAGTTGATTTGTAACCACATGGTTACGCAATGTCAAGCGCCGTGCGCGACGCGCTCCGACGTGCTCCCATCCAGCGCGGATGCAACGCAAACCGGCGGCGACGCTTCGCTTCCTCGGCGCCGCCCGCACGGTGACCGGCAGCCGGTTCCTCGTCGACACGCTGCGCGCGCACGTCCTCGTGGAGTGCGGGCTCTTCCAGGGCCTGAAGCCGCTTCGGCTGCGCAACTGGGAGCCGTTTCCCGTCGATCCGCGCAGCATCCACGCGGTCGTGCTGTCGCATGCCCACCTCGACCACTCGGGCTACCTGCCGGCACTCGTGAAGAACGGCTTCGAGGGGCCGGTGTTCTGTACGGCCAACAGTGCCGACCTCTGCCGCATCCTGCTGCCCGACAGTGCGCGGCTGCAGGAGGAGGACGCGGGCTATGCCAACCGCAAGGGCTTCTCCAAGCACGACCCGGCCCTGCCCCTCTACACCGAGGCGGACGCAAACGCCGCGCTCGCGCGACTCCGCCCGGTTCCCTTCGGCGCGTCGATCGAGGTCGCGCCCGGGGTTCGCGCGAGCTTCGCGCGCGCGGGCCACATCCTGGGCTCCGCATGGCTCCGGATCCAACTGGGCGAGGATGACTCGGACGCGCTGCTCGTCTCGGGCGACCTCGGACGCCCGAATCACCCGATCCTGCTTCCGCCCGAGCCGCCCGGCGCCGCGGGGACCGTCCTGGTGGAGTCGACCTACGGCGGCCGTCTTCACGACGCGCCGGCGGCGGAGGCAAGGCTCGCGGACGCCATCGTGCGCACCGCGGAGCGCGGCGGCGCCATCGTGATCCCGGCCTTCGCGGTCGACCGTACGGAGGTGCTGCTGCTGATGCTGCGGCGCCTGGAGTCGGAAGGCCGGATCCCGCATCTCCCTGTCCACGTCGACAGCCCGATGGCGCTCGCCTCGCTCCGCGTCTACGAGCGGGCCGTCGCCGCGGGCGACCCGGAGATCCGGCCCGAGCTGCGCGGACGGAGCGATCCCTTCGATCCGCGCGATCTGCTGGAAGCCCGCGACGTCGCGGCATCGAAGGCGATCCATGACGCCAAGCTGCCCGCGATCATCGTGTCGGCCTCGGGCATGGCCACGGGCGGACGCGTGCTGCACCACCTGTTGCGCCGGCTCCCGGATCCGCGCAACGCCGTCGTCCTGGTCGGCTACCAAGCGGCCGGCACGCGCGGGCGTTCACTGCTCGAGGGAGCCCAGACGCTCAAGCTGCTCGGCCGTTACGTGCCCGTGCGCGCCGAGATCGTGGACGCCGGAGGCTTCTCGGTGCACGCCGACGAGCGGGAGATCCTGGATTGGCTGGCGTCGGCCCCAACGCCGCCTCGTGTCGCGTTCGTCGTTCACGGGGAGCCCGAGGCGTCCCTGGCGCTCCAGGGAGCGATCGCGCGCGAGCGCGGCTGGAACGCCGTGGTGCCGCGGGACGGCGAGCGCGTGCGGCTCGACTGAGGGGCGGGGGCTCGCTCAGGTGGGGAGCGGCTTGCGCGAGCGGCGCGTGACCCATTCCCGATAGCCGCGCGGGGGCAGGAAGGTGAGGTAGAAGATCGCGACCGTCGCCACGCCGACGGTCGCGGTGGCGAGCTCGATGGGTCCGGTCCACGCGGCCGCGCGCTCCGGCGAGTCGGCCAGGAAGAAGGAGATGCTGGAGATCCAGATCGCGAGCGCGGTACCGAGCGAGCCGGTGCCCCACAGGAAAAAGCGATTGGTCACGAGCGGGTTCGCGAGTCCCAGCGCGACGCGCCGGCGCATCAGGGCGTGGTAGCGATACGACTCGAACATCGTCCAGAGCGGATAACTCCAGATCACGGCGTAGCGGAGCCACCAGAAGGCGTTTCCGATCCCGGCGCTGCGGAAGCCGTTCTCGAGCTGCCAGCCGAGGTTGCCGCCCCAGAGTGCGAGGAGGAGTGCGATCGCCAGGGCCTTCGCCCAGCGCGCCTGCGGACGGAAGACGCTCACGACGAACGCGATCATCATCGTGGCGCCCGCATCGTGGAGGATTTCGCCCGCGCCCTGCGTCGCGCGCGCCGCGAGGCTCGTGCCGATCGGGTTGCTCCCGCCCCGCACGAGCTGGGCGGCGATCAGGACGCCGTAGCCGAGCACGGCCGTCCCGAGGATCCCGAGACCGAGATAGAGCTCCGGCCGCCGCCGCGTGGCGCGGCTCAGCAGGAGGAGCCGAAGAGCGACCGCGAACGAGACCGCCACGAAGAGGACGGTGGCCAGGAGGGCGTAGCTCTGGGCGAGCGCGCTCATCGTACCTCCGGGGGGCTCTTCGGCAACGGCGGCTCGCACTTGACCGGAGGGGCGGGCGGCCGGCGGCTCGGGTGGGAGATGCTTCCGCGTGGAGGGGGTGCGATGGGCTCGAGATGGAGCCGAGCCCGGCGCCGGGGCGAGCGCGCTGGCCGTGCTGTCGGCGCTCGCACTGCCCTGGCGCCGCCGTGCAAGCCGCGCTTTGATCCGATGAACGCGGGAGGCCTTGGAATGTCGCGATTCGGTGTCGCCCTGACCGGCCTCGTGCTCGCCGCCTCCCTGCTCGCCTGCTCGAGCACCTCCTCGCCGCCGGCCGCCGCGGGACCCGGAGAGGTGAGACGCTACGGGCTCGAGGGAATCCTCGTCGCGTACGCGCCCGACCCGGGCGTCTTCAAGATCAAGGTCGTCGACACGACGGTCTCCGGGGGATTCGGGCGCGGCCGCATGGCCGGAGAGCCCGCGCCGAGCTCGCTCAAGGAAGGCGACACCGTCGACTTCGAGGTCGTCCCCGAGGGCAGCGTGCTCACCCGCACGGTGATCATGGGACCGAACGGGCAAGGGCTCGACGATTCGGGGACGAAGGCCGGCTTCGCGGAGGCCGTCGAGGTCATCCCCCGCGACCGTCCGGTCGTGATCTCGTTCGAGCCGTCCGGGAAAGCGACCCCTTCGCCCTGGGTCGTCCGCATGGTCCACGTCCGCCTCTCCTCGATCGAGATGGAGAAGCGCCTACGCGCGATGGGGCTCGATCCGAATCAGCCGCCCGGGTCGTCGAACTAGCTCGATCGCCGGCGAGACCGCGCCAGGAGCACCAGCGCACCGAGCAGCGCGGCGGCGCACGGCGCCGCGCCCGGCTCCGGCACCCGCGCCACGCCGAGGGCGTCGCCGAAGCCCGGACCGGTCCCCACCGCGGACTGACACGTCGGGTCGGCGCAGCCCGAGATCGACGTCCGGGAACCAGTCGCCGGGTCGACCCGCACGATCGCCTCGAGCCCGCCGTCGCCGACCAGCAGCGCGCCTCCCGCGTCGAACGCCAGGCCGAACGCGTCGACGAACGGCGGCCCCGACCCGACCGCGTCGGCGCACGCCGCGTCGACGCATCCGGACACCTGCGTGCGATCGCCCGAGACGGGATCGACGAGGCGCACCGCGCCGAAGGGAGTGCCCTCGATGCGGTAGCTCACGTAGATCGAGCCGTTCGTGCCGATCGCGATGTCGGCGGGCTGCCCGGCGAGGGGCCCGCTCCCGACCACCCCCGAGCAGGCGGCGTCGGCGCACCCGGAGACGATCGCGCGGTCGCCGCTCGCGGGGTCGATGCGATAGAGCGCCTGCCCATCGACCGCGAGGATCGAGCCGCTCGCCTCGAGGCGGATCCCGAAGAGCCGCCCGATCGCGGAGCCGCTTCCCACGAGCACCGCGCAGGCCGCGTCGGCGCACCCCGACACCACGGTTCGGTTTCCGGTCGAGGCGTCGACGCGCACGAGCGCGTAGGGCCCGGGGTTCGAGCGGTCAGCCACGAGGATCGTGCGATCCGGATCGAGGGCGAGGAAGCGCGGGGCGAAGAACGCGGGACCCGCGCCGACAGTGCTCGAGCACGCGGCGTCGGCGCAGCCCGACACGACCATGCGATTGCCGGTCGCGGGGTCGATGCGCACCAGGTTCAGATCCTGCGAGTTCGCGACCAGCACCGTCCCGTCGCGGTCGAGCACGACGCCCTCCGGACCGTTGAGATCGGGGCCCATGCCGCGAAGCCGCGACGCGATCACGGCGCGGGTCCCGCCTGCGGGGTCGACCTCGAAGACCTCGTCGCTGGTGAAGCTCGTGGAGACGATCCACCCCAGCCCGAGCGGCGGCGGAGGCGGGTCCTCCGGAAGCAGCGTCGGGGTGAGCTGGTAGTCGACGGCGCCGCCCGCCACGCTCACCAGGGCGGACCAGGTACCGGGCGCCGGATCGGGGACCTCGCAGTACTCGAAGTTCCCGAAGCCGGCGGAGCTGCACGCGGCCTGGGCGGGAGAGGTCGCCCCCCCCGGCCCGACGTAGAGGTCCACGTCGCCCGCGCCCGCGCCGTTCAACCCGACGCGCAGGACCTTGGTGCCCGCGGGCACCGCCCAGCTCCGGATGTTCTGCGTGGTGACCGTTCCATACAGCGGCAGCGAGGCCACCGCCGCGTCGCCGACCTGCGGGCCGTCGCCGCAGCTCTCCGCGTCGAGCTCGCTGCCCACCTGCTGGCGGATCCAGTCGTGGATCACGAAGACGTCGGTGTCGAAGCTGTAGCCCGTCACCTGGCACGTGCTCGCGTCTCCTCCCGTCGTGATCCCCGCGAGCGTGGTGCCAGCGCCGATGTCGGCGAGCAGCGGTCCGCCCGAGTCGCCCTCGCAGGTGCTCGAGTTGGGAAGGCTCGAGTTCCAGCAGATGTTGGTCGCGTCCGGCACCCCCCCGGGCATCGCGCACGAGATCGTGGAGATCGTCCCCTGGCGGCGGATCCCGAAATCCGTGTTCTCCGACAGGCCGAAGCCGACGATGGTCCCGAAGGCTCCGTAGGGGAGCCGAGCGAGCTCGTTGATGTGGCGGGGGCGGATGCCGCGGAGCGGGGTGCCGAGGTGGAGCACCGCGGCGTCGCCCTGCTGCGAGAATGCGTAGCCGGGCGGAATCTCGATGGAGTCGACCGGGAAGAAGCCAGCCTGCGACAGGAAGAAGGCGACGCTCGTCGGGTCCACGACGAACTCGCCACCTCCGCAGGACGCGCCGGTTCCGGTCGCATCGCAGACGCAGTGGGCGGCGGTGATCGCGGTGCGGCAGCCGACGAGCGTGGCGCTGCACTCGCCGAGCTCCGTGAAGAAGGCGCCCACTTCAGGCCAGTCGATCGTCTGATTCCCGTTCGCGATATACGGCGTCGGGCCGATGCTCTGCGCGCGCGCGGATCCCCCGGCGGCGGCGAGGAGCAGGAACAGCAGCGCGGTCGCGAAGCGGCTAGCCTTGCTCACGCGTGCTCGGCATTCCTGGACACCCCCGAATCGACCTTCGCTCGCCATAGACGCTCGCTCCCAACCTTCTCTTCGGCCATCCCCGCTTCGACCCGCGACCCGGCCCGGAGGTTGACGGGCGCCGACTCTCGGGCCGGCAGGGCGGCGCGCCGGCGCGCGCGCCGTCTCGGGAAAGCGACCGGGCAGCCGGCGCTGGCGATCCCCGCGGTCCGGCACCGGCGCGGCTGGAACCCATGGGAGAAACGACGCTCGCGGTGCCCGTCGCGATCGGATTTCGCGCGATCGGCCTCCTCGGGGACGGCTTCCTCAAGGTAGCGAGCGCCCGCGCGGACTCGCTCCGGACCGTCTGGTAGGGTGTCGGCTTCGTGTCTACGCCTCGACGGTGCTGCTGACGCGCTTCGCGTAGCGCTCACGAGCTCCGCTGCCTCCCCGGTACACCGACCGCTGTAGTGAAAAATGTTTCCCGGCAAGGTGTCGCCTCTGCGGCGAGTCGCAGTAACTCGTCTTCTAGTCTTTTTCGCTTGACACCCGCAACCCACGGGCACCAAGATGCATCCGCCATCCGCACAGTCACGGAGGGCCCCATGGCACGACTCGGGCTCGTTTCCTTGGCCGCGCTTTCCTTCTCGGTGTCCGCATGCACGGGGACACCAAACCCGCTGCCGCCAAGCGGGCGACAGTTGTTCGAAGGCCCCGTGGTTGAGCCTCTCGCACTCAGCGCCGACGGACAGACGCTGGTCCGGGTCAATCCCTACCAGAACTCGATCACCGTGTTCGACGTTGCGAACCCGTCCGGAGCCTTCGACGTCCCGGTAGGCGTCGAGCCCGTGAGCGTGGCCTTCCGCCCCCAAGGAGGGGCGTCGGATCCCAAGTTGGTATTCGTCGCCAATCACATCTCGGATTCGATCAGCGTCGTCGACCTCGGGCTGCGAAATGTCGTACAAACGGTGCAAGCCTTCGACGCAGACGGCGTCAGCACCACGAACGAGCCGACGGGGATTGCGTTTGCCGGACCGAATCGCGCATTCGCGACGCTCGACCAGCCCAACGAAGTGGTCGCACTGGAGCCGGATGCGCAGGGAAACTGGGCCGTACGCGATCCGCGGCTCAAGATCACGGCTCAGGGTCCACGCGCGCTCGCCGTGTCTGGAAGCCAGCTCTATGTCGCAGCCTTTGAGTCGGGCAATCGTTCGGTCACCGCGAGCTGCGGACCAGGAGTCACGTTCCCCTGCGACAACACCCTGGCGCCGGAACGCCGCGTTCTTCCGATCGTCCGCGACGTGAATGCCCCGGATCGCGATCTGTTCGTATTCGACGTCTCGAAACTGGATCTATCGAATCCTCCGGTCCAGGCCGATGGCTACCTACACGCCGATCAGGTCGTGGAATCCGTCGGTACGCTCCTGTATGGAGTGGCCGTCGGACCGCAGGGTCGCATTTACATTACGAATACGGACGCTCACAACCTCGAGAACGGCGACGTCCTGCTCAGCAATCGGATGTTCGACAACATCGTCTCGCGGGTCGACTGCACTCCGACGTGTGGACCGATCGCGCAGCGCTACGACCTCGACGCGAGTGCTGGGCGTCCCGTGCCCACCCCGTACGGAGTCGCCGTCTCGGCCGATGGAAGCACCGTCGCCGTGACAGCAGCAGGGGCAGAAGCCGGGCCCTTGATTGTTCGGGCACAGTACATGCCTGGTCTATTCCTCTTTTCGGCGACTGGAGCCCTACTCGGTCAAGCCGTCGTCGGCTCGCTCCCGCAAGGGGTGGTGTTGCGCTCCGACCCCATCACGGGAGCAGCTCGAACGGCATATGTGTGGAACAGCTTCGACGGAAGCGTGTCCGTAGTGGACGTGAGCAACCCTGCTAGCCCGAGCGTGACCCAGACGCTGTCTGCGCCTGTTCCGCAGATCCAATCCTCGATCCGCGCGGGGCGCCTGCTCTTCCGCTCCGCGCGAGCATCGACGAGCAACACGTTCTCGTGCGAGTCGTGCCACCCCAATGGTCACATCGACCAGCTGATATGGGTCTTGAATG
>Ga0335082_10007691_pt1 | contig 11694 bp, 11 predicted proteins | sample Lox_Sample_41_FD_206718 | JGI IMG/M metagenome (GOLD analysis project Ga0335082, IMG submission 206718) | Soil microbial communities from Loxahatchee National Wildlife Refuge, Florida, United States - Lox_Sample_4.1 | ecosystem: Environmental > Terrestrial > Soil > Wetlands | place: USA...
CCGCTCGCCATCCTGCCGGTCTACCGGTCTCTGCGCGTGGCGCTGCTGGCGGCGATGTCGCTTGCTGCCGTGGGCGAGCTATCGTTTGTCCTCGCCCGCTTCGCGCAGCCGTTGGGTTTGCTGCCGCCGGAGCACTCGGAGTGGTTCATCGCCGTCGCCGTGCTGACGATGCTGATCTCGCCGTTCGTGATCCACGCGGCACCGGCCCTCACCACACGCCTCCTGGCGTTGCTTGGGGCCGGTGGCGCGGCGCACGCTCCCGAGCGCGAGGGGGCACGCAACCACGTGTTGATCGTCGGCTACGGGCTGAACGGTGAGAACCTGGCGCATGTGCTGCGGCAGACGGGGTTGACGTATCTCATTTTGGAACTGAATCCGGAACGGACGGCGGCAGCCCGCAGCCGCGGCGAGCCGGTGCTGTACGGCGACGCGACGCGGCCGGCGGTCCTCGCGGAAGCCGGAGTCGGCCGTGCGCACGTCATCGTCGTCGCCATCTCCGACCGGTTGGCCACGCGCCGCATCGTGGCCCTGGCGCGGCAGCACAACCCGCAGGTTCCGATCATCGTGCGAACGCGCTACGTTGCCGAGATGGACGATCTGCAGCGCCTCGGCGCCACCGAGGTCATCCCCGAAGAGTTCGAGACCTCGGTCGAGATCTTCGCGCGCGTCCTGCGGCGTTTGCGCGTGCCGCGCAATGTCATCACCCTGCAAATCGACCTGATTCGCCAGCAGGGGTACAGCATGCTGCGCGGGGTGGCGCTGCCGCGCCAGACCCTCGATCAGCTCGGCGACATCCTCGCCGCAACGACAACCGAGAGTTTCATGGTGCCCCGTGCATCGCCGGCGGTCGGACGGTCGATTCGCGACCTGCAGCTGCGCAAACAGACGGGCGTGACCATCATTGCGGTCGTGCGCGGCGGCCAGCCGCTGACCAATCCCGCGCCGGAGCAGGAGATTCAAAGCGGCGACATTCTGGTGATGGTCGGCGACCACGCACAGCTCGACCAGGCGCTAGCGCGGCTGGGCGGCGGCCTAGCGACTGAGGCTCCACCGGCGTGATCGGAATCATTCTCGGCCTCACGGTGTTGCTGGCGGTGATCGCTGTTGGGATCCGCCGCTTTCAGCGTCTGCGCAGCGCACGCCGCCGCCCCGGCGCGACGATCCATTTGCCGGTGACGGTGAGCAGCTTCGACGAGATCGACGCCGCCGTGCAGGGTCGCACCTGCTGGTGCGGTGGGGCGTTGACGGTCGCCGGTGAGACGTCGCGTGCCCTCGGTGAGCGGCGCTTCCGCATCGCCCGCCTGGTGTGCGCCGAGTGCGGGCGAGACGAGCTGATGTACTTCGACGTCACCGCGATCTTCCATTGACGCTGTCAGTTTGCCTCACCAGTTGCTCTCGTCTCGCAGAATGAAACCACGAAGCGCATGCGTGGAAGAAAATTCGAAATCCGAAATTCGAAATCCGAAACAAATCCGAATGACTAAAACAGTCGGAAAATTCGAAACGCCAAACTTCCGCCTTTTTTCGTTTCGAATTTGAGATTTTGAATTTTCCTCCTTTGTTTCGAGTTTCGAATTTCGTGCTTCGAGTTTTCTTCGGCGGACGGCTCATGACTACCGGTTTGCCTTGCCGGTCGCCTGTGGTACGCCTGTCATCAAGAAGGATTCGTTGCGTTGCCGCCTGACTTGCACTCCCCCGACATCGTTGTGATCGCCTACGGATCGCTGTTGAGCGGCCTCGGCCTGCAGCCGTTTGGCCGGCTGCGCGTGCGACATGCCGCACGGGTTGCGCTGGTGAACGCGCGCCGTGGCTTTGGAAAATTTTCGCAGCATGGTGACCGTTTCGCCATGGCGCTGGAGCCGCTGCGCCCCGATGAGCCGCTGCGGGCGCAGACGCTCGCCGCCGACGCACCGCCGACCGAGGCCCCTGAAGGGATTGCGTTTTCAGTGCGCCCCAACGACCTGGCGCGCCTCAGCGACCGCGAAGGGTACAGCAGCGGCGCCATGCAGCGGCTGCGTCAAGAAGCAACGGCACGCCGGCAGGACGTTGCGGTGTTCCTGTGGTCGCAGCTCGAAACGGCAGGCTTTGACACCAGCAGCTACCGCGAACGGTTGTTCAAGCTGATCAGCTACACCTCGCCGCACTATATCCCGCACCCTGTACGGCTGAACGACGCGCAGGTGGCGCTCACTTTCGTTGCGCCGGGCCGCGAGGGTAGCGGCTCCAGCACGGTCGTGCCGGTGCGCGTCCGCACGGGCACCGTCGAGCTGATGACCGCCCCCGAGGCGTGGCGGCGCAAGCCGAACCCGACCCAGCTCGCTTATTTTTCGGCCTGCTTGCTCGGTGGCATGCATGGCGTCGCCATTCACGACCTGCTGCTGCCACTGGCCGACGATGCGCGCCTCTCCGAGCGCGTGCGCGCGGCGCTGCGCACTGAACAACAACACGAGCTGCCACGTTTTCTCGACATGACCGGCCTCGACCACGGCAGCTACTGGACCTGCTTCGGCCCGCCCACGCACGGCGTGCGGCGCAGCGGGCTGGAGGACTTCATGAGCGGACGGAACGCGCGGCGTTCCGCCCTCGGGTGAACGGACCATGGCGACCAGCGGATTCCGCGTGCACGTCACCAAGGACTACCTCAAGTTCAACGCCGCTCATTTCATCGCCTACAAAGGCTTCCGCGAGGCGCTGCACGGTCACAACTATCGAGTGTCCGTGGACATCGAGGCCGGCGTGCTCTCACCGGAGGGTTACGTGCTCGACTTCGGGATCGTCAAGGACGTCGCCAAGCGCGTGTGCAAACGGCTCGATGAGAAAACCGTAATCCCCGCCAACAGTGATTGCCTGCGCATCCGCGAAGAGGGCGGGCAGCTCATCGTTGCCTACGAGAGCGACGAGTTCCGCTTTCCGCGCGCCGACGTCGCCTTGATCCCGATCGTTCACAGCTCCGCGGAAGAGCTGGCGCGCTACCTCGCCGGCGAGATCCGCCGCGAACTGGGCGGCGAAGGCGTGCAGCGCATCGGCGCCCTCCAGGTCGGTGTCGAGGAGACGCCCGGCCAGGCGGCGTTCTACCGTGAAGAGTCATGACGCGGCGATGGCTTCTGGCGCTCGCCGCAACGGTGTCGGTTAGCGGCTGCAACCCGAAGCTGCCGGAGCCGGAATCCGCCGGCGCCAAGCTCTACGCTGGGCGCTGCAACTCCTGCCATCGCGTATTCGCCCCCGGCAGCCTGAAGTTCGAGATGTGGAAGGTGCAGGTCGACCGCATGCAGGGTGAGATCGTGCGCCACGGCTTGCCGCCACTGACACCCGACGAGCGCAACGTGCTGCTCGATTACTTGAAGCGTCACAGCGGCTAGCGACGTTGCCGCGGTCACACTCACAAGACAACGATGGAAGTGACACTCAGCCCCGGGTCCGCTATCCACAGCACTGCCGACTTGATCCTCATCGCCGCGGGCGCACGCTGGCGTTCTGACACGGTCGCCGCGCTCGATGAACAACTGAGCGGCGCGTTCACTAACGAGATAGAACGGCAAGGGTTCGCGGGCAGCGAGGGCGAGGCCGCGCTGTTCCAAACGCAGGGGCGGCTGCGGGCACGGAGCGTCTTGGTGGTCGGGATCGGCGACGGCGCGGTTCCGACGCCCTGGTACAAACTGGCGGAGACAACGGTGCGGCGGGCGGCAGATCTCAAAGCGCGCACTGCCGCCGTGGTCTTGCCGCACGAGCATGTGTCAGCCGAGGTACTCGAGATCCTCGCCGAGGGGTTGCCCCTCGCCGCCTACACCTTCGATCGTCTGAAGAGCCGCAACCCGAAGCGCCCGCAGCCGCTGCAACGCGTCACCATCCTGGCCGGTGAAGCCGGCGCAGGTTGGCGCCGCGCGCTGGCGCGCGGCGGCGCGATGGCCCGTGCCACGTGCTACGCGCGCGATCTCATCAACCTGCCCGCCGCCGTGGTAACACCAACCTATCTGGCAATGGAAGCCAGGCGCATCGCGCGCCACCAGCGCTTGCGCCTGCGCGTGCTCGACGCGCCGGCGCTCAAGCGCCTTGGCATGGGCGCACTGCTCGGTGTGGCACAGGGAAGCGCACAGCCGCCACGCTTCATCGAGTTGATCTACCGGCCGCGCGGCACGCCGGGCCGACGGGTGGCGTTGGCGGGCAAGGGCATCACCTTCGACAGCGGTGGCTTGTCGCTGAAGCCAGCCGACGCGATGCAGACGCAGAAGCGCGACATGGCCGGCGCTGCCGCCGTTCTCGGCGTCATGAGCGCGAGTCGCGACCTCGCCCTGCCCGTCGAGGTACGCGCCTACGTGCCCAGCACCGAGAACATGCCCGGCGGCCGTGCCATCAAGCCTGGCGACGTCCTGTGCGCCTACAACGGCACGTCGATCGAGGTCCTGAATACCGATGCGGAGGGACGCCTGGTGCTCGCCGATGCCCTGTCCTACGCCGCCGCAGCCAAGCCGGATGTGCTGATTGACTTGGCGACGCTCACCGCCGCCGTCCGCGCTGCTCTTGGCGCGCGTTACGCGGCGATCATGGGAACCGATCCGAGCTTGGTGCGCGCGCTGATCGCCGCCGCACAGGCGTGCGGCGAGAATCTCTGGGAGTTGCCACTCGTCGCGGAGTACCGGAGCGACCTCGACAGCGGCGTCGCCGACATCAAGAACATCGGCGAAGGCGGTACCGCCGGCACCATCGTCGCCGGCCTTTTCCTCCGTGAGTTTGTTGGCAGCGTGCCCTGGGCGCACATCGACTTCTCGAGCACGGTGATGACCGACAAACCACTGCCCTGTCACCCGCGCGGCGCCACCGGCTTCGGCGTGCGGACGCTGCTGCGCTACCTGCGCGGCCTGGGCGGTTAACCGCTCAGGGGCGTAGTAGATGACAGCCTTGGAAGCTGCCCTCTCCCGCGCGTCCGTTCCGCGCGGGAGAGGATGAAGGTGAGGGTGCCAGCGTTGCTCGGTGCACAACACAGGCACGCACCCTCACCCTCCCCTCTCCCACGCTGAGAAGACGCGTGGGAGAGGACAGCTTGCGACCTCTCAATCCACCGCTACCAAGACGAGGGGTTACGAATTCGAAACCGACAAACCGACGCTCATTCCCAATTGGCCGGTTTACCGTTTCCCATTTTCGATTTCCGGTTTGACATTCTCTCCTGCGGACCGCCTGCGCCCTTCACAAACGCATCGACGCCAGGCTGGCGACCAACAGGAGGATGGCAGCGAACAGCAACGCCATGCGCAGCTGCGACAGCCGCCACCCGGTGAGCTGGCCGCGCCACAAGGCGATGCCAAGCAAGAGCCAGGCACCGAGCGCCGGTATGATCTTGGGCCACAGCACTGCCAGCGCCAACCCACTTGTGTAGGCGAGGACCGTACCCGTCACCAACGCCGCCGACGCGAACACCAATGCCGCCACGGCCCAGCGCACCACGAGGCGCTGCAGCGTGGCCAATGGAACGACGCGGCGCACCTCGCCCGCCGGCTGCCGGCGCTTCAGGGCGCGACGCACGATCGCCCAGCGCGCCACGTCGATGAGCGCCAGGATCACGAACACAGCGGTCGCGCCCACGGTGGCGAGATGGATGGCGAGCAACATGACAGTATAGAGGTTTGACGGGACGGAGCGGGCAAGTCAACCCGGTGTGTGCAACTCAAGTAGGCGACGGCTTTGGGCTCCAGGCTCCAGGCTTCGGGCTCCGGGCTCCAGGCTTCAAGTTCTGCATGGAAGCCCGAGGCCAGAAGTCTGAAGTTCGAAGTCTGAAGCCTGAAGTCCGAAGCCCGCAGCCCGGCGTGCCGCTTGTGGCCGGCGAAGGGCTTGCGTACACTTCCGCCGATGGCATCGACGTTCGGGCACCTGTTTCGCGTCACCACCTTCGGCGAATCGCACGGCGGCGCGGTCGGCGTCGTCGTCGACGGCTGCCCGCCGCGTCTGGCACTGACGGTCGAGGAGATCCAGCGCGACCTCGATCGCCGCCGCCCGGGTCAGAGCGCGATCACCACGCCGCGTGACGAACCTGACCGCGCCGAGATCCTGTCGGGCATCTTCGAAGGGCAGACCCTGGGGTCGCCGATCGCCATCATCGTACGTAACACCGACGCCCGCCCCGCTGCGTACACCGACCTCAAGGACACCTTCCGGCCGTCGCACGCCGACTACACGTACGAGGCCAAGTACGGCATCCGCAACTGGCAAGGTGGTGGCCGCGCTTCGGCGCGCGAAACCGTCGGTCGTGTCGCCGCCGGCGCCATTGCGCGCAAGCTGCTGGCCGCTGAAGCCAACGTCGAGGTGCTCGCTTACGTGCGGCGCGTGCACGCGATCGAAGCGACGGTCGATCCTGACCGGGTGACGCTGGATGCGGTCGAGTCCAACATCGTCCGCTGCCCCGACGCAACGGCGGCGCAAACGATGATCGTGCGCATCGAGGCAGCGCGCCGTGCCGGTGACTCGCTGGGCGGGATCGTCGAGTGCGTCTGCCGCAACGTGCCGGTCGGCCTGGGGGAGCCGGTGTTCGACAAGCTGGAAGCGGATCTGGCGCGCGCTGTAATGTCACTGCCCGCATCGAAAGGGTTTGAGATCGGCAGCGGTTTCGCGGGCACGCGGCTGACCGGCATCGAGCACAATGACCCATTCACGGTGGACGCCAGCGGGCGCGTGCGCACCGTGAGCAACCGTTCGGGTGGCGTGCAGGGGGGCATCAGCAACGGCGAGCCGATCATCTTCCGTGTCGCCTTCAAACCGACCGCCACCATCTCGCAACCGCAGCAGACGATCGACCGTGCCGGACATGCCGTCACGCTCGAAGCTCGCGGGCGGCACGACCCGTGTGTCCTGCCGCGTGCGGTGCCGATGGTCGAGGCGATGGCATGCCTCGTCCTCGCCGACCACTTCCTGCGCCAGCGCGGGCAGTGCGGGGTGCATTGAGAAAACTCGAAGCACGAAATTCGAAACTCGAAACAAAGGAAGAAATTTCGAAATCTGAAATTCGAAACAAGGAGGTCTGGCGTTTCGAATTTTCCGACTGTTTTGGTCATTCGAATTTGTTTCGGATTTCGAATTTCGGATTTCGAAATTTTTTCATTTCACTCTCCGACGAGCCGTTACGGGCCGGTCGCAGTGCAGCGCGTGGCGGGGTAGTGGTATCCCAGGTCCAGTGCGGACTTGTCGCACGCGCCACCGCCGGTGGTCGTCATGGTGCGCAAGATCGCGCGCAGGTCCGGCATCCCGTTCAACGAGTCCCCCGCGTCGATTGCCGGGCTGGTACTGCGCAAGTGGAAGTCGCCGGCATCCGCGTTGACGAATTGCGCGTCCAGGGCGATGTCGTGCCGCCCCTCGATGGTGCTTGGAAGGTAGGCGCTCGGCAGCACCAGGTTGAAGTCGGCCTGGTAGCCGACGGTGCTGTTCGGCACATTCGACGGCGGCGGCGCAAAGACCTTGATGCTGACGTCCTGGCCGTTGTCCTGGAAGATGTTGTTGTGCACGAACGCTCCCGGCGAGGCGCGTGTCGAGGTGCCGACCGTGAGACCACGCACTTGATTGCCGACGATGGTGTTGTTGATGACGTCCGCATTGGGCGAACCGGAGACCGCGCCGGCAATCGCAACCCCGGCGCCGCCATTGCCATAGATGAGATTGTCGAAGATGAGCACGCTGGCGGAGTCCTGGACGCGGATACCGTCGCCCGAGTTGCCGGAGATGACGCAGTTCTGCACGCGCAGATTATCGCTGGCACTCTTGATGACGATGCCGGCGTCGGAGAACCCGGTTATGGTGAACCCAGCGATCAAGGTGCGGAGAGAGTTCGAGAGGTTGAAGCCAACCTCTGCGTCCGCTGCGGTTCCGTCAAGCACGACGGCGCCGGGGGCATCACCCGTTTGCTGCCCCGATGCATCGGCGAGGAATGTCAGGTCTTGCAGGGCGACCACCGTGGTCACGCCCTCTTGATAGGTTCCGGGTCCGACGACAATCGTCGAACCGCTGCGCGCGATATCCGCGGCCTTACTGATGGTACGCAAGGCGATCGCCGGATTGGCGCCGCTGTTCGAGTCACTACCGCTGGCACGCACGTACAACCGACTCGACGGCGTCGGGGGCGGTTTGTTGGAGAGCGCAAACGAGACGCTATCGCCCGTGCACGCGCCTCCCGAGGGAACGGTGTAGGTCCCGTTCATCGCGCTGCCGTTGATGCTGGCATCGAGATTGGCGCGGACCACGCCGTCAGCCACCGTGCCATGCAGGGCGGACCCGGAGACGCTGCCAGAAAAGACCCCGCCGGAGAAGCACGGCGATCCATCAAACAATGCTTGGCCGCTGACGCTCGCGCCGCTTTGATTCAGCGACAACGAGAAGGCGCCATTATCGCTTCCGTTGGCGCTCACCCAGGCGCCGTTCCACTCACCGGCAACGCTCGCGCTTGGAGGCGAGCCACTTCCGCCGCCCCCACAGCCGCTCGATGCACAGCAGACAACAGACAACAGACTACAGACTACCGACGCAAACCCTTGCGTGTAGTGAGCTCTGATCTGTCGTCTGTCCGTCTGTTGTCTGTTGTCCGGCCTCATCCCCTACGGACCAACTGCGGTGCAACGGGTGTCGGGCAGGTAGTGGTATCCCAGATCAAGCGCGGACTTATCGCAGTCGTTCCCGCCGGTCGTTGTCCGATCACGCAAGAAGTTCTGCAGCTCCTGCATCGTGGTCAACGAATCGCCGACATTGATCGCCGGACTGGAGCTGCGCAGGTGGAAGTTCCCGACAGCGGCGTTGACGAATTGCGCGTCCCGCGCCACGTCGTGCCGTCCTTCAACGTTGCTGGGCTGATACGTTGCGGGGAAGACCAGGTTGAAATCAGCGTCGTATCCGACATCGCTACGCGGCACGCTCACCGGCGGTGGCGCGAAGACTTTGATGCTGAAGTCCGTACCGCTGTTCTGAATGATGTTGTTGCGCACGAAGGCACCGGTCGAGGCACGCGTCGAAGTCCCGACTGTCAGGCCGCGAAACTGGTTGGCGAAGATAGTGTTGTTGATGACGTGGCCGTTGGGTGAGCCCGAAGTCGGGCCGACGAGCGCCACTCCTGTGCCGGCGTTGCCGTAGACCAAATTATTGAAGACCAGCACGTTGGCGGAGTCCTGCACCCGGACGCCGTCGCCGGGATTACTGAAAATGATGCAATTCTGCATGGTCAAGTTGTCGCTGCCGCTCTTGATCACGATACCCGCGTCGGTGAAGTTGGTGATGGTGAAGCCGTCGATCACAGTGCCGCCGGAGTTGAAGAGGTTGAACCCGGCGCCGTCACCCGTCCCCGCTCCGTCGAGCACTACCGGGCCCGGCGCATCGGTGGTCTGCGCGCCAGAGGTATCGGCCAGGAACTGCAGCCCCTGCGGCGCGACCCCTGGTCCCGGCGTCGTCACGCCCTCGCGATAGGTCCCCGGGCCGACGATCACCTTGTAGTTGCTGCGGACGATTGACGCCGCCTTGCTGATGGTGCGCAAGGCGTTGGCCGGGTCGGCACCGCTGTTCGTGTCCTTGCCGCTGGTGCGCACGTACAAGGGGTTGGGCGGCGGCGGGGCCGCGGGCGGCGCACCGCCGCCACCGCCTCCACAGGCGCTGAGAACAAACACGACCCCCCACGGCACGACTCTGCGAAACGCGTAAAGCATGGCGTGTTGTCTAACATCCGAGTCTCGATTTGGCCAGAAGGAAATCCCCATCGTCACGCGTCCCTCATCCGCGTCAGAACTGCACTTTCGGCACCTGCTGCGCCTCCTTGGGCGCTTCGAAGTACTTCTGCTCCTTGAAGCCGAACAGGCGCGCGGTGAAGGCAGCCGGGATCGTCTTGATGTACGTGTTGTACTCGCGCACGGCCTCGTTGTACCTGCGGCGCTCTGTCGCGATGCGGTTCTCGGTGCCTGCCAGTTCGTCGGAAAGCCTGGCGAACTGCTGGTTGGCCTTCAGATCCGGATATTGCTCCGCGATGACCAACAGTCGCGACAGCGCCGAGCCGAGCTCATTGGCCGCATCGATCTTGGCGTCGCGGCTGCCGGCGCCGATCAGGCGCGAGCGCGCCTCGGCAATGCGGGTGAAGATCTGCTGCTCGTGCGTAGCGTATCCCTTGGTGGTTTCCACCAGGTTGGGAATCAGGTCGTTGCGCCGCTGCAGCTGGTTCTCCACCTGCGCCCACGCCGCATCGATGGCCTCATTCATGGTCACCATCTTGTTGTACCCGCAGCCCGTGGCACCGCTCAGGAGAACCCACACCAGCGTCAGCGTCCCAATCTTGCGCTTCATCACGACACCCTCCTTAGTGTTTCCGTTCGGAATTACTGTGTGACGTATCATGCTCGTGCTCGTGCGCGTGCTCGTAATCGTAATCGGAAGCACGGAGAAACGTCATCGATTTCCGACGACCAGTACTTGCTCACCATTTGCCGCCCGCCCCGCCGCCGCCAAAATCGCCCCCACCGAACCCACCGAAGCCACCGCCGCCGCCGCCGAAACCGCCGCCGAAACCTCCACCGGGCCTGCCGCCGAACCCGCCGCGCCGCATGCCAGGTCCGCCGAAGATGACCGGCCCCATTGGAAAACGCGACGCGAGTGCCACGAATATGATGATCAGCAGAATGGGAAGCAAGGCGGAGAGGAGTGTCGGCGGCGGTCGCGTGGGCTGCGGAGCCTGTCGCACGGTATCAAGCTGCACGCCGGCGTCCGCCGCAATGATCGCGGCGAGGGCCTCGGTGCCGGCGCGGATGCCGCCCGCATAGTCGCCGCGCCGGAACGCCGGCACGACGAGCCGGTCGCGGATCTCGCCGACCTTGCCATCGGGCAACACCCCTTCGACGCCGTAGCCCGTGAGGATGAACGTCTCGCGGTCCTTGATCGCCACCAAGAACACCACGCCGTTGTCCTTGCCGCGCGCGCCAGGCTTCCAGGACTCGGAGATCCTCATCGCGTAGTCGAACGCCGTCAGTGGCGCCGTGGAGTGCACCACGACGACGGCGATCTCCGCCCCGGTCTTCGCCTTCAGCTCGGCGACGAGCCCGTCCAAGTCGCGTCGCGTAGCCGCATCCACGACACCGGCGTAATCGGACACAAACCCTTGTGGCCGCGGCACCGTAGGCTCGACCCCGGCGGCGAGCCGCGGCAGCAGGCTCAGGGCGCACGCCAGTGTTGCGAAGAGAACGGCGCGCGATGCGTGTGGCTGGTTGTGATTCAAGGGTGGGCCGGCGTCGATTCGGGCAGGTTGCGGTCGATCAGATCGACCAAGCGCTCGACCTCAGCGAGGTAAGCCGCAAAGGTGTCTTCGAGCCCCCCGACCGCGCGTTCCAGGCCGAGCTTGACGCGCAGCAGTTGCCGCATGGTCGGAAAGGCAATGCCGACGTGCTGCTCGAAGTGATCGAGGACGCTCATGTAGCGCGGGTGGCCTTCGCCGCCGCGCACGCGCAGAACGTTGCGCATGATGATCAAGAAGGTCTTCACCGAGTCGAGCAGCAATGCTTCGAGGCGCTTGCGGTCGGCGCCCACCTCGGCGTACAGCGCCCGCAGCCGCAAGAGCTTGCTGCGCGCCTCGTGCTCCGATTGGTAACGCAGGTGGCGCGGGTCGATACTGAGCGCCACAAAAACCTCTTCGCCGAACAGCACGCGGTGTTGTGCTTTGATGTCGAGGAACTCGGCCGGAAACACATCGCG
>Ga0335082_10007692_pt1 | contig 11694 bp, 10 predicted proteins | sample Lox_Sample_41_FD_206718 | JGI IMG/M metagenome (GOLD analysis project Ga0335082, IMG submission 206718) | Soil microbial communities from Loxahatchee National Wildlife Refuge, Florida, United States - Lox_Sample_4.1 | ecosystem: Environmental > Terrestrial > Soil > Wetlands | place: USA...
TTCAGCCTGGCGTTGCCACTCAAGGACTCGATTGACCTGGTGGAATCGCTGGTGTCGCAGGGCAAGACCGGGGACCCGACCGGCGCGGTCAAACTGGTGAGCGGAAATGTGGAGTGCACGTCGTGCCACAACCCGCATGTCGAGGCGAAAGACCAGATCGCACGCAACTTCCTGGTCCGTGATAGCTCGAGCGGCCAGATGTGCCTGGCATGCCACGATCCGAAGCGAACGATCTCCGGGCAGGTCAACCCGCTGGCGGGATGGTTCGAGAGTATTCACGCAACCTCCTCGGCGGTGGTGCAGAATTTGCCGTACGCGACCCTGTCGCAGAACGCGTGCTTCTCCTGCCATACCGACCACGACGCGGCTGGGCCGGTGTGGCTGCAAAGAGGAGCGGGAGACCAGGTGTGCCTGAACTGCCATTCCGGAGACGCGCCTGTGACCAACAATGTGTCCCACACCAAGGCGGCTTTCCCCAGCATGAGGATTCCTCCGGCGCTTGCCGCCCGGATCAATATTGCCGCCGAGTATGCCAAGATTGGACACCCAACGTCGTCGACGATTGACTCAGGGGTAGCCGGGCTACAGGCGAAGATACCCGCCAGGAAACAAAGCGCGGGTGAGGTGGTTAACACGCCACAACAGTCAGGATGCGTGGACTGTCACGACCCGCACGCGGTGCAGGCCACCCAGATGTTTCCTGCTGCGCCGGGAGTTCGCCCCGCCCAAAAAGGGGAGCGCGGCATCAGCGCAACCGATGGGGTGACGGTGGTCACTCCGGCGGTCGATCAGTATCAGGGTTGCTTGCGTTGCCATGGCAGGAGCGCCGGCAAGACGGTGTACCAGCTTTTTGGCTATTCTCCCACGCGGGCGGTTTCCGCCGGAGATCCTCTCAACCTGATTCCGCAGTTCAGCATCAATTACAAGTCAAGTCATCCGGTCATGCATGACCGCACCAGCCTGCTGCAACAGCCGAGCCTCCTGAACAACATGAGGAAGCTGGACGGGACGACGCCAGGACGGTTGATCGGCAATCGCATTTTCTGCACCGATTGCCACAACAGCGATGATAACCGGGAGGTTGGCGGCAATGGCCCCAACGGCCCACATGGATCGAAGTGGCCGCATATCCTGGAGCGGCGATACGAATTCAGCCAAGCCACGTTGCCCGGGCAACTGATTACGAATCTCTTTCCTAACCCTGACCTGAGTTCGAACGGGCCATACGCACTCTGTGCAAAATGTCACGACCTTCCCAACCAGATCATTAAGGACACCAGTTTCAAGCACCATGCAGAACACATCAACGCGGGACTGAGTTGTTCTACCTGTCATACGGCCCATGGCATGGGGGCATCGAATGGGAACGTCTCTGGCGAGCGCCTGGTGAACTTTGATATCAACGTGGTGGGTCCGAACGGAAGCAACCCCATCTCCTACAACTGGGGACGCAACACTTGCACCCTGACTTGCCATGGCGTAGTACATAACATCGACGGCAGCGTCTCCGGACGCAGCAGCCCGAACAAGGTCCCGATTCATCTCAAGAATTAATAAGCCTGAAGCCGCGCGGCCGTCGGACTGCCAGCGGAACCTTAACATGCGATTCGACTACCTCGGGCGATTGGGAAATAACTTCATGTGCAATCGTCGGAACAAGAGGGCTAGGCGGCTTGCCAGGAACCTGCTCAGGAACGAGCTTGCCTACATCCCTCAGCGACCGAGTTAAGCAGCTCTACTTCTTCATGTGCTGTTGGGCATCGGCAATCAGTTTTTCGACTTGAACCTTCTTGTCGCTTGCTAGATCAGGATTGCTTTTCAGCATCTGTTTCCAAATGGTTACAGCTCCATTGGCATCGTTCCTGCCCTTCCAACGAATCAGGCCCAGGTTGAATAGAGAGTTGGGATCGTCGGGCTTGTACTTGAGAGACTGCTGTAACTGGCTGAGAGCGCCGTCGATGTCTCCCGTATAGAACAGGCACGAGGCCATCTCGGTGCGTATGGCCACGTTCTGGGGATCGATCTCAAGAGACTTGGCGTAGTATCCGGCAGCCTCCTTGAACTGGTGGACGGATTCGTAGATGCGGCCTACCTGAATGAGCAGGTCCGCGTTCCGAGGATCGGCTTTGAGATTTGCCAACAGCGGCTCGGCTTGCTTGTCTCCCATCTGCTTCATCTGCTCAAGTGTGGGCATCTGCTGCGTTGTCCCCGGCGTGCCGTTATCTTGGGCAGCGGACCGTGCGTTCTGGTTGGGTGGGGTAGAGGTGGACGGCGCTGCCGACCCCCGGTAGAGATATCCCAAGGCAACGCCCAGCAACAGGCAGATCACTGCCATCGAATATGCCTGACGTGCCGACCAACCTGCTGCTGATCCTGCCACTTTACCGTTCTCCATAATGACCAGTTCTCCAGCCAGGACTGTAACGGGTCCCATCATGGGACAGGCTGCGAGCTTACCGAATGTATCCTATCTTTCTCAAGGGAATCTCAACAGCAGCCTCAATCACGAGCAACGGTGATGACAATCACACCCGGAGGCTGCCTGCTCAGCTGGCAGCCTCCCTACTAGACTGTTGTCCTTTCAACGCGCACGCGGAAATGCCTCCCTTGTGCAACTAAAGCATCCAGGCATGAGGCTGGAAACCGTAAAGTAATCGCACTTGCCGGAGTTGTTGTCGTTGATTGACGGGCAAACCGGAAGTCAACTGCTGTAACAAGGCGTTTACACTCACCGCCGGCGTCTAAATCGATCTTGGTGCAGGCTGGCATGGCACGCGCCGCAAAGAGTAATCAAATTCTCCTCAGAATCATTGCACGACTGACTACGAAATTCCTTGTGATGGACCTCCAGGTTCAACATCGTTCCGCAGGCTTGGCACCGCCATGCATCTCTGTGGAGTACCTCTTGTCGGAGGTGCTCGTATGACTCTGGATCAAGCCGTAAGCGAGGACGTTTTATCTGAGGTCGATTCACGATGCAGTTATGTGTAGAAACTCTTGTTTTTCTTCGTCCGGCAAAAACTTGAAGAACTGCAAGGCCGACTGTAGTAACAGCTGAGAATCTCCGTTCTCCAGGTTCGCCCCGGCCAGAAAGTCGGCACAAATCATCTCCAGACAGTAACCCCGAGATTTGTCTGTACCTAACATTAGGGCCGCGGCCTCAATCGCCTGCTCCACCACCGGGATCTGGCTCTTGTACAGCTTGAAGTAGATAATCTCTGACGGCTCGGTCTCCTTTCCGGTTAGTTCCTTTTCGACTTCCTGCTTAAACCTCTCCTTCGGCAGCTCCCGGGCTTTGTGCAACCAGGTTGCACAATCGAAGTGCTGCCGGTCCCGCCGCGCGATCTTCGCCAGTTCCACTCCCTTTGTCCAGCCCACCTGCTTCAGGTCTTTTCGTGCCTGCGGCGGCAGGTGCTCGTGGATGGACATCAGGTAGTACGCCTTCCTTCTCGATTCCGGGAAGCGCCGCTCCAGGAAATCGTCGAACGACGCCAGCTTTTCTACCCGCCAGTACTGTCCCGCCCGCACCTCGCATAGATATCGCCCCAATTCCACAAAGCGAGTATCCCGCTCCGTCTCCCTACGCTGTTCCCAGGCAAGAATCTCGTCGATCTTGGTGATGACGAACAGGGCTCGACGGCGATCCAGTTTGGGCAGCATGGGCGGATTCTTAGTAAGCAAGCTCGTCAAGCCAACCAAGGTTTTCGGCTCCCGGTCGACGTACTAATGCCGCTTCGACCATCTCCTGTTTACCCAGACAAAGTCCGACGTAGGGGCAGGTGCTGCAGGGATTCTGGGGAAGCGAATGCCGCTGTGAGGCAAAAACTCAGCGGACTCGATGTGCTGGATCGTGTCGTCGACCAACCGGCCAAACTCCTGACGCTGCTCCTCGCTGATCGTCGTGCGCAGGTACTGGATCTCGACCAGTCGTTTGCGGACGAAGACGATCTGAGCGACCTCCGAGATGCCGGTCATCCAGGAGTAGCAGACGAGCTGCGGGTCTAAGGCTAGGAGACCGTCCGGTTCTTCCGGATAACGGCTCGAGGTAGTCTTCCACTCAATCAAACATTGCGTTCCGTCGACCTTCCCAACGGCATCGATGTAAGCGACAAAGCCATTAGTGTCAGAGAGCTGCCGTTCGATCTTCATCTGCAGATTACGCTTTGGCTGACGGATCCGGACACGGTTGTCCTGGCAGAAACGGTCGAGCAGCATGATACCTTGCTGTAGCATACGATCCCAGGTGTCGCCGTTGGAGTAATGCAGTCCTTGGTTCTGGCAGGCGGACCACTCGCTAAACAGAGTCGCTGCTGGATCCTCACGACGGAAGTACGCCCCGAGTGCAGCTTCAAAGACACGCCCGAACAGCATCGCTGCGCGGATGTCCTTTTCCTGCCACCCATCGAGGTAGTGATGGCGGTAGCGACGCGGGCAGGTGAGGTACTGACTGATCTGAGTGTAGCTGTAGTTCATCACGCTACCTCCGCGGCATTCACGGCTGCCGAGCTCGGCAGCGATGCCGAGAGCTCTTCCCAGCGGCGGGCGGGAGCAAATCCATCAAGATTGAGCAGGGAGGTACCGTTGACGACCACACGGCTGATCTTGATTACCCCGCGCAAACCGACCAGGCTCTTGTCGTCGATCTCGTCTCGGCCAAGCAGATCGGCGTCATAGCCGAAGTCGCGCAGAAACCAGTTGAGCTTCCACAGGGCTCGGGGTGTGCAACGGAGACGACCCGTCACCGAGTGACCGGCAAGGTCCTTGGGCTCAATGACGGAGAACCTCAGAAGGTAAAAGGGCTTTCGGGCATCCCAGCGATGGTAGGCGCGGTCGACGCGAACCAGAAGCAGGCCGTCGCGAACCCGAGTGGCAGCGGATGGATCGGCCTCGTGCAGCCCGTGGATGCGGCGCCTCATGCCACACCTTCTTTCTGGCCGAGGAAGCTGTTTAACTGGCAGAGCAGGGCATTGCGGTCTTTCTCGGCCCAGTCGGCGAGGTGGGCGACAAAGTTCTCGACCTGCTCACGAGTGGCCTCGCGTAGGACCTTCACGCCACAGAAATCGGTCGCATAGGCCTTGACCAGAGCGGCATCGAGCTGATGCTGGCGAATGATCTGGCAGAGGCGATCGCGGACTTTCGGACCGCCGTAGCCATTGCCGTTGGCTGGCTGCGGAAGTTGCTTGGAGTTGCCGTTGGACTCCGCGCGTCCGGAGAAGGAGCCGATCTCCTCGACCGAGCAGATCCCGATTCCATACGCCTTACGGAGGGCGCGATTCACGGCGCGGGTCTCGGCAACGCGCATCTCGGCGCCGTGAACCAGGGGCGAGACATTGGAAGGATCGGCATCGCCGAAGCCGACAAATCCGCGAGAGGTGCGCGACTTGTAAACCGTAGCTTCGAATGCCCAACGCTGAGAAGAAGGGTCACAAAAGCTGGAGACCGGCCGAACGTGGATGCCAGCACACCGATTACGGCGGGCAAGTCCTATCAGCCCTGTGTGTGTGACGTACCAGCCGTTGTCTAGGTAAATCAAATCTCCAGCAGCCACTGAGAAGCGATACTGGTATGCAATCCCCGCCAACGACAGCTGGCATCTAATCACTCAGAATTCTTGACTACTTCCGTGGGCGTCCTATCACAGGAGGATGTCCAAGCTTTGGGAAATAGGGAGCTTCTGAATGAAAGAGTCGGGCGAAGGACCTGAAGGAGCGCAGCCGGTCAAGCGTAACCGGCTTGCCACGCTATCCGAGCGCAAACTGAAAGCCAACCGGGAAAACGCTAAGAAGTCAACCGGCCCAAAGACATTGAAAGGCAAAACCTTTAGTCGACGAAACGCGCTCAAGAACGGCTTGTTCGTTCGCCAACTCACCGATTTCGAGGCACTCTCCGAAGATCCGAAGGAGTTCCAAGAATTACTGGGTGGACTCTCTGACCAGTACCAGCCGATTGGCAGGGCCGAAGAATTAGAGGTTGAACTTATCGCTATCTGCTACTGGAGGCTCAAGCGGGTGTGGCGTTACGAGAATGCGACAAATCTTGCGGCGCGGCGCGATTTTGTGTGGGCCGAACTCAATGACCAGGAAGACTACTGCAAAGAGAAGGACAAGCAAGAAGAGGCTCTTCTCGTTGAGTTGCAAAACGCCAAAAAGGAGATCGCGGACAAAGGTGAAGTTTCGCAAGAGCTCAAGCAGCGGATGTTTGGGATGATGCCAGGATTTGAGGCGCTGTGGTCGGCCCTCGAACAGGCCACCCAAGAACGCATGGAAGCAGTGGATTCTTCGAAAATGGTTCGCAAGTTAAGTCCGGCAAGCCGCGCTTGTATGCGTGACATCTTCGTCGTGACCCAGGCAATCGCTCTGCACGAACCGTTGAGTCATCAGCGATCAGTCAACGTTTGGGAAGCTGCCGTTGGAAGCCATGCTATCCCGAATGACAAAGCTCTTGACAAGATTCTCCGCTACGAGGCAGCCGTCAACCGCGACCTTGGCCGGGCGTTGGACCGAGTTGAACGCCTGCAGCGTCGCAGGAACGGAGAACTACTTCCACCGTCTGTTTCTGTGCGGCTCACTTGATGGCGAGCGAAAGAATTCTGCGAAACGAAGCCAAGAAGGGATTTGTTTTGAGTGACTTGGGTTTTGCGATGTTTAGGTCGTGGTGCCTAGTTGCACGGTCAAAGGCCTCGGTACTTTGCAAGAAAAATGTGAGCGTTGACGTCGGATCTCCCATACTCGCATTCAAAGAAAGTGAATAGTCGACAGAACGGCTCCGGACATGAAGGTGCTCGTCTCCGGCTATGCCGAGAATACCGTACTGCAGCATGGGACCATCGATGTGACCGACCATTTTCTGGCCAAACCCTTCTGCCTGAAATCGCTAGCCAGAAAAATACGCCAGGTTCTCGATGGACCAGCACTGTCCTCCCGTGCGGCCGCCTCTTCCGTTTAGTGGCGAACTGTCTTTTATAATTGGCGCGGACCGCCGATGATTGTTCTGACAATCATTCTGCTTGCGCTGCTGACCGGTGCCCTGGTTTATTCATGCCTTTCGGTCGTGGCTGCCTTCCGCTATTTGGCAGTGCGCCCGTCGTCCCCCGACACGGCTCAGCCCATCAGCATTCTGAAGCCGCTCGCAGGCCTTGATCTCGACCTGGAAGCGAATCTGCGGACTTTTTTTCACCAGGATTATCCTGAGTACGAGATCCTGTTCGCCGTGCGCTCGCAGGAAGACCCTGCCGTGAAAGTCGTGGAAAAGCTGCGCAGTGAATACCCGCACATTCCTTCCCGGCTGCTGATCACAGGGGAACCACCGTATGCCAATGCCAAGGTGTACAGCCTTGACCATCTCCTACGGGCGGCGGCCTTCGACCTCGTAGTGATGAGCGACAGCGACACACGAGTAACCCCGGACCTGCTGCGAACCGTGGGCGCGGAGTTTCAGGATGCGAGTCTGGGGCTGGCAACCTGCCCGTATCGTGCGGTGGCAGGCCCGAGTTTCTGGTCGCAACTGGAAGCGACCGGGTTGAACACAGATTTCCTGGCAGGAGTGCTGGTCGCAAGAATGCTCGAAGGGATGAGGTTTGCAGTCGGGCCGACGATCGTTGCGCGCCGGCCTGTGCTGGAGGCGATCGGCGGATTCGATGTGTTGAAGGACTATCTGGCGGAAGACTTTGTCATGGGAAAGCTGACGGCGGAGGCGGGGCATGGCGTGATCTTGTCTTCCTACGTGATTGAGCACCACATCGGCAGCAGCAGTTTCGGGCCGAATGCTACGCATCGTCTGCGCTGGGTGCGCAGCACAAGGCGCTCGCGGCCGTGGGGATACCTGGGGCAGTTATTTACGATGCCGTTGCCGCTGGCGCTCGTGCTGGTTGCGGTCAATCCTGCATGGTGGCCGGCGTTGCCGGTGACAGTGGTTCTTCGCGGCCTGGCGGCGTACGTCGTTTCGTGGCGAGTTCTGAAGGCTCGGATCAACTGGCTGCTGTTGCCTTTGGAAGATGTGCTCGGCTTCTGCTTCTGGCTGTCAGGATTCTTTGGAAATACGATTGTGTGGCGGGGGAGAAGATATAGGCTACAGAAGAACGGGACATTTGAATTGCTCAGAACTGAGCGCTAAGCGGGGCTTTATCGAGTACGCTCCAGCTTTCCATCTTTCAACCGAAACGATTCTCCGCGCCACGAAACGTTGTATCCCGCAAAGCTGACGACCCATACCAGCATGGCGATGACATCGCGTAGCGGTATCCACGCAAGCAATCGCGTCACAAAACGATCGTGCAGCACTGTGCTCCCCACGTACGACGCAGTAACAATCCGCATGGCGACAACCGCCACCAGCAATCCCCACGACCACAGAGCCTCTGTCGCGAAGATTACCGCCACCAGCGCCCACGGAATACCGAAAGTGATCCCCATTCCAACGTATCCCCAGAAGCGCGAATCGCGGATGGTGCGCGCCCAGCGCAGCTGGTGAGAGAAGAATTCGCCAAGCGTATATTGCGGCAGAAATGTCTCCACGACTACGTCAGAGAGTTCAACCCTCAATCCCTGATTCGCGATGCGGCGGCCGAGCTGATAGTCATCGGCCAGATAGTCAGCCAGCCTTTCGAAGCCGCCTATGGCCTGCAGGTCCCGCAGCCGAAGAGCAAGCGTAGATCCCAGCCCGAACTTGATTCCTTCCATCTGCCGGGCAACCAGCACGCCAGGAGAGAAGTCGGTGCTGATGCCGAGAGACTCCAGCCGTGATCCAAGCGTATCGCTGGGAACACCCCGATAGAGGCAAGTCACCAGGCCGACTTCTGGATCCGCCAGCGGCGTAACGACCCGGCGAAGATAGTCTGGAGCCACCCGGATGTCGCTGTCGTTCACAATCAGGTGGTCGTGGCGCGCCTCGCGCAGCATTTGTGCCAGATTGCTGACCTTGATATTGGTCCCCAGAGCCTCGTGGCACACCATCATGCGAATCGCACGTTGCGGAAATTCCTGCTTCAGCCGCTCAACCAATTCGACCGTTGCGTCTTGCGGGTCACTCACGCCAAAGATGATCTCGTATTCGGGGTAGTCCTGAAGGCAGTGAGTGCGGAAGCTCTCGTACATCTCGGGATCGGTGCCCTTCAGCGGCTTGAGGATCGATACGGGCGGTGTGGGGCGGACACTCTTGTCCGCCGATGTTGTGTCCCACAGAAAACGTGAGGCACTCCACAGACAAAAGACGTAGTACGCGATGCTCGCGGTCGCGGCAGCTGCGGCGATGATTTCGATGATTCTGAAGAGTTGATGGATCATGAAGGAACTACACTGGCCCTTCGCTTCGCTCAGGATGGCAAGTCTTCTTACTCATACCGCAGCGACTCGATCGGATCAAGATTGGCTGCCTTCCACGCCGGATAAATCCCGAACAGCAAGCCTTCCGCTACGGCCGCGCCAATGCCGAACGTCGTCCAGAAAATAGACATCCGCGCCGGCAACGAGCTCCAAATCGCCGGAATCGTCCAGGTAATGATCGCGCCAACCAGCACACCGATCACTCCGCCGATCGCCGTCAGCGTGATTGCCTCGAGGGTGAATTGCATCAGGATGTCGCGCTTGCGTGCTCCGATGGCTTTACGCACGCCGATTTCACGGGTGCGCTCGGTCACCGAGACCAGCATAATGTTCATGACCCCAACGCCGCCCACGATCAGCGCCACGCTCGAGACTGCGAACATGAAGATAAAGATCGCGCCCGTGAGCTGGTTCCAGACGTTGGTGACCGAGTCCTGGGTGAAGATGGAAAAATTGTCCGGCTTGTCCACCGGGACCCTGCGCCGCCTCCGCAAAAGTTCCCGCAATTCATCAATCGCCTTGGGCATGTCTTCGTGAGAGGTGGCTTTCACGCTGATCCAGTAATCCTTCAACTCGGGGTGAAGCTTGCGAAATACCGACAGGGGAAAAATCACCCGGTTGTCGTTGGGATTCTTGCCACCCCCCAGCACGTTCTTGACCGGAACCATCACCCCGACGATGCTGAAGCTCTGTCCCTCGATCTCGAGTTCCTTGCCCAGCGGGCTTTCGGTGGGGAACAGCTCCGCTGCGGTTTCGCTGCCGATCACGATGAACGGGGAGTGGCGCTCGTCGTCAATGTCGTTGAACCAGCGGCCCGAAGCCATCTCGAAGTCGTATACCTCTTTTATGGCAGCCAGGTCGCCTTCCAAAATGGTGTTCTTCGACTGGCGCCCGCCGTACTTGACGACATACGTGCCGGCGCCGAACTGGGGCTGAACGAACTGCAAGGTCGGCGTGACCGCCTTTACGTGCGGAAGGTTTCCGGCTGCAATCGCGTCGTCGAGGGTCAATTCCTTGCGTGTGCGCATTTCCTCGGTCGGAAGGCCAAAGTGGAAGGGCTCGAGATGATAGGCGAAGATGATGTCGGAGCCAATGCTCTTGAGCACTTCGCTCACATTATTATTGAGGCCGCGCACCACGGAAGAGATGCCGATCACCACGGCGACGCCAATCACCACCCCCAGGACCGTCAGGGCTGAGCGCAGCTTGTTAGTGCGGATGGTATCGAGCGCCATCTGCACCACTTCCCCGTAATCGCTTTTGCGCAACATAACAAAAATCTCGCCGCGGATTTACGCGGATCAACGCAGATTAAACTTCAAAGCTCGAATCTTAGGGCCGCGATCGGGTCCAGTCGGGCCGCTCGCTTCGCCGGATAGACTCCGAAGAAGATGCCTACGCTGGCCGAGACCAGCAATGCCGCGCTCACCGCCCAGAGCTTGACCGCCGATGGCATCCCGATCAACGCGGTAATTCCCTTCGCCAGCGTAATTCCAACAAATATTCCGAGCATGCCGCCCACCAGCGCCATGGTGCTCGACTCGATCAGGAATTGCAGCAGGACATCCCGGCGGCGCGCGCCCATGGCTTTGCGGATACCGATCTCCCGCGTTCGCTCAGTCACCGATACCAGCATGATGTTCATGATGACAATACCCCCGACGATCAGCGCGATGCAGGCGATCACGATCATCACGATGAAGAACGTTCCGCTCAAGTCGGCCCACAGGCTGAGAAAGCTTTCATTGGTCTCGGCGGCGAAGCTGTCGGGCTGGCCGGGAAGATCGTGGCGGCGGGCGCGAAGGATGGCGCGGGCCTCGTCCATGGCAGACTCCAGTTGCGCGCCCACACCGTTGGCTTTGCCGGAGATGCGGATGCTGGTGTGACTACCGAACTGCTTCAAATACGTGCTGATTGGAATAGCAACGTAGTTGTCGCGGCTGGCAAACAGATTCTTACCTTGCTTCTTCCCGGTCCCCACCACGGTGTAAACCTGGCCCTCAACGCGAATCTCCTGATTGATCGGATCCACTCCGGAGAACAAGTTCTCCACCAGGTCGGCGCCAATGACGGCGACATTTGAACGGTTGTTCTCGTCATTCTCGTTGAGCATGCGGCCCGCGGTCAGGTCAAGATCCAGAATCGCAGCCATGGAAGGTGTGAATCCGCGCACGAAAACGTCGGTGATCGACTGTTCCCCGCGCTTTACATGCCCATCGATCTTGATCGTCGAAGCTCCGATCAGCGCACAATGACGGCACGCGTCGCGTACGGCGTCGTAGTCCTCCATCGTAAGGTCCTTGCGTTTCTGTCCTTCGAGGAACTGGTCGATGTTGGTAATGACGGGCGTGACCTTGCTGATGATGAAGACGTC
>Ga0335082_10007695_pt1 | contig 11693 bp, 13 predicted proteins | sample Lox_Sample_41_FD_206718 | JGI IMG/M metagenome (GOLD analysis project Ga0335082, IMG submission 206718) | Soil microbial communities from Loxahatchee National Wildlife Refuge, Florida, United States - Lox_Sample_4.1 | ecosystem: Environmental > Terrestrial > Soil > Wetlands | place: USA...
CCTGCTTCTTGCGCCAGTCCCAGAGGGCCTGCGGCGCGGTGGTGTAGTGCCCGTGACAATCGATGATCATGTCGTCTGTGCTGCCGTTGCAGCAGTGTCCCTGACTAAAAGCTTAACTCATCAACAAGTCTATTTTTTGAATCCGCCGAAGAGCGAGCGGTTTTCACTTCTCCAGAAACGTTGGACGTCCTGGAAGCCGGCGTCCCTTAACCATTTCATTTGGTCTTCCAATGGAGGACGCTCTCGGTCGAAATTGATGAAGCACCCGCCAGTTTTAACTAGGGGAAAGATGTCTTTATAGATGCGCTCCATGATTTCTGGGCTGCGGACATTGTGGATCGCGATGGAAGAGACAACTGCTTCGAAGGGACCGGTCAGTTTTCGGCTCCAGCCGGGCTTGGAAAAATCGCATAGGACATAGTCAAAACGCCCTTTGAGTTTCGCCATGCGCTCCTGCCCGAGCTTGGCCATTTCCTTCGAACCATCCTGGCAGATAGCGGTGGCGTTGGGAAAATAATTCAGGAGAGCCTGCGTCAACGCGCCATAACCAGCCCCCACGTCCAGAATTCTAATTGAAAGATTCTTGTCGTAAGGAATAGTTCTAGCCATCACTTGAAATGGCTCCTGCCGCTGATCTTCTTTTTTGTCCTGACCCTCCGCCCAATTGGAAACGTATTTTTCAGAATCCCAATCATGATGATCATGAGAATGTTCCGAAGAATGCGATGACTTTGACATTTGGGATCTCCTTCTAACGATAAATTATCCCGATCTTTTATGCTTGGCAACGGCTACCTTGCCAAACGGAAGCGGTAGACATAAGTGAACTCCGCCGCGACATTTTGCCCATCCCTCTGGGCAGGCTCGAAGCGGGATTGTTTAACCGCCTTAAGGGCCTCCTCGTCGAAGCCCGCGCCGCCGCTCTTCGTGATCTCGGCTTTGGTTACTTTTCCTTCCGGATCAACTTCGATTCTAAGCGTGACGTCACCCTCGATGCCCATGCGCAAAGCCAAAGGGGGATAGGTAGCGCGGGCGCTTTGTATTGGCTTGGCCTCCCGGTTGGTTTTGAGGATGCCGGGCTGCGCAGGCGCAGGCAGGCCGGGCGCGCCGGAGCCCCTGCCCAGACCGGCATTCGCAGTGCCGCCGCCTCCACCCGAAAACCCGCTTCCGGGAACAACTCCAACGTCGCCCTTGCCAAAGAGATTACCTGCTCCCGCTTCGCTGCCACCGCTTTCAACCCTTTGACTCGGCGCGGGCACCGCTCTTGGCTCAGATTGCTCTTTGACGGGAGCGGGTATGGGTGGTGGAGCAGGCTGTTCCGGCTGAACGATTTGACGTTTCACTTCCGGGACCTTCTCGATCTTGGGCGGAGGAGGAGGCGGTTTTTTTATTTCAGGCTTCACCTCCGCTTTTTGAATAGGAATTTCTTTCGCTTTTGGCGGCAGGTCGACAAGACTGATGGGTACAAACTCTTTGCGCAGCAATCTGCTGTTGTGGATGATAAGCGAGGCCGCGAGGATCACCACGACGTGGATGAAGCAAGACGAAAGTAAGGGAACGCTAAGCGGCTCGCCTCTCATGGACGGCTATCTCGTGGTTTTACCGCAATGGCCATCCTGGCTACTCCGGCTTGCCTGGCGTCGTCCATGATTTCCACCACCAAACCGTGCTCGACATGTTCATCGGCGTTAATCAGCACGAGAAGATCGGGTTTCGCGGCAAGGCGTTGTTGCAGAATCGTGCGGACGTTTTCGCGCGGAACCGCTTGTTTGTCGATGGCGACTTTACCGTCCGGAGCAATGGTAATTGCCGCGCTTTCGCTCGGCTGCTGTTGCCCTGTCGCTGCTTTCGGCAAGTTAACCGGCAAACCGCTGTAGCGGGCCATCGATAGCGTTGAAATCATGAAAAAAACCAGTAGGAAAAAGATCGTATCGATCATGGGAATGATCTCGATGCGAGCCTTCTTGATGGATCTTCGTGCCAGCCGCATTATCGGGTTCCTTCGTGCGAGGCCAACGCAAGTTCGAGGCGCGAGGCGTAGTATTCGATCTCTTCAAGTTCCCGTTCAGCTCGATTCGAGAAATAGTTATAGGGAACGAGCGTCAGAATGGCGATCAGCAGTCCTGTTGCGGTGGCGATCAAAGCCTCGGCGACCCCGCCAGTCACCGCGTGGGGCTGCCCGAGACCGGCTTCGGACATGATGCCGAAGGAGCTGATCATTCCAGTGATGGTTCCCAGGAGTCCGAGGAGTGGCGCGAGTGTGATGATGGTGTCGAGGATAGTGAGTCTTTTTTTCAAGACGGGGATCTCCGCTTGAGCGGCCACTTCCAAAGCTTTGCTCACGGATGGGTTTCGGTGAGCGAGTCCCGCCGCCAAAACTCTCGCCACCGGCAAATTCGATTGCCGGCCTAATTCCAGCGCTGGCCCGATTTCATTGCGCTCGACCCGTTGCAGCAGTTCTTCCACCGAAGCGCGGGACTGGACTTTGCGCCAAAACATGTAGCGCTCGATGGTGACCGCAAGCGAAATGATGGAGCACAGGAGAAGCGGAACCATAACAGGCCCGCCTTTGACAATTATTCCAACTACGTCAAACACGTTCAGGTTCCTTCATAAATGCTAAGGTGCCGAGATCTTTCATTGTGGCTTTTCAGACTTGGGTTGCGGTCACATTGCGCTCCCTTGCAGGAAGCCGAAGCAGTAAGAGAAGCGTCATTGCGAGGAAATAGGAAGTCGAGATCACGCTAAAGGCGGGTCCAAAGCCGAACTTAGTCATCACGCCGCCGGTAATTACCGTCCAGAAAGGGATCGAGACAAAACCGATGAAATAATAAAGACTGAAGGCGGCGTCGAAGAGATCCTCGCCCACCAGATCGCTAAGCAGGGCTTGGGTAAGAGTTTGTCGCGATGTTGTTGCGGCGCCGTAGATGACAAGATTGGCGAACAGGGAAGTCGTGACCTCTTGTTGCCAAGCGAGCCAAAGGGTTGAAAGCGCCGAAACCAAAAGCGACGCTTGAATGACAAGCTTTCTATTGAAACGATCCGAGACCCAGCCCCAGACAAACGGTCCAATCAGACTACCTACTTGGATAAAGGTAAAGAGAAAAGCGCCATAGGTAAGGGCAAGGTGAAAATCTCTCACGAAGTGGGGAATAATATAAACTTCGTTGATGTCTTGCCCCCGCCCTGCCGCGCCCGCCATAAAGACGAGCGAGACGAGAAGAATATTTTTATTTTTTAAGCACGCCTTGTAGGCTTCCCAGCCGACCGGTACCAATCGCGATTTTGAGTCATCCGATGACGCTGTGCGCAGACTGTCTCTAAAGATGAAACAGAGCATTCCCATGACTGTCGCTAGAGCTCCCACCGTCCAAAAGACTCCGCGCCAACCCAACTGGGTTATCAGTACGGCGGCTAAGAGGGGCGCCACCAGGCTGCCTAGTTGCCCGGCGGTCGAATGAAACGCCAGAGCGCGGCCGCGAGCGCGGCCGAAATGGCTCGCCAGCATACTTGAGCCCACGGGGTGCTGCGGACTAGATCCGAGGCCTCCGACCAGCCGCGTGGTGAAAAACTGTTGAAAGTTGGAAGCGAATCCACTCCCGATGACGGAAAGCCCGAGCAGACAATTACCTACGCCGAGAATCACTCCTCTCCTGAAGTGGGGCACGATAAAGCCATACAAGGCTTGAAATACACTGCCAAGGGTGTTGTAGACTGCGGCCAGAGAGGCAATCGCCATGTAACCCATGCCCAATTCCTTCATCATCAGAGGGTAAATGACGCCCAGCATGGCCGACTGAAAGTGATTGACAAAATGAGTGCCGCAGACAACGCCAAAAACGGCGGTAGGAGCTGAGGAATTTTGCGTTGCGGTTGACGATAATTCGGTAGTCACTATTGGACCACTTCTTTGACACAAGTACGCGAACCTCACACCTATATTATTCTACCGGAAAGACCAAGACCGCTTTGATGACGTGAAGATCATAATCTTTCTCTGCCACCGCCAGTCTCTTCTCGACCCGAATCATCCAGGCGCCTGGATGCGTGATCTTGACGCGAGCGACTCCCTCTCTCGATTCAGTCGCGTAAGCGTAAGTGTTGTAGTAGCGGCTGAAGCCGTCGTAGGTCGCGTAGACATACGCCTGCAGCGGTTTGCCGTCAAAGAGAATCTTAAAGCTTAACTCATCTCCGATTCTCGCCGCCGTGGGATTAGAGACGGGGAGAATTTCCAGCCGGTGACCCAGGACTTTCTCGTACGTCTTATCGGAAGTGTCCACAACGATCAAAACCTTGGAGAATTTCTCGAACTTGGCTCTTTGCGCTTTTCCGGTTTCTTGCGATGTGACGGTCTCGATTGGCTCTACGAGGTGCCCGGCGATCATCGCGGTTCCTTTAGTTTGGACTGTGGCGGTCCCATCCAGGGTTTGCAAGATATTGTTTTCTTTGAGCGGGAGATCGACGGATTTGTTGCCCTCGAGGAGCAAAACCTCGACTGACTTAGCCGAGAGCAACTCTTCGCCACTCATGAAAACGTGCGTTGAAAGCACACTGAAGGGTATTTTGTCGCCGGCTTTTGCGTGCATCGAGGCTGGCTTGATAATGAACTCATGGGCATGCGATGACGCAGTAAAGGTCGCACAGCCAGCCATGACCAATACGCTATATCTTGCAATCAATGCTTTCATGCGTTTTTCCTCACGGACGCTATAACCGCGGAAGGTCAAAGTGCAGAGTTACTCCCGCTCTTATCGTCAGCGGGCCGCCGGGGGTGTAATGGATATCATTTACAGGATTAGGCTCATTCACCGTCGGCAAGTTCGGATCATTACGTACTTGTGAGTCGTGATATTGTTGACCCGACCACCATTTTTTATTGGCGAGATTGGTGATGGAAAAATTGAAGTCATAGCGCTCGTAGGTGTATTTGGCCAAAAGATCAAAGATCATCCACGGACGCAGGAGTGATACCCGCTCTTCATCGCCGTAACGGCTGCCCATGTAACGCATTTGAATGCGCCCCTCCAATCCCGAAGGATGCCGCGCGGTTATTCCGCCGTAGGCCAAAGCTCGGGGCGCATTGGGAATCGCTCCGCCGCTATTCGGGCCTTTGATGAACCTCCCCCAAGTATAAGAAGCGTCGAGATCGGAACTGAGCCAGTCGTTGATCTTGTATCGCAATTCTACTTCAGGACCTTGGCGGCGGGTGGGTCCGGCGGGCTCAAATTGGCCGGTGTCGCCATCCAACACCAATTCACTGGTTAAACGGAGCTGCCAGTAGTTGATGCCCAAGTCGAGACGATCGAATAACTTCGTCCGCAGACCCACTTCGCCTCCAAGGGCCCGCGGCAGCGGAGAGGTGCCCGGATTGGCAACGACAACCCTTGCATCGTTGCTGTGATAGCCGCCGCCGAAGTTCATATAAAACTGCGGTTGCGTATACCATGTGCTGCCGGAAAACGGGGTGAGAATGACGTTGACTTTGGGATTGGCGATGAATCCTTGTGAGGTACCGGTGGTGGTAATCGCAGCGCCCTGAGACAGGTTTGCCACACTGTAGAAAAACTTGTCGAGGCGCGTTCCTATCTGGGCTCGCACCCAATTAGTCGGCCGAATTTCTTGTTGCGCATACCAGGCTAGGCTTGTTTGGTTGATTTGGCTATTTTGCTGGGTGCTGAAACGCATGCGGTCGACGGCGTTAAAAAGTCCCACTCTGGCGCGATCAGTCCTGGTTGTAAAACCCACGAAGGTTTCCGTCGGAATATCGAAAAGCGTATAGTTGCGCCGGTAGTTTAGTAAGGAACCTCCGGCCATCCGCTTATCTCTTTGCTCGATCTCATTTCCAAGTATATCTCCATTGGGTAGACAAGTTTCGCAGTCGGGCGGGTTCTCATAAAACGTAAAATTGTTGTAGAGGTCGAGATTATAGTAAAACCCCCAGGCCTGGGCGTTGAACGACTGATTGGCATCCGAGTAATTATAGTTCAGGCTGAAATTGTCGCGATCGGTATTTCCTCCTTGGCTCGAATCCACGGCTCCAAAGCGCCCGAGAACGGCTCCAGGGTCTCGGGTCAAGCGCGACGGTATCTCTCCGGATGCGTTCCAGTAGCTGTGCGAAAAAGTTCCCAGCAGGCTTAAATTAGAATTTGCCGTGGATAGAAGCGTGAATTTTGTGAACAGATTATAGCGGTTATAACCCAAGGGATCTTTAAACGGACCATTTTCGTGATAAGTCTCGAAAGCAATGTAGGGCTGCAGAGGTGTCCCTTCGCCAGGTGAGATAATTCCTAGATAACGTTGCAGGCTATAGCTTCCACCCATGATCGTTGCGCTCGAATCCGTGGAGCGTCTTTTGGTGACAATATTAACCGCGCCGGCGGTGTCGAAATCACCGAACCTAGCGAAGTAAGGTCCCTTCGTAACTTCGATATGATCCACAGTCTCCGGTATAAGCCAGTGCAGGTCGGCATAACCTTGGCCGTGAGCGTTGTTCGGCAGATTCACGGGAATTCCGTCGACGTAAATCGCAAAGTCGGTCCCATGATCTGCGTCGAAACCCCGAAGAAAATATTCGTCCGCTTTTCCTCCTCCCTGGTGCTGGACCGTGTAGAGGCCGGGAACCGAGCTGGTGAGAATGTCCACCGGCGTGCCGGTTGGCCGGAGCTCAAAATCTTTTTGCCGAACGTTGGTTTCAGTTGCCGTGGATACCGGTTCCTCGCCCCATACATAAACCTCTGTCGGTTTGGACGAAGAGGGCTCCTGGCTTTGCGGAGGCTGTGATTGAGCGTTCTCCGGGCTTTTCGTAGACTGAGAGGAGTCTGTGGATTCCTTCGGCGGCTGGGATTGCGAGAATTGCATGTCTTGACACAAGCCCGCACTTGAAAGGGAAAACAAGACTACGAATGCACATCCCATCAGGGTAAATATGCGCGGTGCTAACATCTGGATGTCTCCTCGCGTATTATGTTTTTAGAATTCGTGTTACCCAAGGGTAAAAAAATTTAGTGCTTTATCTCGGTAGCGGTCGTAATCAGGCGACCGTTCTGAACGCCCTTTGTAGCAATCAACTTGCCGGCTACCTCATGCACTTTGTCTGCTGATCCACGGACAACGATTACTTCCAAACAGTTGTGTTCATCAAGATGAATGTGCAGGCTGGCGTTGACGAGGACGCTGGCTTTATGCTGCATGTCCGCCAGAACATCACTTAAATGATGTGTGCGGTGATCGTACAAAAGACTGATAACACCGACGACTTCTTCGTCGCCTTTGCCGACTTTTTTCTGGATCAGATGATCCCGAATCAAATCGCGGATCGCTTCAGAGCGGTTCTGATAGCCTTGACCGCCGATGCTCAGATCGAAAGCGTGAAGCAGCTCTTCTTCAAGTGAAACGCCAAAGCGCGAAAGGCTGGACATGAATTGGTTCCCTGGTTACCCTCCGTAACACAAATTATCTCATCGTGTCAAATTTGTTACCCACTCATAGGGTTCTTGGAAGCGAACATTCCATGTGTTAGTCGTTAGCGTACATGGGGCAACATCGAAGCACATTTCTTCTCGTAACATTCTTTCTAATGATGATGATTATGGTTGGCTGCGGCCGCAATAAACGCATGGACGCGCTTTACGCGCAGCGCTGCCTGGGTTGTCATGGCCCATCGGGCCAAGGTGATGGGTCGGTTGCCGCCTCCCTGCCTGTCCGGATGCCCGATTTTCGAGAGACGGTGGAGCGAAAAAGCGTAGGTCAGATTCGCCGAGCAATTGCCGAGGGGAGGGGCATCATGCCAGCTTTTGAACCCGCTCTGCGTCAAGCGGAGATTACAGATATGGTTTACATGGTTCGATTTCTAAGCCGGGAAGGTCGTAACATCCGCTGGTGGGAAAAATATGATACTCTCGTGGTGGCTCACTGTAACGTGCCGTGGGACGTTGTGCTCGGTTACGATGATCCGCCGGAGCAAAAAGACCGGTGAGTGCGGCCGAGGATTGGATCGCGGCAGTAGTGATGGTTGGTGAAATATGACTTTCACCATGGAACGCCAAAAATGTAAGCTTGACAAGGCACTGGCTTAAAACTAAACTCTAACATGAGGTTTTATGGTTCAGCCTTCGATGACCGCCGACAATATTGATCAGCTGGAAGCGAAAATTAATCGCCTGATCGATAAGCATCAAAGGGTCAAAAAGGAGAAAGAATCAGTCGAGAAAAGGCTTCAGCAGAAAGAGAGTGAGTGGCATCACCTCCAAGGGCAAATACGGCGATTTGAACGTGAACGCATCGAATTGCGTGAGAAACTGGACAAGATTATCGGCCAATTCGCAAACTTGGATCTGCCTGAATAGACAGGGGAAGGCATGATGAAAAAGGCACTGGATGTCGAGATTCTGGGCCAGAAGTTGACCATCAGCAGTGATGCGGAGGAAAGCTACATGCTGAAGGTCGCGGGATATGTTGACGAAAAGATGCAAGAGCTGGCGCGTTCTCCGAAACCGCTGAATAGATCTAACATTCCCACACTCGCCGCGCTCAATATCGCCGACGAATATCATCGCCTCAAAGATATCCACGAATCGGTTTTGAACAGACTGAACCAATTATCCAAGAGACTATCAACGACTTTGACTGAGGAGGGTTAACAACCTTAAGGTGATCCATTCCCCTGCGGTGTTCGCCATCAGGGAAGCAACTAAGAAACGGCACAACGCAGGTGAAACCTTAAAACAGGTGGCTTGGAAAGATGAGAGTCTGGGGAGAAAAATTGCTAAGGGATCTGATCTGTTGGTTTCTTGTGTCTGTAAGATGGGTAAGGATTTGGCAACCCCTTTTAGATGGCATGGAGAACATTGTGGAAATTTCGCTGGGCATGGTGACTCGCGCTCCGGCTCTAGAGATGAGAGGAGAGCCGCTATCCAGGGGACCAACTTTGATCCGTAGATCAAACCTCTAGCTAACACTTTTCCCTCCTCGTTTTTTCGTCTCTCCATCCACCGACAGGAGTCAGTTATGTCAACAACTCTTGTGGGGGAGAAGAAGCGTGTCTTACGCACCGCGGCGATGTCACGGCGCACGTCGCTGGCAAATACCGATTCCCACACCTGGAGCTGCTTGATTCAAGCGACGGTGCTTCAGTTCCAGCCTTACCTCCGATCCCAATCGGTTGCTCTATACAACCCCATCCAGAATGAAGTCGGTACTGAAGCGATCCGGGATCATGCGTTGGGTACGGGGAGAAAGCTCTTCTATCCCAAGATGGCTGCGGAAAACTCTGTTGAGTTGGTGCAAGTTGATTCAGTGACGGCTTTCGGAATTGGTCGTTTCGGAATTCTTGAACCTACCGGGAAGAGGCGACTATCGGATCAGGACCTGGGACAGCTCATGGTTTTTGTTCCGGGAGTGTTGTTTGATTCCCGAGGTAACCGTCTTGGCCGCGGCGTGGGTTGGTACGATCGATTGCTAAAGCAGATAGGCAGAAGCGCAACTTTCCTGGGGCTAGCCTATGAGTTTCAAATTGTTGGCGAGGTGCCTGTGGAGCCTTGGGATCAGAAAATGGATTACGTCATTACGGAAAGGAGAGTCATTGACTGCGGCGATTCACGATCGCAGTCGAGTTTGGCATCCTGACCAATTTTTACTGAAAGGGGGTGGCGTTTTTGGATCAGAACACATTGTTCGGCATAATAGGATTAGTAGGCGGGGGCTTGTTGGTGTGGGCGATTTCGTGGCTCCGCAGCAGGCAGCAGCAAATGCAGCTAGAGTTGGCGAAGAATGCCGCTGTTCGCATCATCGAGGAAGCCAAGAAGGATGCAACCGCCATCAAGAAAGAGGCTGAGATCCAAGCCAAGGATAGCGTCCTGAAAGAGAAAGGAGAATTCGAACGGGAAGTGCGTGAGACCCGGCGGGAGCTACAGAATCATGAGAAGCGGTTAATCGGCAAAGAAGAGGGCCTCGATAAACGGATCGATTCGATCGAAAAACGTGAGAGCGAACTCGGAAGAAGAGAGGGTTCCCTCAAATCCAGGGAAAAAAATATCGAAGAGAAGGCTACGGAATGTGACCGTCAGGTTGATGAGGCGAGAAAGCAGCTTGAGCGGGTGGCAGGCATGACCCGCGAAGAGGCGAAAAAAAGCCTCATCGATCAGATGGTCGAGGAGGCCAAACACGAATCTGCGAAACGTATCCGTATAGTCGAAGAGGAGGCCAAGGAAGAGTCGGTTCGAAAGGGCCAAAAGATCGTTGCCTTGGCCATCGAGCGTTTGGCGGGGGATTTTGTCGCGGAGCGTTCAGTGACGGTGATGCCGTTACCCAATGACGAGCTGAAAGGGAAGATTATCGGTCGCGAGGGGCGCAACATCCGTGCGCTAGAAGCGGCGACGGGGATTGACTTAATTGTGGATGATACTCCCGAAACGGTGGTCATTTCGGGGCACAATCCCATCCGTCGCGAGATCGCGCGGCTGTCGTTGGAGAAGCTGATCTCCGACGGACGCATCCATCCCGGGAGAATCGAGGAGGTGGTGCGCAAGTCGGAACAGGAAATCGACGAAGCGATTCGTGAAGCGGGGCAGAAGGCCATTTTCGACGTCGGGGTTCATGGCGTTCATCCAGAGCTCATCAAGCTCCTGGGAAGACTGAAATATCGCTATAGCTACGCGCAAAATGTGCTGCTTCATTCCATCGAGGCAGCCTTTATTTGCGGCATGATGGCGTCTGAGTTGGGCTTGAATGAAAAGCAGGCGCGTCGCGCGGCGTTGCTGCATGACATCGGCAAGGCGGTGGATCATGAAGTGGAGGGTTCTCACGCTATCATCGGAGCAGAGTTGGCGCGCAAGTATGGAGAGTCACCGAAAATCGTCAACGCCATTGCAGCGCATCATGAGGACGTGAAAGCAGAAACGATCTTAGCGCCGTTGGTGGATGCTGCCGACGCGTTGTCGGGAGCGCGCCCAGGGGCGCGGCGGGAAATGATGGAGAGTTATACACGGCGATTGGAGGAACTTGAGCGAATCGTCAACTCCTTTAAGGGCGTAGAAAAGTCTTATGCTGTCCAAGCCGGTCGAGAAATCCGGATCATGGTGCAGCACGATTTAGTTTCTGATGATGACGCAGCGCGGATGGCACGGGAGATCGCGAAAAAGATCGAGAATGAAATGACCTATCCGGGGCAAATAAAGGTCACGGTGATTCGTGAAATGCGGGTGGTTGATTATGCAAAGTGACAACCGTGATGGGCTTGAACCCATCACGGTTGTCATCCCGAGCGCAGCGAGGATCTCGTCTTCAAACGGCGGATCGAAGAAAGATTCCTCGCCTTTGGCTCGGAATGACAAGGGAGTGGATTGTTGCAGCGAGCTGGTAACAACGTGGTTTTGTTAGAATGCGTATTCTAATTTTAGGGGACGTCATGGGCCGCCCTGCGCGGCGGGCAGTGCGTGAACTTGTTCCAGGCTTGATGAATAAGGAGAACATCGATCTCGCCATCGCGAATGCGGAAAACGCTGCGGGCGGCATGGGGGTGGACATCAAGAGTGCTGACGAACTCTTCTCGGCCGGCATTCACGTGCTCACCTCGGGCAATCACATCTGGAAAAAAAAGGAGATCTTTCCCTATCTGGATAAGCAGCCTTGCCTTATTCGCCCGGCTAATTTTCCTGCCGGCGCGCCTGGGCGAGGCTGCTACGAATGGCGGGACG
>Ga0335082_10007697_pt1 | contig 11690 bp, 9 predicted proteins | sample Lox_Sample_41_FD_206718 | JGI IMG/M metagenome (GOLD analysis project Ga0335082, IMG submission 206718) | Soil microbial communities from Loxahatchee National Wildlife Refuge, Florida, United States - Lox_Sample_4.1 | ecosystem: Environmental > Terrestrial > Soil > Wetlands | place: USA: Florida...
TGGAGAAATTTGCCGCCGGCGGCGGTGACCCGAAGCGGGTGGCCAGCGTTGCCAGCTTCTTCATCAGCCGGATTGACACCGCGATCGATGCGCTCATTGCGGCACGGTTGCAGGCAACGACCAATGCAAGAGACCAAAGCATCCTGCGCGGCCTCACCGGCAAGGTGGCGATTGCCAACGCCAAGCTGACCTACCAGCGTTACCAGGAACTCTTCAGCAGCCGGCGCTGGCAGGCCCTGGCCGACCACGGCGCGCAAACGCAGCGCTTGTTATGGGCCAGCACGGGTACGAAGAATCCCAACTATCGCGATGTCCTCTACATCGAAGAACTGATCGGCTCCGATACAGTGAACACGGTTCCGCCTGCAACCTTCGAAGCGTTTCGCGACCACGGGCGGCCGCGCGCCAGCCTCACGGAAGACGTCGATGCCGCCTTCGATACCATGGCGGCGCTCGCCGACGTCGGCATCTCCATGAAAGAGGTGACCGACAAGTTGCTCGCTGAGGGGGTGCAACTCTTCTCGGATGCCTTCGAAAAGCTGCTGAAGGCCGTGGAGAAGCAAAGCAAGGAAGCGGGGGCGGGAAAAATCAATCGCCTGACGTACAAACTGCCCGAGCCCCTGGCCGCTGCGGTGAAAGGTTCACTGGCAGAGTGGCGCGCGCAGGGCAAGGTCAGAAGGCTCTGGGGCCGCGATGCATCGCTGTGGACCGGCAAGGATGAGGCGCACTGGCTCGGCTGGCTCGGCATCACCAACGGCCAACTGGCCCATATCCAGCGCTTGACCCGCATCAGCGAAGTAGCCAAGAGCGCCGGGTTTTCCCATGTCCTGCTGCTGGGCATGGGGGGATCGAGCCTCTGTCCTGAAGTGATGAAGATGACCTTCGGGAAGGTCCCTGGCTTCCCGGAACTTCACGTGCTCGATTCGACCGATCCGGCCCAGGTGAAGGCGTTCGAGAGCAAAGTCGATCTGCAGAGCACGCTCTTCATCGTCTCGAGCAAATCGGGCTCGACACTCGAGCCCAACATCTTCAAGCAGTATTTCTTCGACAGCGTCAGCCAGCTCGTTGGCGCGAAGGAAGCCGGCAGCCGCTTCCTCGCCATCACCGATCCCGGCTCGAAGCTGCAGCAGGTTGCCGAAAGCGATGGCTTTCGACATGTCTTCTTCGGCTGGGCGAATATCGGCGGGCGCTACTCGGCCCTCTCCGATTTCGGCTTGGTCCCGGCGGCCATCATGGGAGTGGATGTGGCGAAGTTCCTGGATCGGGCCGACGAAATGGTCTGTGCCTGCATGCCGTCGGTTCCGGTGGAAGAAAACCCCGGTGTCGTGCTCGGCACCGTCCTCGGTGTAGCCGCAAACCAGTTCGGCCGCGACAAAATGACGATCATCACTTCGCCGGGCATTTGCGATCTTGGCGCCTGGCTGGAGCAGCTGGTTGCGGAGTCGACGGGGAAGGCGGGCAAGGGATTGATTCCGATCGATCGCGAGGCGCTCGGCACGCCCGACGTCTATGGCCGCGACCGCATATTTGTCTATCTGCGATTGCTGTCGGCGCCGGATGCTGCCCAGGACAAATCCGTTGAAGAGCTGGAGCGAGCCGGTCACCCGGTCGTGCGCATTGTGGTAGACGACCCATACGATCTGGGGGAGGAGTTCTTCCGTTGGGAGATCGCCACCGCCGTGGCCGGTTCCATCCTCGGCATCAACCCATTTGACCAGCCCGATGTTGAAGCGAGCAAGACCGCAACGCGGAAGTTGACCGCCGCGTACGAAAGAGACGGGGCGTTGCCCGCCGAGACACCGATCTTCACCGGGGAGGGTATCCAACTCTTCACGGACGAGCAGAACGCGGCGGCATTGACGCAGATGACGCAGGGGAATCAAACGCTGGCGGGCTATCTCAAGGCGCACCTGAGCCGGCTCGGCGCGGGCGATTACTTTGCGCTGCTCGCCTACATCGAGATGAACGAGGCGCACGATCGGGTGTTGCGGGCGATGCGCCACGGTGTTCGCGACGCCAAGCGCGTCGCCACGTGTCTCGAATTTGGACCGCGCTTCCTCCACTCGACGGGCCAGGCCTACAAGGGCGGCCCCAACACGGGCGTGTTCCTGCAGATCACGTGCGATGACGCCGTCGATTTGACTGTGCCCGGACAGAAGTACACGTTCGGTGTGGTCAAGGCGGCCCAGGCGCGAGGCGATTTTCAGGTCCTGGCGGAGCGTAACCGCCGCGCCCTGCGTGCGCAACTCGGCGCGGACGTTGCCGCGGGCTTGGGGACCTTGCAAGCTGCGATCACGGCGGCACTGGCCGCGTAGCCCGGCGGAGAGCACGCTGCCACGCGTTGGCAAGCAGGCGTCTATTGCGGGTGAAGTCAGGTTGGGATCGATGACATCGGCGTGCGCGACAGGTGATCGCGCATGGAATTAGGCCGCCGCAGGTGAATTAGTGTGACGCCGCACAAGCTCGAGTGTCCGGCAGGGAAGAAGAGGTCCATGAGACACACGCGCGTCATCGTCACTCACTACGGCGGGCCCGACGCACTTCGGGTGGTTGAAGAAGAGTGCCCCGAGCCGAAGGACGGTGAAGTGCGGGTGAGAGTGCTGGCCGCAGGCGTCTCCTTGCCCGACATATTGGCGCGCGAGGGCGTTCATCCCGAAACGCCCCGGCTGCCCTTCACGCCGGGGTGGGATCTGGTTGGCGTGGTGGATCGGCTCGGCCGCGGTGTCTCTGGAATCGAACCAGGCCAGATAGTTGCCGCGATGCCGATCAGCGGTGCGTACGCGGAGTTCGTCTGTTTGCCGCAACGTGAACTGGTTCCGGTGCCGTCCGGGTTGGACGCCGCCGAGGCTGTCAGCCTGGTGCTGAACTACATCACGGCGTACCAGATGCTGCATCGCTCCGCCAAGGTCAGACCGGGCCAGCGCGCGTTGATTCACGGCGCGGCAGGCGGGGTCGGCTCGGCACTCTTGCAGCTTGGGCGCCTCGCCGGCCTGGAGATGTACGGAACCTGTTCATCGCGAGGGGCATCGGCCGTTTCCGACCTGGGTGGTATCTCAATTGATTACCAGCATCAGGACTTTGTGAAAGAAATTCACCGCCTAACGAACGAGGGCGTGGACGTCATCTTTGACCCCATCGGTGGTACCCACCTCTGGTATTCCCGCAGGGCTCTCCGTCCTGGCGGAAGGGTGGTGGGCTATGGCCTTTCTACGTCGTTACGTGGCGACGGATTGATTTCAAGTCGTCCAGGTCGTCGTCAACGCTTTCGAGGAACGGCCATCTTCGGGTTGTACATCGCCGGCGGCTGGCTTCTCCCGGGCCGGAAACGGGTGGTCCCCTACAGCATCCAGACGCTCAAACGGCTGAGGCCGGCACTGTTTCGACAGGATTTGATCGCTCTGTTTGACCTCCTTCAACAGCAGAAGATCAAGCCGCTCATCGCGCGGCGATTTCCGCTTGCCGAGGCAAGACACGCGCACGAGTTGCTCGGGAAGGGAGGCGTGATAGGCAAGATCGTGCTCGTGCGCAACGGGTCATCGCTTGAATCAGGCGCTGCGTGAGTAGACCGGATAGGACGTTCTTCTGTCCGGCAGCAGACGACCCCGAAGCCTCTCGAACAGCCGAACGGCATTCTTGACTCCGTCGATTCCCTTTACTCGTTCGGCCAGCGCCTGGGCGTTGGCTTCGTACTCCCGGCTCTGCGTCAACTGCTCGATCGCTGCGCTCAGCTTCTTTCCCTTCATACGGTTCATGTCCACGCCCCTGGGGCCCAACTTGTTCTTCCAGACGACGTTCGCCCAGAGATACTGATCGCTTGCCTGCGGCAGGACGAGCTGTGGGATTCCGGCTTGCGCGGCGAGGTGGGTCGCGATCCAACTGCCGTGGTGCACGGCCGCCTGGAGCCGCGGAAACAGGACGTGATGCGGGATCGGGTAGTCGCGCAGGACGAAGACGTTCTCGGAATCCTGTACACCGCTCAGGATCTTCGATTTGTTCTGCGCGAGAATGGCCCGCACACCGGCGTCGCGCACCGCGTCGAGGAGTATCCTCGTCAACCACTCGCTGTTCGCGTGGCGCATGCTCCCAAAGCCGATGTAGATGGGCTTCGGGCCCCGCCGCAGGAATGCCTCCAGGTCATCCGCGAGTCGCACCCGGGTCCTCGGAAGACAGGGACCGATGTACGTGTAGTCGAGAGCGCCCCAACTCCTGCAGGGAGGCATCAGCTCCTCGTAGAGACCGACCATCATGTGGTCGAACCTGGCGTTGTTCGCGAGCAGGTCCCCGACCGGAGGGAGATTCAGCTTGCTCCGCAGCCGATTTATCGTTGCGCTGTAGAGATGCTTGGCCGCGAAGGCCGCGGTGTTCCACTGCAGGAGGTTCAGCCACTTGTTCTCGGTAATGAACGGCAAGCCCGTCGGCGGGGCGTAGCGCTCGGATTGCACCACCGGGAACGTGAACAGCTTGATGTTCGGAAGGTTGAAGGCTTCGGCGATCGACGGAACGAACAACTCCGCCAGGAAGTTGATCAGCACGTCGAACTGCGGCGCGATCTGCGAGAGCAGCTCGTACTCTCCCTGAAACAACCTCTCCTGGTGGCGAATGTTCTCCCACATGCTGTGGAGGTAGCCGGTTCGCTGCTTGTCGAGGTACAGCTCGGAGTAGTTGTGTGGATACGATTCGAAGGGGACAGCGAAGTCCCGGGCCATCCGAGCGTGCTCGGACGAGCCACATACGCAGACATCGTACCCGGCGCGCTTGAATTCCCGCGCCATCAGCACCATCGGCAGCAGATCACCGCTCGAACCATCAGCTGAGAAGAGTATTCGCATTATCGACCGCCTCCGGTCCCTTCGAAGTCCGTAGAATGCTCCTGGAAATCGGCCTGGCTCTGCGGCCCTCTGAGGGCGAGCGGCCAACTAGTTACTCGGGAAGAGAAGCGGGATGCGCTCAACGCCACCAAAACCGGAGTACCACCGCACGTCTCTACACCCATCCGCCCACACGCACCCGTCCCGGAGTCGCGCCTGCATGCCACGTTCTTGCCCGATTTTCAATACGGGCTGCCGGAAAAGTCTCGGACGGCGCGGCGGCAACTTGATCGTCCATCGTCGTTTGATAAATATTCTGCCGCGAGTTGAGTTCCCGTTTGTGTGCCCTTGCGCCGTCATGACGCGCGGTGGCGGGCAATCGGATCTTTCGGGGCACAGTGAACAGACCAGTCGGCAGCATGATGCGGAGTGAACACCTCCGGGCGATCGTTCGCCGCTATGGCTATGGCAGCATCCTCATCGGGTCGCTGCTCGTGCTGTGGTGGGGTGTGAGGGGGCCGTTCCCGCTCACGTACGTGTCCAACGGGCTCTACGTCGTGACGATCTTCATCATCCTGGGCTTGGAGCTGTGGATCCCCTTCACCAGGTCCTGGGGAGATGTTCGCAAGGCAACCCGTGCGGACGTCATCTACTTCCTAGTCGCAGCGCCCATCGATGCCCTTCAGATCTTCCTCCTGGTCGGCTTGCTCGCGCAGACCTCGCAATATCATCGATATCTTCAGGTTGTTGACGTCTGGCCAAAGGACGCCCCCATTCTCCTGCAACTGCTGCTGGTGATCCTGATCGTCGACTTCTTCAAGTACTGGTACCACCGCTGGACGCACGAGATTCCCCTCCTATGGAGAATCCACTCCATCCACCACAGTCTGGATCGTCTCGAGATGCTCCGAGCGTCGTACTTCTACCCCATCGACATCTTCCTGACCGTTGGAACGGGGACCCTTGCTATGCTGATGGTCGGCGTGCCCTACCAGATCATCGTCTTTCACAATGTGTACGCCGGCATCACAGGATTGCTCAACCACTCGAACGCCGACCTCGATTGCGGTTTCTTCGACTACGTCCTGAACTCGCCCGCACATCACCGCGCCCATCATTCCGTCGGACTGCCGGGCAGTCACTCCAACTACGGCAGCTTCTTCAACTTCACGGACAGGCTGTTCGGTACGAGATATCTGCCGAAAAATCGGGGCGAGATCGATCGTCTCGGACTGGACGAATCTTATCGGATGCCGTCCACCTTCCTGGAACAGCTCGGCGTGCCGTTTCGCTGGCGACGCATTCGCGGTACGATAGAGGTTCGTCCCGCCGAAATCGCGGCGCCGGGTCAGCCGTGAGCTGCGCGCAGCGTGTCCCGCATCGCCTTGGCCTGGTCGAACATGTAGTTCCGGAAGAAGAGCCGAGAGATGAAGTAGTTGTTCATCAGGGTGCTCATCGACCCCCGCGGGTCGACGGCCTCTATTTTGCGGATTCGAACCCGTCCCGGCGCCGTTTCCTCGACCTTGTAGATCGAGGGAAGGACCTTGAAGCGCACCGCGTCTTCGACTTCGGGAAAAGCCTTCCCGTCGATCGTCTCGACGGACTGAAAGGCGATTCTGTATGTCTTCGGGTCGGGCCGATCCTCGAAGTACATGACCACCGCATCTCGATTACCTGCCGGGCGGGGAGCGATGTGGACCGAACGCCTCACCCATGCGGCCGGGCCCTCGGCGTTGTCCTCCTCGTACAGCGTCTCCTCGTACTTGTCGGCCTTCTCCCTGCGCGTCTTGCCGCTGTAGTTCTCGTTTTTCACGTACGCGATGGCCTTCGCCAGGTCCGCATCGACCTCGACCGAGTACCTCACCGCCCGCACCGGGTAAGGTTCGAGGGACGACGCGACGATCACCGAGTCATCGGTGCGATCCGCGGGCCACGCTTCCGACTCTCGGAGCAGCTGTTCCGTTTGGAGAAAGAGCCGATCCCGGTCAAGGTTCCTGACGTCGGTGTCGGGGTAGTCCACGCCACCGGCCAGGAACACGAACCACAGCACGAAGAACACTATGCCTGCGAGCGCGATGAGCGCTTTCGTTCTGGTCGTCATGGCTCCCCCCTGTGTCCGATCGGACTCCGCCTACGGGTCGCTCGCCGCAGGCATGTCACTGCGGCCGCGTCCCCACACGCCGTCGCCGCCGAGTGCGATGGGATCCCGCCCGAAGGGCATCGCCAGGTGAGAAAGGAAGTCCCTCGGAAACGCGGTCACCCCCTCGAGGCCGACGCGAATCGGCGCCGCGGCCTGCCCAGGGCGGTAGTAGGTACCCAACAGGATGTCCATCAACACGAAAAAGGCCGAGAAGTTGGAATGGCTTCCTTGTTCGTCGGCGCGATGGTGGACGCGGTGAACCTCGGGTGTAGCGAAGACGTAGTTGAGAACAGACGAACGGCTGTCGACGTTGGCGTGCTGCAGCAACCCGCTCAGGCCGAACAGGAAGGCGACCGCTGCGACGACGTCGTCGTCTGCCCCCAGAAGGGCGATCGGCAACATGATCGCCATCAAGATACAGAGCTGCTCCAGCGGATGCGTGTAGGCCGATCTGATCCAGTACAGCTCCGTCATGCTGTGGTGGATGCGATGGAAGCGCCAGAGCACGGCCGATTTGTGGAACAGGCGATGGCGGAAGTACGCCGCCGTGTCGGCGATGAGCAGAGCCACAACCACCTGCAATCCGAGGCTCCAGCCGGTCGGCCAGAGGTTGATCTGGAACCAGCCCGCGAGATCCCTGCCGATGGATGCGATAGCGGTGACGCACACGACGAAGCTCGCTTTGTCCATCAGGGTGGCAATGAGGACGTACAGGAAATCGGTCCGACTCCCGCGTAGCGCGCTACCCCACTCCTTGGTGAAGGAGAGCCACTGCTCGCAGAGGATCAAGACGCCTACGGCCGCAACGTAGATGGCCAGCGTCAGCGGCCCGAGGGGACGCTGCGCACCGACGCACCAACACGCCGCCAGCAAGGGACCGACCAAGACGACCAAGACCACGCTCCTCCGGATGGCGTCCTTCAGGAGCTCCGTGTACACCTTCCCGTCTATTTCAACTCCCTCCATTGCCCGATCGTTGTGAAGCCGTCGCCGCGGTTTGAGGCCCTGGGCCGAACACGCACGCAGCTGTACCTGGCACAAACCGGGTGACCACACAAGCCGACCCCGATTTGCGGCGGTGGGTCAATTGAAATTGCTGCGCACGTCGCGGCGTGCCGCAGTGCCCTCACCCCTAGCCCCTCTCCCAAAATGGGAGAGGGGAACTGCTGGCCTTCCCCCTCTCCCATCGTTTGGGAGAGGGGGTCAGGGGGTGAGGGCGCTCCGCCGCGCGCAAACTGACGGGGTTCGGGGCTCTATGCGGGATCGAGGCGAACGAACCGTACGCCGCCTGCCAGACACAGCATGCCGTAGGTCAGCAGCACACCGACTCCGGGCAGGACGTCGAGGATGCCGCGATCCCGCAGGATGACGTCGTGAAAGCCCTCCATGGCCCAGGTGGTGAAGCCCAGCTGCGCCACCTGCTGCAGCCAGGGCGGCATGTGGTAGAGAGGCCACCAGCAGCCGCCGAGCGCGCAGAAGATCATGATCACCGTGAGGCCCAACGGGATCACCTGCTCGCGCGTGCGCGCGAAGGCGGCGACCAGCAGACTGAAGCCAGTCATGCAGAAGACCACGGCGACCATGACCAGCGCCAGCGCGACGGGCGCGCTGCCGAGGGAGAGATCGAAGGCCAAGTGGCCGTACAGGAAGAGCAACACGAGCTGCAGGAGGCCGACGAGGAAGCGGGCCAGGAGCTTACCGCCCAGGAGCGCCAGGCGCGGGATCGGCGCGATCCGCAGCCGGGTGATCGTTCCCCACTCGCGCTCGTCGTGCAGCCCGAAGGCGACTCCGAAGAGCACGCCCATCATCACGAACATCACGCTGAAGCCGGGGACGTTCTGCTCGGCCGGCGGAATGCTGCTGCGCGAGCCCGTGACATTGCGCTCCTCCATGACGAGAAGCTCTTCGGCAAGCGGGTCGGCGATCTCCGCCGCCTTGCGGTCCGCGAGCAGCAGGTAGGCCTTGACGGCTCCGATCGCCGCGCCCTTGGCGGGGTCGGTGAGCAGCAGGAGCGTCGACGGACGGCTCGCGAGGTAGCGCTTGCTCGTATGCTCGGGCACGACGATGGCCGCCGGCGCAATCTTCCTTCCGGCGACCAGGCGCTCCGCTTCGGGGCGGTCGACCTCCACCACGTGGGCGTGTTCGGACAGTGCTTCGATCAGGACCGTTGCGACCGGACCGTGGTCCTCGTTCACGATCGGGAGGAGCAGCGACCCGGTGTCGGATCCGGCGAGCGCCTCGGCGAGGACGGTCACCACCACGAAAGGGACGAGCACGAGGAAGAGCAGCGCGGCGCGATCGCGGGCGATCAGCCGCAGATCCTTCCACGTGATCGTGAGTAGGCTCCTCACATCGGCTCCTCGTGGACCGGGCGCATCTTGCGGCGCATGAGATCGAGCAGCTCCTCGAAGCTGCGGTTGCGCAGCAGACTCGCGAACTGCGCGCGGTAGTTCTCGGTCAAGCTGATGCCCTCTACGATCACGTCGGTCGCGACCCAGCGGCCGTCGCGCTCGCGCATCTCGTAATCGACATGGTAGTCGTCCGTGGCCGTGACGATCTTGGTCCCCACGATTACGGCGTCGCCCTTGGTTTGCGGCGCGCGGTAGCCGAAGCGGGGATCGCGGAACAGCAGGAGCTTCTGCAGGTAGGCGCGGATCATCACCTGATCGAACAGATCGAGGAACTCCGCCTGCTTCTCCGGCGGCTGCGCAGCGAGCGCGTCTCCGATGGCCCGCCGTCCCATGGCTCGCGTGTCGAGCATGTCCCGCGCGACGGCACGCAAGGAAACGAGCTTCTCATCGCGTGTGCCGCTTGCGCGCACGACCTCGAGCGCCGCCTCGAGGGTCTTCTTGACCGCGGTCACCGCGTCTTCCGGGGCCGCGGCGCCGCAGAGTGCCGGCGCCAGCATGAGCACCAGGACGAGCACGGAACGACGAATCGGCATCTCAGTCGCGCAACGCTTTGCCTGTCAGGTGCATGAACACGCGCTCCAAGCTGACGCGGTACACCTCCAACGACTCGATTTGGTCGCCGGATTCGCGCACCACGCCCGCGATGAGCGCGAGGGTGCGAGCCGCACTCTTGACGAAGAGTCGCACCACGCCGTCGTCGCGCTCGACCTTGACCACGTCCGGGAGGGCATCGAGGGAGCTGCCGCTCGCGATCGCGGCGCCGCGAATCTCTATCACGTCCCCCATACCGATCAGCCCGAGCAGCTCCTGCAGCGTGCCCACGGCGGCGATGCGTCCCTCGTCGAGGATCGCGATGCGGTCGCACAAGCGCTCGGCCTCCTCGATGTAGTGGGTCGTGTAGATGATCGTCGTGCCCGCGGACGCGATCTGCCGGATCACCTCGAACAGGTTCTCGCGCGCCTGCGGGTCCACCCCCGCGGTGGGTTCGTCGAGCAGCAGCAGACGCGGCTCGTGGATCAAGCTGCAGGCCAGGTTGAGGCGCCGCTGCATCCCGCCCGAGTAGGTGCGTACCGCGTCGTCACGCCGCGGGGCGAGCCCCACGAGTTCGAGCATCTGCTCGACGCGTTGGCGCCGAACTGTGGGAGCGAGCCCGTGGAGCTTCCCGAAGAACTCCAGGTTCTCCTGCCCGGTGAGTGTCGGGTAGAGGCTGATCTGCTGCGGCGCGAGTCCGACGCGCCGCCGCACCTCGGCCGGGTTGCTGACGGCGCTCGCGCCGAAGACCAGCACGTCGCCGCGGGTAGGCGTGAGCAGGGTGGCGAGCATGGATAGCGTCGTCGTCTTGCCCGCACCGTTGGGACCGAGCAGGCCGAACGTTTCGCCGGCAGGAATCTCCAGCGAGATGCCGCGGACCGCTTCAAAGTTCCCGAAACTGCGCGCGAGATCGATGAACTGGACGCGATCCTGGGCGAGCATCGGCGCACAGGCGTACCACTGCCACGGCGGATCGGCAAGTACGGGAGGCGCTAACGACCGCTGTGCGCAGGCGTTCCCACAGCTCGTCAGTCATGGGCTTACTCCTCCAATGCCGGCGCGCTCACCTGAGGCGGTCCGCGCAGGTTGCCGACCAGGATGTGCAAGCTGACCAGCAGCACCCAGAGCGGGAAGGCCAGCAGTATCCCTTCGATCTTGCGTGTGCTGAGGAGGAGCAGCAGCGCCAGCGCATAGCCGAGCAGCGCGATCCAGCGCGCGATGAATCCGGTGCGTAGCGCGAGTGTGGAGGTGGCGATCATGAACACCCCCGCCATCTTGATCGCGTAGATGTTCATGATCTCGTACGTGATGGCGCGGGCCAAGGCGAACGTCGGCGAGCCGACCAGGCGCTCGGGTGCGGCCGCGAAGGCGATGATAATGCCCCCCGCCACCGCCGCGGAGAAGAACAGCATGGCGAGGAACAGCAGCCCACTGCCGAGAAAGACGGTGGCAAAGAAGCGATCTTCCCGCTCCCCCAGACGATCGCGCAGCACGCCGATGAACCACAAGAAGGCGATGCCCGCGAACGGCACCAGGTTCAGCGCCACCGCAACGCTGCTCGCACGCGTACCCAGCCACGCCCCCGCCTCCGTCGGGTCGTCCGGTACGGAACGGCGCAACAGCACCAAACTGAAGATCAGCAGGATCGAGAAGAGGATGCCGGCGATAGCGGCGGCTCGCGGCGCCCTCAAGCTCGAAGCGGTTAATCTTGCTTCTGGCATCATCACGTCCCCTTGGGAGCGCAGCGGGCTTGAGTGGATCGTCAGCGCTGCTCAACAGCACCGCTCTGCTCAGACTCAC
>Ga0335082_10007698_pt1 | contig 11688 bp, 3 predicted proteins | sample Lox_Sample_41_FD_206718 | JGI IMG/M metagenome (GOLD analysis project Ga0335082, IMG submission 206718) | Soil microbial communities from Loxahatchee National Wildlife Refuge, Florida, United States - Lox_Sample_4.1 | ecosystem: Environmental > Terrestrial > Soil > Wetlands | place: USA: Florida...
CGGCCCATTGCCTATAAACAAGTATGTGCCGTCCGCCGCTAAACCGCTGGGATAGTAGTTCTCTACATATGGGGAGCCAGGGCCTATAACCACGTTGCACTGGAGGCCATTAGAGATAGTACTTAATGAGACCGTGCAAATAGAGTTTTTAGTACTGGGACTCCAGTAGACGTTGGTGCTAGTGACGGCGATGTCGTTCGTGTTGCTGGCCGAAAGGCTGGAATTACCCACTAGAGACGTGAAGTTAGGATCCCAGAACGGCAATGTAACGTTATCCCACCCTGCTACTGTGCTGCAGGCTGCCGCGGTCAGACATGCCCTTTTAATAATCTTGGCATTGGCGGCATTAATATTCGACCAGTAGATAAATCCGCCGCTTGGATCCACGGCCACTGACTGCACGCTTGTACCGTCAAGATTATGCGCAATGGTATCATCATCAATAAATTGAAGATTAGTACTGCCGGCAACGAGCGTGCCGTCATACTTAACCTGTAAGTGGGCAATATAGCGGCCATTCGTGCCTTTCACAGAATAATAAACGTCGGTGTTAGGACTTCCGGCCGGCGTGTAACATGCCAGCCCGAGGATAGCTCCTGATGTCTCGCCATCAGAAATTGAAGAGGGGTTAGTCGTACCGCCGAAAGTAGTGGTAACGCTTGTACCGGCTGATCCAGGCACATATCGGGTAAGTGATATGTTGTTATGACTACCATCTTCGGTGAACACAAACCCAGTGGTGCCGGAAGCAGTGCCATTAAAGCCGTTTTGGCAAACGGCCATGTAGGCTGGCGTGCCGGGTACCTGGGCGTACTTGTTGTGTTGCGAGGTACCATTCGGATAGTTGGCTACGCCGAGGTTACTGTTGGCCGTGTACCAAATATAGTTGGAATCGACCGCCACATCCTGGGCAGCAGTACCAATCGAAAACAGGGAGGATGTGAACAGAGTCGCCGGTGGTGGAGAAACCTCTAGTGTCAGATCGCCACCGGTGCCGCTGCCTGTGCTCTGGCCCGAAGCCAACACTAAGGAAGCGCCGTTAACATTGAGCCCAGAGTTAGCAGCCGCCTCCAAGATCACCGGCGTACCTTGTGTCTGACTGCCAACGGTATTAGCTGTTTGCTGAATATTGAGTGTACTCTGCCCCAAGTTATTTACCGAGCGATACAGTTCGGTGTCAGAACCCAGGTTGATGCCATCTGAGGGGCTGGTAGCCGAGCTACTGCCGATTGCCAAGGCTGAAGTGTACGGCTGCGAGATAAAGTATTTTGGCGCCAGCGTATAGGGTGCTCCGGCGGTAACTGTTTTGCTCACCGAGCTTGTCATCGACGTTGAGTTATTAAAGGCAGTGATGGTGGCGGTAGTATTGTCATTGTATAAAATCGTGTCCCCAACCATGGTCTTATCAAAAGTTGCGCCGCCTGCTCCGGTAATGGTCATGCCTGTTTGGCTAATCGTACCGGTGTTGTAGGCAGTGATAGTCTTCGATGCTGCCACGGTAAGTTGTGTGCCGCTGTTAACCGCGGTAATGGTAGTAGTCGAGCCATCGCCGTAGGTTAGCGTAGCGCCTAACATTGTAGAAGCGCTAAAAGTGGTATTCGTACCTGTGACTGTGTTACCAGATTGAGTAATAATGCCGGCCGAGTAGATACCGGCGCTGTCCAAGCGCAGATATTGGCCGGTCGGGCTAAATGCCGACGTAGCAATACCATTATTGTTCTGGAACTGCAGTAAATCAACTGGGCTAGCCGAACCACTAAACGGCGGCGGACCCTCTTCGATAATATTGCCTGAGCTATAGTCGTGGCTCTGGATAGCGAAGCTGGCACTGCGTTGGGTTACGTTAGTTGAGGCATGTTCGTCTTTGTTTTGTATAGCTGCTGCACCTTCACTGCCCGGGTCACCGCCGACACAGCTGTCAAAGTAGAGCTGGCCAGTGCTGTCAGTCTTCAGACAATACCCATCAGCGGACGATGACCAAGTAGCCGGTAGATAGAGGGTGTAGCTGTTCCCGCCGCTCGCATTTGCAAGCCCGGTAGCTGAAGGAGCCTTAAGCGTAACTGTGTTGTTATTACCTACAACTGAGTTCTGGAATAGGATACTGCCGTCAACACTGCCTGCCGTGCCGATTGCTAGTCCCCCGGCTGCATTAATTTGGCCTCCACTGGTCACCTCAAGCCTGGATACACCGTTATATTGAAAGTTTAAGAAGTCGGCAGCCGAATTAGTCGTATTGTTGACCGAGATATAAGTACCTGCAGCTTGGGCGAGATTGCCAGTTACGCTGTTATTCAAGGTACTGCCAAGCTGCAACAGCGAAACAAAATTGGTGCCGGCTGGGTCGGACTGGAGCGTAAGTCCAGGCGTCAGGCTGGCGCTAGCCGCAGTGGGCTGCAAGAACACGGTGCCATTATTGGTTACATTGAAGCCACCGTAGACGATGGTGTAGCTAGCACTGGTCCAACCGCCAGTGGTGTTAGAGCTGGTAAAAGTCGTGCCGCCAGCCGTGGCACCACTGACAATGCCGGTAGTACCATTGCTGTAGTAAATAGTACCTCCGTTCATGGCTGTAGTCGTCGTGCCGCTGTTGAGCGTCACACTGCCCGAACCTGCACTCTGCGTAATAGTGGAAGCCGCCCCGCCGTTCGCACCGTAGGTTCCATACGATTGCGAACTGACCGTCAGCGTGTTGGGGGCAAACTGCGAACCAATGGCCACCGATGGAGCTGTGCTGCAGCCGCTCTGGATATTGCTGTTGGCCACCGTCGGCGAAGTACAGCCCAAGACAATCGCATTGGACTGGTCAACAGTTGCCAGGTTGCCGATTGCGACCGAATTACTGACCTGATTGGAGGTGCTCAGAGCATTCGACAAGCCGCCGCCGCTGTTGGCGCCGATAAAGACATTGTTGGCGCCGGTGGTGGTTTTATCGGTGGAGCTTTTGAGCGTATAGCCAGCTTGGTAGCCGATCGCGACATTGTTGGCCGAGGTTGCTGCATTCAAGGCATTGTAGCCGATCGCGACATTGTTGTTGTCGACCGAATTCTGCAAAGCCTGCTGGCCGATAGCAACGTTAAAGCTGCCTGCAACATTGTTGGCCAGGCTATTCAGCCCGAGCGCGATGTTGGAGCTGCCGCTAGTGTTGAGCTTGAGGGCACTTGAACCAAGAGCCACATTACTGGTGCCAACGGTGTTATTTTGCAGAGCATTGGCACCGATAGCCACCTGATCACTGCCGGTAGTGTTGTTCATCAGTGCTTCGTAACCGAACGCGGTGTTATTGCTGCCGCTGGTGTTGCCCTGCAGCGCCAGGCTGCCAAAGCCGCTGTTGCCGATGCCTGTCGTATTAGCCTGCCCAACCGACAGGCCGACAAAGCTGTTAGTAGTGCTTGAGCTGGAGCGCACCTCCAAACTTACCGCGCCAGAGGCGTTCTTAACCACCAGCGATGGGTTAGAATTGTAGGTGATTTGCTGAACGGAATTAACTGTCACGCTACCGGTAAACGTGCTACTGGGCGTAAACGTCAGCGCTCCGGCGCCGGTGGCAGTGACAACCCGAGAATCAGTAAAGTTGTCATTGGTAGCGTTGCCGGTAAAGGTATAACTGGCAACAGTTTGAGCACCGAAGGTGACTATCAGTGTCGAACCGGCCGCCGTAGAGCCGCTTATTTGATAACTCACCAGATATTTGCCGGCTGGCGGCGTTAGTTCGCTGGTTGTTAGCGGCGAAGTATTACCGGAGCTATGCTGTGCAACAACATGCGCCGTAATCGCCCAGTTGGTATTCGTCCAGTAGCTACTGGCACAGCCACTGTTGTCAAGATTAGTACAGCTCAAGGCCTGGGAAACGGATACCAAGCCCACACTCCCGGTAAAGTTAAGGCTTGGTGTGAAAGTTAATACTCCACCACCTGTTGCTGTAATAACTTGCCAATCGGTAAAGTCATCCTTGGAGGGATCACCACTAAAGGTGTAGTTGGCAACTGTTTGGCCACCCAAGGTGACTGTTAGTGTCGAACCGGCCACAGGAGTACCGCCGATCTGATATGTTACTACGTATTTTTTACCCGATGTCGGAGTTAGTTCACTGGTAGTCAGTGCTGAAGTATTACCCGAGTTATGCTGAGCAACGGTATGCCCACTGACGGTCCAGTTAGTGTTTGTCCACGGTGTTCCAGCACAACCGCTGTTGTCCAGATTCGCACAAGTAAGCAAGTTAACTGTGCTCGCCGTATCATTGATTGATGTCAATGCAACGCCATTTGGCCCACCTTGTAACGTCAGTGACGAGTTGCCGACATTCGAGCCGATGGTGATGTTAGCGGCGCTCGTACTATTGCCGCCGGCGTCCGTACCTATGTTGATGGTCTGAGTCTGACTGGCCGCCAGGGCACCGTTTCCGATATTAACGGTGTTGGTCTTCGTTGATTCGCCAAGCGAGATTGTGCCATTGCCCGTCGTGCTGCCGATGTCTATGCCGCCGGCGTCGTTCGGAACCAGCCGGATGGCCGCCGACCCCACTGTATTGCTGTTGCCCCCCTGGATGATAGTGGTGCTGGCATTGTTTTGCTTGGAACCGATGGTAACTGATTGGACGCCCGTGCCAGTTGTGTCAGCCAGATGGACATTAGAGACCAGGTTTGAGCCAGCGACCGAGCCAATGTTGATGGCACCGTTGGTACCCTGACCGCCTTGCAAATTCAAGATGCTGTCGCCATTTGTCGAGCCAATGGTGATGGCCGTTTTACCGCTGCCGGTGGCGCTGGTACCGACTTGAATAGTCTCGGTATTGCCGTTTGCAACGGTGTTGTTGCCGACGTAAATGGTGCTCGAAGCCGTTGATTGCCCCAGTTGAATTAGGCCCGTACTAGTGGTGCTGCCGATAGCAATCGTGCCGGCGTCAGCCGCCTGAATCTGAATCGCCTCGGAGCCGGCCACGGTTCCGCTGCCGCCCTGGATCTTGGTAATGTTACCGGTGTTAGCGGCCTTGGAGCCGATGGTTACTGCTTGCGCGCTGGTCGTATCAGTCGTATCAGCAATGTGAACAGCCGAAGCCAACGTAGATGCACTGACCGAGCCGACGTTGATGGCACCAACGCCGCCCGCGCCGGCACCGCCTAACAGATTGAGCGCTCCACCGCTGCCGGTTCCGCTGCCACCGCCCTGCAGCGTCAAGGCGCCGCCATTGCCGCTGCCGTTGCCGGCGCCGGCCGAAATTCCCAAGTTCTTGCCGGCAACGCCCGAAGTTGCAGGAGTCTCAACCCCGATCGTGCGATCAGCCCCAGCGCCAAACGAGAGATCATAACTGAGCGTCGGTGCCGTACTCGTATCACCGTTCTCTATGCCCACCTTGCCACTGGCGTTTACGACGAACAACGAGGCACCGAGGCTGCCGCTATTTGAACCCCGCACGCTTAACAGAGACTGGGTGGAGCCTATGGAGGTGTCGGCATCTTGGATGTCCACGCCACCTCCGGTCGAACTAACCTTAATTTCTGGTGTTGTCGTACCGCCCGCCGTTGCAGAAGCACTGTAAGCCGTCTGTAAAGTAGTTGCGGTCAATGCGCAGCTTTGAAACTCTAAATCTGCGGCGGTGCTTGAACCGGATGTTAGACACATGCTATTACCTGATGGGGCGCCAGTCGGCAAGACCAACGAGTAGCTTGTACCCGAAGTGGGTGCCTGCAGCTGAACGTAGTTACCGCCCGTAGAGACTAGCTTTAGACTGCCGTTTGTAGCTGAAGAACCGACGGTCAATGTGCCGGCCGCTGTAGTGTTGCCGGCGTTATCTACGATGAAGCTATCGGTAGCACTGCTGGCACCGCCTTGCAGGTGTAATAGATCGCCGGTTGGGTGATCATTCCAGATCCAGATAGAGCTGTTATCTGTGTGTGATCTCTGAACCGTCGCCTCGTCAATCAGCACCGCACCGCCAGAGCCGCTGGCACAGATACTATTCTGGATACAAATAACCTGGTTGCCAGTCAGGCCGTCAGGCAATGTAAAATTAGCGCCGCCGCTGTTAAATTGCAGTTCGCTGCCGCCGGAGGTCCCCGCCTGTACGATAAAAGTATCAGTATTGCTGGCCGATTGGATGGTTGGGTTGGAGCCGCCCAAAGTGATGTTGCCGCCGACTGTTAACAGGCCGCTGCCGGTATTTATTGCGCCGTTGCTGGTCGTTTGCAGGCTCAGGGTATGGCCACCGAGATCAAAACTGGAATCGGCTGTGCCGTTCAGGTTCAGTTGGCCGGCAGACGTAAGGTTGATATCTCCGCTCGTGGAGGTTGTGAGGTTCAGCGGCCCGGACGCAACGGATAAAGTAAGCCCGCCGGTGCTCGGCCCGTTAATAGTGCGAGCAGTGGTTCCCGAGAAGGTGATATCACCACCTAGACTCAAACTCCCGGCCGTCAGAGCGCCCTGCACCACCAGATCGGCGGCATCGGTAATCGTGGTGGTCCCAGTCTGGCTCAAGATAGAATCGCCCAATGATTGACCGGTCGTAAACAGGGGGAGCTGCCCCGCCGTGCCAGTGCCGCTGAGGACACCGATCAAAACATCGCTGATGGAGTAGCTGCCGTTGCCGTTGTTGGTAATGCTGATGTTGGAAGTGCCTGGTGTGATGCTCACCACACCGGTGTTAGAAACAGTGTTGCCGCTGATAGCAATGCCGGTGCCAGCCTGTAACTGCAGCCCCAGCCGCCCGCCGGCGACAGCCAAGCCGGTGCCCAAACCGATATTTCCGCTGCTACCGCCGATCGAGACGACCCCGCCGCCCGCCGCTTGGATTTGCTGGGCCGACGGCCCCAGACTGACAAACTGCTTACCGTTGTAGTAGTACGGCGTGTTGTTGGCTGAATTGTAGTAAAGCTGGCCGGCAACCGGCTTGCTCGGCGTACCGGTCGGCACCAGCACCAAGCCGTTTCCAACATTGACCTGGCCGTTGATCGTCAGTTGTTCGGCCGTGCCAACCTGAAGCAAGCTGTTCGGCCTGACATTGTTAACCGGCACTTTAGCAGTCTGATAATTGGCAATCTTCTGGCTCTTGCTGGTCGGACTCTGGGTTTTACCCCCCAGGAGGAAGTAGCTGCCGACACCAAGGGCAGCGATGATGAGCAAGATGAGGCCGTTGACTAAAAATAGCTTGCGCCGTTGGCTAAAAGAGAATAAACCTTGGTGTGGCTTTTCGTAATCAGGTGTTACGACCACTGTGCCACTAGCAGGCGTCTCCAGGCTTGAATCCTGAAGCTGCTGGCTCGTATCACTCGATGGTGAGTTGGCTGTTTCCATGTTGTATCTGTTATTTTTGGTTTTGGCACGCGTGAAGGTGCTTTTAGCCGTGAGTATATTCTAGACCTGATACGACAGAGGTGCAAGGCCATTGAACACATTTTGTATAAACTACGCTGGTTATCCACAGCTTGTAAATTGAGCTTAGCGCAACAGGTAATAAACTGTTATGCAGGCCACTGCCACTGTAATGATGGCCATGACCATGACCATACTAAGCGTGCGAAAGACGGCATTTTTGGCTAGCGGGTTGCGGCCGACCGAAATAATACTGCCGTAGATCGAGGCATACACCAGTGTTATCAGCGACACTAGGGCTACAAGCGTAACGATGATACTCAGAACAATGCGGGTGGTCGAGATCGTTCGGCCGGTTAACGCCTTGATGATTCGCTGCAAGAAGTTAGCCTGCGAGCCGCCGCCGCTGGTGCTGGCGCCGGTTCCGACTGCAATCGAAACCCTGATAAAGCCAATCTTAATCTGGTGCGTCTTGCCATCCTTATCCTTGACCTGTTCGGTCTCAGCACCTGGGGTGGTGTCGCTGAAAGCGGTCTGAGCCACCCCGACGACATGGCTGCTTGGCAAGGCCTCCATGCCAATCCCGGCAAAGGGCGACGTACTAATCTGGTCGCCAACCTTAATCGCACCGTTGACCGAGCTAACAAGGGTGGTGACAGTGCCGCTCAGAGCCACTTGAACGGTTGTGTTACCAGGATCGATTGCCAGCAAAGAGTCCTGACTTGGCAATGCCACGCCAAGGAGCTTGGCCCCATTATCAGAATTGGCCAGTGTTATGAATCCTTGGTGGGCTGAATCCAAGCTGACCAAACTGCCATTCGGAATGTTACTGGCAGCCTGGTAGGAGCGTGATATGTTAGCCGAGGCGGCACTGACAGCCGGCAAACCGATTATCAGAAGCAATGGCGTGCTTGCTAACAGTCGCCTGAGATATCGCCTTACACGCATATCGCTTATGATATACCAATCGTAGCACTCTTACTCTATGATAAATATCTGCTAAGGTGTTAAATTGCCAAGTTTAGTGTATTGTTTACAACGAAATTCGAACAAAATAATGGTAGCTTTAGTGTTTGGGGCTAGTCTTGCGCCGGTTTTAGGCGCCGGGCAATCGCCGCCAGACTGAGTGCTGCCAGGCTCGTGATAGCCAGCGTCGTCCATGGATGTGTCGCGAGTGAGGCCAAGCCGGTATCCGGGGCGTCTGGCGCTGCTGCGTCGTCTTCTGCATCGCCACTGCTTGTTGGCGGCGTGATCACGGTGACGACTACGTCGTTGCCGCTGCCGCCCGTGTAGGTGATCTGGAAGGTTGCGCCTCCCGAGGTAAAGGTTTCGCCATCGGCCAGGCCATTAAATGTACCTGACAGGCTGCCGCTATTGCTGATCAGCGTAAACGACTGCCCGACCGTGGGTGTAAAGCCGTTCACGAAGGATATCTGCAACGTTCCACTGATGGTGGTCGAGCCTGAAACTTGGAGCTGGTCATAACCGGTACAGGCCGTCGCACCGCCGATTTCGGCTGCGTAGGTGCCGCTAATCGTCATGTTCGTGGCCGTCAGGCAGCCTGGGCTGTCACCAGGCGCTACCGTGCCTCCCGACTGGATAATGGCGCTCGATAGGCCGCCATTGCCCTTTAGCAGGCCGCCGTTGACTGTTACAGAGCTGGCGTTGGTGAGACCGGCTGCGTCCTCCACAAACAAGGCTCCATTCGTAATGGTTACGGCGCCAGTGTAACCGGGATTAGCGGCCGCCAGCTGAACGCCCTGGCTGCTCGCAGGGTAGTTGGCATCGTCAACGGTCAGAGAGCCGCTGCCCTGCACCGGATCATTCAGCAAGACATTGGCCAAAGTTACATTAGCGGTGCTGGTGCTCAGCGTATCGCTGCCGCTGCCGATTGTTAACTGGCTGCCGACATTGCCGCTCACCGTCGGGGTGTTACTCGTCAGGGCTATGTTGGCGTCAATTTCGTTGCCGACTACGCTCGAGGTGCTCGTCGTGATATCGCCGGCCACCGTCAGGGTATTACTGCCCGAGCTTGAGGTAATGTCATAGTTGTCACCCTGAAAAGTTATGTCAGCCACTGTTAGGTTTCCAAGAAGTTGCGGGTTATGACTGCTCACACTGCCCGCTGGGAAGATTAAAATGGAAGTGCCGTCAATTGTACCGCACCCTGTGTAATTGGAAGCATCATCAAGGCCTAAGCTGTTGCCCGAATCCGCGCCGCTCCAGGTACAGATTGACAAAGCATGCGCCGACGGCACGTAGACACTGAGCAATGTGCTGAGTGTCAGGACCAGAGCGCTGCCGAGTCGGAACAGTCTAGAAATTTTCATTTTTGCCTTTTTGTTAGTGAATACCGATATTTACTATAGTCCTTCATCCGGCGGTGTCAACCACTTTGCCTTGTTTTTAAAGGGTTTTTTGAGTAAAATACTCCGGTAGCACGCGGCACGGGGACATAGCTCAGTTGGCTAGAGCACCTGCTTTGCAAGCAGGGGGTCCGGGGTTCGAGTCCCCGTGTCTCCACCACATACGATAATTGGGTCAGGCGGCTCCATAGTTTCACTATTGACGCTTCGCTTGTCCCAACAAAACAGCCCACCGGGCTGTTTTGGGGCTGTAGCTCAGCTGGTTAGAGCGCGTCACTGATAATGACGAGGTCAGAGGTTCGAGTCCTCTCAGCCCCACCAATATTCCATATCGGGATAATCCATAGCGTCCAACCTTCTGAATCTAGCTTCTAGTTCCTGGTCTGCACGCTCTTCATGACCGCGATGCAGATTAATGGCGTGGGCAACCAGACCGGCGGCCGTGACCAGACCGGCTGCGCCGGCAATGCGCTGCCTACCTTCACCTAAGCCACCGGCAATTCCTAACCCGCCCAGGCCTATGGCGGAAGCTACGGACAGCCCCTCTGCACGCTGATACCGCTTAGAGTCAGGTGTCTGATCACCGAACCCAGCATAGAAAAGCGGCATGGCAATGAAAGGACGTATAGCCGTCTCAAGGTTGCGCTGGACAAAGTGGGTGAGAACATGTTCGCCCTTAATCTTGTAGGGAACTACCTGCATCGCTGCCGCACAACCCGCTAGTTTGGCTCCTACTGTATCTTTTCCCCACTGATCACCGACATGGCAAAACATACTCACGTCCCTGCACAGCTTCCTGGCCGTAGCCAACCAGGGTTCAGGATGAGGCTTCGGGTGGCCGGTTTCGGCCGATGTCGTTAGCACCATCTCCTTACCGAACGCCTCCAATATCTGATCTATCACATATTCGGCCCGCGGCACTCTGTCGGGTTCGGCATTGCTGATGCTCGCACCGGCCTCGATCCGTTCATCCCTGCCCAACTCTTCCCAGACTTGCAAATGTTCATCCGGAACCTTTCGCTCGTACTGACCAAGCTGCACGCCATCAAGATCCGTGGCCAGCACGATCTTGGATAGACCAGTCCGGGCGCAGAGCTCATCAACTTTCAGCTCCGCAAACGATGGCAGACAAATGTCAGGACGTAAGTCGGCTACACGCATAATATCTTTGGGTAATTAGCCATAACTATATCAGTTTCTTAAGCAAAAGAGCGCCTCTCGCAAGTTTAGGGCGCTCTTTATTTTGTCGTTCGCAGTTAAAAACTGGGTAGTGCAGATCAAACGTCAGCCCATCGTAAGGTACAGTAACTGATAGTCCTGGCCGCCGAAGCGGCAATGTACATCGTCAGTACTGATTTGGCGAAGCCGAAGCTTCATGAATACGATGTACCAAGATCGACCTAGCTCGCCAGAGATTGCTCTGCTGACTGCTAGTGTTCTCCCTAGAAAGGAGGTAATCCATCCGCACGTTCCCGTACGGATACCTTGTTACGACTTAACCCCAATCATCTCCCCTACCTTAGGGCCAGGCAAGCTGGCACGTCAGGTATTGGCGACTTTCATGGTTTGACGGGCGGAAGGCGATAGTTTGGAAGCTACTTCGCGTTCCCACTGGACAGGCGGATTTCCCGCATCCAGCGGAGACCGATGGCGTTGCATCTGCACCTTCATTGCCTTTATTCTTTCGAAACCAGCTAACGTTTTTTGCTCTTGACGCCTTACGGCAAAAGCAATCTCACGGAAGATTTCGAAATCATATTGTTTTGGACCATGCAGGGGGTGCTCCTCAAAGAACGGAATTACCACACCGAGAATATCTCGATGTGAGTTAATTTCGAAACGGTAACAAGGAGAGTGGTTGGGCCGGTTTTCTTTTTGAAAGTAAACCGCGCCACACCCAAAACTCTCTTTTACCTCTTTAAGAAGTGTAAGGCTGTCTGCTCTAAGCTTTATGTAAAAGTGATTTTGAATTTTCGGAGTCCACCGAGAATTTCGATCACGTATATTTACATAGAAA
>Ga0335082_10007699_pt1 | contig 11687 bp, 7 predicted proteins | sample Lox_Sample_41_FD_206718 | JGI IMG/M metagenome (GOLD analysis project Ga0335082, IMG submission 206718) | Soil microbial communities from Loxahatchee National Wildlife Refuge, Florida, United States - Lox_Sample_4.1 | ecosystem: Environmental > Terrestrial > Soil > Wetlands | place: USA: Florida...
CGATGCCGCCGGTCATGTATTCGCAGCAATGATCGCCGGCGCCTTCGATCACGGCAATTGCGCCGGAGTTGCGCACGGCGAAACGCTCGCCGGCGACGCCGCGGAAATAGCATTCGCCCTCGATCGCGCCGTACAGCACGGTGTTGCCGACAATGATCGATTCCTCGGGTACGACGCCTGAATCCGCCGCAGGCCGGATGATCAGGCGTCCACCCGACAGGCCCTTGCCGACATAGTCGTTGGCGTCGCCTTCGAGCTCGAAGGTGATGCCGCGGGCAAGCCAGGCGCCGAAGCTTTGCCCGGCGGTGCCGGAGAAGCGCACATGGATAGTGCCGTCGGGCAACCCCTCGTGGCCGTAGCGCTTCGCGATCTCGCCCGACAGCATGCCGCCGCAGGTGCGGTCGATATTGCGGATGACCGTTTGCAGCCGCACCGGCGCGCCGCGGTCGAGCGCGGCCTGCGATTCCGCGATCAGCTTGCGATCGAGGATGTCGGCGATCTTGTGGTCCTGCGCCTCGCACTTGAAGATCGGCGTGTTCGGCGCCGCTTTCGGCTTGTGGAACAGCTTGGAGAAGTCGAGGCCCTTGGCCTTCCAGTGCTCCACCAGCTTGCGCTGGTCGAGCATTTGCATCTGCCCGACCATTTCGTTGAAGGTGCGGTAGCCGAGCGCGGCCATGATGTCGCGCACTTCCTCGGCGACGAAGAAGAAATAGTTGATAACGTGTTCGGGCTGACCCTTGAAGCGCTTGCGCAGCACCGGGTCCTGCGTGGCGACGCCCACGGGGCAGGTGTTGAGGTGGCATTTGCGCATCATGATGCAGCCGGCCGCGATCAGCGGCGCGGTGGCGAAGCCGAACTCGTCGGCGCCGAGCAGTGCGCCGACGACGACGTCGCGCCCGGTGCGTACGCCGCCGTCGACCTGCACGGCGATGCGGCTGCGCAGCCGGTTGATCACCAGAGTCTGGTGAGTCTCGGCGAGGCCGATTTCCCATGGGCTGCCGGCGTGCTTGATCGAGGTAAGTGGGCTCGCGCCGGTGCCGCCCTCGAAGCCGGCGATGGTGACGTGATCGGCGCGCGCCTTGGAGACGCCGGCGGCGACGGTGCCGACGCCGACTTCGGAGACGAGCTTGACCGACACGTCGCCGGCCGGATTGGCGTTCTTCAGGTCGAAGATGAGCTGCGCTAGGTCCTCGATCGAATAGATGTCATGGTGCGGCGGCGGCGAGATCAGGCCGACGCCCGGCGTCGAGTGGCGCACCTTGGCGATCACCTTGTCGACCTTGTGCCCGGGCAATTGGCCGCCTTCGCCGGGCTTGGCGCCTTGCGCCATCTTGATCTGCATCACGTCCGAGTTGACGAGATATTCCGCCGTCACGCCGAAGCGCCCCGACGCCACCTGCTTGATGGCCGATCGCATCGAGTCGCCGTTCGGCAGCGGCTTGAAGCGGTCCGACTCCTCGCCGCCTTCGCCGGTGTTCGACTTGCCGCCGATGCGGTTCATGGCGATGGCGAGCGTGGTGTGGGCCTCGCGCGAAATCGAGCCGAACGACATCGCGCCGGTCGAGAAGCGCCGTACGATATTCTTGGCCGGCTCGACCTCTTCGATGGCGACCGGCTTGCGGCTGTCGTCTTCCGCCGATTTGACGCGGAACAGGCCGCGGATGGTGAGCAGGCGCTCGTTCTGCTCGTTCACGATCTTGGCGAAGGCGCGGTAGTGGTCCTGCGAATTGCCGCGCACCGCGTGCTGCAGGCTGCGCACCGTCTCGGCGGTCCACACGTGATCTTCGCCGCGCACGCGCACGGCGTAGTCGCCGCCGACGTCGAGCATCGAGGCGTAGATCGGCGCGTCGCTGAAGGCGTCGCGATGGCGGCGCACGGTCTCTTCCGCGATTTCGGCTAGACCTACGCCCTCGATGCGGGTGTGGGTGCCGGTGAAATATTTGTCGACGAAATCCTGGCGCAGCCCGACGGCGTCGAAGATTTGCGCGCCGCAATAGGACTGATAGGTCGAGATGCCCATCTTGGACATCACCTTCAGCAGACCCTTGCCGATCGCTTTGATGTATTTCTTGACGATCTCCTTGTCGTCCGCCGGCTTGCCGGGCAGGTCGTCCTTCATGGCGACCAGCGTCTCGAAGGCGAGATAGGGATTGATCGCTTCGGCGCCGTAGCCGGCGAGGCAGGCGAAATGATGCACCTCGCGCGGCTCGGCGGTCTCGACGACGAGGCCGACCGACGTGCGCAGGCCCTTGCGGATGAGATGATGATGGACCGCCGCCGTCGCGAGCAGCACCGGAATCGGGATGCGGTCGGCGCCGGCCTTGCGGTCCGACAGGATGATGATGTTGCAGCCGGCGCGCACCTCCTCCTCGGCGCGCTCGCACAGCGCGTCGAGCGCCCAGCCCATGCCGTCGGTGCCGTGCTCGGCCGGGAAGGTGATGTCGAAGGTGTACGACTTGAAGTGGTCGCCGCTCATCTGCGAGATCGAGCGGATTTTTTCCAAGTCCGCGTTGGTGAGGATCGGCTGGCGCACCTCCAGGCGCTTCTTGTCGGCCATGCCCTCGAGGTCGAACAAATTCGGCCGCGGCCCGATGATGGAGACGAGGCTCATCACCAGTTCCTCGCGGATCGGATCGATCGGCGGGTTGGTGACTTGCGCGAAGTTCTGCTTGAAATAGGTAAACAGCGGCTTCGGCTTGTCCGACAGCGCCGAGATCGGCGTGTCGTTGCCCATCGAGCCGACCGCTTCCTCGCCGGTCGAAGCCATCGGCGTCATCAGAAACTTGATGTCTTCCTGGGTGTAACCAAAGGCCTGCTGGCGATCGAGCAGCGACAGATTGGAGATCGGCGCCTCGTTGGCGGTGTCCGGCAATTCCTCGAGCACGATCTGGGTGCGGCCGAGCCACTCCTTGTAAGGATGGCTTTTCGCCAGCGTCGCTTTCAGTTCATCGTCGGGGATGAGGCGGCCTTCGTCGAGATCGACCAGCAGCATCTTGCCCGGCTGCAGCCGCCACTTCTTGACGATGTCCTTTTCAGGGATCGGCAGCACGCCCATTTCCGACGCCATGACGATGCGGCCGTCGCGGGTCAACAGATAGCGCGCGGGGCGCAGGCCGTTGCGGTCGAGCGTGGCGCCGATCTGCCGTCCGTTGGTGAAGGCGATGGCAGCGGGGCCGTCCCACGGCTCCATCAGCGCGGCGTTGTATTCGTAAAAGGCGCGCCGCTCCTCGCTCATCAGCGGATTGCCGGCCCATGCCTCGGGAATCATCATCATCACGGCGTGGGCGAGCGAGTAGCCGCCTTGGGTCAGGAATTCGAGCGCGTTGTCGAAGCACGCGGTGTCGGACTGGCCTTCGTAGGAGATCGGCCACAGCTTGTTGATGTCCTTGCCGAACAGCGGCGAGGATACCGACGCCTGGCGCGCCGCCATCCAGTTGTTGTTGCCGCGCAGCGTGTTGATCTCGCCGTTATGCGCGATGTAACGATACGGGTGCGCCAGCGACCAGGTCGGGAAGGTGTTGGTCGAGAAGCGCTGATGCACCAGCGCCAGCGCCGACTCGAAATCCGGATCGTGCAGGTCAGGATAATATTTGCCGAGTTGGTCGGCCAGGAACATGCCCTTGTAGATCACGGTGCGGCAGGAGATCGACACCGGGTAATAATGGCTGACGCGCCGCTCGCGCTTGTTGTAGATCGCGCTCGAGATCGACTTGCGCAGAATATAGAGTCGCCGCTCGAACTCGCTCTCGGTGAGCTTCTTCTTGCCGTGGCCGATGAACACCTGCTGGTGCTCGGGCTCGGTCGGCTTGACCGATTCGCCGAGCGAGGCGTTGTCGTGCGGCACGTCGCGCCAGCCGAGGAGCTTGAGTCCTTCGCGCTGGATCACCTCGCCGTAAGTGTCGCGGATGATCTGCCGCCAGTTCGGCTCGCGCGGCATGAACAATTGCCCGACGGCGTATTGCCCGGGCTCCGGCAGCTTGAAGCCGAGCTCGGCCGCCTTCTTGGCGAAGAATTTGTGCGGGATCTGCACCAGGATGCCGGCGCCGTCGCCCATGCGCGGGTCGGCGCCGACCGCGCCGCGATGCTCGAGATTGCAGAGGATTTCAAGACCGTCCTCGACGATCTGGTGCGACTTCTTGCCCTTGATGTCGGCGATGAAGCCGACGCCACAGGCATCCTTGTCGAGTGCAGGATCGTAGAGGCCCTGCGCATCAGGGGTGCCGGGATCGGCGCCGGCGGAATGCAGCGGCGCGACGTCGTGCGGCTGTGCCGTCACGGCGCGCTCCACCAGTTCGGATCTGCTCCGGTCCTTGTTCATCTCATCCTGTTTCGCCAGCGCCTACCGCCTCCGGCGCATCTGCCTCGTTCGCGGCCCATCGGGCGCCGCGGCCAACGCGTAACCGATCGCGAGAAGGGCAGCCTTGCTTGGCCGTAGCCACCGTGGCTGCTCCTTTTGGGCGCCGCCGATGTCAACCCCGCCATCAAAGGCCGGCATCGTGGCCGCCAGCTATTAGGACAGCATTACTGTCCTAATAGACCATGCCAAATTTTGCCCCGCCACACAAGGCTGGTCCACGCGCGAATTGCTCGGACCTTTCGCTTTGTTGCGGCGGCGGCTTACTGCCAAGCAAGAAGAGGACCACGCGCGAGCCGCCGACGCAATGCCGTTGCGCCGGTCGGGCCGCGCCAATTCGCCAAGCCGGTAAACCTCTTAAGCCGGATGGGCGGCGGGCGCTGGAGAACCAGCCAACGGCTTGGCTGCTGAAAATTGCGACAACTGCTGCGTTTCTGACGCCCCGGCGTCGCGCCGGAACCGGCCCACCGGCGCAAAATGAAAGCGCCCCGGAGGTCCGGGGCGCTGCCATTCATTGTCGAAGCGCGGGATTTAAGCCGCGGCTTTGGTGTCGACCACCTGCGGCTTGGCGTTGCCGTTGCCGATCGGGATCTGACGCGGCTTCTTGGCCTCCGGAATCTCGCGCACGAGGTCGACGTGCAGCAATCCGTTCTCGAGGCTGGCGTTCTTGACCTGGACGTGGTCGGCAAGCTGGAAAACGCGCTCGAACGTGCGCGCCGCGATGCCCTGATAAAGCACCTCGCCGCTACGCTCTTCCTTGGCCTGCTTGGCGCCCTTGATCGTCAGCGTGTTTTCTTTCGCTTCGATCGAAAGGTCTTTCTCGCCGAAGCCGGCGACCGCGACGGTGACACGGTAATCGTTCTCGCCAGTCCGCTCGATGTTGTAGGGCGGGTAGCCTGGGGCGGATTCAAATCCGTCCAGCATCGAAAACAGCCGGTCGAAGCCGACGGTGGAGCGATAAAGGGGAGCAAGATCAAACGTACGCATGGCATATCCTCCTTGAGTTGAGCGACATGCGGGCGGTCCGCCATACGGCCGGACCAAACGCCCGAGCGCAGCCGGTATGGCCTGCGCAAAACTGATATGGGAAGGTCATTCCGGGCGCGCAAGAGTGTGATGCGCCTTGATATAACATATTGAAAAATCATGAGTTTAGCCGCCTTTTTCGCAGCATGATTGAGCCGCTTCTACGCCCTGCTATAAGGCCCGGGCCAGGGCACGCCGGCTCAACTTCGGGCTTCATGAAACTCGTCGCCATTCCCGCCAATCCGGTGCCCGACAATGTCGTGACCGGCAGCATTCAAACCCCGGACGGGGTGACCTTGCGTTTCGCGCATTGGTCGCCGCCGCCCGGGCGCAAGGGCACCGTGGTCATCCTGCAGGGCCGCGCCGAATACATCGAAAAATATTTCGAGACCGTGCGCGACTTACGCGCGCGTGGCTTTGCCGTCGCCGCATTCGATTGGCGCGGGCAAGGTATGTCCAACCGCGCGCTGTCCGACCCGCTCAAAGGGCATGTGCGCAATTTTTCCGAATACGCCACCGACCTCGAAGCGATCATGGACCAGATCGTGCTGCCCGACTGCCCGCCGCCGATCTTCGCGCTCGGCCATTCGATGGGCGCGGCCATCGGCATCCGTGCCTGCCACGACGGCAATCGCTGGTTCGATCGCATGGTGCTGTCGGCGCCGATGATCGCGCTGCGGCCGGGCAAGCTCACCACCGTCGCGGGGCCGCTGGCGCGCTTCATGCGCATGATCGGCCGCGGCTCCGGCTATGTGCCGACGGGCGACGGCAGGCCGATCGGCGCCGAGGATTTTATCGGCAATGTGCTCACCTCCGATCCGGTGCGCTACGCGCGCAACATGGCGGTGCTGGAAGCCGCGCCCGAGCTGGGCATCGGCGCGCCAACGGTCGCCTGGGCCGACGCCGCGCTCCGCTTGATGAAGCGTTTTGCCGAGCCGGCTTACGCCAGTCATATCCGGCAGCCGATTCTGCTGGTGGCGGCCGGCCGTGACGAAGTGGTGTCTACGCCTGCCATCGAGGTCTTCGGTACAAATCTCCTGGCGGGCCGTCACCTCATCTTGGCCGGCGCCAAGCATGAGATCCTGCAGGAGGCGGACCACTACCGCGCACAATTCTGGGCGGCTTTCGACGCCTTCGTGCCGGGCACGCCGCGGTATTAGGCCTTCGCCAGCACCGCCAGCGCCGCTTCGTGCACCCGCCTGTCGCCGGCGACAACGATGCGGCCGCCGGCTTGCGCTGGGCCATTCTCCCACGTGGTGACGATACCGCCGGCGCCGGAGACGATCGGAATTAGCGGCACGATGTCGTGCGGCTTAATCTCGGTCTCCACCACCAGGTCGATCAGCCCGGCCGCCAGCATGCAGTAGGCGTAACAGTCGCCGCCGTAACGCGAGAGTTTGACCTTGTCTTCGAGCCGGTTAAAGGCCGCGCGGTCGGCCTTGTTCATCAGCAGCGGGCTGGTGGTGGACAGGATCGCGTCGTCGAGCGAAGCGCAGGCGCGCACGTGCAGATCGCGGTTTCCCGCCGGTCCGCGATAGTGCGCGGCGCCGCCGTCGCCAGAAAATTTCTCGCGCGTGAACGGCTGATTCATCATGCCGAACACCGGTTCGCCGAAGCGCATCAGGCCGATCAGCGTGCCCCAGGCCACCATCCCTGTGATGAAGGATTTGGTGCCGTCGATGGGATCGAGCACCCAGACGTATTCGGCGTCGCTGCGGTCGGTACCGTATTCCTCGCCGACGATGCCGTGACCGGGGAAATTCTGGCGAATGAGCGCACGCATAGCCTGTTCGGCGGCGCGGTCCGCGGCGGTGACCGGATCGAAACCGCCGCTTTTCTTATTGTCGACGGCGAGCGCCGTGCGAAAGAACGGCAGGATCGTCTCGCCGGAAACGCCGGCGAGCTGGTCGACGAAATTGCTGAAATCGACGGCCGTCATGCCGCTTGCTTAAAGCATGATCGCGAAAACAATGAATTGCTTTTCCTGTGAAGATCGGGTGGTACCGTAGCGGTTTGTGTGCGGCACAGCATTCGTCGATCGCCAGCAATGCAAATCCGTGTAGGTAAATTTCCGCTCCCTTGCTGTAAATGTGATGTTTTTGTCACCAACATAGCGGAAAGAGCAAAAATATTAGCCTGAAAACGTCATCCAGCTATGCATTAAAACATGGTGTTTTCGGCTTTCCGCCTTGATTTTTGTGCGACGCGGTGTAAGTTATTGCAATGCGGTAGCGAGAGCTATCGTTGCCCTCCTTGGGCGTTTCCTCCCTAGACTTGGGCCGCTTGCAACCGCGAGCGGCCCTTTTTTTATTCGGCCGCGGCGCGATACGGCCGCAACTCGTCCAAGGGAATTTCGCCGAGCCGCCGCGCCAGTGTTTCCATATCGTCGGCCAATCGGCCGAACGTCGCCGAACGTTCGTAGCGGCGCTCGTCCATATAAAGCGCGCGGTTGATCTCGAGCTGGATGGCGTGCAGGCCGGCTGCGGGGTTGCCGTAATGCTCGGTGATGAAGCCGCCGGCATAAGGCTTGTTGCGGCTGACGCTGTAGCCGAGCGAACGCAGCGTACGTTCCACCGTTTCCGCCACCACGCCGACGCAACTCGTGCCATAGCGGTCGCCGAGCACGAATTCCGGCCGCGGCCGCTCATCTTTATGGTTGGCAGTCGATGGCATGGAATGGCAATCGATCAGAACGGCAGCGCCGAAATCGCGATGCAGCCGCGAAAACAGTCGGCGCAGCGCCCGGTGATAGGGCTTGTATAGGCTCTCGATGCGGCGCAGCGCGTCGTCGACCGGAATGCGCTGGTCGTAGATTTCCTGAGCATCGCCGACCACCCGCGCTACCGTGCCCAGTCCGCCGGCGACCCGCATCGAACGGGTGTTGGCGAAGGAGGGCAGACGGCCCTCAAACATGCGCGGATCGAGTTCGTAGGGCTCGCGGTTGACGTCGACAAAACAGCGCGGGAAATGCGCCCTCATCAGCGGAAAGCCGCGCTCGACCACGCCGGCGATCAGTTCATCGACAAAACTGTCCTCGGAACGCCGCAAGGTGCCGATGTCGAGCCTGGAAACGCCGAGGAATTGCCGCGGATAGGTCGAGCCGCTGTGCGGTGAATTGAACAGCACCGGCGCCTTGACTACGACCGGCTCCAGAACCTCGAAGGGGGGGTCCAGTTCGTCGCGGATTTCACGCATGGAAGGCCATTTCGGGCGCCAGTGGTATCTCGTTGGGACCGGCCCAACCGGCCCCATAACGATCTATTGTCTATGCGTTAGGGCCTGATGCCAAGCCATGCTTTTGGTTCACGCGTTATTTACCTGGCATAAGTCTTATGGGGTGTTAGGGGCCTCCCGGACGGGCGGCCGGGGCAGGGCGTTTGGGTAGCATGTCTAAAATCCTCCTGGCTGAAGACGACACCGACATGCGGCGCTTTTTGGTCAAAGCGCTGCAAAATGCCGGATTCGAGGTGACCTCGTACGATAACGGGCTATCCGCCTATCAGCGGCTGCGCGAGGAGCCGTTCGAACTCCTGCTCACCGATATCGTCATGCCGGAGATGGACGGCATCGAGCTCGCCCGCCGCGCCGCCGAACTCGACCCTGACATCAAGATCATGTTCATCACCGGTTTTGCCGCGGTCGCGCTCAACGCCGATTCGACCGCGCCCAAGCACGCCAAGGTGCTGTCCAAGCCGATCCACCTGCGCGACTTGGTCAACGAAGTGCAGAAGCTCCTGGCGGCCTGAGGGCAGGCATGCGGCTTGCCTCGCCAGTTGGGAGCCGATAAACCGCCTGTCGGACGGGTGCGTAGCTCAGCGGAAGAGCACTACCTTGACATGGTAGGGGTCACAGGTTCGATCCCTGTCGCACCCACCATTCCCAGTCGAATCGGTCCCGAAAACAAGCGTAATTGCCCGCTTCCCTTGGCTGCATCGCGTTGACAGTGACGGCGAGGCTGCTATGAACCCGCCAACCGAGAACGCAAGAGATCGTCATGAAAGTCCGTAACTCCCTGAAATCACTGCGTGGCCGGCACCGCAACAACCGTATCGTGCGGCGCAAGGGCCGGGTCTATATCATCAATAAGACCAATCGCCGCTTCAAAGCGCGCCAGGGCTGAGCGCCGCGCCGGTTGCCGCCGCTCCATTCTTTTGTCGCCCTATATTTGCCTTGGCGAAGCTATTAATCTTTGGCCATGCGCTCGCGATTCCTCGCAGGCCTCGTTGCCGCCGCCATGGCCACGGCGGCTGGTGTGCCCGCCGCCGCGGCCCCGAACGAGTGGGTGCAGCCGCCCAAGAAGCTGCCGCATGTTCAGCACGGCAACACCGGGCACAATCTCGATTTCCTGTTCGGGGCGCTGAAAGTCGCGCCCGACGACGTCACCGCCAAGGCAATCGAGGCGCGCATCTGGGCACTATGGGCGGCAACGCGCAGCGACACCACCACGCTGCTGATGGCACGCGCGCAGACCGCGGTGGAGCAGCACGACATCGATCTGGCGCTCAAGCTGCTCGATGCCGTAATCAAGATCCGGCCAAGTTACGTGGACGCCTGGAATCGGCGTGCCACCATCTACTACATGAAACGGGACTACGGCCGCGCGCTCGCCGATATCCACGAGGTGCTGCGCCGCGAGCCGCGCCATTTCGGCGCGCTCTCCGGCCTCGGCATGATCATGCAGGATCTCGGCGACGACAAGCAGGCGCTGGAAGTCTATCGCCGCGCATTGGCGATCTATCCGCGGATCGAACACATTCCTGACGTCGTGAAAGAGCTGCAGCAGAAGGTCGAAGGCCGGGATATTTAGTCCGCCGCCTCGCTTCCGACGTAGGCAATCCGCAGCATATTGGTCGCACCCGGCGTGCCGAACGGGACGCCGGCGACGATGATGACGCGCTGACCGCCTTTGGCGAAGCCTTCCGCAAACGCGATACGGCTGGCGCGGTCGACCATGTCGTCGACATCATGCGCGTCCTCGGTGATCACGCAATGCACGCCCCAGACGACGGCAAGCTTGCGGCCGGTCGCGATGTTGGGCGACAGCGCGACCACGGGTGGGCGCGGCCGCTCGCGCGCGACACGCAGTGCGGTCGAGCCGGACGCGGTCCAACATATCACCGCGGCGAGGTCGAGCGTGTCGGCGATGTGCCGCGCGGCGTCTGCGATGGCGTCGGCGCCGGTTGCCTCCGGGACAGCGCGCTGCGCGTCGAGGATGTTGCGGTAGAGTGGGTCGCCTTCGACTTCCTCGGCGATGCGGTTCATGGTGGTGACCGCCTCGACCGGATATTTGCCCGCTGCCGATTCCGCCGACAGCATCACCGCGTCGGCACCTTCGAAGATGGCCGTAGCGACGTCTGAGACTTCCGCGCGCGTCGGCACCGGCGAATTGATCATCGATTCCAGCATCTGCGTTGCCACCACCACCGGCTTGCCTGTGACGCGGCCCATGCGCGTCATCTGCTTCTGCACGCCGGGCACTTTCTCCAGCGGCATTTCGACGCCGAGATCGCCGCGCGCCACCATCAGCGCGTCGGCGAGATCGATAATCTCCGACAGGCGGGCCACCGCTTGCGGTTTTTCGATCTTGGCCATCACTGCCGCGCGGCCGCGCGTGATCTTTTTCGCCTCGGCGATGTCCTCCGGGCGCTGGATAAACGACAACGCTACCCAGTCGATGCCGGCATTGAGCGCGGCTTCGAGATCGGAGCGGTCCTTCTCGGCCAACGCGGAAAACGGGACGGTTGAATCCGGCAGGCTCACGCCTTTCCGGTCGGACACTTTGCCGGCCACCTCGACGCGCGTGACCATGCGCGTGGGCTCGGCTTGGACGACGGAGAGCCGCACCTTGCCGTCGTCGATCAGCAGCGTGCGGCCGGGCGCGACCGCGGCGAATATCTCTGGATGCGGCAGATAGACGCGCGTTGCGTCGCCCGGCGCCGGGTCGCTGTCGAGCACGAAGCGCGCGCCGTTCTCCACCATTGCGGCGCCGCCGGCGAAAGTGCCGAGCCGCAGCTTGGGTCCCTGCAGATCGACCAGGATGCCGATCGGTCGCCCAGTATCGTTCTCAATGCCGCGGATCATACCGACCAGTTCGCGCATGCGGTCCTGGCTGGTGTGACTCATATTGATGCGGAACACGTCGGCGCCGGCCCTGAATAGCCTGGCGATCATGGCGGCGTCGGAAGAGGCCGGTCCGAGGGTGGCGACGATCTTGGCCCGGCGCAGACGCCTCATGGCTTGCTCGCTGCGGCTGGTGGCGATGGCGCGACCGGCGGCCGCTGCGTCGCCGACGGCGCACGCGCCGGCA
>Ga0335082_10007700_pt1 | contig 11686 bp, 8 predicted proteins | sample Lox_Sample_41_FD_206718 | JGI IMG/M metagenome (GOLD analysis project Ga0335082, IMG submission 206718) | Soil microbial communities from Loxahatchee National Wildlife Refuge, Florida, United States - Lox_Sample_4.1 | ecosystem: Environmental > Terrestrial > Soil > Wetlands | place: USA: Florida...
GTCCGCGAGCTTGATGGTTCCAACGTTTCCGTCGACAATCTTGGTGGCCGTAACCGAAGCATCCGCGAGCTTAGTCGTGGTGACCGCATTGTCAGCGAGCTTGGTGGCACCGACATTTCCGTCGACGATCTTGGTGATGGTAACGGCGTTATCTGCGAGTTTCGTATTGGTGACCGCGCCATCGGACAACTGGGCCGCTCCGAGGCTCGCGGCGACGACCTTTGCGGCGTTGACGGAATTGTTGGCCAACTTGGAATTCGTTATGGCACTGTCCTGAATGTGGGCCGTCTTCACGCCCGCGCCGGTATTGGGGTCCTGACCCGATGTCCCATCGGCCTCGGCGAGCTTGACGCTGGTGACGGCATTGTCCACAAGGTCGCCGGTCGTCACCGTATTGACGGCAATGTTGCCCTGGATCGTGCCGTCAACCACGAGGCTGCCCGTTACGTGCAGGCTGCCGCCGAGAGCGGCACGTCCGCTCGCATCGAGCGCCGCGCTCACCCAGCCGGTTTGCGATAACGACTCGGAGGTCAGCGTCAGGCTGCGGACCGCCAAGTCGCCGCCTTTTGTACCGGCGACCCGCCGGGCACTCCGATCGATGGAGCTGATGGCGTTGCCGGTACGGCTAATACGCGCGAGGACAAGCTTCTGGCCTGAATCCGACGGCGCCGTGCCCGCTGTCTCGATCAGTGCCGCCTCGGTCCAGCGCGTGTTGCCTGTGACACCGGTGTCGTCTTTCGAATCGGTCTGCGACTCGCTGTACGCGATGGTGACATAGACGTCCTGACCCGCAGGCGCATCTTTCAGCTCGAGCGGATAGTTGTCGGCCAACACGATCCGTTGTCCCAGAGCGTCGAAGGCAACACCCGCGTTAACCGTCACCGCCGTGGTGCCCGGGATGGTCGGATCTGGAATCTCGAGACCCTCGGCAACGCCCGGTGTGTGAAGCAGACGGGCGTGGTCCCGCTGATTCCGGACGTGATAGCCCTGCTCGTCGTTGAAATCGTCCGCGCGCAGAAACTCGCCGTTGAAGTAGTTGACCCGCTTGACGACGTCTGTCATGACATATCTCCGGTAAGTTTCAAGCCCTTCACCCCACCAGTGTGTCGACACCGACCGTCGAGTGAACATTCACCTGCAAGGTCGGTGTCACGACGTTCAATGTGTAAAACGTATGCGCCGGCTTCTGCAGGTCGACGATGGCATACGCGACGGGCAACTGCGCCTTGCTCTCCTCCGCGCTCGGCTTCGGCAGCAACAGATCGACGTGGAAGAAGAACGGCGCACCGCCGTCAAGAAGAGTGTCCTTGCCGACGGTCGAACGCACATCCAGCTGAAATGCGAAGTCGAACTCTTCTATGGTCACCCCGAGCCTCGTGTAGATCTCAAGGAACGCCTGGACGCCGCGCCTCGTTCCGCGGAGTCGATAAAGCTGCGCAGCCTGGGCGATCAAGTCGCGCTGGCGCGACACGTCCCAATCCTCTCGCAGGGTCAGCGCCACCCAGCCGGCAAGCCACTGCAGAAACTCCGGTGGCGCAGCAAGTTCTCCTGGTTCGAGCTTGGCTCCCGGCTCGAAGTAGCGATAGATGGCCGCGATCTTTTCCTCGAGACCCCACTTGCTTTCGTCCGCCTCGCCAAGGCCGAGCAGCAGGCTCTCGAACCCGAGCAGAAAGCGGCCGAGGAAATCGGGCGCGCCCGCTTCGCGGTCCTCCTGCAGGACCGCGGGCAACATTTCCAGAAGACTGCTCACTTGATCCGCATCAACAGCCATCGCCGCTCCCAGTTGCATTCATCGCCTGCCCTCTATGCATCCTGCACGACGAACTGCGTGTGCCAGTCGACGACCTCACCTGCGTTCAAGTGCAACTGCGAGTTAGGCCCCGTCAAACGCGTCGGGTCGGCCGGCGATGCGAACGTCACTTGGGCTATGCCTGCGATGGTCACCAATGCGCTTTGCAGATCCGCGAGCACGAGGCCGGAGCTCTGGCCAGTGTATGCACCTCGCCCGCCGTAGAGCGGGTGGAAGAACTCTCTGCTAACCCGCTTCGCCTGTTGCTTCAGCGCTGCCGGATCAGTCGATGCCAACCCCGTCATCTTGACGGTGACCACCACCGGCAGAAAGCTCGCGTTCGGTGCGCTGACGATGGCATTGAGGTCGATGCTGGCGACCGGCAAGTGATGCCCCAGAAGACGCATGCCGACGAGGTCGCCCTCTGGATGCCAGATCGGGGCTGCGACGACGCAGCGCTTCGCTTCCGCTCCGCACTGGCTCATGAGCATGATGTCCGTCACGTAATCCACGCCGGGGATCGCTTCGATTGCCTGGTTCAGCTCGGACACGTAGACGTCCCGCCCGAACGTCCAACCGTCCTGCTGCGTGCCGCCGGTCAACCGATCTAGGAATCCCTCCAATGCGGCCTTGACGCGCGCGTTCACGGCATCGCGCGCTCCCCCCGTTAGGGTGTCGCTGGTTCGGGCGAGCACGACCTCTGCACTGATCGGTGCGTAGCGCGGGCCGACGACGTGGTGGCGCGTTGTCAGCATGCGACGCTCATCGAGGTAGCTCCGGACTGCGACCTGTAGTGCGACCGGCGGCTGCAGCACGCCCACGTCGGGATCGTAGAGCTCGGCGCTGGCGAGAGAATTGCCGTCGGCGTCTCCGGCGACTACCAGCAGCTTTGCGATCACCAGAAACGTCGCGGTGTGATCGGCGCGGGCGGTGCCGAGAGCGCCCGCCGCCGACCACGTGTTCGAGGCCGGATCGTAGAGCTCCGCGCTCGCAAGCGCAGCATCGCCGGCGGCTCCCCCGACCACCAGCACCTTCGCACTTGGCAAGGGTGTTGCGGTGTGACCGGCTCGGGCGCCGGCGAGCGTGCCGGCCGCCGACCACGTGTTCGAGATCGAATCGTAGAGCTCGGCGCTGGCGAGCGCGGTATTGCCGGCGGCTCCCCCGGCCACCAGCACCTTCCCGCTTGGCAGAAGTGTTGCGGTGTGACCGGTCCGGGCACTGGCGAGCGTGCCGGCAACGGTCCACGTGTTCGAGATCGGTTCGTAGAGCTCGGCGCTGGCGAGCGCAGTGCTGCCGGTGGCTCCCCCGGCCACCAGCACTTTCCCGCTCGGCAAAAGTGTTGCGGTGTGACCGGTGCGGGCGCTGGCGAGCGTGCCGGCCGCCGACCACGCGTTCGAGGTCGGATCGTAGAGCTCGGCGCTGACGTCGGCTCCCCCGGCCACCAGCACCTTCCCGCTTGGCAGAAGTGTTGCGGTGTGACCGGTGCGGGGGCTGGAAAGTTTTCCAGCCGTCGACCACGCGTTCGACACCGGATCGTAGAGCTCGGCGCTGACAGGCTCGGCGCTAGCAAGCGCAATGCTGCCGGCGGCTCCCCCGGCCACCAGCACCTTCCCGCTTGGCAGAAGTGTTGCGGTGTGACGGGTGCGAGCGCCGGCGAGAGTGCTGGCCGTCTGCGGCAGCACGATCAGGCTCACATGCGCCGGTGCGTCCGCGGTGCGCTCCGCTTCCGTACCGCGATCGAGATTGCGCGACGGGAGACAGCGGGCGCGCGCTACCGGCGGTACGCTGGAGGGGAAATTGGCGCGATCGGTGGGATCAAGCAGCGTTACCGTCCACCATTCAAGCGCTCCGCCACCCTGCTCGGCGCGTTGCATCGTTGCGAGCCACCGATTGAAGTCGTCCGTTGCGAGGCGTTCGAAATCGGCCGCGGTGACGGCACGCTCGCGTGCACGCACGGCAAGCACGGTGGTGCGGACATCCGCTGCAGGGTCTGCGGTCGGCACCCAATCCGGTCCGTTGAGCAGCTTGAGAAATCGCCGCTGATTCTCCAGCGTCACCCTGTCAAGCCGGTAGAGCAGCATCTCCGTGAGATAGGCGAACAGCTCGATCAGCGTGATGCCCGGATCGGATGGATTGTGGTTGGTCCAGTCGGGGTCGTAGACGGGGATTAGCTGGCGCGCCTCCGTCACGAGGTCGGTATACGAGCGGTCGTCGAGGTTGGGTAGTTGCAGAGGCACGCGTTGCTCCCGCCGATTCAGTCTTCCTCGAATACCAGGTCGATCTGGTGCTCGCCGGAGAAGACGAGGAAGCGCCCCGTCGCGCGCACGCCCGGCTGATCCTCGATCTCGGCGAGCTGCAGGTAGCGCACGTGGTCCACGCCCGGAACGGACTCGATGAGCGAAAAGAAATCCGAGCGGTGCGGTGCGCGCCCGAAATCCCAACCGTCGCCGCTCAGACCACCGGTAAGCGGATGAAGGAAGGCATCGAGCCGGTCGTGAACGGCCCGCCCTACAGCGCTCGCGCCATCGGCTGCGCTCAGCGCGATCTCCGCGGTGACATCGACGCGCACATACAGCGGGCCGACCACAATCACGCTGGCTGTCGCTGGGGCGCGCGCCATCAGGTAGTCGCTCACACGCGCGATCAGTTCGAGTGTGGGCAGCGGTTTCGCGTCCCCCGTCCGCGGCACGATGATCACGCTCACCACCCCGGCTTGCGGGGCGTCTCCAAGAGGATCCGCCAACAGGTCGCGCAGAGGCACGCAGCGGCTGCGCACCACCTCTTGCGATGCGAGCAGCGCGATGTCCTCGTAGTCCTCGACCGTGACCGCGCGATCGCGGTGACGCAGCGTACGCGGCATCCGCTGGAGGAGCGCGCTCGTATCCTCCGCCTCGGCGCCGCCCGCGGCCGCCTCCGGATTCGTCGGCTTTTCCACGTAGGGCACGGCGGTCTTGAGCTGTGCGATCGTGCCGGCGGCGCAGTTTCCGACACTCCCACCCCCAGTCTGATAGCGCCTCAGGCGCAAGTTGCCCGAGCCCCGCGGCGGCACGCGCCCGTTCACCCCGTCGCCGAAGCGGATCTCGCCGGTAAGATGGTTGATCATATAGTGCCGGTCGCGTGCCCCCGATCCGTAGAAGTCCGGCACTTCATGCCAGCGAACCCAGATCTCTCGCGGCCGGCCCGCGGCGTCGGCCACGACATTGATGGCGCCGTCTCCCTCTTCCTCCTTCAGGGTCGCCTGCTCTTCGGTACTCGGCATTTCCGGTTCGCGCACCTCCAGCTGCTGCCCGGCGAGCACCGGTACGCGTGCGCTTTGGAATTGTTGCTGCTCGACGCCGCCGCTCGAGCCGAGGATTTCATTGACGACAGTGATCGTCTGCCGGGCCACCGTAGTGTTGAGCAGTATCTGGCTCAGCCGCGGGGGCACCGAGTACCGGCCCCTGTCCCACTCGACACGCAACCAGTACCGGCTGCGCCCGAACATCTCGCGCTGGGCGAGATCGGATGGCGCGAGAAATTCGATCAGACCCGAGCGCGTGAAGTTTTCGGACCCGTCCTGCACGGCAAGCTTCGTCCAGCGCGTTCCGTCCCAGTACTGCCACGCCACGGCGGGCGGTTCGGCGCTAGGCAAGACGCCGACGCTCGTCAGGACGACCACGCTGTAGATCGTCTCGGGTTCGCTGCGCGCGCGCAGCCTCACGAAGCAACGATCGCTGTCGCCGGGCTGGGCACCGGCCGGCACAGTAACCTGTACCGCGAGCTCGCCGGTTGCACCTGCCTCGAGGGAGGTGGCGGTGGTGGTAATCGTCGCCCAGCTGCACCCGAGCACCTCGATGTCGAATTCTTCGGGTTGCGCAGACACATTCGAGATCGTGAGAGCGTAGGTCACCGTCGAACCCGCCGCACCCGCACTCACATTGACTTCCGGCGACAGCGGTACCGCGCGTTCGCCGTACCGGATGTCGGCGACGCGGTTGTAGACACTGATGGTCGTATTCGGAAACGCCGAACGCCCCGGCGGGAGTGAAAAGCCGAGATACAGGCCGGGCTGCTGCACCTCAGATCCCGCAGCGAACGGCGCAAACGCAGGAGCCTTGCCGGCGGCTGCATCGGTGCTATCTTCAAAAGCGAGTTGATTGTATGTGAGGCAGACTTCGGGCGAACGGTGCGGTGCGAACTCGTAACCGATCCTGATCACGGCCACGATGGGTGGCCGAAAGCTAGCGGGAACTAGAGTGAACCCGTCGTCCGGCTTCACGGGGTTCTTCAGCACATAACTTGCGTCCCGACCGTAGTTGCCCTTGGTGAGCCGCACGCGCAGCCAATAGCTCTCTTGCCCGTTCACGACCGTCGGCGCCGTCGCATCCGGGAGGCGAAGTGTCACGACGCCGCTTTGGCATAACCCGAAAGTTCCGTCCGAAAACCCGCCCGCATCGGGGGGCGGCGCAGCCGCGCGGCGACTGACCGTGAGTCCCGCCGCCGCCAGCCGTGTCGTACCATCCGCCGCTAGGGCCTCGACAAGCAACTCGTTGCGGCCTTCCACAAGCTTGACTTGCACGGGACCCGTTGGTGCCGACTTGACCCCGTCTCCGGTCCGGCCGTTGGTCACTTGCAGTGTGTTCACCGAAGCCGCGTTGGCACCGCTGATCGTCACGTCGAGCTTCCATACGTCCACGTCCACGGGCTGCGTCGGCGCAGCCACGGTTAGCGCGACCGTTGGCGGAGCGCCATACACGATGACGGACCACGCCTTGCTGGTGCGTGCCTGTGTCTGGTCCTGGTAGCTCGCATCGAACTCGAATACGTTGACGCCGTTGACAAGAGCACGCTTGTCGGCGAACCGGCCATCGGCGCCGACCGATAGGTATCGCACGTCCGTCCCGCCCGATGGCGATGGGACTTGGCTGGCCACCTGCGCCCCGAGTTGCGCGGTTCCCTGCACGATCGCCGAGGTCACCGTGCCCCCGGTCACCATGGTCTCGGTCAGCAGAGAAGGCGTCGGATCGAGTTCGAGCAGGCTGAGCCAGCTCGGCGCCACGCTCGTCCCGACCCGCTGCCACGCTCCGCTACCCCAGCATTCCCATGCCAGCTCGAGATCCATCGACGGACGCACGCTGCCGCTCCCCGGCACCAGATGTGAGTTTGCGAGCTGCACGTCGATATCAATAGAGGCCCCGGGGTACGATCCGTCGGCGGCGGCGCCCTTGGAGAAGGCCTCGGCGCTGGCCAAGGCGAGCGTATCGTGCAGCTTCGGCGTCTCGCCGAACGGGAAGAACTCCTTGCTCAGGTCGAGCGGCGCAGCGTTGATGTAACCGAGCTCGGGAGTGACGCCCGCATCGACCGCACGCTGCACCTGCGCCGTGACATCTATCCCTTTGACCAACGGCAGGTGGAGCGCGCGCACCATTCCGGCGAGGCCGACGGGCGAGATCGTCACCGGTGTCACCAGGCGGCAGCGTAGCCACCGACTCAAGCGAAGATTTACCGCGGTTTCGGGCAGCGGTTGAAATGGGCCGAACTCAATCGTTCCCGACGCCGTCAGATTGTTCGTCCCGTCCACCGTTGGCGTAAGCAATCGCCAGCCCGTACCATCCCAGCACTCCCATCGCACCCCGCGCTCGTCCGACGGGACCGGCACCGACGCGCCGAGCGTGACGCTCACCGTCAGGTTCCCGATTTGCGGATACGCGAGCAACTCGCCATCACCAACGTAGAAGACGTGATCCGAGGCGCGATCCCCCTCAAAGACCGGGAACCTCGAAGGCGCCGCCAGACGATCGCTCCAATCGCCGTCGCTGTCCTGGTCGGGATCGAGTGTAAGAAGCGAACTTAAGCTCGCAGCCGTCACCACGAGCGGGCTTTCGGTTTCGAAGACGATCGGGTCCTTCGCGCCTGGAGCAGGCGGTGCCGCGACTTGGGTCCCTTGGGGAACTTGCGCCTCGATTGTCGCGCCCGCAGTGAGCGCGAACGTGATCGGCACGCGGGCCGGCTGCGGCGGCTGACGTTCAGCGCCCAACAGGTCGAGAAATGCGAGGAAGTTCTTGTCGGGAACCTGGTTGAGGCGCTCGATCACGAGCTCCCCGAAGCGCGCGAAAGTCCCGATCAGAGCGGCGCTCCGCCCGCCCGGCGCGCCGGTCACCGGATCGTATTCTTGCCACCGATGGAACGGATACTGCTGCGCCGGCTCATTGGGATGGGTCGTGTACTGCGCCAACAACGCGACGAGCCGTGCCACGAGGTCGGACGCCGATCGCGAATCGATCTTAGGAGCGGCGACGCTCATCCCGGCGCCCCCGCATCGAGGTAGAACGGATACACAAGGTTGAAGGCGTTGTTGGTGGCGCGGACCTCGTAGTCGACACTGATCAGCAACACCGCGCTGTCGTCGCCCACGCTGACCGTTACGTCGCGGACGTAGATGCGGGGCTCGAAGCGCAGCAGCGCGTCGCGCACAGCCGCCGCGACCCGACCTTCGGTCGCCGCGGTGACCGTGTCGAACACGAAGTCATGAATCCCGCAGCCGAAGTCGGGACGCATGACACGCTCACCCCTCGCCGTGCCCAGAATGATCTGGATCGACTGTTCCACGCTGTCCTCGTACTGGGCGGAATCGAGAGCGCCGTTTGGATCCGTGCTCAGCGGGAACCCGACGCCCACGCCCAGAAAAGCGTTGCCCTGCGAGTCTTTCATGCCGCGAGATCCTTTATCCGACCATCACCGTTCCGACCGCAATGACCTGGCCGGCGGGCAGGTCCGCCGGATCGTTGCAGGTCAGCGCTACATCGCCATTGCGCGCGGCCATCTTGCCGTTGATCTTGACCGTCGGGCTGCCGAGCTTGATCGTCGCCTTGTTCGCGGGCGGCTTCTGGAACGTCGTGCCCGGCGGGGTCGGGATGTGCGGCGGCGTGTTGTCTGCGGTGCTGTCTACGGTCGCAGCCGGCATGCCCATGATGTTCACGTCCGAACTCAAGCCCCCGTTGATGATCCCGGTGAAGGGATGCGGCAACGGGGTCGGCACGGGAGGCCCGGGCGGTGCTGGCACCATCACGATATGTGTGTCGGTGGCGACGATCTGGTCGCCCTGTTTCGCGGCGGGCTGTCCCATGATCAGTTGAGATTCACGGTGGCGCCCTTGATGTTGAGCGTCGCGCTCGCCTTCACGTCCATGCCCGCGCCCGCCTCGATCTTGGTGTCGGCCGAAGATTTGATCTGGATCTTCTGTGCCTCTAGCTTGATCGTCCCCTGCGTCGCCGCAAGCGTGATGTCCTTGTCGGTCGTGATCGTGAGCGTGTTCTTCGCCGTGTCGATCACGATGCTGTTCTTGCCGCTCTTGTCGACAACCTCGATCGTCTCCTTGCCGTCCTCGTCGTTCAGTTTGATCAGATGCCCGCTGCGCGATTTGATGAGGCGCAGATTGTTCTTGCCGTCGCCGTTGGTGGCGGGGGGCGCATCCTTGCCGTTCCACAGCGCGCCGAGGACATAGGGGAAGCGCAAATCGCCGTGCTCGAATGCGACAAGTACCTCGTCGTCGACTTCGGGCAGGAAATAGGTGCCGCGGTCATTCCCGCCCATCGGCACCGCGATTCGCGCCCAGTGACTTTCCTCGGAGGCGCTGAGCCACGGAAAGCGGACCTTGACTCGCCCGAGGCTGTCCGGATCCTGGTTGTTCGTGACCACGCCCACGACCAGCCCGAACAGCCGCGCCGCCGCAGCCGGGGGCTCCTGCGCGTCGAGCAATGCGCCGAACGGGTTCATGAAGCGTTCCTCCGCACCGCAAAATGAGTCTGGTATGCATGGCGCGGCGTGTACCGGTGGCTGGTGGCGCTGACGTAATACTGGCCGCTGAAGCGGGTGCCGATTCCGTCGATCTTGACGACCTGTCCCGGCCGCAGGTCGGTTCGGCCGCTGCACACGCCTTCGCCCGAGATCAAGTCGAGCACGGCACGGTTGAAGCAAGCGCGCACGAGCTGATCGGCTTCCGCCTGGGTGAGCACCGGCAGATCGCTCAACAGCACCCCGGCGTCTCCGAAGGCGCTCTGGGCGATGGCGGCGCCGCTGTCGCTCCCTCCCATGGTCGATACCTCGTCGCCGCCCTTGGCGGTGGCGACGATCTCCTTCTTGTCCTTCGGGCTCCAGCCGCGCAGCTCGATCTCGCTCAGCTGGCCCATCGTCGAAAGTCGCGGGTAGAACTCGAGCAGGTCGTCGTCGAACGTCAGAGTCAGCACCTCGCCCTGGGCGTTCTGCACCGGCCGGAAATGCAAGGTCTTGTCCTCGACCACAACCTCGTACTCGATGCGCCGCGCACGCTCCTGCAGAAACTCCAGATTCGTCTGGTTCGGTTGCAGTACGTAGTCATGCACGACCTGGCTGTCCTCGGCCTGTGCCGTGAGCCCCGCCTCCGAGGCGATCGTAGCGGCGATGTCGCTGTCCTTCTGCTGCACGAAGCTTCGAGTCTTGCGACCGCGCAGCAGTCGATGGCGCCGATCATGGCCACGCACGGCGAGCATTGGCCTGCGCTGACGCGTAAAGGACGGCTCAACACCGGTGATCTCCCCCGCGATGAGACTCTGCAGCGCGTCACCGTAGCCGAGTTTGATCTCGACGGCGGCGCCGACGGTGAATGTGCCGTCGTCGATCCACACGGTCTCGCCGCTGCTGTCACCGCCGGCAAGCTCGATGACGAACATGCTCGGCAACCCGGCGTCCTCGTCGACGCTTACCCGGCCCACCTGCAGAGCGATTGCGACGGGCAAGGGCGAACTGTCCACTGTGATCGCGAATGCGGGCCGGGAGATATCCTGGGATTGGGCCGCCATGGCATTCGCCCTAGGTCGGCGTCGGTATCGACAGCCGCTTACCAATCTCAATGCGGCGCGGGTCGTCTATGCGGTTCGCCACTGCGATCACCCGCCACTTCGTCGGATCGCGATACAGTCGCGCCGCGATCGCGCTCAATGTGTCGCCGCGCTTCACCAGAACCGTAGTGAGATCCGGATCGTTCTGACGCTTGTTCTGCTCCGGGTCGATGTACTCGTTGAACACCACCGTCACGTTGGCACGCACGGGTTGGCCGTTGTCGCGGAACATGACGAAGTTCTGAGTCAGGTTTGCCACCACGCCGACAAACGGAAAGTCGGACCCGGTTGGGTCCGTCGTCCCCCATGTGATCATGCATGCGGGCGGCCGCGAATGGCCGGGCTCGATGCGGGTCAGCGCCACGAGCTTGTTGGTCTCGGTTCGCACGTCTTTGGTCTGGCCGTCGGCACCGCCCTCTGTCACGTCGAAGAACAGCTGCAGGGTGAGGACCCGGGCGCCGCCACCCCCGAACACTAGGGGAGGCGCGTCCAGGTCGCGGTTGGTCGCTGCCGCCTTGCCTGCGGCGCTCGTGGATCCGGAGGAGTCGCTCGACGCGGCTTGCTGGTTCCACGTGACCGGTTTGACGATGGAATAAGTGTTCGGATTGAAGAGCACGTCGAAACCCTTCGGGTACGTATTGGCAAGATCCGACGGCGGCAGCGGCTGGATGTTGAGCTTCGTTGGCATCATGTCCTCCCGCCTCTACGATCGCGCTCGATCTCGAGGCGCCGCGCGATCAGGCGCGCGACGCGCTCGGCCAGTTCACCCAGATCCGGTATCGGCGCAGCGGGAGAATCACCCTCCCCAGGGACCCCGCTAGCACCTGGAGGTGCGGTTTGCGGGTCGGCCATAGCGGCACTACTCGTACCTTCGTAGCCCGCGCGCATCAGTGTGGCGCTCCCTCGAAGACCGGATGAATCGCTGGGCGCGGCGCGTGCGGCGGCACCCCCCGGCGTGCGCCAGATCAAGCGCGGGACAGCCGGCGTGGCGGCAACGGGGTGTTCCGGAGTGTGCGCAAGCATCAGCCGGCTCGCCGGCCTG
>Ga0335082_10007701_pt1 | contig 11686 bp, 12 predicted proteins | sample Lox_Sample_41_FD_206718 | JGI IMG/M metagenome (GOLD analysis project Ga0335082, IMG submission 206718) | Soil microbial communities from Loxahatchee National Wildlife Refuge, Florida, United States - Lox_Sample_4.1 | ecosystem: Environmental > Terrestrial > Soil > Wetlands | place: USA...
GGTGCTGCTGGTGGTGGTCGCGCCGGCGCTCCGCCTCCACCTCGCCCCGCACCCGGCCGGCCGGCGGCGCGCCCTCCACCAGGTGGAGGATCTCCCCGTCCACCTCCTGCACGTCCACCACCGGCACGTCCCCGAGCCGGCCCCGATCGGCGGGCTGGCCGCCGCCCTCCGGGTAGAAGGCGGTCCGGTCGAGCACCACGGCCGGGCGCCCGGCCAGGGACCGGACGGAGACCACCTCGGCCTCGAAGGTGAGCAGGTCGGGATCGTCCAGGTAGAGGCGGGGCTGGGTCATGGATCCTCCAGGGGAAGAGGCAGTCTAGCCGGCCGTCACCGTCCCGTTTGACTGGCGGCTCGGAATCGGTAAGGTTCGCGCCCGCCGACCGCCCCGTCCGGGAGAGAGAGCCATGACCATGCTCGAGAAGCTCATGCCCAGGTCCGACGACTTCTTCGGGGACTTCGAGGCGCAGGCCGCGACCGTGGTCGAGGGCGCCAAGCTCCTCATGGACCTCCTCGAGAACTTCACCGACGTGCCCCGGAAATGCCAGGGGATCAAGGACGTGGAGCACCGGGCCGACGACATCACCCACCGCGCCTTCGCCCGGCTCCACACCCAGTTCATCACCCCCTTCGACCGGGCCGAGATCCACCGGCTCCTCTCCCGGATCGACGACGTGCTCGACCTCGCCGACGCCGCCGCGGAGCGGCTCGGGCTCTACGACATCGACAGCGTCCTCCCCGAGGCCCGCGACCTGGCCGCCGTGCTCGTCGCCCAGTCCCAGAAGATGGAGGAGGCGGTGAAGGGCCTGCGGAACATGAAGAGGGACCCGCAGGCGATCCTCGAGGCCTGCAAGCAGATGAACGCCCTCGAGAACCAGGCCGACACCCTCACCCGCCTCACCATGGCCAAGCTCTTCAAGCGCGGGAACGACCCCCTCACGGTCATGAAGTGGAAGGAGATCATCGACCTGATCGAGGACGCCACGGACCGCGCCGAGGACGTGGCGAACGTGATCGAGGGCGTGGTGCTCGAGCACGCCTGACCGCGCGCCTCCCCCCGCGCCCCCGGGTCCCCATGCTCGCCATCGTCGTCGCCCTCGTCCTGGTCGCGCTCGCCTTCGACTTCATCAACGGCTTCCACGACGCCGCCAACTCGATCGCCACGGTGGTCTCGACCCGGGTGCTCTCGCCCCTGGTGGCGGTCGGCTGGGCGGCGTTCTTCAACTTCATCTCCGCCCTCCCGGTCGTCTGGGGGTCGGAGCTCAAGGTGGCGAACACCATGGGCAAGGGGATCGTCGAGTTCGACCTCCTCCGCGCCCAGGGCCCCTTCTTCGTCCTCGCCTTCATCTTCGCCGCCCTGATCGGCGCCATCGTCTGGAACCTGCTCACCTGGTGGTGGGGACTCCCCTCCTCCTCCTCCCACGCGCTCGCCGGGGGGATGGTCGGGGCGGGCTACTTCGCCCTCGGCCAGCAGGGGCTCATCGCCGGCGGCATCTGGAAGATCGTCCTCTTCATCGTCCTCTCGCCGCTCATCGGGATGGTGCTCGGCTCGCTCATGATGGTTGCCACCGCCTGGGTGGTGCGCCGGAACACGCCCGCCCGGGTGGATCGATGGTTCCGCCGGCTCCAGCTGGTCTCGGCCGGGATCTTCAGCTACAGCCACGGGACGAACGACGCCCAGAAGGTGATGGGCATCATCTCGGTCGTGCTGTACGGGACCGTCTGGGCGGACCGTCCCTTCCACGTGCCGTTCTGGGTGGTGCTGCTCTGCCACCTGGCGATCGCGCTCGGGACGATGTTCGGCGGCTGGCGGATCGTGCGGACCATGGGGCACAACCTCACCAAGCTCCAGCCCATCGGCGGCTTCTGCGCCGAGACCGGCGGCGGGGTGACGATCCTGGCCCTCGCCCACGCCGGGATCCCGGTCTCGACCACCCACACCATCACCGGCGCCATCGTGGGCGTGGGGGCCACCAAGGGGACACGGGCGGTGCGCTGGGGGGTGGCCGGACGCATCATCTGGGCGTGGATCCTCACGATTCCGGCCTCGGCCGCGGTGGCGGCCGCGGTCTACCTGGTCACCCGCGGCCTGGTGCGGCTGGCCGGCGGCTAGGGCGCCCGGGGGCTCGCCTCCGGCGGGCGTCACCGGAGCGCAACCCGGCGGCCCGGCGCGTGTTCCAGAGGGGAGAATGGCTCCGGACCCGGACGCGGCCCTGATGCTGGCCTTCCAGCGGGGCGACGAGGCGTCCTTCCGGACGCTGTACGAGAGGAACGCGCGCGCGATGGTCGCCTTCTGCCACCACCTGGTCCGGGACGCCGCGCGCGCCGAGGAGCTCGCCCAGGATGTGTTCGTGAAGCTCCACGCCGCACGCGACCGCTACCAGCCCACCGCCCGGTTCAAGACCTTCCTCTACCGGATCGCCTCCAACCACTGCCTGAACGAGCTGCGCCGGGGCGAGTACGCCGCCCGCGCGCGCCTCGCCGGCGAGGAGCCCGCCGAGCCGGATGCCCTCGCCTCCGGGGCCGCCACCCCCGAGGAGGCAGCCCGGGGCGCCGCCCTGGAGCGGGCGGTGGCCGGGCTCCTGGCGCGCCTCCCCGAGAAGCAGCGGGCCGCCCTGGTCCTCTGCCGCTTCGAGGGGCTCTCCTACGAGGAGATCGCCGCGGTGCTGGACACGACCGTCTCGGCGGTGAAATCTCTCGTCCACCGCGCCACCGTGGCCGCAGCGGACGCCCTGCGCGCCTTCGCGCCCGGCTCCGCCGAGGAGGTGCTCCCGTGACCCACCCCAGGGACGAACTCACCGCCCTCCTCGACGGCGCGCTCGCTCCCGGCCGGGAGGAGGAGCTCCGCCGCCACCTGACCGCCTGCGCCGAGTGCCGCGCCGAGGAGGCCCGCCTCCGCGGGGCGCTCGCCCTCCTCGCCGCCCTGCCCCCGGCGCCGGAGCCCTCCCCCTTCTTCGCCGCCCGCCTCGAGGCGCGGCTCGCCGCCCGCCGGGAGCGCGGCCTCGCCTCCTGGGCGCGCCTCCTCGCCGGGCGCTGGCGCCTGGCGGTCCCGGCCACCGCCCTCGCCGCCGCGGCGCTCCTCTCCGCGGTGGTGGTGCGGCACGACCGGGCCCGGGAGCGGGCGGTGGCGGAGCACCTCGACCTGCTGCTCGACTACGAGGCGGTGGCCTCGGTGGACCTGGTCGAGAGCCCCGAGGACGCGCAGGTGGTGGCCCACCTCGGCGAGCTGGAGGGACGCCCGTGATCCGCCCCCTCGCCGCCCTGGCGCTCGCCGCCTCGCTCGGCCTCGCCCCGGCGCCCGCCCGCCCGGACGAGGCGCCGCCCCCGGGCGCCCGCGAGCGCTGGGAGCAGCTCTCCCCCGAGCAGAAGGAGGCGCTGCGGGAGCGCTGGCGGGCGTTCCAGGCCCTGCCGCCCGACCGTCAGGCGCTGCTGCGCGATCGGCTGGAGCGCTTCCGCGCCCTCCCGCCGGAGCGGCGCGAGCAGGTGCTCCGGAACTGGGAGGCGTTCGAGCGGCTCCCCGAGCGCGAGCGGCGCGACCTGCTCGAGCGGTTCCAGCGGTTCGCGGAGATGTCGCCGGAGCGGAGGGCCCAGCTCCGGGCGGCGCTGGAGGAGATCCTGGAGGCCCCGCCGCGGGAGCGGGAGCGCTACCTCCAGAACCTCCAGCGCTGGCGGGACCTGCCGCCGGCGGAGCGGCAGCGGCTGCGCGAGGAGTGGCGGCGGCGCCAGAAGCGGTAGGATCCCCGGCCGGATCCCCGCTTGGCTCGCCGCACGCTCGCCCTCCTCGCCCTCGCCCTCCTCGGCCCCGCGCGCCCGCGGGCCGACGAGGTCACCGGGCGGGCGAGCCTCCACCTCCTCTACACCGGCACCCGAAACCTGCCCGGCGAGGAGGTCCTCTTCGACCGGACGGCCAAGACGTTCCTCCTCGAGGACTACCTGGTCCCCGCCGGGGAGCAGCACTACGGCTCCATGCTCGCCTCGGTGGGGCTCGACGGCCGCCACCTGGGCGGCGATCTGCGCTGGTCGGTGACCGTCGACACCGGCGAGCTGCGCCGCCAGGCGCTGCCCGCGCTGGCCCCGGTCTGCCTCACCCAGCTCCTGCGGCCCGGGCCGACCGGGCTCGACGTGAGCGGGAGCGGGAGCTGCCGGGTGGGCTCGCCCATCTTCCAGCTCCCGGAGACCGTCAACGGCTCGCCCCAGGTGACCTCCAACGGCCGGGCCTTCTCCGAGGAGCTCGAGAAGACGCTCCTCGTCCGCGAGGCCTACGTGGCCTGGTCCTTCGGGCGCGCCGCCTTCGCCACGGTCCGCGCCGGGCGGAAGCGCACGGTGGTGGCCGACGGCTACGTCTACGACGACTACGCCACCGGCCTCGAGGCGGTGGCCGACCTCGGCGCGCTCGGGCCCCCCTTCGAGCTGGCGGCCGGGGTCTACGATCCGAGCCGGGACTTCCCCTCGAGCGGGAGCGAGGTCTCGCCCATGGTCGTGGTCCGCGCCAGCTGGATCCCGACGCTGTTCGAGCACGCCGACCTCTTCGCCGCCTACCTGCGCGACCGGGGCGGCGGGATGGGCGAGGTGCTCCAGGGCGCGGTGGTGGAGCGGCTGGTGGCCGCCCTCGACCCGCTCGCCCAGAGCACCCCCGCCTACCGCACCACGGCCCGCTCCCTGGCGCGCGCCCTCGGCCTGCCCTTCACGAGCGACGCCGTCCTGGGGTGGCTCGGGACCTCGGGCAGCCTCACCCCCTGGCGCGGCGAGCGGATCCTCTGGACCGGGGCGCTCCTCGGCGGGCGGGTGAACCGGGTGGACCTGGCCACCGCCAGCGACGCCGGGGTGACGCTCGCGGAGGACCTCTCCCTGAGCGGCAAGCTCGCCTCGCTGCGCCTCGAGTCGGACCTCGGGTCGCGGGTGGTGGCGGGGGCCTGGTTCCTCTGGATCTCCGGGGGGGGCTTCCCCAGCAACCCGGCGGGGAAGCCCTTCCAGACCCTGCACGGCAGCTACGGCGCGTTCCTCGGCGTGTCGCCCTACCTCACCGCCACCAACCTCTTCTTCGGAGGCGGGCTCTCCGAGACCTACGCCACGCGCCAGGTGACCGCCGAGGGGGTGAACGGCCGGGGCGTCCTCGCCCCCGGCCTCTCCCTCGACGTCCGCGCCGCCGAGGACCTCACGGTCTCGGCCAAGGGCGCCTACCTGCGCGCCGACGTCCCCGGCCCCTTCGGCGGGCGCACCTACGGCACCGAGGTGGACCTCGACCTCACCTGGTCGCCCGCCGACTGGATCACCGTGGGGGGCGAGCTCGACGCCCTCTGGCCGGGTGACTTCTTCGGCGGGCAGTCCACGGTGTACAAGGGCGTGCTCGCCCTCGACCTCAGGACCCCGTGATCGCGCCGCTCCTCGCCGCCCTGCTCCTCGCCGGGGACGCCCCGCCGAAGAAGCCCGGACCGCCGGCGGGAGAGCGCGCGCCGCCGCCGGCGACCGCCCCCCGGAAGCCCGACGCCGACCCGCCCGGGAAGACCGGCCCAGGCGGCGACGACGAGGTGGTGAGGAACCTAGAGCTGCTCGAGCGGCTCGAGCTCCTCGAGCACCTCGACCTCTTCGACACCGCGGGCGAGCGGGAGAAGGCGCCGGGTAAGGACGCGCCTCCGCTTGGGCCGGCGCCCTGACGACCCTCAGGAGCTCCGCGGGCGGGAGGCGAGCATCCCGCAGGCGGCGTGCTCGTCCTGGCCGCCGGAGTAGCGACGGACGATGGGCTGGCCGGGGAGCTCGCGGGCGAGCGCGTCGCGGAAGGCGTTCCACTCCGCCTCGTCGGGCGGGCGGTGTTTCCCGGAGGCGTCGTTCACCGCGATGGGGTTGAGCCGGACCGGGATGCCCTGGAGGAGGCGGCCGAGCGCGGCCGCGTCCTCGGGCCCCACGTTCACCCCGGCGATCATCACGTACTCGACCGTCACCCTCCCGCGCCGGGCGGCGTGCTCCCGGAGGACGTCGACCAGCTCGTCCATCGGGAAGCCCTGGTCGATGGGCATGAGGGCCCGGCGCTTCCAGGGGATGGCGGCGTTGAGCGAGACGCAGAGGCGGAACTTGTGCCCCTCGGCGGTGTAGCGCCGGATCATGGGGACGATCCCGGCGGTGGAGATCGAGATGCGGCGCGCGTCGATCCGCGCGCCGGCCGGATCGCACAGGGCGTAGGCGGCGGCGAGCACCTCGTCGTAGTTGAGGAAGGGCTCCCCCTGCCCCATGAACACCACCCCGGTCACGGGCAGGGTCGAGTCGGCCCGGACGTGGAGGAGCTGGGCCACCATCTCCCACGCCTTGAGCGAGCGGCGCAGGCCCAGCTCGGCGGTGGCGCAGAAGACGCAGCCCAGGGCGCAGCCGGCCTGGGAGGAGAGGCAGACCACGTGGTGGGTGCCGTGGAGCGGGATCCGGACGGTCTCGATCCGGGCGCCGTCCGGCAGCTCGAGCAGGTACTTGCGGAACCCGTCCCGGGCGTCCACCACCTCGACCGGCTTGAGCTCCCCGGGGCTGGCCAGCGCCGCCACCCGGTCGAGCACCTCGCGCCGCACGTTGCGGGCGGCGCGCAGCCCTTGCCCGCGCCCGATCACCGCGCCGGTGATGCGCCGGGCGTCCTCGAGCGAGATCCCGGCGCGGCGGGCGAGGGTCCGGCTGTCCTGGCCTGCGAGGTGGAGCACGGCCGCCCCATAGCATAAGCGCGGGGGTCAGGGGCGGCGAGCCCCACCGCGGCCCGGCCAGCGAGGGTCCGGGGCGGCGGGCGCGGGCCGGCTCACCCAGGGGTTCCCGGCCAGGGCGAAGCGCCAGGGGCGGTCCGCCCAGGGGCCGGCGTAGTGGACATTCACCCGGGGTGCGGTGACGATCCGCTCGGACGGGCGCGGCGCGTCCTCGATGAAGAGCCGGTCGCCGAGGAGGTCCCGGCCGTTCTCCCGCTCCCGCGTGATCGCCAGGGCGCGGCAGAGGTTGCCGGGGCCGCGGGTGGAGTGGAGGCAGGCCTCGAGCGGCTCGGCGGCGCGCAGCAGCACCGCGGAGGGGAAGCCCTCCGGCCCGGTGACCACGTTCAGGCAGTGGCTCAGACCGTAGATCAGGTAGACGTAGGCGACCCCGGGAGGGCCGAACATGATCGCGGCCCGCGGGGTGGGACCGGACCGGGCGTGCGAGGCCCGGTCCCGGGGGCCGTGATAGGCCTCGGTCTCCACGATCCGCGCCGCCCGCCGGACCCCGCCGTCCCGGTGGACCAGGACCTTGCCCAGCAGGGCGCGGGCGACGACCCGGGTGTCCCTGGCGTAGAAGGCGCGCGGCAGCTTCATGCGACGGGCGGCGAAGGTACCTCGGCGGGGTCCCCCGGGCAACGCGGGCCGCGGGAGGCCACGAACCGATCGTGGACGCGCCGCGCGCCGCGGCGTTAAACGTAGCCCATGCGCCGCGCCAAGATCGTCGCCACCCTCGGCCCCGCCTCGAGCGAACCGGAGGTGCTGGAGCGGCTCCTCGGCGCCGGGCTGGACGTGGCCCGGCTCAACTTCTCCCACGGCCAGCACGACGACCACGCCCGCATGCTCGACAAGATCCGGGCCGCCTCCCGCCACCTGGGGAAGGCGGTCTCGGTCCTCCAGGACCTCCAGGGTCCGAAGATCCGGACCGGCCCGCTGCGGGTGGGCAAGGCGGGGGTGGCGGTCGAGGCGGGGGCGGAGATCGTCATCACCTGCGAGGGCGAGGTCCAGGGCGACGCCCGCCTGGTCTCCTGCACCTACCCGCACCTGGCCGAGGACGTGCGCCCCGGCGATCGGCTCCTGGTGGACGACGGGCTGCTCGAGTTCCGGGTGCTGGACAGCGACGGCGTCCGGGTGCGGGCCGAGGTGGTGGAGGGCGGGGTCCTGGGCGAGCACAAGGGGATCAACCTGCCCGGGGTGGCGCTCCGCACCGAGGCGCTCTCGGAGAAGGACCGCTCCGACGTCGCCTTCGGCCTCTCCCACGGGGTGGACTTCGTCGGGCTCTCCTTCGTCCGCTCGCCGGAGGACGTCCGCCTCTGCCGGGCGGAGATGGAGCGCGCCGGGCGGGTGGTCCCCATCGTCGCCAAGATCGAGAAGCCGGAGGCCCTCGACCGCCTGGACGGCATCATCGCCGCGGCCGACGGGCTGATGGTGGCGCGCGGCGACCTGGGCGTGGAGATCCTCCCCGAGCGCGTCCCCCTCCTCCAGAAGGAGCTCTGCCGGAAGGGGAACGCCGCCGGGAAGCCGGTGATCATCGCCACCCAGATGCTCAACTCGATGATCGAGCACCCGCGCCCCACCCGCGCCGAGGCCTCCGACGTGGCGAACGCCATCCTCGACGGCGCCGACGCGGTGATGCTCTCGGGCGAGACCGCCAGCGGGCGCTACCCGCTCCAGGCGGTGCAGATGATGGACCGGATCGTGCGCGAGGCCGAGGCGGGCGCGGTCCTCGCCCCGGGCAGCCCCATCCAGCCCCCCGAGCGGCCGGCCCCCTTCAACCTGGTGACCGCCGCCGCCGCCTGCGAGGCGGCCGAGGCCTCGGGCGCGGTGGCCATCTGCTGCTTCACCCTCCGCGGCGACACCGCCCGGCTCCTCGCCCACTTCCGCCCCCGGGTCCCCATCGTCGCCTTCTCGCCCGACCAGGCGATCCGCCGCCGCCTGGCGATGTACTGGGGGGTGCTCCCCAAGGTGATGGAGCCGGTGAAGAACGCCGACCTGATGGCCGAGCTGGTCTCGGACCGGCTGCTCGAAGAGGGGCTCGCCAAGGTGGGCGACCGGGTGGCGCTCGTGCACGGCTCGCCGCTCGGGGTCCCCGGCCAGACCAACTCCATCCGCCTCCACGAGATCACCCACCCGTCCGACCGCGGCCCCGCCAACCGCTACCGCGTCCCCATCTAGCAGGCGTCCCGCCGTCCGCCCGAGCCTCGCCATGGACATCCCCGCCCTGCAGCGCGCCCTCTCCGAGCAGGAGCTCGACGGCTGGCTCCTCTACGACTTCCACGGGCAGAACCCGACCGCGGTCGCCGCCCTGGGGCTCGCCGGGCGCATGATCACCCGGCGCTGGCTCTACCTCGTCCCCCGCGCCGGCCAGCCGGTGGCGCTGGTCCACGCCATCGAGGCGGGCTCGTTCCCGCCCGAGATCCCCGGGGCACGCCGGAGCTACGCCTCCTGGCGCTCCTTCCGCGGCGCCCTCGCCGAGCTCCTCGCCGGCCTCGGCGCCCGGCCGCGGATCGCCATGGAGTACTTCCCGGAGGGGGCCATCCCGTACCTCTCGCGCGTCGACGCCGGGACGCTGGAGCTCGTGCGCGGGATGGGGGCGGAGGTGGTCTCCTCGGGCGAGCTGGTCCAGCGCTTCCTCTGCCGCTGGGACGCCGCCCAGGTGGAGAGCCACCGCCGCGCCCTGGCCGGCATCGAGGCGGCCAAGGACCTGGCCTTCACCCGGATCGGCGAGGCCCTCCGGGCGGGGAAGACCCTCCTCGAGACCGACGTCCAGCGGCTGCTCCTCGAGCGCTTCGAGGCCTCCGGGCTGGAGGCGGACCACGCCCCCATCGTGGCGGTGAACGCCCACGCCGGCGATCCGCACTACGAGCCGTCCGAGCGCACCGCCGCCCCCATCCGTCGAGGAGACCTGGTCCTCATCGACCTGTGGGCGCGGGGGAAGGGGCCGCGCGACGTCTACGCGGACATCACCTGGGTCGGCTTCTGCGGCGACCGCCCGCCGGCGCGGCTGGAGGAGATCTTCCGGGTCACCGCCGAGGCCCGCGACCTCGGCCTCGCCACCCTGGAGCGCGCCCACCGGGAGGGCCGGACGCTCCAGGGCTGGGAGGTGGACCGGGCGGTGCGGGACCACGTCGCCGCCCGCGGGTTCGGGGAGCGGTTCGTCCACCGGACCGGCCACTCCATCGGGACCAACGTGCACGGCGACGGCGCGAACCTCGACGACCTCGAGACCCACGACATCCGCCCGCTCGTCCCCGGGCTGGGCTTCTCCATCGAGCCCGGCATCTACCTGCCGGAGGAGGGGCTCGGGGTGCGCAGCGAGATCGACGTCTTCCTCGCCCCGGAGGGCCCGCGGGTCTTCGGGCAGATCCAGCGCGAGCTCCTGCGCCTCTAGGGACGGCGACCGTGTCGATGGCCTTCCCCGGGATCCCGCCCGCGCCGCCGCCGGCGGAGCCGGTGCTCGCCACGGCGGTGATCCTCCACCGGGAGGGGGCCGGGGGGCGGGAGGTCTTCCTCGTCCGCCGCGGGAAGGACCTGCGCTTCGCCGGGGGATGGCACGCCTTCCCGGGCGGGCGGCTCGACCCGGCCGACCGGGCGGTGGAGGTGGCCGGCGCCTCGGGGGAGCAGGCGGCCCTCGTCTCCTGCGCCATCCGCGAGTGCTTCGAGGAGACCGGAGTCCTGCTCGCCCGGGGCCGGGCGCGGCTCGGGGGCGCGGAGCGCGAGGCGGCCCGGCGCGCCCTCCTCGACGGGTCGCTCGCCTGGGACGCCCTCCTCTCGCGCCACGGCCTCGCCCTCGACCCCGCCCCGTTCGTCCCCGCCGGCCGCTGGGTCACGCCCGAGCACCTCCCGCTCCGCTACGACGCCCGCCTCTTCCTCGTGCGGATCCCGGAGGGCGAGACGCCGGTGGTCTGGCCAGGGGAGCTCGCCGACGGCGCCCTCGTCGAGGCCGCCGAGGCGCTCCGAGGCTGGGCCCGGGGCGACCTCCTCCTCCACCCGCCCAACCTGCACGCGCTCCGCGTCCTGGCGGCGCCCGGCCCGGTCGACGTCGCGCGCCTGCGCGACCCGCCCCAGCGCGACGGCCCGGTCTCCCGGCGCATCGAGTTCCAGGGAGGGTTCTTCCTCGCGGCGCTGCGGTCGCCCACCCTCCCCCCGGCCACCCACACCAACTGCTGGCTGGTGCCGGACGGCGACGGGCTCGCCCTGGTCGACCCGGGCTCGCCCGAGCCCGGCGAGCAGGCCCGGCTCCTCGCGCTCCTCGACGAGCTGGCCGCCGAGGGCCGGCCGGCCACCGCGGTCTGGCTGACCCACGCCCACCCCGACCACGTCGGGGCGGTCTCCGCCCTGGCGGCGAGCCGGCGCCTGCCGGTCCGGGCCCACCCGCTCGCCGCCGGCCGCCTGCCCGGCGTCCGGATCGAGCCGCTGCGGGAGGGCGACCTCCTCGGCGGGCGCTTCCGCGTCCTCGAGACCCCCGGCCACGCCCGGGAGCACCTGACGTTCCACGACGAGCGAACCGGCGCCCTGGTCTGCGGCGACATGCTCTCCACCCTCTCCACCATCGTCATCGACCCGCCCGAGGGAGACATGGCGGAGTACGTCCGCCAGCTCGCCCGGCTGGAGAGGCTTGGGGCGCGCACGCTCTACCCCGGCCACGGCCCGCCCGCCCCCGACGCGCCCGGGCGGCTCGCCGCCTACCTCGAGCACCGGCGAGCGCGCGAGGCGCTCGTGCTCGAGGCCCTCGGCGAGGAGGGGAGCCTGGCCGAGATCACCGCCCGCGCCTACGCGGACACGCCCGAGGCGATCCACCCGGTGGCGGCCCGGAGCTGCCTCGCCACCCTGGAGAAGCTCCGGGCGGAGGGGCGCGCGTTTGGCTCGGACGGGCGCTGGCGAGCGGCCTGACCCTCCCCTGCCCGTCGGATTTCCGAGCGGGTGTCGCCGGAAAGCCACGCCCCGGCGGGTGGCCGGCGGGCTCAGGATCCGCTAAG
>Ga0335082_10007702_pt1 | contig 11685 bp, 7 predicted proteins | sample Lox_Sample_41_FD_206718 | JGI IMG/M metagenome (GOLD analysis project Ga0335082, IMG submission 206718) | Soil microbial communities from Loxahatchee National Wildlife Refuge, Florida, United States - Lox_Sample_4.1 | ecosystem: Environmental > Terrestrial > Soil > Wetlands | place: USA: Florida...
TGCGAGGCGCGGAGGAAGGCGAGCCGGGTCGAGTCGGCGGCGAGGTCCTTGGCGAGCACCGCGGCCGAGGCGACCGTCGTGAAGTGGGCGGACGAGGACGGCCGGGCGACCCCGAGCGCGGCGAGGATGCCGTCGGCGTCCGCCTTGACGAGCTCGAGCGTGTCCCAGTGCGGATCCGTGCCGGCGAGGACGCCCTTGACGTCGGAGATGTCGATCCCGGTGATCGTCGAGCGGAAGTCCACGACCGGGACGATCGGCACGGCCCCGACGGGCCCCGGCGTCGCCGAGGCGGAAGGGGTCGCCGAGGAGCCGGCACCGGCCGGCGATCCGCTCGGGAAGGCCGAGCCGTCGCCGCTCGATGGCGGACCGGTGACCGGCGGGGACGGCGAACCGGTCGCCGCCTGACCGATCGGGGCAGGCGTCCCGGCCGGCGTCCCGCCAAGGACGGCGAGGGACAGGAGCGCGAACGCGGCGACGAGGACGAGGACGACGAAGGCGGGCGTCGGGAGGCGTCGCACGGTCCGCGTATGGTGCCACGAGGGGCTCGTCCGAGCGTCCGGCGGGGGACGCCCTGGGCGACGACCGCGTTCCGGTCCCGGAGCGGGACCATCGGGTGGTCCGGGTGGCCAGGAGCCGGTGGTAGAGTCGGGCGGCTGTGACCGCGACCTCCGCGACCTCGGCGAGTGCCTCCTCGTCGTTCCGGCGCCTCCTCGTCGAGCCCGTCCCCGTCGGGAGCCGGCTGTTGCCGCCGATCGGGCTCGTGGTGCTCGCGATGGTCGGGGCGCTCCTGCTCCTCGTCGTCGCCCAGAGCCGCTGGGCGTACCCCAACGACGAGCACGCCTACTGGCTCGCCGGCCAGCGGCTGCTCCACGGGGAACCGCTGTACGACCCGACGGCGAGCTCGATCACCCCGTTCGCCTACTGGTATCCGCCGATCCTCGCCCAGCTCGTCGCGCCGATCACCCTGATCCTCCCGTCGGAGGCGTTCAGCTGGGCCTGGACCGTGCTCCTCCTCGCCTGCCTGTGGTGGCTGGCCGGCGGCCGGCCGCTGTGGTTCCTCGCGATGATCGCGTTCGTGCCGGTCGCGACGGAGCTCGGCTTCCGCAACGTCCACCTCATCCTCGCCGTGCTCATCGTCCTCGGCATCCGGCGCTGGCCGGCGGCGTTCTCGGTCGGGGCGGGGATCAAGCTCGCGCCGGGGCTCGGCGTCGTCTACCTCGCCGCCGGCGGAAAGTGGCGGGCCGCCGCCACCGCCACCGTGGTCGGCCTCGCCATCCTCGCGGTGAGCTTCGCCCTCAGCCCTCAGGCCTGGTTCGACTTCTTCGGCATCCTCAGCTCGCGCGGGCCGGCCGATGCGTCGGCACTCCTGCCGATCCCCTACTGGGTCCGGGCCGCGACCGGCCTCGTCCTCGCCCTTGTCGCCGCACGCCTCCGGCCACGGATCGGGGAGCCGTTGCTCGTCGTGGCCATCGTCGTCGCCCTCCCGACGCTCTGGTTCACCGCCCTCAGCACGCTCGCCGCCCTCGTCCCGGTCATCGCCTTCCGCTGGGCGTCGAGCCCACCCCCCGCGGATTCGCCAGCACAGACCGCCACCGAGCCGCTCACCGCCTGAGACCGAGTGGGATAGAGGAACGCCCCGTCCGAGCGGGAGGACGGGGCGTTGGGAAGATGCTCGATGGCGGACCCGACCGGATTCGAACCGGCGATCTCCAGCGTGACAGGCTGGCATGTTGGGCCGCTACACCACGGGTCCGGGAACGGCGAGTGGGCAGGATAGCAGGTGCGACCCCCCTTGTCCGCCACCCTCGGGCAGGGCCCCCTTCGGGCGACCTGTGCACTCGATGCACCAATGGGCGCATTCGGCCGACCACCGGCAGAGGTACTGGCCGGATCGTCGCATCAGATACACGAGATGGCAGATTTGGCGAGGCAGGACGGCCTTCTGGGTGCCCTGCGATGCTCCTTTCGACCTCATCCGGGTCCGTTGGTGCATCTGATGCACGCGGCGATCGATGCACGCGGCGATCGATGCACGCGGCGATCGATGCACGCGGCGATCGATGCACGCGGCGATCGATGCACGCGGCGATCGATGCACGCGGCGATCGATGCACGCGGCGAGGCGGAAGAAACGCCGACCGGCGTGGATGACCGCCGCAGCCCCGGCCGTATACTCGGCGCCCATGTCCGCCCCGAGCGCCGACCACCTCATCGACCTCCGCTCCGACACGGTCACCAAGCCGACCGACGAGATGCGCCGGGCGATGGCCGCAGCCGAGGTGGGAGACGACGTCTTCGACGACGACCCGACCGTCCACGCCCTCCAGGATCGAGCGGCCGAGCTCCTCGGGAAGGAGGCCGGACTCTTCGTCGCGAGTGGGGCGATGGGCAACATCGTCGCCCAGCTGGCCCACCTCCAGCGGGGCCAGGAGACGATCGCCGGTGCGGAGAGCCATCTCGTCATGGACGAAGCGGCCGGCCACGCCGTCATCGTCGGGACGAGCATCCGGACACTCCCCGAGCGGCCAGACGGGACGATGGATCCGGCGGCCATCGAGGCGGCCTTCCGTGACCCGACCGACGTTCACGAGCCGATCAGCGGCCTCGTCGCCATCGAGAACACGCACGCCCACTCGATGGGCCAGCCGCTGACTCCGGCGTACACCGCGACCGTCGCCGCGATCGCTCATCGCCACGGCGTCCCCCTCCACGTGGACGGCGCCAGGTTCTGGAACGCGGTCGTCGCCCAGGGCGTCCGCCCGACCGAGCTCTCCGGCCCCGCCGACAGCGTCACGTTCTGCCTGTCGAAGGGCCTCGCCTGCCCGGTCGGCTCGGTCGTCGTCGGCTCCCGCGACTTCATCTGGCGCGCCCGTCGCGGCCGCAAGCTCGTCGGCGGCGGGATGCGCCAGGTCGGGATCCTCGCCGCGGCCGGCCTCGTCGCCCTCCGCGATGGACCGGCCGGCATGATCGAGCGCCTCGCCGAGGATCACGCCAACGCCCGCCGCCTGGCCGAGGGCCTCGCCGAATGGCCGGCCATCCGCTTCGCCGGCGGCAATGCCCAGCCCGACTCGGGTCCGCTCGACCCGGACCGGGTGCGGACGAACTTCGTCGTCTTCAGGGTCGATCGCGACCGCGCTGCGTTCCTGACCGCCCTTCGTGCGCGGGGCGTCCTGATGGTGGAATATCCGCATGGACAGGTCCGGGCGGTGACTCATCACGGGATCTCGGACCGCGACATCGAGGTGACCCTCGCCGCTGTCCGCGCCGCGCTGGACGAGACCGATGCCGGTCGGCCGTCCGTGACCGGACCCGCAGCCGAACCAGCCGAACCTGCAGAACCAGCCGAACCAGCCGAACCAGCCGAACCAGCCGCCGCATCGGCCTAGCAGTCGAGGCGATCCCCAGCCGGGCACGACCGAGGCGCGTCGGCATGCAGAGCGTCGGGCGAACCCGACATCAGGAGGAATCCGTGACCGAGTCGAGCCTCGCCAAGGTCGCCCTCTCCCGTCCCGAGCCGGCTCCCCGGCCGGGCCCGCTCGACGACCGGCTCTACGACCTCGTCGATGCCCGCTTCCGCCGGCTCCTTCGCGACAACCCGATCATCGCCACGGTCGTCGGCATCCATACCGAGGACGAACGCCTCGGCGACGGCAGCCGGGATGCGGTGCTCCAGGAACTCGCCGACGAGCGGGCCCATCTCGCCGCCATCGAGGCCCTCGACCCGGCCGGCCTCTCACCGGAAGCCCAGTTCGAGCGCGAGCTCGAGATCCACAACCTCCGCCGGGTGATCTTCGACACCGATGTCCACCGGGTCTGGGAGCGGCGCTCGACCGCGATGGACTCGATCGGGACCGCCCTGTTCCTCGTCTTCGCTCGCGACTACGCGCCGCTGGCGGAGCGTCTCGGCGCAGCGGCCGCCCGGATGGAGGCGATCCCGGCCTACCTCGCATCGAGTCGCAGTCGCGCCTCGGTCCCCCAGGTCCGCCTCTGGCAGGAGCTCGAGATCGAGTCGGCTCGCGACCTGCCGACCCTGTTCGACGAGGTCGTGGCGGCCGGTCGTTCCGCGGCGGTCCCGGCGACCGACCAGGCCCGGCTCGAGCGGGCGGCCAACGTCGCCCGGGCGGCCGTCGCCGACTACACGACCTGGCTCGAGGGGACGATCCCGGGCGGGGTCGACGACTGGGAGCTCGGCCGCGAGCGCTATGACGCCCTCGTCGGGCTGCGCGCCTTCGACGGCCTCGACGCCGACGCGATCCTCGCCATCGGCCAGGAGCAGCTCGCGCTCAACAAGGAGGCCCGGGTCGCCGCGGCGAAGGAGATCGACCCGACCGTCGACGAGGCGACCGTCGTCGACCGTATCAAGACCGACCACCCGGCGACCTTCGCCGAGGCGCTCGAGAGCTACAGCGATGCGATGCTCCGGGCCCGCCAGTACCTCATCGACCACGACATCGTGACGGTCCCGGACGACGAGCACCTCGACGTGGTCGAGACGCCCGACTTCCTTCGCAACGTCATCCCGTTCGCGGCCTACTTCGAGCCGCCGAAGTTCGATCGCGATCCGAGCGGGATCTACGTCGTGACCCGCTCGGTCGACGCGAGCCCGCGCTCGATGCGCGAGCACAACTACAGCTCGATCAGCAACACGAGCATCCACGAGGCCTACCCGGGACACCACCTCCAGCTGTCGGTCGCCAGCCGCCACCCGTCGCTGACCCGCCTCACGACGGACGCGCCGGAGTTCGTCGAGGGCTGGGGGATGTACTCCGAGCTCATGATGCGCGAGCAGGGCTTCGACGACGCCCCGAACTTCCGGCTCAACATGCACACCGACGCGATCTGGCGCGCCTGCCGGATCGTCCTCGACGTCCGGATGCACCGCGGCGAGGTCGGTGTCGATGAGGCCATCCGCTGGATGGTCGAGCAGACCTCGTTCGAGGAGCCCAACGCCAGGGCCGAGGTCCACCGCTACACGTACACCCCGACCTACCAGCTGTCGTACCTCCTCGGCCGTGTCCTGTTGCTCCAGCTCCGGGCGGACGAGCAGCGTCGCCTCGGCGGCTCGTTCAGCCTCCGTGACTTCCACGACACCCTGCTCCGCAACGGCAGCCTGCCGATCAGCTTCCAGCGACGACTCCTCGCCGCGAACGGAAGCCGGGCATCGAAGGCCGCCAGTGGCGGTCCCGGCGCGCTCGACCGAGCCGCCCGCGCGTGACTCGGCCGGGAGGCCGGCCGCCCGCACCGCGAGCTCGCCGGTGCAGGTGATCCCGGCGATCGATCTCGTCGAGGGTAGGTCGCGGATCGTCTACTGGCCGGGCGCGTCGACCGGGATCGGCGCTCCGACGGATCGGCCGGAGCGGATCGTCGAACGGTTCGTCGCCGAGGGGGCCCGGGTGGTCCACCTCGTCGACGTCGACGGAGCGCGGGCCGGCGCGCCCGTCAACCTCGAGGCGGTGGGCCGGATCGCCGCGACGATCGCCGTCCCGCTCCAGCTCGCCGGCGGCCTCGAGCAGCCCGACCACATCCGCCTCGCCTTCGCGGCCGGGGCCACCCGGGTCGTCCTCGGCATGGAGGTGATCGACGACCGGGACCGCCTCCGGGAATGCCTCGCCGTGGCCGGCGACTGGCTCGCGGTGGGGCTCGACCCCCGGCCGGAGCGGCTTGCGGCGTTCACCTGGCATCGCCCGATGCCGGCGACGATCGACGGATTCGTCGCCGTCCTCGCCGAGGCGGGCGTCGCCCGCATCGTCCTGTCGCACGGGGGCGGAGCGGATGCGGCAGGGCTCGCGGCGGTCGCCCATGCGGCCGGTCTCGAGGTCCTCGTCGCGGGAGGGGCGACCGACATCGGGGCGATCGAGCGGCTCCGGGCGGCACGGGTCGACGGCCTCCTTCTAGGAGAGCCGCTCCTCTCGGGCGCGATCCCGTTTCCGGCTGCCCTCGAGGCAGCGGCGTGACCGCGACCGCACTGCGGACTCGCCCGTTCGCCCTGATCGCAGCACTGTGCCTCGCGATCGCAGGCTGCTCGTCGGGCGCCACATCGGGCGCCACGACAGGGCCCTCGGCCGCGCCGTCGGCCGTGACCGGTGCCGGCGGCATTCCGGGCTGCCCGACGAGCGGCCCGACCCCGATGGCCGCCGACAGGACGGCCACGGTCACGATCGACACCCCGAAAGGGACGATCGTCGTCAAGGTCGAGGGCAGGCTCGCACCGCTCGCCGCGGCCAACTTCGTCGCCCTGGCCGACTGCCACTACTACGACGGGGTGGTCTTCCATCGCCTCATCCCCGACTACATCATCCAGGGCGGCGACGGCCAGTTCGGACGGACGCCGAACGTCGACAAGGCCAAGGTCGGCGGGGGCGGCCCCGGGTACACCTTCGCCGACGACCCCGTCGCGGTGCCCTACACTCGGGGGACCGTCGCCATGGCCAACGCCGGACCCGACACGAACGGGAGCCAGTTCTTCATCGTCGTCCAGGACGCCGATGGGCTGCCCCCGAGCTACTCCGTGTTCGGGCACGTCACGTCGGGCATGGACGTCGTCGACGCGATCTCCGCGATGCCCAACAGCGGCGATCCGAACAATCTGGCCATCGATCCGGTGCCGATGACGACCGTCACGACCACTACGCCCTGAATCGCGCCCGGACCCGCCCGACCGGACGCCCCACGCCATCTGCTGAAGGAGGAGCCGCATGACCCGTGCCACCATCGCCACCGAGCTCGGCGACATCGAGGTCGAGCTGTACGACCAGAGCGCCCCGAAGGCCGTCGCCAACTTCATCGACCTGGCGAAGAAGGGCTTCTACGACGACGTGATCTTCCACCGGGTCATCCCCGGCTTCGTCATCCAGGGCGGCGACGGCCAGTACGGCAAGAAGTCGAGCCTCGACAGCGGCCGGGTCGGGACCGGCGGGCCGGGGCACACCTTCGCCGACGAGCAGGTGAAGGGCGACTACGTCCGCGGTGCCCTGGCGATGGCCAACGCCGGGCCCAACACGAACGGTTCGCAGTTCTTCATCTGCACCGACGACCTCACCGGCCGGCTGCCCAAGAACTACACCCTGTTCGGGCTGGTGACGAAGGGGATGGACGTGGTCGACAGGATCGTCGCCGCGCCGCGGAACCAGCGAGACCTGCCCCACGACCCGACGGCCATGGTCACGGTGACGATCCACGACGACTGATCCCGATCGGGGCGGCGTCGCGGTGAAGGAAGGGAGCCTGCGATGGCGGTGTGGATGCCCGACGATGCGCCGGCGATCGTCCGGCGCTGGGTGGACACGTTCGCGTCAGGCGACCTGGCCAGCCTCCATGACGGCCGCGACGTGGGACACATCGCCCGCTGGCCGCAGTCGGGCGAGCTGGTCCGCGGTCGCGACGCCCTCCGTCAGATCGAGGCCGCCTATCCGGGCGGCGGGCCGCGCCTCACCTCGCTCCGCCGGGTCGACGGTCGGGACGAGCTCTGGACGGTCGAGGGGATCGCGACGTATCCGGACGGCGATGACTGGTTCTTCCTCGCCATCCTCGAGCTGACGGGCGACCGGATCTCCTCGACCACCGAGTACTTCGGGCAGACCCTCGAGGCGCCGGCCTGGCGAGCCGCCCACGTCGTGCACATCGACGGCCGGGCCGCTCCGCCGCCGCTGCCGGCGGCCGCCGATCTCACCTCGGCCGAACTGCACGCGCTGACCACGTCCTACGCGGCCGCGATGGCGATCAGGGACTTCGACGCACTCCGCCGCTTCAGAGCTCCCGGCTGGTACACCGACTGGCCCCAATCCGGGGAGCGGATCCCCGACCACGAGGCCGACGTCGCGATCCATGCCGACTATCCGGGCTACCCGTCGCAGAACTTCGCCTCGGTCCGAGCCGCCGAGGAGGGCTGGGAGGTGACGGCGCTCTTCAGCCCGATCCGTGTCCACGGCGCCGGCCCGATCGTCGTCATCGAGGGCGTCAACGACTACCCGGACGACGGTCGCTGGTTCATCGCCGGCCTCGTCGAGGTCGGTGGCGGGAAGGCCCGCCGCGAGACGCACTACTGGACCCAGCCGTTCGAGCCGCCGGCGTGGCGGGCGGAGTTCACCGAGCGGTTCGACCCGACGGCGCCGCGGGCCTAGGGGAAAAAGTTCGGAGCGGTCCCCGAAGGAACCGCTCCGATGCTGTCCCGGTGAAGGTGCGATCCGCCGAAACGGTACGCCTTCTGCCGCGTATCAAGGGCATCTATCACGTCGGCTGCACCGACTACCCTGACCCTACCTACCCATGACCTTGATCCTGGGGCAGCTGGCCGCTCTCGCAGCCCGTTAACTGTACCGCCTCAGTGCATGAAAGCCAAGGGTTTTTTCGAAGCGGACGGTGTAAATTCCTTAACCTTTCTCAAGGGACGGCCGCGCCGGCCGGGACGGGCCCGGCGGGAGGAGCGGCGGCGATGGCCTCGTCGAGACGGTCGAGCCAGGCCGTGGCGCGAAGGTCCTCGAAGATGGTTCGGGCCTCTTCGGCGGCTCGCCGAGCGACCGGATCCGCGGGGCCGGCCAGCCGTACGAGGTCGATCCCGGTGCGGGCGAGGTCGAGCCTGAGGCCCATCTCGCGGAACGTCCGCCGGACGGCTTCGAGCCCGGTCATGGCCTCCGCGGAGCGCCCCTCCAGCCCGGCGAGGACCGCGTGGCCGTAAGCCCGATAGGCACGGATGCTCCGATCACCCGATGGGAAGGCGTCGAGCGCGGCCACCGACCCGCGAACGGTCTCGATGTCCTCGATGACGAGCGCGGATCGGATGGCGAGCGGCAGAGCGAGCGAGGCGTAATCGGGGAGCGCCTCGAGACAGAGTCGGGCGGCACGGAGCGCCTCCTGCCAGTCCCCGACCGACTGGCAATCCTCGGCGATCGAATATTCGTTCCCGCTGAGGAGCTGGGGATCGGAGAGCCCGGTCGCGAGATCCCGCAGGACTTCCGCATCGGCTCGCTCCCAGCGGCCACGGGCGGACTGGAACTGGGACAGGACGCCGAGCAGGCGCAGGCGGTCGCCGGCTGAGTGGTTGAGGACGAGCTCATCCTCGATGCGGCGCTCGGCCTCGTCCCATCCATCGCCGGCCCAGTAGCTCCAGTAGCCGTTGCTTCCGATGAGCCAGGCCCCCATCCCCCGGTTCCCGACCTTCGCCGCGAGCTCGATGCCGGCCCGAACGAGGGCCAGCGAATCGCGGGGGGAGCTGCCCGTCCTGGCACCGGCCGAGTTGTTGATCGCCCGCAGCTCGGTGCCGATGAGGCCGCGCTCGCGGGCGATCTCGATAGCGGCGTCATACAGAGCGATGGCCTCGCGCGGCCGGCCCAGGAAGTCCAGGCTCGACGCCTTGTTGACGAGAGCCTCGGCCACGAGCTCATCGAGGTTCTTGTGCTCGGCGATCGGGAGCGCGCGGTCTGCGACCTCGATGGACCGGAGCGCCTCGCCGCGCCGCATCGCGGCCCGCGAGAGGTGCACGAGAAGGATCGCTTCGGTCTCGGTGCCGCGGGCACTCTCCGGCAGCGCGTCGAGGGCACCCTGAAGGATCGTTGAGGCCCGGGCGACATCGGCGGCATTGATGACGATCCAGCCGAGGAGGCCCGTGGCACGGGCGACGCCGAGCAGATCACCTGCCTGTCGATATGCGTCGGCCGCGTCGGCCGCATACCGCTCAGCGGTCTCGTACTCGGTTCCGGCGTCCGCCGAGGTCGCAGCCCGCTCGAGGAGCTCCGCTCGTTCGCCCGGCATCTCGGTCACGGCGAGCGCGTCGACGAGGTGGCGGACGGCCTGCGCGTGCCCACCGAGCGCTGCCGCCCGGTCGGCCGCCGCCCGGAGCGCGAGCCGGGCCTGGCCGGCCAGGGCCGCTGCCTCAGGTCCCGGATCGGACGCCGCGTGGGCGGAGAGGTAATGGGAGGCGAGAGCCCCGGCGATCTCGGGATCGTCGAGCGACTCGAAGTAGCGGGCCGCCGCCAGATGCCGTGCCCGTCGGTCGCGCCGGCTGATCGTCTCGTAGGCGACCTCGCGGATGAGCGACTGGACGAAGCCGTACTGACCCCGCTCGGGGGAGCGGGGATCGGCCTCGAGCTCGAGGATCTCGCGGCGGACGAGGTTGCGGAGGTGTGGTTCGAGCTCGGCCGGAGTGGTACCGGAGATCTCGGCGAGGGCGGCTGGACTGAAGGTCCGGCCAAGGATCGCGGCGTCGGCGATGAGCCGCCGGTCCACGGCATCGAGGGCGTCGAGGCGCGAACCGATGAGGGAGCGGAGCGAGTCGGGGACGGTGAGTCGGCTGAGGTCGCCGGTCGGCCGGTAGGAATCGCCGTCACGTTCGAGGCGGCCGTCGGCGACGAGCGCGCGGACCGTCTCGACCGCGTAGAGGGGTACGCCGTCGGCGCGCCCCAGGATGGCCCGGACGAACTCGTCTCCGAGGCCCGGCACGAGTCCAGCCAGGAGCTCGCGCATCGCGGCATCGCCGAGCGGCTCGAGCGCCATCGAGGTGACGTGGCGAGCGCCGGGGCCCCAGGTCGACCGACGCTCGAGAAGCTCGGGCCGGGCCAGGGTCACGACGAGGATCGGAGCGGCCTTCGACCACTCGAGCAGGTGATCGATGAAGTCGAGCAGCCCCGGATCCGCCCACTGGAGGTCCTCGAACAGGAGGACCGTGCTCCCCTTCCGCGCGATGTGCTCGAAGAAGAGACGCCAGCCGGCGAAGAGGGCGTCACGGCCGCCAGGTGGTGGCGGTTCGAGACCCAGCAGGGCTAGCACGGCACGCTCGACCCAGGCCCGGTCCTCCGGATCGGCCACGTACTCGGCGAGCGTCGCGGCGATCCGTTCTCGGGTCGTCGCCTCGTCGTCGGCCTCGGCCAGGCCGGCCCGCCGGCGGACCATCTCCCCGAGGGCCCAGAAGGCGACGCCGTCTCCGTACGAAGGGGACCGTCCGCGATGCCAGTAGATCGGCTCGACGACCCCATCGATGTACTTCTCGAGCTCCCAGGCGAGCCGACTCTTGCCGATGCCGGCGGGACCGGTGATGGAGACGAGGCGGATCCGTCGGTCGCGTCCGGTCGCATGAAGGGCGTCGCGGAGAAGACGGAACTCATCGTCGCGGCCCACGAAGGGAGGCTCGATCGCCTCGGTCCTGCCGTGGCCCCCGCGCTGGGCGAGGACCCGGCGGGCCTGCCAGGCGTCGAGCGGGGCGGTCCGACCCTTGACCTCGAGCGTGCCGTGCTCGTCGTACGCGATGGCCGCCTCGCTCGCCCGTCGGGTCGCCTCGCCGACGAGGACCGTGGACGGCGCGGCAGCCGACTGGAGTCGGGCGGCGGCGTTGACCAGGTCGCCGGCGACCATGCCCTGGCCGACCGCGCCGAGGTTGACCGCTGCCTCCCCGGTGAGGACGCCGGCACGCGCCTCGATGCCCGCCCCGAGCTGCCGAGCATCGTCGACGATCTCGAGGGCCGCCCGTACGGCCCGCTCGGCATCGTCCTCATGGGCGACCGGTGTCCCCCACACCGCCATGACCGCGTCGCCGATGAACTTCTCGATGACCCCACCGTGACGCTCGACCGCTGCACGGGCATGCTCGTAATACGCGGACAGCGTGTCGCGGACCGCCTCCGGATCACGTTCCTCGGCGAACGGGGTGAATCCGACGAGGTCTGCGAAGCGCACGCTCACGAGTCGCCGTTCGGC
>Ga0335082_10007703_pt1 | contig 11684 bp, 12 predicted proteins | sample Lox_Sample_41_FD_206718 | JGI IMG/M metagenome (GOLD analysis project Ga0335082, IMG submission 206718) | Soil microbial communities from Loxahatchee National Wildlife Refuge, Florida, United States - Lox_Sample_4.1 | ecosystem: Environmental > Terrestrial > Soil > Wetlands | place: USA...
GTGATAACATCCTGGTGGCGGTGATCGACTCCGCCATCGACGTCAATCATCCCGAACTGGCGGGCTCCATCGCGGAAAGGTTCGATGCTCTCACGCCCTCAATGGGCCCTCACAAGCATGGCACAGCGATCGCGGGGCTGATCGCTGCCCACGCCAAGCTCATGGGCGCGGCGCCTGCAGCAAGGATATTGGCCGTGAGCGCCTTCGACCCCAAGGATGCCGGCGCGGAAGGCACGACCTTCAATATTCTCAAAGGACTCGATTGGGCAGCGACGCATGGCGCGCGCGTCATCAATATGAGTTTCGCCGGCCCGCCCGATCCGGCCATTCACCGCAGTCTGGAGGCCGCCGGCAAGAGAGGTATCGTGCTGGTGGCCGCCGCTGGCAATGGCGGAGCAAAATCACCACCGCTCTATCCGGCCGCCGATCGCAACGTGATCGCGGTCACCGCGACCGATGCCGAGGACAAATTATTCGAACAATCCAACCGCGGCCCCTACATCACTTTGGCCGCCCCGGGCACGCAGATTCTCGTGGCCAGCCTCGATAGCGGCTACGACGTATCGTCCGGCACCTCCTATTCCGCGGCCGAGATCAGCGGCATCGTGGCGCTGATGCTCCAGCGCAAGCCAGATCTCACGCCCGAGCAAGTGCGCGGCATCCTGCGCGCAACCGCAAAAGACCTCGGACCAAAAGGGCCTGATGTCATGTTCGGCGCCGGTCTTGCCGACGCCTATGGCGCGCTCACGGCGGAAACGGCGCCACTCACCGCGGGTGGCTCGCGTCCGGTCAAGCGCGTCAGCACAGGCGGCGCCCGCTGACCCATTGCCCGCTCATTCCCGCGTAAGCGGGAATCGGTGACAGCAATGCTACAAATTGCGATGTGATCTGGACCCCCGCTTTCGCGGGGGTGAGCGGAACCACGACCTTGTCTGCACTTTGGAGATGCGATGCCTACCACCGATTCGCCAATAACGATGCCGCTGCGCGTGACGCGCAACGACGAGATTGCCGACGGCATCCATCTCCTTGAATTTCGCGATCCGGGTGGGCAACCACTGCCGGAATTTTCCGCGGGCGCCCATATCGCTATCCGGGTGCCGAACGGTTTATTGCGCAAATATTCGTTGTGCAACAATCCGGCCGAGCGCGATCGTTACCAGATTGCGGTCAAGCGTGAGATCAACGGCCGCGGTGGATCGTGCAGCCTGATCGATAATGTGAAAGCCGGCGACGAGCTGACGGTGACCGCGCCGGTGAACGATTTTGGCTTGCCGCAGCGTGCGCAGGATTTTTTGTTCATTGCCGGCGGCATCGGTGTAACACCGATCATGGCGATGATCCGGCAGATTGCGGCGGAGGGGAAACGCTTCCGCCTGTTCTATTGCTCACGTTCGCCGGAAACGACCGCGTTCCGCGATGAGCTGAGCGTGCCGCAATTCAAGGACGTGGTCACCATTCACTATGATCAGGGCGACGCATCGCGGTCGCTCGATTTACGTCCGATTCTGGCTGAGCGGAAAAATCGCGAGCATCTCTACTGTTGCGGACCACGCCCGCTGATGGAGGCGGTGCGCGCCATGACGGATCACTGGTCGCCAACCGCCGTGCATTTCGAAGCCTTCAGTGAGGCAGAAACACACAAGGCAGGCGACAAGCCGTTCAAGGTGCGGCTCGCGCGTTCGGGCACGGTGCTCGACGTTCCGACGAGCAAGACGATCCTCGAAGCTTTGCGCGACCATGGCCTCGACGTCCCAAGCTCCTGCGAAACCGGCACCTGCGGCACCTGCCGGACCAGATTGCTGGCGGGTGAAGTCGACCACCGCGACCTCGTCCTTGCCGAGCACGAACGCAAGGACACTGTCATGATTTGTGTCTCGCGTGCGCGCGGCGACGAGATCGCCATTGACCGTTGAGCGGCTGCTTTATTCCTGGATTACGCGCAAATAGGCGCGTACCGCGCGCGCATCGTCGGCACTGAACTTGAAATCCGGCATGTCGGGATGACCCACCGAGATTCCGCGCTCAAGCGTGCGCGGAAAGTCGTCAAGATCGATTTTGCGGCCGAGCGTACGAAACGGCGGGGCATCAGGATGCCGGCCCTTCCCTTTCATGCCGATCGCGTGGCAGCGCCCGCAGAACTCAGCGACCAATGCCTGACCGTGACTGACCGGATCCTGGGCCTGCGCGGCTGAGCCGGCCGCAAAAAGCGCGACCGGCAGAAAGAAGGTGATCGGCAGTCGTTTCATCGTGACATCTTCATTAGAAGGAAGTGGCGCGCCGGAAGGGATTCGAACCCCTGACCCCCAGATTCGAAGTTTGCGACACGCTCTTCATCCTGAGTAATCCTGCTTAATCCAGAATCCGCAAAATGCCAACAACGCTCGGATCCACAAAGCAAAATTAACGCTCCCGATGAAAATGCGCGCGCATCCCTCCAGACTCTCTTCACGCCAAACCCGGCCTCCTATACGTGCAAAAACCGTAAAAGGAGTTGAGACCCATGACAACCGCGATGACACCGCGGATCTTGCTGACCGACGCCGCAGTCAGACGACAACCGTTTGCGCAAGGCAAGCCGCGTATCCTCCGCGACAGCAAAGTCGCCGGCCTACATGTGTGGATCGGCAAGCGCAAGAAGACGTTTCGTTATCAGTACGAAACGCCACGCTTGAATGGCCGCAGAGGCAAGACACAGATCGAGTGGCTGGGCGAGCATCCGCACCACAGTGCCGATGACGCGCGGGCCAAGGCGCTCGCGATCCAAGCGGCCCGCGTCCGTGGCGAGTATGTACGGCCTGTTGTCGCAACGCCACCAACCCAGCTGAGCTTTGGAGATGCGTGGCAGCAATACAAAGCGGCGATCACCAAGGAGGGCAAAAGCCCGCGCACCATCGCCGACTACCAGGACAAGTTCGAGAGACACCTTTCCGCCTGGCACAAAGAGCCGCTGGTCGCGATCACACGCGAACAGGTGACCATACAACACGCGGCGATCACCGAACGTGCCAGGAAGGCCCGCAAGGCCAAATACGCCTCAGGCATGTACGCTGCCAACGGCTGCATGCGGCTCGCACGCGCCGTCTGGAATTTCGCCAAGAATGAGCTGGAAACACCGGGCCTTCCCGAGCTCAACCCGTTTCGATCCGGCAAGCTCTATCACCGGGAACGGGCGCGCGAGAGCGGCATGGGCGCCAAAGAACTGCCGACCTGGTGGGCGCAACTCCAGCAGCTGCCGAACCCGATCCGTCGCGAAATGCACCTGTTCATGCTGCTCTCTGGGCTGCGGCGCCAGGACGTACTCACCGCCCGCTGGGACAATCTGGATGAAAAGCGAAAGGCCCTGCGCATCCCCGCGCCCAAGGGCGGCGAAGCGCGCGCCTTCGACCTTCCCCTCTCCGACCCCATGCTGGCCTGCCTCAAACGCGCCAAGGCGGCCGGTAACACATTCTTTCCAGAGCAGAGCCAAATATGGATCTTCCCGGCCGAGACCGGCCACATCGCCGAAGTCAAAGAGGACGGCAAAGTGAAGCTCTTACACACCGGGCACGCACTGAGGCATTCCTTCCGGACGCTCGCTGCAGCTGCCGGCATCGACCGGCTGCGGCTGAAGATCCTGATGAACCATGCTGTCGAGCGCGACGTAACTGACTCCTATGCCAACGTCCCTGCCCTGTTCGATTCGCTCATGGAGGCGCAGCAGAGGATTTCGGCGTTCATCATGCGAGGCTTGATAGGCGAAGCAAACGGGGAAGAGGAGCCGAGAGCATGACTGAACGAAACGAGTATCTGTTCTACGAGCCTCGTCGCCGAATGCTGGACGAATCGGATCGTCTGTTCGCAGAGATTACTCGGCTCGAAACTGCGATCGCCGCTAGCAAGGATAAAAGTGAACGCCGTGGTCTTGAACGTGAGCTCGCGGCCATTCGCCGCGATTTCGCAGAACACCTGGGCAATCAAACCCATGTCGATCGGCCGAGCGAACGCACGATAGTGCCGATCTGGCTTGTGAGGGGCGTCCCGTCCAAAAATCGCAAAGGAGAGGCGCGAGATTGGATGAAACAGCGCGGCTTTTCGTGGGATGGCTCGGCACCAGCCCTGCGGCACGAGGTCCGAACAGCACTAGAGCAAGGGCAGCCCGTCCCGGAAGGCAAATTTGGTCTTTACGTAGAGCGCACGGTCGACATCAGAAAGCCGGGGGTGTTTATCGTTAACCTTGAGGGCGAGCCGCACTATCTCCTTTCTCCGGCGAGAATAGGACCCAAGCTGAAGATGAAGCGACACAAATTCGGCCAAACATCTTCCAAGAGATAGATTAGCCATATCGAACGACCATTTTTGACTGTACGGAAATTTGCTTTTATTCTTGTTTCTGAAACTACCGCCTAGCATCCCAATGACCGGCTAGACGGACATATCGGTAGCGATTGCCCCCGTGACTGACGCGCCCCCTGGGTGCAAAGGATAGTCGGACGGCACTGGTCATCAAAGCGACCCGACAATGCAAACCCCCACCGAGTTGGGAGAGCGTTGTCGCGCGTTCGCTTTCTTCCTGAGCAATCAGTAGCGAACCTCAATAACGCGTTCCTCTCGGCGAACCCGAAAGGAACGACGTTATGTCGCTCGAAAAAGAAGTCGCACTGCCGGCGGTTCAATCGAACGCTGAACTTGAATATTTAGTTGATCGCATCGTCGCCTCAGCGATCGCCCGGATCGAAACGGGGGCCCTCAAGCCCTTCCTTACCAGCAAAGAATGCGCACAGCTCATCGGCATCACGCCCGAGAAACTCTGCGCGATGCGGGCGCACGGCGACGGGCCCCCATGGTCCGGCGCCGGCAAGTGGACGCGTTACGAACGCCGCGCCGTGCTCACTTGGCTTGCCAACCTGCCGCGGGCGAATGCCTTGCCTGAAGGTGCCGCCCCGAATGCGGAGCCGGCGCCATGATCAGCAACACTTTCAAGGTCGGACCATTCACTTGCGAGATGACCATCTCGGCTCTGGGTCACGTCACAGCCGAGTGGAGTCCCCGAATGCCCGATCGGTTGACGCGCAAGCAGCGCGCCCAATACCGCTCCGGGCGGAATGCGCTGGTTGCCGAGTTCGCCAAGGCAACCGGTCTCAACATGATGATCATCGAGATCTGAGGTCGGCCATGAGCAATCAACCGATCACAGACCTCGATGTCGCCGTTGCCTTCCTGCTTGCCGTACGGCGTCACGGTCCCTGGACGCTGGTGGCCTTGCATCCGGATCGCGTGCAGGATTCGCGCCGAGCAGGGGCATTAGGAATTCCACTCGACCGGCACGTCCAGGCGATGCCAGTCGAGACGTTCACCCCGCGTTATCGAGAGCAATTGTGCGCGTGGTTGCGGCAGTGGAACGCAACGCATGGCATTTACTGGCACGTCAACCCGGCACGGCGCCAGGCATTCCACCGCCGCGCATCTCAGTTCCTGCGCAAAACTGAGCGCTTGCTCGACATCGTCGCTTTCCAATACGTCGCTGGCGATTTCGATCCGCCGAATGGCGAGACGCTTTCGCCTGAAACATGGGAAGCGAGGGTTCGGCAAAAATTGGATGCGTTCGAGCTGCCGCCAACCTTAGTTTGGCGGTCGGGTTACGGTGTGCAGGCAGCGTGGCGTATAAAGCCGGCCGTCCTCCTACAGACCAATGAAGACGTGCGGCGATGTCGCGACATTTGTCGTGGCGTCGCCGAGCTGCTCGAGCGAAAGCTGAAGCTCAAGAGCGACAACGTGGCGAGCCTCGATCATATTTTCCGTCTGCCGGGTACAATTAACTACCCGAACAAATCTAAGCGTGCGCTGGGCCGGCTGCCTGTCTGCGCCGGCAACTTCACTTTCGACCCGAGCGCCATCTATGACGTTGACTCCTTGCCCACGGCCGCCGGGAGCGTTCAGCCGATCGTGCATGGACTGCGAGAGCCTCCTGGCGGCTGGGACACACCAGAAAATATCGCCAACGCGATCATGCATTGCCAGCACACACGCGACCTTGCTGGCGAAGGCAAGTCGCAGACCGCGTGGCGCACCGCGCTGTGGCTTCGCGATCTGGGGATCAGCGCCGACAGAACTTTCGCGATCATGCGGGAGACCTGGGCGCCCCGGTGCCAATACGAATGGGATGACGAGGAACTCCGCGACAAGATCGCGCGTGCATATGCAAGCGCTCAAAACGACCCTGGATGTCGAACCGTCTTATACCGCCTGGCGCAAGCGCGCCGCGATTTCAAATGACGAGGACTACAATGAACACCGCTATCCCGCTGCCGATGCTTTATGACCAACTGGCGCTGCCAGCTATGCTCGATCACATCGCTGTCTGCCTACGCCGCGCCAAGGTCAACGTGTACCGGATGGAAGATCGACTTGTTTATGTCTTTCGATGGGAAATTCCCTCTTCGGACGCCGAGGACGGCTTGCACCGCGACGCCAACGCACTGGTCACTGAGACGATGACCGATCTGCGCCTGCTCGAATACATTATCGAGCACGCTCGGTTCAACAAGCTCGACCGCCGCAGCGGCAATCTTGTAATCTTCGCGCCGCCACCGAAGCTCGCTTCTCACTTCATGGCATCGAAGGACCGTTGGAGTTTTCGGGTGCTCAACGGAGTGATCCAGGCGCCCACGATGCGAGCAGATGGGTCGCTGTTAACGAAGGAAGGATATGACCGTCTATCGGGTCTCTATCTCGACACGGGCGGCGTTGAGTTTCCAACCATCTCTCACAATCCGAGCAAAGACGAGGCCGAGTGCGCGCTGGCTTTGCTCAAGACACCCTTCGAGGAATTTCCCTTTCCCGCTAATGATGACGACTTCCCGCCATTGAGTCCGAGTTTATCGGTGGCGCTGTCGGCTGTGCTCACTGGGTTGATCCGACGTACGTTGCCGACGGCACCACTCCATGGATTCGACGCGGCCGAGGCTGGCAGCGGCAAGGGGCTCGCCTGTTCAATTGTGACGACAATCGTGACTGGAAACCGCGCTACCGCGATCAATTACAGCACGACGGAAACGGAATTCCGCAAGCTGCTATTTTCGGCGCTCCTCGCCAATGACCAAGTGATCGTCCTCGATAACGTGACGCGGCCTCTGGAGGGAGACGCACTCAACTCCTGTCTGACCGAATCTCGCATCGGCGATCGCATCCTCGGCTTGAGCGAAAATGCCACGGTGCCGACAAACGCGCTCCTGCTCGCGAATGGCAACAACCTGGCCGTCAAGGGTGACATGCATCGGCGCATCATCGCTGCCCGGATTGAAGCCGGCGAGAACCCCGAGCAGCGCAGGTTCAAGCGGCCGAACTTGCTCGGTTGGGTCGAGGAGCACCGGGCCTCCCTGGTCGCTGCGGGTCTCACAATTCTGCGCGCATACGAGGTCGCCGGGCGGCCAGGTGCCACGGAGTTGCCCGAGTTCGGTAGTTTTGAGCAGTGGTCCGCGCGCGTTCGCGGGGCGCTGGTATGGCTCGGGCAGGCTGACCCCTGCGTGACCCGCGAGCGGTTCAAGCTGTATGACACCGACCGCGCCAATCTGGGCGCTTTCCTTAGCGCCCTCCAGGAGCTGATAGGTCAGCCCTGGTTTCGAGTTGCTGACCTGGTAAGGCAGCTTCAGGAGATCACACACGATCACCCGTTGCACATCTCCATCGAGGGCGCCGGGCTGGCGCTCGATGCCCGCAGTATCGGCAATTACCTGGCCAAGAACGAGGGCAAGACTGTCGACGGGCTTCGCCTGGACGGCGGCCATGACAAGCACAAGAAGGTTCGCATGTTCCGGGTGATCAACACCCAGGCCCAGCCGTAAGACGTAGCGGGGTGACACGGGGTTTGGCGGGGATGTTGTGATTGGCTTAAGGAGAAACGCAATCGGCTTGCGCGTAGGTTATTGAACACCCGCCAGACCCCGCTTATCCCCGCGGATTATTGGCTCCTCCTCCGCAAAGAGACTTTTCCCTGGCGCTGCAGGCGAAATTTTCGTGGGTCCTTCCTGGCCAAAAAGCAATGAGGGCAGCTAACGGCCCCGACTAGCAAGACTGAATGACACAATTTTGGTTGGGCACATTTTTTTCCCAAGAATTTATTGGCCGAAATATTGGCGGCAAAAATTCCCTGCGGGCACAGATTTTGTTTGATTCGTTATAATTACTTGGCGCATAAAAGGCCCATGTCGCAGCATCTGCACTTCCGAGTTACACCGCATTTGGCGGCCCGCGTCGAACGGGCTGCTGACTATTTTTTTGATAGGAAGTCGACCATCATCAGTGCAGCTGTGAAAATCGGCCTCCAGTTTTGCCGAGACTTCGAACCGCGCGGATGGCCATCATCGCGCGGATGGCCGTCTGACAATACCGTGTACGTCAGCGTTCGCTGTTCGCCGCGCCTATTGGACCGAATGACGCGCATGGCCGACCAACGATACTTAAAGCAAGCCGATATCGCGCGCGCGGCCCTTGTAACCGGTTTGGATTGGATCGCCCGCGACCCATCGATGCTTTGGAGGGCGGCTTCGCGGGCCTGAATCGTGGGCCTCTTCCTAGTCGGGTCCCTTGGGAAAATACTGTCGCAGCAGACCCCTGGTGTTCTAGTGGAACCGCGCTGCCACGGGCTTTGCGGATCGCAGAAGTAAACATCGATATTTGTCGCTAATGTAAATCGTTGATAGTCGGCAAGCTCCTTGTTGAGCGACTCCCCCGCTGACAGCGAATCCCAAAGTTCTGCTTTCTCTGCTGCCGTAAAGCGTTGTCCACTCCATCTTTCCTCTTCAGGATAGGACTGTTGCGTCGACCGGTTGAGACCACCCTCCCAAAGCGGACATTCACCTTGTGGCAACGCTCGCCGCTTCTGTGGGAGCAGGCTGCATATGGCGGCATGCAATCTCAGCGTCCATCACGATGCGCTATCCGAATGGGCGGGCAAAGTGAATTGAAAGATAACGCCGCGAGGCTCGTTGGCGCTCGCCCACAGTCGCCCGCCGTGGTCATCGATAATGGACCTGCTGATCGATAGCCCCATGCCCATCCCGCTGGACTTGGTCGTGTAGAAGGCCTCAAAGACGCGGTCAGCATTTGCCAGATCGAGGCCTGGCCCCGAATCTTGCACGGCAACCAAGATTGCATTCTGATCGGATTGTCTAGTGCTGACCAGAACTTCTCGCGCCCCCTCAGCGAGGCCGCTCATTGCCTCGATGGCGTTGATGATCAAATTCAAAATCACTTGCTGCAATTGCACCCGGTCTCCGTGAACGAGCGGCAAGCTGTCTGCGAATTCAGTCTTAATCGAGACGCCGTTTTGGTGCGCTTGGGCATAGGCCAAAGCAATCAGGTCCTGGATCGCTTTGTTAATATCGAAGTTATCCCTCTTTGGCGGCCCTTTCTTAATCATGTCGCGGATCCGGCCAATGATGTCCATCGCTCGGGCGCCATCGCTAATCACGCGCTCAATGGCGCGTAGCGCCGCGTCCTGATTGGGAGTTTCACCGGCAAGCCAGCGCCGAGCCGCAAAACCGCTGGAGACCACGCCCGCGATCGGCTGGCCGACCTCGTGGGCGATCGAGGCCGTTAGCTGTCCCATGGTGGCGACGCGATTGACGTGCGTCAGATCGCTCTGGACTTGGCGGTAGCGCTGCTCACTCTCGCGTGCTTCCGCTTCCGCCTGCTTGTGCTCCGTAATGTCACGTGACACCGATAGCAATTGCTCGGGTTGGCCGTCCGCATTGCAGATAGGCGTGGTGATGACCTCCCACCAGCGCGGAGCCCCTTTTGCTGATGGACAGAACGCCTGAAATTTCCCAATTCCTCCTGCTTTTGCGGCAGCAATGGCTGCGGTTATCTTGGGGCGGTCTTCCGGCTGCCAGAAATCGATCCAGCAGGAATTTAGGTAAGGTTGGATATCATCTATTTCGAGCAACTGCTGACCGCCGCTGCTCATGAATAGCAGGTTTGCGTCCAGGTCCAGCACCTTGATGCAGTCTCTGCTGCTCTCGATGATTCTCTGCTTGAGTTCTTCGGTGTCCCGTAGCGCGCGCTCTGCCCGTTTGGCTTCCGTGAGGTCCTGAAATTCAATGACGGTACCAATCGGTATGCCGTCGCGAAAAATCGGGCTGGCTGTGTACCGTACCGGGAAGAAAGTGCTGTCCTTGCGCACGAATAGATCGTCTCCGCGCACTGTCTCGCGGTTCCGCACTGCTCCCGTTAACGGGCATTCGTGCACGGGATAATGCGACCCGTCCGGCTTGGTGTGGTGGATCTTATCGTGGACGACGTGTCCTAGCAGTTCGTGCGCCTGATATCCGGTGATCCGCTCAAGAGCCGGATTGACAAACCTTCCCAGCCCAGCGGGGTCAACCATATAAAGCGCAGACGACGCGTTGTCGGTGACGGTCTTGACGAGCTGAACATAGTAGCGCTGCTGTTCGTTAGCCGTCTGGAGCTGCGCTGTGCGCTCAATCACGCGCCGCTCCAACTCTGCGTTGAGCCCGCGGAATCTTTCCTCGCTTTGCCGCAGCGCCTTCTGCGAGAAGCGCAGTTCGTTAACCACCCAGATGATTCCAACCGTATAAACTAGATTCAGAACCAATCGGAACACAACCGGCGTGCCGAAGTTCTGGAGGGCAAAATATACCGAAGCGATGGTACCGCCGATCAGTGCTACGACTCCGGCCCTCCAACCTCCTACCCAGGTAGCCAGCGCTACCCCAACTTCGAAGAACAGAAGAACAGGTTGTTGGCGGTGATACGGAAGGATCAGAACGATTATCAGCGCTACAAGGGAGATGAGAACAGCAGACCCGTAGTTGAAAGCATACGGATGCTTGCCGGCAAACCGCCGAATGAACATCGGTAAACTGTCGTCAGCCATGCACCCCCCATATGGAGGAACAGGCACAGCTTTGCCCAACCGTCGGCGCTACGCAAGTCACGAAGACTGTCGCCGGCGGCGATAACTATTCTTTCAATTCGAATTTACATTTGTGAAGCTCCATTTAATGGCACGTTGCGCAGCGTCGCCTATCCTGCGTTCATAGTGCCAGTCATGGCGCCGAACAGCGCTCACCCCGTGACTGCGAGATTACTTCCTAAGCAGGCGTCCAAAATTTGTAAGGCCGCAATCGTTTCACTTGATTTTGACGACGCGAGCGCGTGTTCGAATTCGTCTTTCAACATGACGCACCTCTCAATAAATCGCTATGCGCTCCATTGGCTCACATAAATTCGAATTTAGCTTTTTAAATCGCAATTAAATGGTGTCGGCAGTCCATCTGCTTATTCTATAGGCGTCGACTTCCAACTGATGGAGGGACGCATGTTTGGCAAATTGATACAGAGCAAAACTTCTGAGCCGTCGTTCTACTACGTGATGTTGGCCGCAGCCTGCTTCCGGCGGACAGTCCGCCGCCGTCATTCCAATGCGGGCGCCGCGTTGCATGACATCGGTTGCAAATATTTGGCCAGAGCCGCCAGCGGAGTCGTGCATGAACGGATATCCGAATTTTCTTTGGCGCCGGCAGGACGCGCGGGTGCCAGGACCTGCTAGAGGCAACCATGGCCAGTCAATTGAAACGCCTGATCCTCACTGGATTCCTGTTCTTCTTGGTGATCGTTGCTGCGCGGTCGTCAGCCGAGGATAGATCGTATTCGGCGGTTGCAGAGAGCGCAGTCGAAGCGCG
>Ga0335082_10007704_pt1 | contig 11684 bp, 9 predicted proteins | sample Lox_Sample_41_FD_206718 | JGI IMG/M metagenome (GOLD analysis project Ga0335082, IMG submission 206718) | Soil microbial communities from Loxahatchee National Wildlife Refuge, Florida, United States - Lox_Sample_4.1 | ecosystem: Environmental > Terrestrial > Soil > Wetlands | place: USA: Florida...
CCGGACTGCACCAACGCTGGCAATGGCGACTGCACCAGCGGCCGCTATTTCGAGTCCAACACCGACGGAACTTTGAACGCGATCAACGGCAAGTTCACCATCACCTCCAACACCGGCATGGGGCCGACGTTTGATTCCGAGATCTTCTTCGGTTTCTTCTACGCCAGCTGGTGCAACGATCTTGGTATTTGCGGCGATGGAATGTCGTTCGGCGTGTTGAAGTAGAACTTTGCAGTCAGCTCCAAGAAGGGAGAAGCGCAACGCTTCTCCCTTTTTTTGCCTCCGGACGCAAATCTGGACGGCCGCTTCTACAAGTTGGCTTCTACAAGTTGACCTTCTTCGGAATTTTGATGTCCAGGCCTGGCACGTTCTCTCCCTTTGTGCCCGGGCGCTTTCCGGAACCCTCCGCTGGCGCGGATTCCTGCGTTTCCATGCCGAAGAATTGCTCGTCAATCGAGAACTTAATGGTCTCCTCCAGCCGGCTGGCTGCATCTTCGTAGCGCACGCCGGTGTAGCGCTTGCGGATGTAGGCCAGGCCCTCTTCGAGCGGAACCTGCCGTTTGGCGATGATCTTGAAGACGTAGAAGCCATTCTTGGGTTCGTCGATCAGCGTGGAGACCTCGCCGACCTTCAGATCGAAGATGGGAAGGCGAGTACGAGGCGAAATTTCCCACCGTAGCAAGGGAGGCTCGGTGACCGTCGGCGGCTCCTCGTCGTAACCCGATGCCTTCCAGCCCTCATTTTCCAGCACCTGAAAGTCGGCACCCGGTAAGGCGGCGCGAGCCGCAATATTTTCCGCTTCTTTTTTCATCTCGGCATGACCCGCTGCCAGTTGCTCCGGCGTAGGTTTTCCCTTTTGCGGGGGAGATGCCTTGAATTGAGGAAGTACGATGCGCAGGGCCTTGATTTCTTCGAAGAGCCGCGGGTTCTCGTGATAGAACTCGCCAACGTCGGCATCCGTGAGCTGTTTCGACCGCTCCAGGATGAGGTTCTTGTACATCTTGAATTGATTGTCAATCGCCATAAAGGTCATGGCGCGCTTGTAGCGGTCGGTATTTTCCACTCCAAGCTGACGGCCTTTCTCCCCACGAATCAGCAAATCTGCGTACTGGTCCGCCATCCTCCTGCGGTCGTTCGCGCTGGCTTGGGGATCCATCGCATCCACCATGGCTTCGAAATCGGCACGGGTCACAATGATCGGGCACTTGGAGGGGGATGCCGATTTGTTGTCACACACGCCTTCGATGGTGATGACCGGGGCATTCGAAGGAACAACAGTTTCTGGCGGGGCGACGAACGCGTCGCTGCCCTTCTCCAGCAGGTAACTGCGTACCGAGCTCTCCTCCCACGCGCTGTCCCAGGAACTGCTTTGGGCGCTTTGGGTAGAGGGAGCGGTACCCGGCTGCCCGTGGGCGATTTGCGTGTTGGGGGCCGGTTGTGGAGCGGGCTCTCCCTGGGCCATCGGTGCCGGGCTGCCGAAGTACGCGTCGTTCGTTTTGGCGCTGGCGGAGCCGAACATGGACTCTGCGGAAGCTTGCAGCCTTTCTGACTGCAAGGTCTGACGGATCTGCGCCCTCGCCTGAGAGAGAGGGGCCACCTGCACCGAGACGACTTTATAGATATAGAAACCGTTGGGACCGGAGAATAATTCGGAGACCTGTCCTGGCTGCAGATCGAATACCTTCTCGTGCTCTTTGGGAAGACGCCCAAACGTCCGTTTCCCCAGGTTCACGTTTGGAGGGTGCGAGGTTAGCCCCGCCACGGCATAAGCTTCCTGCTGCAATGCGATAAAGTCACCTCCAGCCGCGGCTCTTGCCTGGAGCTTCTCGGCTTCAGCCTTCATGGCGGCCTCGTCAGCCGGTGAGGTATTTGCTACATCGGCCAATGGTTGTTGTTTGTGCTCGGGAACCAGGATCCGCTGCAGGTCGCACTGCCGGAACTGGGCAGGATTGTGTTGGTAATACTGCTCTATCTCCGCATCGGAGATATCCCCAGCTTTTTCTTGCATTTGCAAGCTCAGAGTATTCCCCAGCGTCTGCAAACTTGCCCACTTCATCATTCTTGAGTAGCGCGGATCCTTGTCCAGGCCGATCTCTCTTGCCTTCTTGGAAAAAAGCAGCATACGCGGATAGGCGTCGGCCAATGCGCGGCGGTAGGTGGGTTTCATATGGGGATCCAAGGAATCCACCAATCTTTCAAACTGCTCGCGAGTAACTATCGTTTTGCAGGCTGAAGATGCACTTTTAGCCGCTGTCGTGGTGAGTTGGTCGCACAAGCCTTCGATGGTAATCACCGGAGCATCCGGTGGCAGCTTCGAAGCGGCAACCGCGGCCGCGGACTGGTTTGCCACGCCGACCTTATCTACCCTGGCGCCGGGCTTCCCCTGATCTTGCTCTTGTTTCTGCTCTGACGCTTCGTGGGGAGAGTTCTGGGAGGAAGCAGCCGAATCTTGATTTGCCGGGCTATAAGACGGGGAGCCTGGCGACGGTTGGGCCATCCCCAAGCAGGAAAGAAGCAACACTACCATAAGGCGCATCTACTCTATGCCTCCGGGTCTCAACTTGTGCGAGCACCTCAAAATCCTAGCATAGGCCCAGCTTGAATGGCCGCCAGACCTTGTTTTCCTGGCCAGCCGAAAGGCCTGCCCGTTACGTTCGTTACTACCGTTTAGTCAGAAGCTCAAGTGACAATTAAGCCAGCATGCGCGGCTGGAAACGATTTCTGCTCCCGGCTTTGCTGATGACCGTGCCGTACTGCGCTCACGGCAAGCAATGGGCAGTGGTGACGAACACGGGGAACGCTGCCACCAACGTCAGTGCGGCGGAATTGTTGAAAATGTTTAATGGCCACACCCGCAGCTGGCCGGACGGCAAGCCCGTGATCATCGTCATCCGGGGCTCCTCTTCCGAGGAGATGCAGCCGGTCTTGCGCAAGCTGTTCGACATGACGGGTACGCAAGTGCATTCCTTCATTCAGTTACACAAAGGCATGGTCATCGAGGCCGATTCCGACGATGCGGTGATTCATTTTGTTTCGGTGACACACGGCGCCATCGGTGTGGTGGACCTGTATTCGCTTACCAAAGATGTGCGGGTCGTGAAGATCGACGGCAAACTGCCCGTCGAGCAAGGCTACATCTTGAGGGGAAACTAGATATGCAGCTCGCAAACCGTAGGCATGAACTGGTGATCGGAATGGTGTTGGCGGTACTGGCAGCTGTATGCTTCGGCGCCGCGGTTGCCGCAGCGCAGCAGGCGGACGGGAAGGCCGGGACCCTGCCTCTGACGACCAGGTCGCCCGAGGCCCTTCAGCTGGTGCAAACCGCCTGGGAACTCAACCTCGATCAAGTCGAGCAAGAGAAGGCGGTGGAAGTCCTGCGCAAGGCGGTGCAAATCGATCCTAACTTTGCCATGGCCCACGAGCTCCTGGCGCAGTCCAGCCTGGATCCCGCCGAGCAGGTACGCGAGCAACACAAGGCATTTGCCACTCGCGGCTTTGCCTCTCCGGCGGAGCGGCAGGTGATCGAGTGGTGGCAGGACGCGTCCGATCATAAGCTGATTTCGGCCATCACCAAAATGAATGATGTGTTGGCCCAGTACCCGCATGACAAGTGGGTGGTCTTTCTGTCGACCTGGTGGCTGACGTTGCAGACTCAGAATGAGCGCGCTGTCGCCGTCTACCAGCGCTCCGGGATTACCGACTCCCCCGGCCTGATGAACAACACCGCTTACGCCTATGCCTACATGCGGCAGTTTGAACCGGCTTTCGCCCTCATGGACCAATACGTGGCGGCCCTGCCCGGCGACGCCAATCCCCAGGACTCCTATGCCGAGATCCTGCGCATGGCGGGGAAATTTGACAAAGCCGTCGAGCACTACCGTGCTGCCCTGACCATCAATCCGGAGTTTTACTCCTCCGAGTTTGGAATCGCCGATACTTACTCCCTGATGGGAGATCAGGATCGTGCTCGCAAGGAGTATGAGGTCGCCTTCAAGAGGTTCCCGCTGCCCGAATTGCACCAGGTGCAGTGGAAGACCCGCGAGGCCCAGACTTACGTTCGCGAAGGGGATTTCGCGGGGGCCGACAAGGCGTTCCAGGCGATCGCCGATCAGGCCCACGCCAAGCATATGAGCCAGGTGGAAGCAGATACGTACCGTCAGATGGCGATGTACCAACCCAGCCCGAAAAAAACGCTGTTCTTCATCAACAGAGCCGACGCTGCCATCCGGGAAGGCAAGAATTCCATGCCTGCTGCGCTGCAGCAGGAACGGGCGCAAGTGTTGCGTGCTCGCATCGAAGCCAATCTCAAGAGCGGCAATCGCCTGACCGCCCAGTCGGAACTGAAGCGACTGGCGGCCATGGCGTCCAATTCGAGTGACCGCCTCATCGAAGTCGCCTGGCAGGGAGCGGCCGGGGCGGTGGCCTTTTCCCAGCACAAGTACGACGACGCCATCTCCCATCTGGAAGAAGATACGAACAATCCACTCTCGCTGAAGCTGTTGGCCGAGGCCTATCAGAAGATTGGCGACAGCGCAGGCGCGAAACGCACAAGCCAAACGCTGGCCAGCATCAACGATCCCACGCTGGAGCAGGCGCTCGTCGTGCTGCCGTTCCGCAAGTGCTACCCGGACAGCGGCTGCAGCGGCAACGTCAAAGCCGTGTCATTGAAGAAGTGATGGGCGGTCCGTGGTACCACAACCCGGCAATCAGCACTGCGGATTGGAAGCAGCTAAGTGCTTTCTCGATAAGCACATCCCCAGCATGACTTCGGTTACGCAAGCAACCCTTTCGCCGTAACTAGTGCTCTAAAACGGGGTTTAACATCAATAGGATGTGGCCCGCCTCCAGCCGTGGGAAAGCCCTCAAGACCCTGATACTGCTGGTGTTCCTTGGGGTTTCGATCAGCCGTGCCCGGGCGGACGCCACCCTGCTGCTCGAGGATCCCTACGGGCGCCTGGGATTCTTCACCGGAACTGGGCACGTTGCCCTCTACTTCGATCGGATCTGCGCCACCTCGCCCATTGAACTGCGCCGCTGTGCGGACGGGGAGACCGGGGCCGTCATTTCCCGCTATAACAAGATGGCGGGCTACGACTGGGTTGCGGTCCCGCTGGTTCCCTACCTGTACGCCGTGGAAAACGTGGATGAGGTGCCCCTGCTGGCGGACGCAAAGCTGGTGGCCTTCCTTCGCAACCAGTACCGCAGGCGGCATCTCCAGCTGATCGCGCCGGACGATCCCAGCGGGGAACCACCGCGTGGAAACTGGACGCAATTGGCAGGGGCCTCCTACGACCGTACCATCTACGGCCTTACCATCGAGACCAGCGCGGAGCAGGACGACCGCCTCATCGCCATGTTGAACGCGCAGCCCAATCGTGCGCGCTTTTACAGCCTGGCGGAAAACTGTGCAGACTTTGTCCGCGAAATCATCAATTTTTACTATCCCAAAGCGCTGCACCGCAACATCGTGGCTGATTTGGGAATCTCGACTCCCAAGCAGATGGCGAAGTCGCTGGCCAAGTTCAGCCAGAAGCATCCGGAACTGCACGCCGCGCGTTTCGTGATCCCGCAGGTTCCCGGAACCATGCCGCGCAGCACGACCGCCCACGGCGTGGCGGAATCGTTGCTGAAGTCCAAAAAGTATGTGCTGCCCTTGATTGCGGTGCAACCGATCCTGGCAGGATGCGTGGCGGCGGCTTACATTGGAGGCGGACGCTTCGACGCCACCCGTGACGCCATGGTGTTCACCCCTGGCGGCCGGCCCCAACCGCCGCTGGCGGCTGCCGAGAAGAAGAGTTACGAAAACCGCTTAAACCATCTGCTGGCAGGGAGCGGGTCCGAAGAAACCAGCGGGCAGAGCGCTAAGGCTTGGGCGCGTTTGCAGGCCGGAGCGCAGCCCAAACTCGACCAATCTGGCCGTCCGGTGTTGCAGATGCGCTTGGACGAGAAGCTGATTGATCTGGGCATTTCGCGAGCCAACATCCTCAACACGCAAGCCTCCCCCACCCTCACCGGCACCGTGGTTGCGGCCCGCCTGCATTGGGAATTGCGCCCCAGTTCCGATGTCAAGGTCTCGCAGCGCGACATTGTTCGCGACTGGAACCTGCTCCAGCAAGTGTTACCCCCGCTCCGAGCGGACCTGAATTAGGAACCTCTCCACTAGAGCAAATCCTCTCTATTGACAAGCCTTTTGGGCATGGTTAGCTTGTTCGGTTCGTTGTCTGCAAAATCTCTCCAGAAAGCGGAAATCCGAAGGAAGCCCCTATGAGACTCGTGAAGGCCTTGGCTGTTTTGTCTTTGCTGATGGTGACGCCGATCAATCTACACGGCGCGCCATTGGCAAGATTTCATTTTGTTCAGTGTCCGGGATCTCCGGAAACGCATTTGAACGGGGTCAATGACAATAACGAGGCAGTTGGATATTGCCTGGGTCTGGATGGCATTTTCCATGGTGTGAAGGCAGCGGGCGGAACACTTACCTACGTGGACGCGCCCGGCGCCACCAACGGAACCTTCCCCGAGGATGTCAATTCCAACGGAGCCGTGGTCGGGTTCTATCTGGATGACGCTTTCAACCATCACGCCTTTACGTTCGCCAACGGCCAGTTCACGGAACTGGTTCCGCCGGGCTCGGTGCTGGCGATCGCCTTTGGGGTGGACGAACGTGGCCGCGTATCCGGAGAGGCCGAGGACGAGCAGGGCGTTTTCAGCGGATGGGTCTACGACGGCATTACCTATCGCACGGTTGCGCTCGGGTTTGGCATCACGGCGGTGCGGGACATCACGGAGCGCAACCTGGCGACAGTGTCCTGGCAGGACCAACCGCCGTTCTACCGGTCATCGCTTTATCGTGGCGGCAAGTTGACCGACATCAATGTGCCGGGAGCGATTTCGACCGTGGCTCACGGGATCAATGCAGCCGGTGACGTCGCATTCTCCTGGACTGATGACGCGGGCTCGGACCATGGCGCAGCTATGGTGAGCGGCAAGATTACCAAGTTCGATGCTCCAGGTTGTGACATGACAGACGCGACCGGAATCAACGACAACCATGTGATCGTGGGGACTTGTACGGCGAGCGAAGCGATCAAAGGTTTCTACGTCACGTATTGAGGATTGCAAAGGATGTGCCTTATGCGAAGGGCGCTGAATGTGGTGTTGTTTTGTCTTGTGAGTGGCGTGTTTGCTGTGGCGGATTCGCCAGGCCCTCTCAAGCCGGTCTTCCACTTTTTTCAATTTCCTGGCTCGACCCAAACCCACTTGACCAATATAAGCAGCAACAACCTTGCGGTTGGCTGGTATGTGGACTCGTCGAATATGCAGCGTGGCTTTGTGGCCAAAAATGGCAAATTGAGCGCACTGAACCATCCCGACGGCGTAGGCGGCACGTTGCTGGAAGATGTGAACGCCGCAGGCACCATTGTCGGGTACTACGTGGACGCGGCCGGTAACGCGCACGGCTTTTCCTACGCCGGGGGCAAGTTTACTGAGGTTGGTCCGCCCGGCGCGTTGCAGGCCTATGCGAGCGGGATCGACGACCTGGGCAGAATGACGGGGCAATTTCAGGATACCGACGGCGTTTTCAAAGGATGGATTTTCGACGGAACCAGCTACCAGACGCTGTGGACCGGGTTCAGTACCACAATCCTCGACATCAACCAGCAGGGACTCGCGACCGTGACCTGGCAGGACGCTTCCAATCATTATGAGGCCGCGATCTATGACGGGCAAAACCTAACCGCGATCAATGTGCCGGGAGCGTTGTATTCGTTCGCTCGCGGTATCAGTACCAGCGGTGACGTTGCCCTATACTGGACCAACGACCTAGTGACATTCCACAGCGCGGTGCTGATAGGCCACACATTCAAGACCTTCGATGCTCCCGGCTGTGACAGCACCCGGGCGAGCGGAATCAACGATCACCGCATCATCGTGGGAGCGTGCAAGGTAGGGCTTGATTACAAGGCGTTCTACGTGACCTACTGAGAACCCGCAGTTGGCCCAGTTCCCTTGCTTACTTGGGGTGCCCCACGTCTCGCCGCTTTTGCGAGACGTGGGAGTTGACCTCGTCACACAGCGTTTCTGATTCTCATTTGAAGAATGTCGGTGTCATTGATCCGGACCAAACCCGGTTCCCCATAGTAATAGGAGCGAAAGCTGCTCCAAGGCCACTGTTCGGGGGATTCCACCCGCGCCCGCGGATCCGCGTTCTATGTGAACCATTGATCGAGTCGCCCTAGTGCGAATTCCCCGCCAACTCGTGCACGATCCCGTTCACGAATGACTTGGCATCGCCGAACAACATGAGGGTCCGGTCGAGATAGTAGAGGGGATTGTCGATGCCGGCAAATCCCGGGTTCATACTGCGCTTGATAACCATCACCGTGCGGGCCTTGTCCACATCCAGGATGGGCATGCCGAAGATGGGGCTGGACTGATCGGTGCGCGCGGCCGGGTTCGTGACGTCATTCGCGCCGATGATCAACGCCACGTCAGTCTGAGGGAAGTCGCCATTGATATCGTCCATCTCCATCAGCTTGTCGTAGGGAATATCGGCTTCGGCGAGCAGCACGTTCATGTGGCCGGGCATGCGGCCGGCCACCGGATGAATCGCGAAGCGCACATCGACGCCCTTCTTGGTGAGCGCGTCGAAAAGTTCGCGGACTTTGTGCTGCGCCTGCGCCACTGCCATGCCGTAGCCGGGTACGACTACAACTCGATTCGCAGCGGCCAGGATTCCCGCGGCTTCGTCTGCGGTAGCGCTGCGGACAATTCTCTCTTCTTTTCCTCCCGCCGCTGCGGCCTGCACCTGCCCGAACGCACCGAACAGCACGTTGGTGAACGAGCGGTTCATGGCCTTCGACATAATCACCGAGAGAATGAAGCCAGAGGAGCCGTCGAGCGCCCCGGCGATAATCAGCAGCTTGCTGTTGAGCACAAACCCCATGGCCGCCGCCGACAAACCGGCGTAGGAGTTGAGCAGCGAGATCACCGTGGGCATGTCCGCGCCGCCGATGGGCACAATCATCAGCACGCCGAAGATCAGCGGGACGACGATCAGGACGGGAAACAACTCCCTCGCGCCTGGATGCAGCACCAGATACACGGCCACCACGATCGCAACCGCCAGCACGCCCAGGTTTACGAAATTCTGGCCTTTATACGTGATCGGGCGCTGCGGCAGCACCTCCTGCAGCTTGCCTGCGGCCATCAAGCTGCCGGTGAAGGTCAATGAAGCCAGGATGACCTCCATGGACAGGACGGCCATCATGAAGGGCGGAACCTCCGGCGTGCGCAGATAGAACTCTGAGGTGCCCACCAGGGTGACGCACAACGCGCCAAAGGCATGGCTAAGCGCAGTTCGCTGCGGGACGGCGGTCATCTGCACCAGGCCGAGGGGGACGCCGATGCCGGAGCCAATCACCAGAGCGATAGCGATCCACTTGTAATCCACAATTCCGTGGTGCAGCAGCGTGCCGGCGATGGCCAGCACCATACCGATCTCGCCGGCCAGCACCCCGTGGCGGGCGGTGGAAGGCGCACTCAGCCACTTCAGCGAAAGAATAAACAGTACGCTGGCGACGAGATAAAGGACTTCGATGAGCAGTTGATTGCCGGCGAATTCTGCGGTCATGGTTTTGTCGGACGGCTGGTCTTGAACATCTTCAGCATGCGGTCGGTGATAAGAAATCCGCCGACCACGTTGCTGGTCGCGGCGATGACGGCGATCACGCCCAGGATGAAAGACAGATTGCTCTTGTGCTCGCCCACCAGCACGATGGCTCCGACCACCGCGATCGCGTCGAGGGCGTTGGTCAGCGACATCAGGGGAGTGTGCAGCAGAGGCGAGACCCGGCGGATGACTTCAAATCCGATGAAGCCTGCCAGCATGAAAACGAATAGACCGTCAATTAAGGTTGAACCCATGACACCTCCTTACATACCCACTTGTCATTCCGGGGAGCGGCTCGGAATGACAAAATCCAAGAATTTACTTCGCAGCGCCGGCCAGTTGCGGCAAGGAAAGGAACTCGCGCACCCGCGGATTCACGATTTCGCCTTCCTGGGTCAACAAGGTCTCGCGAATGATCTCGTCCTCCGCCGCCGGCCGCAGTTTGCCGTCCTTGACCAGGTTGAGCAGAAATGTGGTCAGGTTGCGGGCGTACATCTGGCTGGCGTGATAGGGGACGTTCCACCACCGTCTGGCCGGCCTTCGTTAGTTCGCAATTGCCGCCGCGTTCCGATGCCAGATCAAAGATTACCGATCCCGGCGCCATGCCCTTCACCATCTCGCCGGTGATCAGGACTGGCGCCTTCTTTCCCGGCACTACGGCGGTGGTGATGACGACGTCACTTTCCGCAATCACCCGGGTCAAGAGTTCGCGCTGCCTGGCATAGAAACTCTCATCTTGCGCGGTCCCGTAGCCGCGAGCATCCTGAGCATCCTTGGCCTCGATGGGAAGCTCCACGAAACGACCGCCGAGGCTCTGCACTTGTTCTTTGGAAGCAGGCCGCATGTCGTACGCCGACACTACCGCTCCCAGGCGGCGAGCCGTCGCGATGGCCTGCAAACCAGCGACGCCCGCGCCAATAACCAGAATCCGCGCCGGTGTAACCGTGCCGGCCGCGGTTGTCAGCATAGGGAAAATCCGTGGCAACGTGTCCGCTGCAATCAGCACGGCTTTGTAGCCGCAGATCGTGCCCATCGAGGAGAGCGCATCCATACTCTGGGCGCGCGTGGTGCGCGGCATAAGTTCGACAGAAAACGACGTGACTCCGGTTTGCGCTACCTGCTGCAGCACCTCCACGGAACCGAGGGGGCGCAGGAAACCGAGCAGCACCTGGCCGCGCCGCATGAGCGAGAGGTCGGCTTTCCCGGTGAGATCGTTGGAACCGTAGCAGAGAACCTGCGCGATAATGTCAGCCCGCCCAAACACCGAACCTCGGTCGGGCAGGATTTTGGCGCCCTTCTCGAGATAAAGCGCGTCGGGATAGCCGGCTTCCAGGCCTGCTCCCGTCTCCAACACGACTTCAAATCCAGCTTTGGCCAGGTTGGGCACGACCATGGGGACCAGCGCCACGCGCCGTTCCCCCGGATAACTTTCCTTAGGGACGCCGATGATCACGGAGATGTAGTCCTTGAAGCCGCACGGATGAAAGCCAAACGAAACATTGTAGCGGAAGGGGCAAGCGAATGCGCGTGGAAGGAACTGTAGGCGATACCTTCCTTCCAATTTGGGAGTAGACGGCTTCGCACAGGCGCTATTCCGGCTTGGGTGCGGGCGGGGCGCTGTCCCCGCTGCCAGGCTTGCCTTCGTCCAACCTCTTCTCCCCGGCGGCTGATGCGGTGTGCTGCACGATCACCGAAATGCGGCGGTTCGAGGGATCGAGCGGGTCTCCAGGGTTGCGCGGCAGTTGGGCAGCGAAACCGCGGACCTGGGCCACCTGATCTTGACGAACGCCTTCTTGCTGCATCAAGCGGCGTGCGGCATTCGCCCGGTCACTGGAAAGCTCCCAATTGCTGTATCCGCTGCGCCCGGAAAATGGTTTGGCGTCAGTGTGACCTTCGATAGAGATCTGGTTGGGAAGCCTGCCCAACTCCTGTGCCAGCAAGGAGAGCAATCCCTTGCCGTTCTCGTTGGGCTCCGAACTGCCCAGATCAAAGAAGGTTCCGGTTTCGGTCT
>Ga0335082_10007707_pt1 | contig 11682 bp, 9 predicted proteins | sample Lox_Sample_41_FD_206718 | JGI IMG/M metagenome (GOLD analysis project Ga0335082, IMG submission 206718) | Soil microbial communities from Loxahatchee National Wildlife Refuge, Florida, United States - Lox_Sample_4.1 | ecosystem: Environmental > Terrestrial > Soil > Wetlands | place: USA: Florida...
TTTCCCGTAAACGAGCCAGCTTGAGGTGCGTTGCGCCGTCGTAGGGAAACTGCGCGGCCATCTGCTGCAGTAGGGACTTGGCTTCTGCTTCCTTGCCCGTTTTCAGAAGTAAATCCACGAGTTGCTGCTGGGCCATGAGATTAGGGAGCAGGCGAACGGATTCCTTTAGCTCTGCTTCGGCTTCGGCGTACTGGCCGCGTTCGGCAAGCTCCTGGCCCAGATAAAGATGGGCGCTGGCGTTCAGCGGCCCCGTTTCGACGGCCTTGCGAAACTCCGCGAGGGCCGCGTCATCCTGATTCATCTTCTTCAAGACTCGACCGTAATTGAAGTGCGGATCGGTCCAGGTGGGTTTGGCGGCAATGGCTTCTTGGAGGACCTTGCTGGCCTCGTCGAGTTGGCCTTTTTCCAGATAGATGCACCCGAGAGCGTTCAGGACGTTAGGGCTACCCGGCTTGAGCTGCAGGGCAATCCGGAGTTCGCGTTCGGCAGCACGGAAGTCGTGCATGCCGAAATACGTGGTGCCGAGATTGAGGTGCATGACGTAGGCATCGGGGTCGGTCTTCAATGTGGTGAGATAGAGGGTCAGGTCGTCTCGCCAGGCGCGGTTGCGTTCGAGAATCATGCCGACGCTGTGAATCATAATTGCCAGGCAGCCGAAGGCGAGAAGGGCGCGCCACGCTGCGGAGAGTTTTGGTTGATACGGCCAGGCGGACCAGAGCGTGATGCCGGCACTGCCGAGGAGCCAGCAAAACGCGACCGAGGGGAGGTAAAGATAACGCTCGGTGAGGACGTTGGCGGCCATCCAGCGGACGTTCAAAACGGGGGCAAGCGTGAGTCCAATCCACAGCACGCAGAAGGCGAGTTTTGGAAAGGGCTTGGAAAAGAGGGTGAGCAAGAGCAGGCAGACGAGGACAATGGCGATTCCGGGAATGACGCCGGGGGACGGAAGGGCCTCGCTGGCGTGGAAGGTATGAAAGGCCGAGAGATGCGTGGGCCAGAAGAGCAGGCGGGTATAGCTGTTGATCAGGGCGAAGGCGGAGAATACTCCTTCGCGGAAGCCCACCTGGGGATGCTGGAGCACCATTGCAAGATTCCCGAAGAGAAGCCTGCGAACGAAGAGATATGCGAGCCCCGCGAGGCAAATCGGCAGATATTGGCGAAATTTTTGCCCGAAATGTGCATTTTCATGGTCGTTACGGACGAAGTGTTCGTAGCAAACTAGTAAAGGGGCAAGCAGAAGAGCGGGTTCCTTGGCCATCAAGGCGGCGAGGAAGAGGGCGACGATGGCGGCCTGGCTCTTCCAATCGAGGCGGGGACTGCGGATATAGAGAAGAAATGCAAGGAGAAAGAAGAGTGTGGCTTCGAGGTCCGGGATGCAGGCGATCCAGTTGACGGGCTCCGTGTGGACGGGGTGGATGGCAAAGAAGAAGGCGGCTACCGCCGCTGCGGGGACACTTTTCAACAGTTCCTTGCCGGCATAGTACACCGCAACCACGACCAGCGCGTTCAGCAGGACGTTGAAGAGGTGATAGCCAAAGGGGAGATCGCCGAAGGTCTTCCATAGGAGGAGATCGGTGAAGGTCATCAGCGGGCGGTAGTAGTTCGATTCGCCGGCGGACCCTATGAACGACCAGACGGTGGTGTGAAAGATTTGGGGAAGGTAGCGCCAGCTTTTGACGTAAGGATTGGCGAGAATTTGCAACTGGTCGTCGTAGACGAAGCCGTTCAGGATCGTGGTTGCGTAACAAGCCAGCGAGAGGAGGAAAAGGATCGGGGAGATCCATTGTTCGCGGCTGGAGGGCGGCGGGGCCGGCGAAGAGGCGCCCGGCGGGGCCGAGTTGGCGATGGATGTGGCCATTTTTTCTAGTGTAGGGAAGTGAGCGAGAAACACACGGAAATCTACGCGGCGGGTTTGCCAACGGAGCAATAGTGCTGCCTTGCTATACTTTTGGCATGCGAATCAGGAATCGAAGCCAAGTGCTCATGGGGGCGGCATTGGTGACCGCCGTTTGTGTGGCTCCTCAAGTGGGAGTTGCCACTGGCGCTTCGACGCCTGCGGTGCTGGCCGCGCTGGAGGAAAAGTATCGGAACGCGGCGACGCTGCAGGCCACATTTCTGGAGCGGTATTCGGAGAACGGAAAACAGGTGCGGGTGGAGGCCGGGACAGCGTATTTCCTGCGGCCGGGAAAGATGCGGTGGGAGTACGAGCAGCCGGAGAAGAGTGTGTTTTTAGTGGATGGTAAGTATGTGTGGTTCTACGCGCCGGCGGATCACACGGCGACGCGGATGCCCACGAAAAAGAGCGAGGACTGGCGGACGCCGATCGCGTTTCTGACGACGGGGATGAAGTTGTCGAAACTCTGCTCGAGCGTGGAGCTTGCGAAAGACGCGAAGCCGTCCCTGGCAGGGGATGAGGTCTACCGCTGCGTGTTGCGGGCAGCGGAGGATAAGCCCGGCGGCAGGCCGCAGGGAGTGCTTTTCGAAGTGACATCTCAGAATGAGTTGGCGCGCATCGTAGTACCGCAGGGAGCAGGGACGCAGATCGAGTTCGAATTTAAGAACTGGTTGTGGAATCCCGCGCTGCCGAGAACCCTGTTTACGTTTGAGCCATCGCCCACGACCGTGATCGTGAACGGGTTGCTACCCGAGGCCCCCGGGATGCGTCAGTAAGGTTGTAAGGGAACGAGCTATCCCCAAGGGCAGCATGTAGTTGACTGCAAATACCCACCCTCCTTGGTTCTTTTTGGGGTACTCTCCGGTTGAGGTAAACTAGGGATCTATGGGCGAGTTTGTGTGCCGTGTAGCCGACGCCACCGGGCGAGTCTTCTCGCACGTGGAGGCGGCTGCGACTCTCGACGAAGCGCGCCAGAAGCTGACCGACCGCGGGTACTACATTTATTCGGTGGAGCAGCGGAGCAGCCTGGTCAGCGGGATGCTGGGCGTTCGCAAAGAGCGGAAAATTGGCGGCAATGACTTCCTGATTCTCAACCAGCAGTTCAATACCCTGATCAAGGCGGGCTTGCCGATTCTGAAGGCGCTGGACCTTTTGGCCACGCGCGCGACCGCACCCAAGCTGCGGCCCATCATTTCGCAGATCCGGGACCGAGTCCGGGAAGGGAAATCGCTCTCGGAGGCGGTGGACGAGGCCGGGGTCTTTTCCAAGGTGTATTCGACGGCCATTCTGGCCGGCGAAAAGAGCGGCAACCTCTCCGGGGTGCTCGATTATTACATCGCGTATCAGAAGGTCAGCACCGGGGTTAAGAAGAAGATTGTGGCTTCGCTGGTGTATCCGACGCTGCTGGTGGTCGTTGCGACCTGCATTGTGAGCTACCTGGTTACAGGAGTGGTGCCGAAGTTTGCCACCCTTTATCGGGACCTGGGCGTCCCGCTGCCGGGACCCACGCAGTTGCTGATTACCATCACGGTGGACTACCGGAACTACATTCTCGGCGCAATTGCGCTGTTTTTGTTGTCGATTGTGGGGCTTTTCTTCTGGTCGCGCAGCGAGGAAGGAGGCGTGGCGTTTGACCGGATACTCTTCCGGCTTCCTATTCTCGGTGACACGCTGCTGAAGTTTCAGGCCTCCCAATTTTGCCGGACGCTGGCGACGCTCTTGGCCGGTGGCACGCCGCTGGTGGCGGGCCTCTCGACCGCGTCGGAATCCATCACCAGCAAGCTGGTGCGGAGTTCGGTGACCAACGCCACGCAGATGGTCCGGGAAGGCGAGTCGTTACACAGCGCGCTGGCTGCCGGGCAGATCATGCCTGAACTGGCGCTGGACATGATCGAAGTCGGCGAATCGAGCGGCGCGCTGGCGCCGATGCTGAATAGCGTTGCGGAATTTTACGAGGAAGAGGTCAGCCTGCGTTTAGGGGCCCTAGTCTCCCTGATCGAGCCCGTTATTCTTATATTCATGGGCCTGCTGGTAGCCTTTATCCTGATCTCACTCTACTTGCCGATTTTCTCGTTCTCCGTCAACGGGAATACGGCCGGGAGCTAAGGCAGAAAAGGGAAAATGGCCACGCCAGACTCCAATTTGCACGAACCAAATGTGCCCGGCGGTCCGCCGGACGCGGCGCAGGAGCGCGAAGCGGCGCGGAAACTCGCGGAGCGCTACCGTTGCGGATTCATCGACCTTTCCGAGCAGCGCATTGACCCTGACTTGTTCCGGACGATTCCCGCGGATTTGATGTTCCGGTACAACTTCGTCCCGCTGGTGGCGAACAACAACACGCTGGTGATTGCGGTGGCCGATCCCGGCGCGGTGATTCTGAGTGACGAGCTGCCACTCTTGCTGGGGAAAAAGCTGGCCTACAAGGTGGCCACGGCGAGGCAGATCAGCGACCTGCTGAAGCGCACGGAACAGTCGCAGCGAGTGCTGGAGCAGGCGACGGAAGCGTTCACGCTGCAGGTTTCGAAGGAAGACGAAGAGAGCGAAGAGACCATCTCCGGGGACCGGCTGACGCGGGATACGACGGTCAGCCCGGTCGTTCGACTGGTGGAGACCATCATCTTCACGGCGCTGGAGCGGCGCGCGAGCGATATTCACATTGAGGCGCGGGACACGGAAGTAGCGGTGAAGTACCGCATTGACGGCGTGCTGCAGCATGCCATGCAACCGATCGCGAAGGAGTGGCACTCGACCGTGTTGTCGCGCATCAAGGTCTTGAGCGATCTGGACATCGCCGAGCGCCGCGTGCCGCAGGACGGGCGCTTCCGCGTGAAGTACAAGGGCCGCTACATTGACCTGCGCGTTTCGATCATGCCGGCGAATCATGGAGAGGACGCCGTGCTTCGCGTGCTCGATAAGGAGACCCTGTCCGAGAAATTCCAGAAGTTGAGTTTGGACGTTGTGGGCTTCTCACCGGAAGAGACGAAGAGGTTCCGGCGCTACATTCGCGAGCCCTACGGCATGGTGCTGGTCACCGGGCCGACGGGGTCAGGTAAGACCACGACGCTTTACGCCGCGATCAACGAGATCAAGACGGATGAGGACAAGATCGTCACGATTGAGGATCCGGTCGAATACCAGTTAAAGGGCATCACGCAGATTCCCGTGAACGAGAAAAAGGGTCTGACGTTTGCCCGCGGTCTACGGTCGATCTTGCGGCACGACCCGGACAAGATCATGGTCGGCGAAATCCGCGACCAGGAGACGGCACAAATCGCCATTCAGTCGGCCTTGACGGGGCACCTGGTGTTCACCACGGTGCACGCGAACAACGTGACCGACGTGATTGGGCGCTTCATCAACATGGGTGTTGAACCCTACAACTTCGTTTCCGCGCTAAACTGCATCTTGGCGCAGCGCCTGGTCCGCCTGATTTGCAACAATTGCAAGCGCCCAAGGAAATATTCCGCGGAAGAGTTGCGGGATTCCGGCATCGATCCGGCGAAAGCGCCCGAATTTGTGTTCATGGAAGGTGCCGGGTGCCTGGAGTGCTCCGGAACGGGGTACCATGGCCGAACGGCGATTTGCGAATTGCTGGATTTGAGCGACCGCATCCGGGAAATGATTGTCGGGCGGCGCCCGACTTCGGAAATCAAGCGCGCGGCGATTGAGGAAGGTATGATAACGCTGCGTGAAAGCGGCGTGATGAAGGTGAAGAGCGGGATGACCACGCTGCGGGAAATCAATAAGGTGACGTTCGTTGAGTAGCGTGAACGCCTATCATTCAGGGCTGTACAAAGTGGACGCCGTCCGGCGGCTGATGCGCTGGCTTGACGCCACGCCGCATCCAGGATTGGTGATCGAGATGGCGCCCGACCGGGTGTCGGCGGCGCGCTTCACACGTACGGGTTCCGTAGACGGGTTTGCGGTGGAACTGTTGCCGCCCGTGGCGGTGGTGCCCTCGGCTATCGAAACAAATATCGTGAATGTGGTGGCCGTGAAGGCCGCGGTTTCCAATCTGGCCGCAAGACTGAAAATGAAGGACGAGGACGCGGCGCTGCTCGTACCCGATCCCGTCATTCGCGTGTTCGTGCAGCACTTCGACGATTTCCCGCGCACCGCGGAAGAAGCGATTCCCATGCTGCGCTGGAAGCTTAAAAAGAGCGTGCCGTTTGAGGTGGACGAAACGCTGCTTTCGTTCATGAGACAACAGCCGCGCGGCGAAGGCGTGGACGTGGTGACCGCAATTGCGCGACTCCGCATCATAAAAGAGTACGAGTCTCTTCTTGAGCCAATCACGGTGCGGCCGGGCGTGGTGCTGAGCTCGACGCTGGCGGCGATTTCGCTGCTGGAAGAGAACCGCCCAACGCTGCTGGCGCGCCTTTCCGGTACGTCATTGACGACGGCGATTGTGCGCGAGGGCGTGCTTGCCGGATACCGGTGCACGGAACTTCCGGCGACTGCGGCGCAGATTACGCCGCAAATGCTTCTGGAGGAGATCTTCCCGATGGCCGCCTATTATCAGGACACCTGGCAGGAAGGCATCCAGGCAGTGCGGGTGGCGGGATTGCACAAGCGCCTGCCTGACTTTGTGCGCCCGCTCCAGGACGAGTTTCGCTGCGACGTAGGCTCCCTCCTGAATGCGGCCATTTCCGATGGGCGCTTGCGCAGCGATGTGCGGCCACTGGCCGACCGCGAACTGGAAGGGCTGGTTGGCTGGTTGATGCACCGGAATTAGAGGAGAAAGAGCTGCTGGCGCTATGTACGTCCGTTTAAATCTCGCCACGAAACCGTTGATCAGCCACCGCCGATTCTTTGCCGGAGCGGCGGCACTGGGCGTTGTGGGTGTGCTGCTGCTGACTGGGTTCGGCTGGCGTTTCTACGTGTTGCGGAAGGCCGACGCAAGCTTCCGGGCGCGCAGCAGCAAGGTACAGCAGGAACTTGCGGCAGCAATGAAGCAGCGGGACGAACTGGAGCAGTATTTTTCGCAGCAGCAGGCAGTGGGATTCCAGGAACGCGCGAAGTTCGTGGTCGGCGTGCTGCAGGCGCGAAGCATTAACTGGACGCAGATGTTCATGGACCTGGAAAAAACGCTGCCGCCGGGAGTGCACGTGCTGCACATCGAGCCGAAACTCGACAAGGGAACCGTTTCGGTGCATTTCATCGTCGGGGCGACGAGCCAGGAAGCAAAGCTGAAGATGTTGAAGGCGTTTGAGGATTCGCCGTCGTTTGCGCGCGTGGAGCTGATTTCCGAGCGCGTCGAGACGCAGGCGGGTTTGGATCCATTGACGATTGAGTTTGAAGCGGTGTACGCGAACAGTTGAGTATGGGCGACTTCAAGATCCAACGGCTGCTGGTTATCGCGGGGCTCCTGGTCCTGTTCGGGCTGGTCGGCTTTCTTGCCTACCACAACGCCAACATGATTGCGGCTGAAGCGAATCCCGAGCAGGCCCTCAAGCTGCAGGCGCGCCAGGTGTCGCTGGTGAAAGAAGACGTGAAGCGCGCCACGAAAATCAAATCGCGAGCGCCGGAGATTCAGAACTTTTTTGAGCAGTTTGAGAACACGCTGCCGCCGGCGGGCAAGGGCTACTCCGTGCTCTCCCAGGAATTGGGCGACATCTCGAAAGCTACGCACGTGCAGGTGCAGGACGTGAAGTTTCAGCAGAAGGATGTCACGGGGCGAAACCTGGATGAGGTTGATATTGAAGCATCGCTCAGTGGCGATTACCGGGGAATTGTGGAGTTCTTGAATCACCTGCAGCGTTCGAAAAATACGTACATCGTGGATTCGCTGGGGTTGGACTCGCAGAATACTCCCGGAAGCCAGGCGCCCCCGGGAACGGTGAGGGTGTCTTTGCACCTGCGGTCGTATTTCCGGAAAGCGTGATGGCACAGACGAAACAACAGAAAGAGTTGATCGTGCTCGGCGTGCTGGTGCTGATCGCCGGGGCGATCTGGTTCGGATACTACGGGCGGACGGCCAAGCCGAAGTCCGGACTGGCCGCCAACGGACAGTACACGGAAATTAATGCCCAGGACTACGGGCGCTTTATCGTGGACCTGGATAAAACACAAAAGACGGAATACAAGAGTTCCGGGCGGAACATTTTTGTGATTGGGCCGATGCCGGTGGAGCAGGCCAAGCAAGGGCCGGTCAAGGAGCCATTCCGGAATGTCGGGCCGCAGCCGCCGCCTCCACCGCCCCCTGCGCAGTTGCCGATGGTTTTCTTTGGATATGGAATGCTTCCGGCGGGCGGGCCGCGCCAGGCGTTCCTGAAAGATGAAAACGGCGACGATGTGCACATCGTCAGCGAAGGCGACTTGCTGATGAATCACATCCGCATTTTGCACATCGGCAACGAGCGCCTGGATTTTGAGGACATCAACACGGGGCAAAAGGGGTCGAAGACGCTGGAGGTGCCGGCGCCGCCAGCCGCGTCATGAGAAAAGCACGTCGAATTCGCGGGAAGAACGCGGGACAGCAAGGCTACGTCCTGGTGCTTGTGGTGTTTCTGCTGGCGCTGCTGGTGATTACGCTGGCGACGGCCACTCCCAACGTCCTGGTCAACGGGCGGCGCGAGAAAGAAGAAGAGATGATTTGGCGCGGAAAACAGTATGTCCGCGGCATCCGCCTGTTCGTGCGCTATTACCAGATGCACGGCGGCCAGACGAAATTCCCCACTTCGATGGAAGATCTGACGAAAAACAAAGTGGGCCTCCGCTTCATGCGCCAGGAATACAAGGACCCTATGAATCACGCGGATGGATCGTGGAGATTCATCTACGTCGGGCCGAACGGGCAATTGATCGGGAGCCTGAAGCCGCGGCCACTTGGGGGAACCGCTCCGGGGGTGGGCGGAACCAGCGCCGGTGGATTTGGCTCGTTGTTCGGTGGTGGGGCGCAAACAGCCCCTGGAGCGGCCGGCGGTTCCTCGTTCGGCAGCTCTTCGTTTGGCAATTCGTCGTTTGGGAATTCGGCGTTTAACAACAACGCGCCGCAGAACCCGCCAACGAATGCGAATCCTGCGCAACCCGGCACGGCGGACGCGCAGGGCGGAAGCGACGCACAGAACGGAACCGGCACGCAGAACGGAAACGATTGGGGAGACATGTCCACGCCACAGCCCATTGCCACAGCGGATGTCAGCACCGACATCATCGGCGGGAACATCATCGGCGTGGGCAGCAAGATAAATCAGAGGTCGATCATCTGGTACGAGAAGGCGAAAAATTACCGGCAGTTTGAATTCATCTGGGATCCCTCGAAAGAGCCGGTGAACGGCGGAGCGAATGCGGGAGTGGTGGGGATTCCGGGGCAGGTGCCGATCAACGGGGCGAGTTCCCCGTTCGGCAATGCGGGTGGCAACACTGGCTTTGGGCAGCAGCCGGGTGGATTTGGCTCCACAGGTCCGGGCATGAATCCGGGTCCAGGGCAGGGACCGCCCGAACAGCCGCCCCCGGGGACGCCGACTCCAACGCCGCAGTGAGCGAAGAAAATCGAAAGTAGAAACTGGAAGATAATTTGAGCGGCCGCCTTTTGGGGCCGCTCCTTGTTTGTAGGGGCGGCTTTATGCCGCCTTCTTCTCTTCTCTGTGTCCCCTCTGCACCTCTGCGTTTGGTCCTCTTCCTTTTAGAAGCCGGTGTCAGGTAACGGTTGCGCGCTGGCGGGGCCGCTGGCGTCGGCCTTGAGCTTTGCGTAGGTTTTCGCGATGCGCTGCACGTACTTCATGGTTTCGAGGTATGGCGGAACGCGGTGGCCGTAGTTGTCCACGGTGGCGGGGCCGGCGTTATAGGCGGCGAGCGCCAGGGTGAGATTGTTTTTGTATTTCTTGAGCAGGTCGCTCAGGTAGCGCGTGCCGCCTTCGATGTTTTGTTCCGGATCGAACGAATCCGCTACGCCCATGAGTTGCGCAGTGCGCGGCATCAACTGCATCAGGCCGCGCGCGTTTTTGGGCGAAACCGCCTTGGGATTGAAATTGGATTCGATGGCGATCACCGAGTGGATGAGATCGGGATCGAGATGATGGCGCGAGGCGGCGGCCAGGATGAGTCTCTGGAACGGCGTTTTGTCGGTGAGCGGCTCGACGCTGGGCTCGAAAGTTTCCTCGGGTTCGATGGAGGCGATTTCGTCCACCGAAACGTCGGCGAAACCGCCGGCGAGATGCATGCGGAATTTGTCGCCGATGATTTCATAGCCGGTGACATTGAGGCGCGAGCCGTTGCGCAGCACGACGTAATCCGCACGGGCGGGAGCAGGAGCCATCAGGCAAAGCGCGGCCGCAACTCCAATCACAACGGCAAGCTTCCAGGGCAAACCCCTTCGTCTGTCATCCCGACCGGAGGCGCGCGCCGTTTGCGCGCCGGAGCGGAGGGACCGGGGCAACCCGCAGGCCATTGCAGAATCGCATAGTGCGCGCAAACCCCCATCGGCGCAGCCAGCTCTCCGGGTTCCTGCTCGCTGCTCGCTGATCACTGTTCGCTGCCGCATCACGCGGGTGTCTCCCGCAAAACGAAGCGCTCGATGGCGGCGGCCACGCCGTCTTCGTCGTTGGTCTGCGTCACATGCCACCCGCGCGCTTTGAGCTCCGGCACGGCGTTCTCCATCACCACCGGGATTCCCGCAAAGGATAGCATCTCCTCGTCGTTGTGGTTGTCCCCGATGGCCAGGATTTCCTCGCGCGCCACACCGCGCAGGGCTGCCCATTCGGCCAGGGTGACGCCCTTGGAGATGCGCGGGTTCAGAATGTCAATCATGGAGAAGTTACGGGCCTCATAGGCCGTTACGGCGAGGGAAAACTCCCCGGAAGCCCTCTCATCCACCTGGCTGCCGGGGGTCGGAGCTTCAGCTCCGACATCTAAGTTGCCCAAAACTGGGGCTTCAGCCCCTGAGGAATTGGCTTTTGGCTCCTCGCCCTTCTCGACCAGCCGCCTGCCAGCGAATTGGACGGCGCGGAGGACGCGCTCGGCTTCCTGCATGGCCTGGACCGCGCCGGCGAGCATCACCTGGATGGGGTCTTCGCCATCGAGGCAGGATTCCAGCGGGCGCGCTTCGGCGAGGAAGGGAAGGTTGAATTTGTAATAGGCGCCGCGGATGCCGTCCTCGAGATCAATGGTTTCGACCATGATCTGGCCGGCGCGGGGGCGATCGAAGACCACGGAGGCGCTGGGCCGCCAACTTTCCGTGGCCTGCAGGACGCGGAGAGCGGTCTCGCGGGGCAGCAGGTGGCGGATGGGCGTGTGGCCTTCCTTGGTGCGGACGAGAGCGCCGTTATTGACGATCATGGTGAGCGGCGAATCGATCTGCTGGGCGACGGGCAGCGCAAAGTCGTAGCGCCGCCCGGTCACCAGTGCCACCTCGACGCCGCGGCGGGTGGCCTCGGCGATGGCGGCGCGGTTGCGCTCGGAAACGGAGAAGCGCGAGTTGAGCAGCGTCCCGTCAATGTCCAGCGCGATCAGGCGAACGGGCATGCTTTCTATTTTAGCGTACCTCGCGGGCCGCCCGGAGCGTCCGTACCGGTTTGCAAGCCTGCAAGAAATGGGTCCACTGCCGTTCAAACCCTTGTAGGTGTAAAATTCGCTTTTGGTGTGAGGTTTATATGCGGATCTGCCTGTTAATTGGGCTCCTGGCGTATGCCGTAGCATCACCTGCTTCCGCTGGAGATGAAAAGGGACCAAAATTGGCTCATGGAACACTAGAAGCTGTTGCACAACCCAGTACAAGCGTTTGAAATGACGATGGTTGAGTTCTTGAAAATGAGGGATAAATTGGTTCAGCAGCGCCGCGGGAGGAC
>Ga0335082_10007709_pt1 | contig 11680 bp, 10 predicted proteins | sample Lox_Sample_41_FD_206718 | JGI IMG/M metagenome (GOLD analysis project Ga0335082, IMG submission 206718) | Soil microbial communities from Loxahatchee National Wildlife Refuge, Florida, United States - Lox_Sample_4.1 | ecosystem: Environmental > Terrestrial > Soil > Wetlands | place: USA...
CGGGCAGATGGCCGAGCTCGGCCGCGACACCGACGCGTACCACCGGGAGATCGGCGAGCTCGTCCATCGTCTCGGCATCGAGCAGGTGATCGGCGTCGGCGAGCACGCCCAGGCATACGGCGGCGAGTGGGTCCCGTCCGCGTCCGCCGCCGCCGCCCGCTTGCGAGCTGCGCTCCGGCCCGGCGACGTCGTGCTCGTCAAGGGCTCGCGGTCGGTGGGACTCGAGGCGGTCGCGGAGAACGTGGTCGCGTAGTGGCGAAAGTCCTGATCGCGGCGCTCGTCGCGATGATCCTCGCAATCCTCGCCGGGCCGAGGTTCATCGCGTTCATGCGCAAGAACGAGTTCGGCCAGCACATCCGCGAGGAGGGGCCGAATCACGCAGAGAAGCAGGGAACGCCGACGATGGGCGGCGTGCTGATCGTCGCGGCGTCGTCGATCGCGTTCATTGCGGTGTCGAGGTTCACGCTGCCGGCGCTCACCATCTTCGGGACGATGCTCGCGTGCGGTGCGATCGGGTTCCTCGACGACTTCACGAAGCTGCGCCACCAGCGGTCGCTTGGTCTGTCGGGTCGCTGGAAGATGCTCCTCCTTGCGGCGATCACCGTGGCGGTCGGCTTCGCGACGCACCACCAGGAGCTGCGGCAGGGCATCTACATACCGATCGTCGACACGTGGGTGCCGCTCGGCCCCTTCTACTACGTGCTGCTGTTCCTGATCATCGCCGGGTTCGCGAACGGCGTGAACCTGACCGACGGCCTCGACGGGCTCGCCGCCGGCACGGGCATCATCGCGCTGGCGACGCTCACGGCGATGGCGGTGACGATCTTCGTTCGTTCGGCGACGGCGACGCACGGGCGCATCGAGAACAGGCTCGACGTCGCCTACATCGGCGCGGCACTCGTCGGCGGCTGCATCGGATTCCTCTGGTACAACGCTTTTCCGGCAGAGGTGTTCATGGGCGACACCGGCTCGATGGCGATCGGCGGCGCGATCGCCGCGATGGCGATCATGATGAAGGTGGAGTTCCTGCTGCTGTTCATCGGCGGGATCTTCGTCGTGGTGGCGGTCTCGGTGATCCTGCAGGTGCTCTCGTTCAAGTGGTGGGGGCGGCGCATCTTCCTGATGGCGCCGTTGCAGCATCACTTCGAGATGAAGGCGTGGTCCGAGACGAAGATCATGCTCCGCTTCTGGATCGTCACCGGGATCCTCTGCGGGGTGGGCTTCGCGCTCTTCTACAAGTACTACCTCCCGCAGTTCCGCCCACATCCGTGAGGGCGATCGTCTACGGCCAGGCGCGGTCGGGCCGGTCGGCGGCCGAGCGTCTGCGCGAGGCCGGGGACGAGGTTGTGGTGGTCGACCGCGCGCTCGGGAACGAGAGCGATCTGGCGCTGCTCGACGGCGCCGGGCTGCTCGTCAAGTCGCCGGGCGTGCCGGGCGAGGCCGTGCTCGTCGCAGCGGCACGGGAGCGGGGGATCCCCGTGTGGTCGGAGGTCGAGCTCGGCTACCGGCTGCTCGGTGAAGCACGGTTGATCGGGGTCACCGGCACGAACGGCAAGACGACGACCGCCGAGCTGCTCGGGGCGATCCTGCGTGCGGCCGGTCGCGACGTGGCAGTCGCCGGCAACGTGGGCACGCCGCTGACGAGCGTGCGGGGCGCGGACTGGGTCGTGTGCGAGCTCTCGAGCTTCCAGCTCGAAGACGTGCACGAGCTTGCCTGCGAGGTCGCCGTCCTGCTGAACCTCGAGCCCGACCACCTCGACCGCCACGGCACGTTCGACGCGTACCGCGCCGCCAAGCTGCGCATCTTCGAGCGCGCGGCCGCAGCGGTGGTGCCGCGCGGCGTGGGGCTCGATAACAGTTACCTCCCGGTAACTGTTATCGAGTTCGCGGCGGACGACGAGCTCCCGGCCGAGCCGCGCATCCGCGGCTCGCACAACCGGGAAAACGCAGCGGCGGCGACCGCCGCGGCGCGGGCGGCCGGCGTCGCCGACGGCGCGATCGCCGCGGCGCTCGTGTCCTTTCCGGGCGTGCCGCACCGGCTCGAGCTCGTCGGCGAGCGCGACGGTGTCCGCTATGTGAACGACTCGAAGGCGACCAATGTCGCCGCTGCGCGCCGCGCGCTCGCCGCGTACGCCGACGAGCCGGTTCGCCTGATCCTCGGCGGCTCCCTCAAGGGCGAGGAGTTCGAGCCGCTCGCGGATGCGATCGGCCCGAACGTGCGCTCGATCCACCTGATCGGGGAAGCCGCCCCCGTGCTCGCGGCCGTACTCGGCAGGCTCGACCCGTACACGGACGGCGATCTCGCGACCGCGGTCGCGCATGCCGCGCAGCTCGCGTCGCCGGGCGACGTCGTCCTGCTCAGCCCGGCCAATGCGAGCTACGACCAGTTCGAGAACTTCGAGCGCCGAGGCGACGCCTTCCGGGTGCTCGCGCGGGGCTCCGAGCAGGTCTTTTGACGCTTTCGTGTGGCTCTCGGCACGGTTCCGTGTGTCAGACGTTCGTCTGACCGTGGTCTGACGCCGGTCAGACCAGTTGTCGAACTTCGAGCGCCGAGGCGACGCCTTCCGGGCGCCGGTTCCGGCCGGCTGAGGGCCGTCGACCAGGTGCCTGGCACCGAGGTGCCAGGCACCGCGTTGATGCCTAGGAGAACGGCCGCCGCCCGCGAAGCAGACGGGTGGTGTGAGGCGGGGAGAGCTCGACTCGAGGCTGTTGATCCTGGTCACGATGGCCCTGGTGGCCTTCGGCCTCGTGATGGTCTACAGCGCCACCTCGGCCGCCGCCGCCGTCGGTGGCAAGGACCCGAGCTACTACCTCAAGCGCCAGGGGATGTACGCCGCCCTCGGGATCGTCCTGATGGTGCTCGCGCAGCGCTGGGACTACCGCCGCCTGCGCCTGCTCGCGCCGCTGCTCGTCGGCGGCTCGCTCGCGCTCCTGGTCGCAGTCCTCGTGATCGGGCCGCCGGTCAACGGCGCGCGCCGCTGGATCTCGTTCGGCCCTGCCGTCTTCCAGCCGTCAGAGCTCGCGAAGCTCGCGCTGTGCGTGTGGGCTGCGGCGTACCTCGCGCGGCGCTCGGCTCCGCGGACGCTGAAGGAGCTGTGGCGCCCGGTCGGCGCGCTCGCGAGCGTGTTCTGCGTGCTGCTCATCCTCGAGCCGGACCTCGGCACGGCGATCGCGCTCGTCGTGATGCTCGCCGGGATGCTGCTGGTCGCAGGAACGCCGGGCCGCACGCTGGCCGCGGCCGTCGTGATCGCATCCGCGCTCGGCACCGCGGCGATCTGGATCGAGCCCTACCGGCGCGCGCGCTTCTTCGCGTTCCTCCACCCGTGGCACGACGCGCAGGGCACCGGCTTCCAGATCGTGCAGGCGATGATCGGGATGGGGTCGGGGCACATCTTCGGCGTCGGGCTCGGCCAGGGGGTGCAGAAGATCTTCTACCTGCCCGAGGCGCACACTGACATGATGCTGGCGAACATCGGCGAGGAGCTCGGCCTCGTCGGCGTGGGGGCGGTGATCGGCGCCTACGCGCTGTTCGCGTACGCGGGCCTCGACATCGCCGCCCGCTGCCGCGATCCGTTCGGCAAGCGCCTCGCCGCGGGGCTCACCGTGCTCGTGTGCGGCCAGGCGGCCGTGAACATCGCGGCGGTCCTCGGGATCGCCCCCCTCACCGGCATCCCGCTGCCGTTCCTCTCCTACGGAGGCTCCAGCATCGTCGTGCTGCTCGCCGGGGTCGGGATCCTCCTTAACATCGCTCAACGTGGAAGCGCAGCCACAGCTTCGGTGTCTGATCGCCGCCGGCGGGACGGCGGGGCACGTCCTGCCGGCGCTCGCAGTGGCCGACGCGCTGACGTCTCGCGGCGCACACGTGACGTTCGCCGGGTCGCCCGACCGGGTCGAAGCGCAGCTGGTTCCTGACGCCGGGTACGAGCTGGACACGTTCGCCGTCAGCGGCTTCCCGCGCAAGCCGTCCCCGGCGCTCGTGCACGCGCTCGTCCGGGCCGGCGCTGCGCCGCGCGCGTGCCGATCGATCCTCAAGCGCCGCCGCCCGGACGTCGTGCTCGGCGCCGGCGGCTACGTCGGAGGCCCGATGGTGCTGGCGGCGAGATCGCTCGGGATCCCCGCTGCGCTCACGGAGGCCGACGCGCATCTCGGACTCGCGAACCGTCTGGCGGCGCCGTTCGCCAAGCGCGTGTTCCTCGCCTACCCGGTCGACGGGCGCGGAGGTGCGAAGTACCGGGTCCACGGCCGGCCGATTCCGGCGCGCTCGCGTGCGATCGACCAGGGCGAGGCGCGGGAGATCTTCGAGCTCGACCAGGACGACCGCATCCTCGGCGTGTTCGGTGCGCTCGCGGGCGCCCGCGCGCTGAACGAGTTCGTCGTCGACACCTGGGGGCACAAGGGCCCGCCGATCCTCCATCTCACCGGCAGGCGCGACTACGACTTCGTGCGCAACCGGGTCGCGCGCCCCGACTACCGTGTTCTCGCGGAGACCGACCGGTTCGGCGCCGCCCTCTCCGCCGTCGACCTCGTGCTCTCCCGCTCGGGGTCGTCGGTGTGGGAGATCGCCGCGGCCGGCAAGCCTGCGATCCTCGTCCCGTATCCGTTCGCGACGAACGATCACCAGGCGCTCAACGCTTCATACTTCGTCAACGCGGGCGGGGCGATCATGGTGCGCGAGCTCGACCTCGACGACGTCCCCGAGCTCGCCCGTTCCCTGCTCGGCGATCCGGCGCGCTGCGCACGAATGGGCGCCGCGATGCTCGCCGCCGCGAAGCCGGACGCCGCCGAAGCGATCGCCGACGAGCTGGTCGCGCTCGCAGGCCGGTGACGGGAACGCTCTCCGGGCGCAGGCTGTGGTTCGTCGGCATCGGCGGCGCGGGACTGAGCGCCTACGCGCAGCTCGCCCGCGAGTGGGGTGCCGAGGTGGGCGGCTGGGACCGCGCCGACACCCCGTACCTCGAGCAGCTGCGTGACGTTCGCGTCGAGATCACGCCGGAGCCGTTCGTGCCCGACGCCTGGGAAGCAGTCGTCTCCTCGGCCTACCCCGATGTCCCGGGGCTGCGTCGGAGCGAGTTCCTGCACGAGCTTGTGGAGGGGAGGCGATCGATCGTCGTCGCCGGCACGCACGGGAAAGGAACGACCGCGGCGATGATCGCGTTCGTGCTGCGCGAGACCGGCCGCGAGCCGTCCTGGTTGATCGGCTCGCCCGTGCCGCAGCTCGGCACGAACGCGGGGGCAGGCAACGGCTTCCTCGTGATCGAGGGCGACGAGTCGGACCGCACCGTGTTCTCGCTTCCGGCCGAGATCGCGGTGGTGACGAACATCGAGCTCGACCACCACAGCGAGTTCGCCTCGCTCGGCGAGCTCCGGTCCGCGTTCGAGACGTGGCTCGCGACCGCCGAGACGATCGTGCGCGACGCGCCGCCCTACGAGGGCGAGCTGGCGCTGCCCGGCGAGCTGAACAGGCTCAACGCCGGTACGGCGCTGGCAGCGCTCGCTGCCGCAGGCGTCTCGCGCGGCGAGGCTGCCCCGGCGCTCGGCCGGTTCGCGGGCACCGGACGTCGGTTCGAGGTCCATCCGCGCGGCGCGTTCACGATCGTCGACGACTACGGGCACCATCCGACCGAGATCGCGAGGACGATCGAGGCCGCGCGCGAGCGCTTTCCCGGGAGCCGGCTGGTGGTGCTGTTCCAGCCGCACCTGTACTCGCGCACGCGGCACCTCGCCGGTGAGCTGGCCGCTGCGCTTGCGAACGCCGACGACGTCACCGTCACCGACGTCTACGCCGCGCGCGAGCAGCCGATCGACGGCGTCACGGGGAAGCTCGTCGTCGACGCCCTCTCCGACCGAGGCGTGCTGGCGGCGTGGGCGCCGACCGTCGACGAAGGTGCGGCACGCCTTCGCCGGCAGGCGAGGCCCGGTGACGTTCTGCTCGTGATCGGAGCCGGCGACGTCGACCGGGCCGTCGCCCTGATCGGGGAGTAGGGGATCGCGATGCAGGAGCGCGTCCCACTCGCGCGGTTCACGACGATCGGCACGGGCGGCCCGGCCCGGTGGTTGGCCCGCCCGGAGTCGCTCGCCGAGTTGCAGGACGCGCTCGCCTGGGCGGCTGCCGAGGGCGTCTCGGTCGAGCCGATCGGGCTCGGGTCGAACGTGCTCGCGCATGACGACGGCGTCGAGGCGCTCGTCGTCAAGCTGGCCGGAGAGCTCGCTGCGGTCCGCATCGACGCAGACGAGGTCGTCGCCGGCGGCGGCGCCGCCAATGCGGTCTGCCTGCATCGCGCGCGGGCCGCGGGGCTCGGAGGGCTGGAGTTCGCCGCCGCGATCCCGGGCACGATGGGCGGAGGAGTGCGCATGAATGCCGGCGCGTACGGCCGCGAGTTCCGCGACGTGCTCGTCGACGCGGTCGTGGTGGATGCGACCGGCAGCCGGCGGATGACCGCGCGTGACCTCGACCTCTCCTATCGCCATTCGAACCTGGGCGCCGGAGAGGTCGTCGCCGAGGTCAGGCTTCGCCTCGACCCGTCGTCGCCCGACGCCGTGAAGTCGCTCACCGCGGAGCTGCTCGGCCGACGCAAGGCGACGCAGCCGACGAACAAGCGGACGTTCGGCAGCGTCTTCAAGAATCCCGAGGGCTCTCCGGGCGCCGGGAGGATGATCGAGGAATGTGGTCTCAAGGGCCACGCGACCGGCGGGGCGCTGATCTCGCTCCGGCATGCGAACTTCATCGAGAACGCCGGCGGCGCCACCTCGCAGGACTGCCTCGAGCTGATGGGGGAGGCGCGCCGGCGCGTGCTCGAGCGCTTCGGCTACCGGCTCGAGCACGAAGTCCGCTTCCTCGGTCCGCTCGCCCTGCCCGAGCTGTAGGGAAGCCTCGCCCCACGGCGAAGTCTCTTCCGTGGCTGACACGACGAGGCGGTCTGCGGAGGCCGCTGCCCCGACCGCCCGTGGCATCGACGTGCCGGCGCTGCTCCGGTACCTCCCGTCCGGCCGCTCGATCGTCGTCGGCGTCGTGATTGCCCTGCTCGCGCTCGCAGCCTATGTCGGCGCTCGCGAGTCCTCGATCTTCGCCGTGCGGAAGCTCGACGTGCGCGGCGGCAACGCGCAGACGCGCGCCCAGGTGCGTGCAGCGCTCTCGGGCGAGCTCGGCACGAGCCTGCTGAAGATCGATCGCGCGACAGTTGCCGCGAAGCTCGCCGAGGTGTCGAGCGTGCTCCGCTTCACCTACGACCGCGACTTCCCGAGCACGCTCCGCGTCACCGTTCGCCGCGAGCAGCCGGTGCTGGTGCTCCGGCAGAGCAACCGTGCGTATCTAGTCGCCGCGACCGGCCGCGTGCTCAAGCCGCTTGCGCACCCGCTGCTCTCGCACCTGCCCCGCCTGTGGGTGAGGGGCAGCGTCCCGGTCGTCGTGGGCGAGCAGCTGCCCCCGACTCCCGCGGCCGCCGCGCACGCCCTCGCAGCCGCGAACCGCGCGCACCTGCCGGGGGGCGTGCGCACGATCGCCTCCTCGCAGGGCTCGTTCACGCTCGAGCTCGGCACCGGCCTCGAGCTCCGGCTGGGACAGCCGAACGACGTCCTGCTGAAGCTGACGATCGCGAAGCGGATCCTGCGTCAGACCGGCGCGGCGGTCGACCCCGGCTACCTCGACGTGAGCGTTCCGGAGCGCCCCGTGCTCTCCATCAACTCTCAACTCGGAGGTTGAGCTTGAGAGTTAGGGCAGTCGAGCTTTCGGAAATCGCCGTTGACACGGCAGGAAACCGGGCCTACCCTCCCGAAGGAAGGAAGTGCTCGGCGGCCCCACCCTTCACTCGAGCTTGAGGTCGAGCACGATCGAGATGAGAGAACGCTCCGGTAACTACCTCGCAGTGATCAAGGTCGTCGGCGTCGGCGGCGGCGGCACGAACGCCGTGAACCGGATGGTCGACGCCGGGCTGACGGGCGTCGAGTTCGTCGCCGTGAACACGGACGCGCAGGCGCTCCTGATGTGCGACGCGGACGTGAAGATCCACATCGGCGCGAAGGCGACGCGCGGCCTCGGCGCCGGCGCCGATCCGACCGTCGGCCGGGAGGCTGCGACAGAGTCGCGCGACGAGCTGAAGGAGGCGCTCAAGGGCGCCGACATGATCTTCGTCACCGCAGGCGAGGGCGGCGGGACCGGGACCGGCGGCGCGCCGGTGATCGCGGAGCTGGGGCGCGAGCTCGAGGCGCTCACCGTCGGGGTCGTCACGCGGCCGTTCAACTTCGAGGGCAAGCGCCGCCAGCAGCAGGCCGAGCAGGGAATCTCCGAGCTCGCCGACAAGGTCGACACATTGATCGTGATCGAGAACGACCGTCTGCTCCAGGTCGTCGAGAAGAAGACGCCGCTCTCCGAGGCGTTCAAGATGGCCGACGACGTCCTGCGCCAGGGCGTCCAGGGCATCACCGACCTGATCACGGTACCCGGCATCGTCAACCTCGATTTCGCCGACGTCCGGACGATCATGCGCGACGCCGGCTCGGCGCTGATGGGCATCGGCATCGGCCAGGGCGAGAACCGCGCCGCCGAGGCCGCGCGCACGGCCGTGTCGTCGCCGCTCCTCGAATCGTCGATCGAGGGCGCGACCGGGATCCTGCTCAACATCACCGGTCCGTCCGACCTCGGCCTGTTCGAGGTCAACGAGGCAGCGGAAGTCGTGACCGGCGCCGCCGATCCGAACGCGAACGTGATCTTCGGCGCGGTGATCGACGACCAGGCGGGGCCCGACGTGCGCGTGACCGTGATCGCCACCGGGTTCGGCGCCCAGCGCCGCCGGCGGGCGCGGAGCCAGGTCGCGGACACCGGGTCGCCGCTCGGCGGCCGCACGCCCGAGTTCGACCCGGGCGACACGCTCGACGTTCCTTCGTTCCTGCGCGACGGCTAGACCGACCGCTCGGGCGACGGCCCGGCGGCGCCGGGGACTAGCATCGCGCCGGGATGCAGACGCTTCGCCGGACGCCGCTCTATGACAGGCACGTCGCGCTCGGTGCGCGGCTTGTCCCGTTCGCGGGCTGGGAGATGCCGGTTCAGTACGAGGGGGTCATTCCGGAGCACATCGCGGTGCGCACCGACGCCGGCGTGTTCGACGTCTCGCACATGGGCGAGCTCGAAGTCGAAGGGCCGACCGCCCGCGAACTGCTCCAGTCGACGCTGTCGAACGACGTCGACCGGCTCGACCCCGGCGACGCCCAGTACACGCTGCTGACGACGGAGACGGGCGGCATCGTCGACGACCTGATCGTCTACCGGCTCGACGGTCACCGTTATCTGCTGGTGGTCAACGCGTCGAACCGCGAGGCTGCCTTCCGATGGCTACGGGAGCGGGAGCTGCGAGGCTCCGACGTGCGCGACGTCTCGGACGACTATGCGCTGCTCGCGGTCCAGGGCCCGCGTGCGCTCGAGCGCATCGGGGTCGCGCCGGGCAAACCGTTCACGTGGGAGATGGGCGAGCTGGGGGGCGTGGAAGTGATGATCAACCGCACGGGCTATACCGGCGAGGAAGGCGTCGAGCTCGCCTGCATGGAGGACGAGGCGGGCGCGCTCTGGGACTCGATCATCGCGGCGGGTGTCACGCCGTGTGGGCTCGGTGCGCGTGACACGCTCCGGCTCGAGATGTGCTACCCGCTGCACGGCAACGACATCGGCCCGCAGTGGGACGCGATCTCCTCGGGGCTGGGTTGGGCGTGCGCGCTCGACACCGAGTTCACCGGCGCCGAGCGCCTGCGCGCGATCAAGGCGGAGGGGCCGGCCGAGAAGCTCGTTCCGCTGCGGATGACCGACCGCGCGATCCCGCGGCAGGGGATGCCGGTCGAAGGCGGTGGGGAGGTGACCTCGGGCACGCATTCGCCGATGCTGGACGTCGGAATCGCGCTCGGGTACCTGCCCTCCGAGCGCGCCACGGTCGGTACCTCGGTCACGATCGACGTTCGAGGCAAGCCGCGCGGGGCGCAGGTCGTCAGGAAGCCGTTCTACACGCGAGAGGAGAAGTCGTAGTGGCCGCAGGCGAGTCGTATCCGGACGATCTTTCGTATCACCCCGAGCACGACTGGGCGCGGTTGGAGGGCGACGAGGCCGTGCTCGGCGTGACCTGGTACGCGCAGGACTCGCTCGGCGAGCTCGTCCACTACGAGCCGCCGGACGAAGGCACGTCGGTGGCGAAGGACGAGAGCTACGGAGAGGTCGAGTCGGTCAAGGCGGTCTCCGACCTCATCTCGCCGCTCTCGGGGGAGGTGCTCGAGGTCAACCAGAAGGTCGTCGACGCGCCCGAGACGGTGAACGAGGATCCGTACGGGGAGGGCTGGCTAATCAGGATCCGTATGACGAACCCGGCCGAGCGCGAGCAGTTGCTCGACGCCGCCGCCTACCGCAAGCTCCTAGAAGAGGCTTGAGTTACCTCTCGCTCACCGACGCCGACCGGGAGGCGATGCTGTCAGCGATCGGCGTCGGCAGCGTCGAGGAGCTCTTCCGCGACGTCCCGGAGGGAGTGCGCCTCCGTCGCGAGCTGGACCTGCCGCCCGCGCTCTCCGAGGCGGAGCTGCAGCGCCATCTGGTCGAGCTCGCGGCGCGCAACGTCGCCGACGACGTCTGCTTTCTCGGCGCCGGCATCTACGACCATCACGTCCCGGCGGTGGTGGACGCGATCCTGCAGCGCGGCGAGCTGCTCACGGCGTACACGCCCTATCAGCCGGAGATGAGCCAGGGTGTTCTGCAGGCGATCTTCGAGTACCAGACCGCGATCTGCGAGCTGACCGGCATGGACGTCTCCAATGCATCCGGCTACGACGGCACGACCGTAGCTGCCGACGCGTGCTACGTCGCGAAGCACGCGACGGGAAGGGCGCGCATCGTCGTCACGGAGGCGACGAACCCGCAGGTGCGCCAAGTCGTGAAGACGTACGCGCCCGGTTTCGGGCTCGAGGTCATCGAGATCCCGCACGAGGACGGCGTGACCGATCCCGACCACGTGCGCGAGGCGGCGGGTGATGCGGCCGCGGTCCTGTTCCAGCATCCGAACTTCTTCGGCTGCCTCGAGCCGGCGGCCGAGCTTGCGTCGGCCGCCAACGACTGCGGCGCGCTGCCGGTCGCCCACGTCGACCTGGTGTCGCTCGGCGTGCTCGAGCCTCCCGGCGCGTACGGCTGTGCGCTCGCGATCGGCGAGGGGCAGTCGGCAGGCAACGCGATGAGCTACGGCGGTCCTCATTACGGCTTCCTCGCCTCACGCGAGGATCTCGTCCGGCGCCTGCCGGGCCGCATCGTCGGCGAGACGGTCGACGTCGAGGGAGAACGCGGCTACGTGCTGACACTCCAGACGCGCGAGCAGCACATCCGCCGCGAGAAGGCGACGTCGAACATCACGACGAACCAGACGCTGCTCGCGCTCGCCGGTCTCGTGCATCTGAGCCTCCTCGGTCCGCAGGGCCTTCGCGAGCTGGGCGAGACGTGCCTCGCGCTCGCCGGCTACGCGAAGACGCGGCTCGTCGAGGCGGGGCTCGAGCTGGCGTTCCCGGAGCAGCACACGTTCAAGGAGTTCGTCGTCCGCACCGGGCGCGACGCGCGGGAGGCTCTGCAGGCGGCGCGCGCCGACGGCATCTACGCGGGCTACCCGCTCGGCCGCGACTACTCTGGGCGCGGCGACGCGCTGCTCGGTGCGGTGACGGAGAAGCGCAC
>Ga0335082_10007710_pt1 | contig 11679 bp, 14 predicted proteins | sample Lox_Sample_41_FD_206718 | JGI IMG/M metagenome (GOLD analysis project Ga0335082, IMG submission 206718) | Soil microbial communities from Loxahatchee National Wildlife Refuge, Florida, United States - Lox_Sample_4.1 | ecosystem: Environmental > Terrestrial > Soil > Wetlands | place: USA...
TCTGATTTTGACTCAAGGAAGAGAGTTGGCGCGCAACCCCACTTTCAAGTCCTAGGAAGTGACAGCAGATGCAACAGGCAATTTGGACTCCTGCCATGCATCGAATCCACCGCTGACGTTGAGTACGTGTTTGAATCCGGCACGTTCCAGAAGACTGCTGGCGATCATGCTTCGGTATCCACCTTTGCAGTGCACCGCCAATGGCACGTCACGATCAATTTCAGGTGGCGAAACTTTAAAATTGTCGAGCGGCCACCATGCTGCGCCTTCGATGTGCCCTACATCCCACTCGGTTTGGCGACGTACATCGAGCACTTGAACCTCTCCTGCTTTCAGCCGCATGTGCAGTTGCTCCGCCGTGATCTGAGTCGTAGCCGCCATCGGCAATCCTTCTTGTTTCCAGGCAGCCACTCCTCCCGCAAGGTATCCATCCAACGCCTCAATGCCAACGCGAGCCAGTCGAAGTCGCGCCTCCTCCAACTGCTGATCGGTATCAGCAATCAGTACTGGATGTGCGCTTAGCCCCAGCACTGTGCCTGCCCAGGATGCAAACTGTCCTGAAAGGGCGATGTGAATGGAACCCGGCAGATGGCCTGATGCAAATTCCTCGGCAGGCCGAACATCAAGCGCAATCTCACCTTCGTCCAACATGCGCCGTAGATCTGATGGCTCAATAGCTCGCAGCGCCGGCAATTCCGATAAAGCAGCAGCACCAGTCCGATTGATTTCCGCATCTTTCAGGAAATACTCCGGCCTTGCCGGAAGTTGGCTGGTCAGCTGCGCGACGAACTCGTCCCTGCTCTTGATCTGCAGCGCGTAATTTGTCAGCCGCTCCGTTCCGATGGTCGACGATCGCTCGGCCCGCATATTCTTGCCGCAAAGAGAACCGGCTCCGTGAGCCGGATACACAAGCACATTGTCAGGGAGCGTTAGCAACTGACTATGCAAGCTGTCGTAGAGCATGCCAGCCAACTGCGCGGGCGTGTGTCTTGGCGAAAGATCGGGCCGGCCCACGTCTCCGATGAAGAGCGTATCTCCTGTCAGTACAGCCCACGGCGATGCAGATTCTTCGTGGTTCGTGACGACCAGACAGATGCTTTCTGGTGTGTGCCCCGGCGTTTCCAGCACGCGTACGGACGCCTTGCCGAACTTCAACTGGTACCCATCACCGACAGGAATGTGCGGAAAAGCGGCTCCGGCCTGCGCGCCCATATAGATTCGCGCCCCTGTGCGAGCTGCCAGTTCTCTGTGGCCAGAAACGAAATCGGCGTGCAGGTGAGTCTCAAAAATGTGCCGGATGGTGACACCGTGCTCGGAAGCCGCCTGCACATAGAGGTCTACGTCACGTTGCGGATCGACAACAATTGCCTCACCCTCCGACGCAAGCATGTAAGAAGCATGCGCCAGACAACCCAGGTAGAACTGTTCGAAATACATCGGCAGACCCCAGTCTGCGCCCATGCGCACTCAAGACGCTAGTTCAAATCGCGTGTCAATTGTATCGGGAATCTCGAAAGGCTGAAGGCTACGACGGCAGCGGGGTGATGAACTCCAGGCCAAAGCAGAAGCCGTTACGTGACCGGACAATGGCGGGCATCCGCGACGGCACCGGTGTGTCGAATTCGATCTCCAGCAAGTCGCCCGGATTTAGGAGGATCCCGGCGTAGAGTGTCATGCCGCCTTCGCTCATTTCGGTGCCGCGGCCTTCGACCACCGTCGTGGCGAAACCCTTGGACGTGACAACACGTACCGGCAAGTCGACAGGAAGACGCTCCCAGCGGCGGACTTTACTAGAATCCGGCATCGTCGCTCATCATCCTCCTTGCCTCGTCCTGTGCGCAAATTACCAAGGTGATGTTCAGTCAATGCACGCTGGAGAACTGATTTTTCGGGCAGACGCTATAACTCCTTACAGGTCCACAAATTCCGGCGCTCTCTCTTGTACAATTTTCTTGTGAATACCCGTGCGAAAGTTTGCCTGGTGATGCTGTGGGTTTTGTGTCTTGGGATCATTGCCAGCGCAGAGTCGGTCTCGCAGCTCAAACCCACCGGTTACGTCAATGATTTCGCTCAAGTTCTAGACTCTCGTACGAAAGCACAGATCGAAGACATCTGTCTCCAGGTTGATCAGAAGGCTCATGCGCAGATCGCACTCGTCACGATCAATACGCTCGACGGCACCGATGTCGAAACCTTTGCCGTTGACCTCTTCAAGAAGTGGGGAGTAGGCGCAAAGAGCACGGATCACGGCGTTCTTATCCTGTACGCCATTCAGGACCGTCGCGCACGCATCGAAGTTGGCTACGGGCTCGAACCTATCTTGCCCGATGGGAAAGTAGGGGGCTTTCAGCGGGAAGCGATTCCGCTTATGCGCAGCGGTAACTATAACGAGGCATTGCTGCTTGTCACAAGCCGTGTCGCGGATGTCATCGCGACCGATGCTGGCGTCCAACTCACGAACGTCCGGCCTCGGCCTCCAACCCGTGGACCGGAACAGCCAGGCTCGGGAATCTCTCTTGGCGGTATCATCTTCCTGGTTGTCGTCTTCCTGATCATCCTTGCTACGCCTCTGCGCAGCGTCCTGTTCTGGCTTCTCTTCTCGCAGACATTTGGTGGACGCCGCGGTGGAGGCTGGGGCGGAGGTGGAGGCTGGAGTGACGGAGGAGGCGGCGGGGGTTTTGGGGGCGGTGGCGGCTTTGGTGGCTTTGGCGGAGGCAGTTCGGGAGGCGGCGGTGCTAGCAGTAGCTGGTAACAAAATGAGGATGCGATGATCCCGACGGATACAATCGACGAGTTTGTCAGGCGCATGCGTGAAGCAGCCGGAACCAACGTTGAGAGCATGGTGTTATTTGGATCTGCCGTAGCTGGCGACTTTCATGAGGGGCTCTCGAATCTAAATCTGCTCTGCATCCTGCGCGACGCTTCCTTTCAGGCGCTACAGGCCTTGTCGCCGGCAGCGAAGTGGTGGGACAAGCAGAAACAGCCTCCGCCGCTCTGCATAACGCGACAGGAACTTGCCCGATCCGTAGATGTCTTCACAATAGAACTACTGGACATTCAGCAGCACCACCGGGTTTTGTTCGGCGACGACGTCTTGAAAGGCCTGCAGATTCCCATGGACCTGCACCGCGTGCAGGTCGAGTACGAACTGCGGGAGAAGCTGATCTTGCTCCGCCAACATGTGTTACTGGCGTCGGACAATGAGTCGCGATTGTGGGACCTGTTGCTGCGATCCGTCTCCTCTTTCGGTACACTGTTTCGCCATGCGCTGATCGCTCTCGGTGATCGTACGCAGTTGGCGCGGCGCAGCGCAGTCGATGCTCTCTCAAAACGTTTGGGCTTCGATCCAGGTGCTGTGCTGCAGGTGATGGACGTTCGCGAGGGCAAGACTGATCGCAAAGGCATCGCAATCCGCGATCTCGTCTCCCGCTATCTCGCCACGGTCGAACAAGTGGCAAATGCCGTGGATATGGCTTTGGAACAGACTGCTCCAGGTCGGGCATAGCAGAAGTCAGAGTTACGAATGGAGGCATTATGGGTAAAGCTTTGATTGCCGTTATCGTCTTGGTCGTTATCGTGGGTTTCGTCGCGCTGGTTGGCTTCGGCTCCTATGTGAGTACGAAGAACACGCTGGTCCAGAAAAACGAAGCGGTAAAGTCCGCCTGGTCGCAAGTTGACGTCGTACTCCAACGGCGCGCGGACTTGATTCCGAATCTGGTAGAAACCGTGAAAGGTTATGCCCAGCAGGAACAGACCGTATTCGGGGATATCGCCAAGGCGCGATCGGCTCTGCTCTCGGCCGGAACGCCGCAGCAAAAGATCGCTGCCAATGGGCAACTGGATGGTGCGCTCGGTCGGCTTCTTCTTGTCGTCGAGAACTATCCTCAGTTGAAGTCCAACGAAAATTTCATGCGCCTGCAAGATGAGCTTGCCGGCACCGAGAATCGCATTGCCGTCGAGCGCAAGCGCTACAACGACACCCTGCAGGACTACAACACCTACGTCCAGCAATTCCCTCACAGCCTGTTTGCGGGCTGGGCAGGATTCAAACCCAACGACGCGTACTTTCAGGCATCCGAGGGATCGCGCATTGCGCCCAAGGTAAACTTCGGCAATCCCACGACCTCGGCGCCGCCCTCGAGTCCACAACCGGCTCCAGCACGTTAAGGAACGTAACTAACGCCGACTGAACTTGCTAGAATTACCGAACGATGAGCCCCCAGTTTCCGTTCACGGACGTCCCTGACGCGATTGAGGAAATTCGCGACGGACGCATGATCGTTGTGGTCGACGATGAAGACCGCGAGAATGAAGGAGACCTCACTCTCGCGGCCGAGAAGGTCACGCCTGAAGCGATCAACTTTATGGCGAAATATGGACGAGGACTCATTTGCCTCGCCATGACCGAGGAGCGCCTCGATCACCTCAACATCGGCCCAATGACGAATGAGAATACCTCGCAGTACGGCACAGCCTTTTGCGAAGCGATTGATGCCCGCCAGGGAGTAACTACAGGCATCTCGGCTCATGACCGCGCCCGGACCATCCAAGTAGCCATCGATCCGGCGACCAAGCCTACGGACTTGGCTCGTCCTGGACATATGTTCCCGCTTCGTGCCCGAAAAGGCGGAGTTCTCGTCCGGGCCGGACAGACGGAAGCCTGCGTCGATCTCGCGCGGCTCGCCGGAATGATTCCGGCCGGAATCATCTGCGAAATCATGAAGGATGACGGAAGCATGGCGCGTGTGCCCGACCTGATCGAGTTCTGCAGCGAGCACAAGATGAAGATGCTCACCGTCGCCGAACTGATCCGCTACCGCATGGCGCACGAGCGCTACGTCAACCGGATCGGTGAAGCCCTGATCGAAACGCGGTTCGGGGAATTTCGTCTGATCGCATATACGAGTGAAGTGGACGGCGGAGAATCGCACGTCGCCTTGGTTCGCGGCGACATTGAGCACAGCAACCAGCCGGTCCTGGTCCGCATGCATGCACACTGCCTCATGGGAGACGTTTTCGGTGCTACTGGCTGCGAATGCCATGCCACGCTCGATGGCTCCCTCCGCCGCATCGCCGCGGAAGGCGTTGGCGCGGTGATCTACTTGCACCAGACGTCTCAGGGGTTCTCGATTGAGAAGGTCGGCGAGCGCAGCGCCCTCAGGTTCCACGGCGGCCGCACTCTTCCCTCACTTTACGACAACACCAAGCAGATTCAGCGCGAGATCGGTATTGGAGCTCAGATCTTGTCGGACCTTAATCTGCGGCGCATCCGCCTGTTGACGAATCGCCCGAAGAAGGTCGCCGCCCTGGAGGGCTTTGGAATCGAGATCGTTGAGCAAGTCCCCGTCGAATTCGCGGCAGGGAAACCGCGTACTCGGTAGCCAGCGAGCGTGTTTGAAGCCTGAGAAATGCCGATGAAAACTCTGCTCACCTTGGCTCTATCGATCTCCTGCCTTGCGCAATCTAGCGCTGCACCTTCAGGCGGCTCGGGAACTCTGGCCTTCACCAACGGTAACTGGTTTGACGGACACGCGTTCAAACACCGCACCGCATATTCGATTGCAGGAGTTCTTTCCTTTCGACGCCCTGGGCATGTGGACTCAATTGTCGATCTCGCCGGTGGATTCGTTGTGCCGCCATTTGGTGAAGCCCACAATCACAACGTTGAGCCGCTTAGCAAACTCGATGTCCTGATTCCACGTTACCTTAATCATGGCATCTTCTATGTAAAGAACCCGAGCAACCTGCCGGCCGGACGGAATCAGATTTCAGACAAGGTCAATCGTCCAGAAAGCATCGACGTGGCTTTTTCAAACGGCGGATTCACCGGCAAGGATGGCCACCCGGTCGAACTGGTCAAACGCAACATCGATCGAGGCATTTGGACGGAAGCTGAGGGCGAAGGCCAGTTCTACTACACCGTGTCGGATGAAGCCGAACTTGATCGGAAGTGGCCAGCGCTTCTTTCGACCAAACCAGATTTTGTGAAGACGTTTCTGCTGTTCTCTGAGGAATACGAACGGCGGCGAGATGATCCGAAGTTTTTCGGTTGGAAGGGACTCGATCCCGCATTGTTGAGGATCATCGTGCGCAAGGCTCATGACGCCGGACTCAGAGTTTCGACTCACATAGAGAGTGCCGCCGATTTTCATAACGCTCTGCTTGCCGGAGTCGACGAAATTAACCACACGCCGGGATTCCGGATCACTGGCGACGTGGTACCCCACAAGATCGAAGAGTTTGAGATTTCCGAAGCAGACGCGAAACTGGCGGCCAAGCGCGCCGTTTATGTGGTCACAACGCTGGCCGACAATAGCCAACCTGTCTCACCCGGTAAGCTCGCACCGCGGGACGAATTGAACCGAATGAATCTGCTATTGCTGAAGAAGTATCGTGTCAAACTCGCCCTTGGCAGCGACTCCTATCGCAGCGACACACTGCCGGAAGCGCTCTATATCGCATCGCTCGGGGTTTTCGACAACGCCTCTTTATTACGTCTGTGGGGCCAAGACACAGCCGGGACAATCTTTCCGGCGCGGAAGATAGGGCTGCTGAAGGAAGGATATGAAGCCAGTTTCGTTGTCTTGAAGAAAAACCCGCTACCCGATTTCACCGCCGTACAACACATCGCGATGGCTGTGAAGCAGGGACACGTGCTGCCACTGGATTCACCTGCGGTACATTAATCTAGCCCGAGTGCTCCTGTTTTAATCGATCCGGTCATTGATTGCGATGCGACCCCGAATTACCATAGTCGCCGCGATACTCCCTTATGGCAACAGAACCCCCTTCAGCCACTACAGATCATCGGCGAAACATTCCCGCCGGGATGATTGATGACGCGCGTAAGTACGTCTACCAAGTGGCTATCCGCACGCCTCTCGTACGCTTGAATTATGACGGTCCTGCAGAAATTTACCTAAAGCTCGAATGCCTTCAGCCAATCGGGGCGTTCAAAATACGCGGCGCCTACAATGCTGTCCGACTCCTGCCGGAGGAGCAACGCAAACGCGGTGTGTGGACCGTGAGTGCAGGCAATGCCGCGCAGGGAGTCGCGCTCGCTGCACGCAAAGCGGGCATTCCATGCAAAGTCCTCGTCATGGACACTGCACCGCTGGCCAAACTCGACAACGTACGCCGCCTCGGCGGAGAAATTGTGCAGGCGACCTACGACCAATGTTGGAAGGCTCTCTCCGACCGCTCCCATCCAGCAATGAGCGGAACATTTGTACATCCGTTTGAAGATGACGCCTTCATCGCAGGTAATGCCTCAGCGGGCCTTGAAATCTTCGAAGATCTTCCCGACGTGGATGCCGTTGTCGCGGCGTTCGGAGGTGGTGGCTTGTCCTGTGGGATCGCCGCCGGGCTGAAAGAAAGCGGTAGCAGAGCCAAGGTGTTCGCGGCAGAACCAGAAACGGCCGCTCCGCTGGCTTATTCCTTGGCTGCGGGATCGCCCCAGTACTTTCCAAACTGGAAGGCTAGCTTCGTCGACGGTTGTGGAGGCAAATCGGTTTTCCCCCGCATGTGGGATATTGCCCATCATCTGCTCGCTGGGTCCATCGTCTGCACATTGGAAGAGGTCCGGAACGCGATGAAGATTGTGGCTGAGCGAAATCATGTCATCGCCGAAGGAGCGGGTGCATGCGCGGTCGCAGCCGGTCTTAGCGGAAAATGCGGATCGGGAAAAGTTGTGTGTGTAGTTAGCGGAGGGAACATCGATCTATCGGTCTTCGCAAAACTAATGATCGAACAGCTGTAGAACGATAAATACCGAGCACTAGAAAGGCTTCCGCACCACAACTTCGGCGTCGCGAATGAAGAACTGGGCAGAGCAATTCTCAGAGCCGCAGATCACCGGCAGCAACCCATTGATCTGTTTGCGCGTAATAAGCCCCAGCATGCCGCAGGATGGGCACGACAGCACAGCCCAGTAGGGATCTTCCTTTTCGCCGATCTCACCGGCATTTTCGAGCACAAAGACGGTACCAGGCTGCATCTGTTCCGGAATCCACTCGTTAAGGACGTCCAGTTCACCAACCATGTGTCCCTCCCCTGTTCCGTTTGTGCCGCAACTCCCTACGAAACTTTTCTAGCACGCCTGCGGTAATCCAGCGAAGTTACTGAGGTACTGACTTTTCCACATGCGATTCCGGCTCTTCCCTGCCGTGCCGCGTCGCTCAAGCAGATCCCCAGTATCGGCTGGTTCGAGTTCTTCAAGATATCGACGATCTGCTTCGCGGAGGTCTCCAGGTAAATTTGTTTTCCGTCCGTCAGCAGATGGATTTCAGACTCTCTCTCTACGATCTCGGCCAGTCCCTTGCCGAATTCGCGATCGAGAAAACGCATCAACTTGCGCACACCCTGCAGCGAGAATCCCTTCCGCCGAAGCTGGCAGATCACGGCAACCTCTGTTAGCTGGCTCATTGCATACTGCCGCCGGTGCCCCTCTCGAACCGGCTTGACGATGCCGCGTTCGTCCCACCATTGCAACTGCCGGGGCGTGATGCCGGTAAGGGCTACGACGTCGCGTGATGTGAAGCGATCTTGCATTCAGCCTCAAAAATGTTTCAAACAATTTCGAGCCAAAATGTTTCAGACATTTTAGGCATGAGGACCTGTGGATCAAGCAAAGAAATGAATAGGTTAGTGACTAAGGGAGTTCCTGCCAGGCTGGTTGAGTACTTAAAATCCGCCGCCCACGAAATGGACGACTTCAAGCTTATCGCCGTCATGGAGACCCGTATCAGACCAGTGCTGACGCGGGACGATATCGCGATTCAGTTCGATGGCTACGCGATCTGCCTTGATTCCAAGCAGCTCGACGAGAGCAGCAACAGTCGAAGGTGAGGGATCAAAAGTCTTCTCTTCGCCGTTGATATGAAGCTTCATGCTGTGGCTCGATCCAGGAACTGGCTCCGGAAGCGGACGGGGCATCCCCCTCCGCCCACCGAGCTAATCGGCTTTCCGCAGAACGAATTTTCGGGTGGCAGTTCGTCCCTCGAAATTCGCCTGTACCAGCAGCGACGACTCAGGCAGCGAAGTCTCTTCCACCTCAATCTTGATCTCTGCCGCGCCGCCGGAATCTGCGACAGCCTGCGTGTAGAACGGCGCAGCGCCCGGACGGGCAAAGCGGAAGATCAGCCGAGCTCCGGACGCCGCCGCCCCTCCTTCGGTTACGCGAAGTTGCATGGTGAGATTGCGCTCCGCGTGCACGGAATCGGCATTGAGCCACTGAACTTCCAGCTCTTTGACCGCCGATAAGGCTTCGGGCTCCGGACGATCCAGAACGTTATCCAGCTTGCCTTCCCGGATCGCATCGAGCACTAACCGGTGCTGCTCGCGCAATTGCTGTTCTTTCTGGGCGTCGCCGAACTGCGCCTCCGAGGACTTGTTTGCGTACGAGGTGGCTTTCTTCCCGACACAACGGCCCCGCACGAAAACCTGGGTTTGCAGCAGCAGTTCTCCCTCACGCGCCTCACTCTGCACGTGATAGATCGTGTCGCCATGCTTAACGTCAGTATTGAAGCCGAAAATCATAGGGATTTTGTAATTCCGTAATCTTGTACTTGGGTAATTTGAAGATCAAACGCGTCTTTGGAGTTGATTTTCAAAATTACAAAATTACCCGACTACAAAATTACGAAAACTCATGACTCCTTCTCACTGAAATGTTCCCGCGCAAACTTGACACTCACAAGCGCAAGCCCATAATCTAGAACGTTTAAGCAACGCTTGGCGCGAATTATATCCATCTCCTCCTATGCCCGACAATTACTTCGCTCGCTACCTCCCGTTTCTCATCCATATGCTGATGGCGGGCGGCATTGCGGCTGCGATTGTCCTGCTTTCCTGGCTGATTGGGCAGCGTAAGCCCACACGCGCCAAGATGTCCCCTTACGAATGCGGCATGACCCCGGTCGGAGACTCGCGCCAGCGCTTCTCCGTGAAATTCTACCTGGTGGCTATGCTGTTTATTTTGTTCGATGTGGAAGCGGTTTTCATCTATCCATGGGCCGTGATCTTGCGTGACCTCAAACGCTTCGGTTTATGGGAAATGCTGGTGTACATCGGAATCTTCCTGGTGGGCTTCTTTTATGTTTGGAAGAAGGGCGTCCTGGATTGGGGCGAGACGGGACGGGAGAGAAGCTAAATGCCCCTGCCCCCTGCTATTACTGATTTGGAGCAACTCAAGAACCATCCAGCCGTGGCCCGTCTGCTCGCCTGGAACCCAAGCGTGATTCGGGGCGTCAAGTTTGATCGCGACGAAATGACGATTGTCGTCGACCGTTCTGGGATTCGCGAAGCCTGTGCTCTTCTCCGCGAAGATTCCAGTTGCGCGTTCAACTTCCTCTCCGATATCACCTGCGTCGATTGGTATCCGGCCGAGCCCAGGTTCGAGGTGATCTACCATCTACTTTCGATTCCCAACAAAGAGCGAGTACGGCTCAAGGTTCACTTGAACAGTGCGAGCCCAGCAATCGAGTCACTTACCTCGGTCTGGCCGGGCGCTAATTACTTCGAACGCGAAGTCTTTGACTTGTTCGGCATTCGCTTTACGGGTCATCCTTATCTACGCCGCATCCTGATGCCCGAAGACTGGGAAGGCCATCCACTTCGGAAAGACTATCCCGTGGAGGGCTACCGCTAGTCTGGCTAGAGACCGATGGCCCATCTCACACCCACTCCCGTGTTAGAACCCGGCCAGGATCGCACCATGATCCTGAACATGGGCCCGCAGCATCCGTCAACGCACGGCGTGTTGCGCGTCATTCTCGAAATCGACGGCGAGAATGTGGTCCGGCTGATGCCTGACATCGGCTACCTTCACACCGGCATTGAGAAGACCTGTGAAGCGAAGTTTTACCAGCAGGTAGTGCCACTCACCGATCGGATCGATTACCTTTGCCCGCTGACCAACAATCTCTGCTACGTGCTGGCAGTGGAGAAGCTGCTGGGACTTGAGATTCCCCCCAAGGCCCAGTGGATGCGGGTCCTGCTCAACGAACTGACCCGGATCAACTCGCACTTGGTTTGGCTCGGCACGCACGCCCTCGATATCGGCGCCATGACTGTCTTTTTGTATTGCTTCCGCGAGCGCGAAGAAATACTCAAGATTTTCGAGATGGTCAGCGGCCAGCGCATGATGACGTCATACTTCCGCGTCGGCGGACTGGCGCTCGAACCGCCACTCGGCTTCTTTGACCGCGTTCGTGATTTCGCAGGGTATTTCCCGGAAAAGGTCGATGAGTACGAAAACCTGCTAACAGGAAATCCGATTTGGCTGATGCGGACCAAGGGCGTGGCGAGAATGACGGCGGAAGATGCCATTGGATTGGGAGCTACCGGCCCGACCCTTCGCGGGAGCGGCATCGATATCGATCTCCGACGCGACATGCCGTATTCGAGCTACGAGAAGTTCCAGTTCAAGGTGCCGATCTCGCAGGAGGGTGACGTCTTCGCGCGATACATGTGCCGGGTTCAGGAGTTACGCGAGTCGATCGGGATTGTTCGCCAGGCACTGGACGGCATGCCCGAAGGACCAATCAAGGCAAATGCGCCAGGTGTGGTTCTTCCCGACCGGGAGAAGATGAAGACCCAGATGGAGTCCCTCATCTATCACTTTAAGATTATCACGGAAGGCTTTGCAGTTCCTGCAGGTGAAGTCTATCAGGCGGTCGA
>Ga0335082_10007711_pt1 | contig 11679 bp, 11 predicted proteins | sample Lox_Sample_41_FD_206718 | JGI IMG/M metagenome (GOLD analysis project Ga0335082, IMG submission 206718) | Soil microbial communities from Loxahatchee National Wildlife Refuge, Florida, United States - Lox_Sample_4.1 | ecosystem: Environmental > Terrestrial > Soil > Wetlands | place: USA...
GGAAGAACACGCGGGCCATCTTCATCGAGTCGCCGACCAATCCGCTGATGCGCGTGCTCGACGTGGAGTGGCTCGCCGTGCTCGCGGAGGCGGAGGGGATCGCGCTGCTGGTGGACTCGACCTTCGCCTCGCCGATCAACTACCGGCCGCTGGAGCACGGCGCCGACGTCGTGATCCACAGCGTGACCAAGTACATCAACGGCCACTCCGACATCATCGCCGGCGCCGTCGCCGGCGCCGAGACGATCGTGGAGGAGGTCCGCAGCCGGATGAAGGTCTGGGGCCAGGCGCTGGACCCGCACGCCGCGTGGCTCATCGAGCGCGGGATGAAGACCCTCGCCGTGCGCGTGCAGCGTCACAACCAGACCGGGATGGAAGTGGCGACCTGGCTGGAGCAGCAGCCGAAGGTGCGGCGGGTGCACTACCCGGGGCTCGCCTCCCACCCCGACCACGCCCTCGCGGCGCGGACGCTGGAGGGCTTCGGCGGGATGGTGGGCGTCGAGCTGGCGGGCGGCCCCCGCGCCGCCGAACGGTGCCTGCGCGCGCTCCGGCTCATCACCCACGCGCCGAGCCTCGGCGGCGTGGAGTCGCTCGTCTCGGAGCCGCGCTTCACCTCGCACGCGGCGCTCACCCCCGACGAGCGGGCCGCCGCCGGGATCCCCGACGGCTTCCTCCGCCTCTCGCTCGGGCTGGAAGACGCGGCGGACCTGATCGACGACCTCACCCGCGGACTCGCCGCGGTCTAACGTTTGGCCTAGATTGCCGCCGTGATCAAGTTCCTCAACGTCACGCAGGAGTATCCGAAGACCGGCGCCGCCCTCAAAGACGTGTCCTTCCACGTCCCCAAGGGCGAGTTCGCCTTCCTCACCGGGCACAGCGGCGCCGGCAAGACGACGGCGCTCCGCCTGATCTACATGGCCGAACGGCCGACCGCCGGCGAGGTGCGCGTCTCCGGCTTCACCTCCTCGCGGATCGGCGGGCGGGACATCCCCCGCCTCCGGCGCCGGCTCGGCGTCGTCTTCCAGGACTTCCAGCTGCTCGAGGACCGCACGGCGGAGGAGAACGTCGCCTTCGCCCTCGAGGTCACGGGCGCGAGGCGCTCCACCATCGGCCCGCGGGTCATGCGCGTGCTCACCCAGGTCGGCCTGGCCGGCAAGGCGCATCAGTATCCGCGCGAGCTGTCGGGGGGCGAGCAGCAGCGCGTGGCCATCGCCCGCGCGCTCGTCAACGACCCGGTGGTCCTGCTGGCGGACGAGCCGACGGGCAACCTCGACGAACGGGCGACGCGCGGGATCTTCCAGCTGCTGCGGGACATCAACGCGTCGGGCACCGCCGTGCTGATGGCGACCCACGATCTCGACCTGGTCAAGAGCGTGCCGGCGCACCTGGTCGAGCTGCAGCATGGTGCGGTCGCGTACGACTCGGCCGAGGACGCCGGCGCGGCCGCCCCGATCCCATGAGACTCGTCCTCCGCGAGACCATGCTCGCCTTCCGGCGCGCGCCGCTGCTCTCGGTGCTTTCCATCTCGACGATCGCCTTCTCGCTGTTCGTCTTCGGCCTGTTCGGCCTGGTCGCCATCAACATCCACGCCGCAATCGGCACGGCGGCCGAGCGCGTCGAGGTGGTGGCCTACCTGCGCCGCGGCACGGCCATGGAGGCGATCACGCTCGGGATGAACGACATCCAGGCCTTCCCCGAGGTCCAGAGCGTCGAGCACGTCAGCGAGACCGACGCGCTGTCCCGCGCCCGCCGCGAGCTGCCCGAGTTCCAGGACATCTTCCAGGACCTGGAGGTCAATCCGCTCCCGGCGTCTCTGGAGGTCCGGCTCAAGCCGCAGTTCCGCAACGCGGCCACCGCGGCGGCCGTCGCCGACCGGCTCAAGGGCTTCCAGTTCGTCGAGGACGTCCGCTTCGGCAACGACTGGGTCGTGAAGCTCGACCGCCTGCGCACGATCGCCACCGCCGCCGGCACGGCGATCGGCGCCGCCTTCGCCCTGGTGGCGATCATCATCATCGGCAACACCATCCGCATGGCGGTGCTGCACCGGGGCCGCGAGATCCGGATCATGCGCCTGGTGGGCGCGACCGACGGCTTCATCCGGCGGCCCTTCCTCCTCGAAGGCTTCACCAAGGGCCTGCTCGGCGGCCTCCTCGCGCTCGGGCTGTGCTACGGCACCTTCTCGCTCGTCGGCAGCGTGTACCACGCGACCGTGTTCTTCGTGCCGGCCGAGTCCGTCGCCGGGGTCGCCGCGGGCGGCCTGCTGGGACTCGTCGGCAGCCTCGTCGCCGTCGGCCGCCACCTCCGCGGGATCTGATGGACCGCGGCGCGGCCACGGCCGCCCTGCTGCTCGCCGTCCTGCTGGCGGGGTGCCCGCTCGCCGCGCAGCAGGTGCCCCCCCAGAGCATCGACACCGCGCTGTCCAACAGCCAGTCCCGCCTCATCGAGATCCGCCGGCAGCGCGAGCAGCTCGAGACCGAGATGTCGCGGCTCCGCAGCCGCGTGCACTCCCTCTCGAGCGAAGTCCAGAACATGCAGCTCCAGGTCCAGACGACCGGCCGCATCGTGGGCGAGCTGGACATCCAGATCGCCGAGATGGGCACGCAGATCGGGCGCAAGACGGCCGACCTCCTGATCGCCGAGGACGCGCTGGCGGAGAAGCGCGCCATCCTGCAACACCGCCTGACGGAGATCTACAAGCGCGGGCCGCTGTACACGGCCCAGGTGATGCTGGGGGCGGAGTCGTTCGGGGACCTCCTCAGCCGCTACAAGTACCTGTACCTCATCAGCCGCCAGGACCGGCAGCTGGTCAAGGAAGTGCAGGCGCTGCGGGACTCCGCGGCCGAGGGGCGCGACCAGCTCCTGAGCCTCCAGAACACCCTCTCGCGGCGGCGCGACGAGCGCGCGGTCGAGAACCAGCGCTATCGCGACCTGGAGCTGGACCGGCAGCGCAGCCTGCGCCAGTCCCAGCGCGCGGCCGACCGGGCGCAGCAGCAGCTCGCGCAGCTCGCCCGCGACGAGGCCCACCTCAACGACTTCATCGCCGCCCTCGAGCGGCGCCGCCTCGCGGAAGCCAGGCGCGGCGTGGCCGCGGCCCCCGCGCGCATCCGCACCTCGGACATCGGCCAGCTCGACTGGCCCGTGAACGGCAACATCGTCTACCGCTTCGGGCGGCAGCAGCTCGGGAACAACACCACCATCCGCCGCGACGGCATCGGTATCGCCGTCGCTCCCGGCACCCCCGTCCATGCCGTCGCCGACGGGACGGTGCGAAGCACCAGCGCACTGGGGACCTACGGCCCGTCGGTGGTGATCGAGCACGGGGGCGGCTTCTACAGCGTGTACTTGTACCTGGGCCAGATCGCGGTCCGCGTCGGCGACGCCGTCACACGGGGCCAGGTCATCGCTGAGTCCGGTGGAGAGAACTCCGACGAAGGCCCGCACATCGAGTTCCAGATCCGCGGCAGCACCGCAGACAACCGGGCCCAGGCCCAGTCGCTGGACCCGATCTCCTGGCTGCGCCGCCGCCGGTGACCGAGGACCGCGTGGCCAAGCGCTGCGAGACCTGCGGGCGATTCCGGCTCTACGCGCCCGACGACGGTCACTGCATCGTGTGCGGCTTCCAGAGCCTGGCGTCGGAGTGCGCCTGCGGCCGCAGCTTCGACTACGCGCTGGCCGAGCCGCCGAGCGGGGGCCTGCACTGCCCGCGGTGCGGGCGCGATTTTCGGGCGGGCGGCACGACCCTCGGACTCGACTAGCCGCCCGCTCCCGCGGCTCGCGCAGAGCCGCTGTTGCGTTTCCGCGCTCGCGCGCGGCCCGCCGTTGCAGCCCCATCCGCCGCGTCATATCTTCGCCGCATGTCCGACGAGCCGCTCCTGACGCTGAAGCAGGTGGCCGACGAGCTGGACCTTCCGGAGTCCACGGTCCGCTACTACCGCGACGCGTTCCTCGATCACATCCCCTCGATCGGCACCGGCCGGCGACGGCGCTATCCTCCGCCGGCGGTTGCGGTCCTGCGGACCGTGGCCGAGGGCTACGCCGCCGGCCGATCGCGCGACGCGATCCTGGGCACCCTGGAGGGCGCGACGCCGCACGCCGCGTCCGGCCCCGCGCACCCGCCGCACGCGGCCGAGCACCAGGCCGCCGGCGTCTCGAACCTCGAGCTGCTGGCCGCCATCGTCGACGGCGAGCGCGAGCAGCGCGACGCGCTCTGGCAGATGGCCAAGGAGATCGTGCGGCTCACCGACGTGCTGGAAGGCCAGGAGAAGGTGCTGACGGAGATCGCGGACCACGCCGGCGTGCGCCCGGCGCTCGCCGCGGCCCAGCCGCCGAGGGCCCTGGGCGAGGGCCGCGCCGACGCTGCCTGGAGCCCGGCACCGCTTCCGCCCGCGCCGCCGGCTCCTCAGGGCCAGCCGCCGGTGCAGGCCGCGCCGCCACCACCGCCGCCGCCCGTCGAGACCCGCGCGTCGTCACCGCCGCCTCCGCCGCCCCCGCCCCCGCCCCCGCCGCCGCCTCAGCCCCTGCGCCCGGTTGAGCCGGCGACGCCGGCCTCGGAGATGGAGCGCCTGCGCGCGGAGCTGGAGTCCGAGCGGGACCTGGTGGAGCGGTTGCGGGAGGCGAAGGTGAAGCTCGAGCATCGCGTCAGCGACGCCGAGGCGCAGCTGGAGGAGCAGCGTCCGCGGAAGCGCACGTCGGTGCTGGGCAGGCTCCTCAAGCCGGGTGACGAGTGAGGCAGAAGCGCCGCGGCGCGCCGGGTGACCTGCCCGTCGTCGCGCTGCCCCAGATCCGCGCCGCGCTCGAACGCCGCAGCGCGCACCGGCGCGAGGCCGTCGCGGAGGTCGCCGCCGCCCTCGCGGCCTTGGCCGACGCCGTCGCCCGCCACGCCGTGCGGGTCGAGGACGTGCGCCGCGCCGTCGAGGCGCAGGGCGGTGACCTCGAGCCGTTGCAGTTCTACGATGGGCTGATGGCGCGCTTCAGGATGGAGCTGCGGGCCGCGGAGCGCACGCTCGCCGACGTCTTCCGCGTCGCGGCCGACGAGTCTGCGGCGGCCCGCTAGCTCCCGGGCGAGAGCGCGATGGCGATGCGGTCGTCGGGGGACGCCTTCGCCTTGGCGAGCGCCGCATCGGCGAGGGCGAACAGATCCTCGGGGCGGAGCGCCTCGGGATGCGGGAACGACACGACGCCCGCCGAGAATCCCGGATGCTCCCCGCCCAGGTCGGGGAAGGTGTGCTTCGTCACCACGGAGCTCAGACGCTGAACGAAGTTCCGCGCGCCGCGCGCGTCGGTCTCCGGCAGCACGAGCGCGAACTCGTCCCCGCCGTAGCGCGCCACGAAGTCGGGCGACCGCAGCTCCCGCTGCAGGATCTGCCCGAGGTCCGCGAGGATCCGGTCCCCGGCCTGCGTCCCCAGCCGGTCGTTGAGGACCCGGAACTGATCCACGTCCAGCACCACCAGGCAGAACCGGAGGCGGTAGCGGCGCGCCCGTTCGTACTCGTCGCGGAGCCGGCGGTCGAGCCCGTCGAGGCTGGCGCAGCCCGTGAGGACGTCGAGCGCCCCCGCGCTGAGCTGGCGCCGGAACATCGCGGCGCGCCGCTCCTCGTTCTCCAGGACCTTCGAAGCGGCCTTCGCGATCGTGTCGGCGAGCGCGATGTCGCGGCTGGTGAGCTCGGGATCCCCCTCGCGCGTGCGGAGGAAGAAGACCCCGGCCGGCGTCCCCTGCACGAAGACGGGCAGGGCGACGGCCGAGCGGATGTTCACCTCGAACGCCTGGGCGTCCCACTTGTCGCGGATCGTGGCGAACAGCGGGTGCTCCCGCACGTCGTCGATGACGACCGGACGCTCCGTCCGCAGCGCCTCCTGGATCTCCGGATAGCGCGACAGCTCGACGCGCATGTCGCGCACCGACGGGTTCTCGTACACGGCGACCACGCGCCCGTGCTCCGCGCCCGGCGAAGTCAGGACGAAGGAGCAGTGCGAGAGGCTCAGCGCCTGGCCCACCCGCCGGACCAGGGTCTGGAAGATCTCCTCGGCTCGCAGCGCGGCCGAGACTTCCTGGAAGATGTCGAACAGGAGATCGCGGGAGCGGAGCGTGGCGCGGAGGTCCCGCAGCTCCTCCCGCCGCGTGAGCAGGTGCTCCAGGCGCGAGCGCAGCTCGTCGGCGTTCACCGGGTGCCCGACCGCGTCGTCCGCCCCGGCCTGGATCAGCTCGCCGACCGCCCGGCCGTCGCCGCCCGAGACGACCGCGACCAGCGGCAGCTCGGCCCATTGCTGCGCCGTCTCCCGCAGCTTCCGCACCGCGGCGAGGTCGGCGGCGGTGGCGCCCGAGACGCAGACCAGGACGGCGTCCGGCGCCTCACCGGCCACCGCCGCCCTCAGGTCGCCTCCCGGCGGGGCCTGGTCCACGTGGAACCCGGCCTTCTCGAGCGCGGCCGCCAGGCCCGCCGGCCGTGCGGCCGCCTCGCCGGTGAGCAGCAGATGGGTGCGGAAGACGTCGGTCACGATCCCTCGTTCACCTCGACTCGGCGCGAACGTATCCCCGGGGCAGGACCGCCGCAAGCGATTCGGCGGCCGCCGGTTCTTCCGCATGCGCATTGAGACGCATCTGGCGGCGCGGCGGCGCATGGTCGCCCGGCAGATCGCCGCGCGCGGCGTTCGGGACGCGCGCACCCTCGCGGCGATGGTGGCCGTGCCGCGCCATCCCTTCGTCCCCGCGGCGCTCGCCTTCGCGGCGCACGACGACGCCCCCTTGCCCGTGGGCCACGGCCAGACGATTTCGCAGCCCTACATGGTGGCCCTGATGACCGAGGCTCTGCTGCCGCGGCGCCACGACCGTGTCCTCGAGATCGGCACCGGCTCGGGCTACCAGGCGGCCATCCTCGCGCACCTCGTGCGGCATGTCGTCTCGATCGAGCGGATCGAGGCGCTCGCCGACGGGGCCCGGCGCCGGCTCGACGCACTCGGGCTCGACAACGTCGAGATCCACGTCGCCGACGGCTCGCTCGGCTGGCCGGAGGGCGCGCCGTACGACGGCATCCTCGTGACCGCGGCGACGCCGTGCATCCCGGAGCCGCTGGCCCAGCAGCTCGCCCCGGGCGGGCGCCTCGCGGTGCCCGTGGGCGACCTCGCCCTGCAGGACCTGGTCATCGGCATCCTCTCGCCGGACGGGCTCGTCACCCGCGAGGCCGGCGCGTGCCGCTTCGTGCCGCTCATCGGCCGCCACGCCTTCCAGGAAGGCTTCTGACTCGCCGGCCGCCGGCGGATCTGCTCGGCGCCCACGTTTCCACCCAGGGGGGCATCGCCCTCGCGCCCGGGCGCGGGCGGCTGATCGGCGCGAGCGCGATCCAGGTCTTCACCAAGACCCCCAACCAGTGGCGGGAGCCGCCGCTCAGGCGCGGCGCCGCCCCCGCGTTCGCCGGCGCCCTCGCCCTGCACGGTATCCGCGCCGTCACCAGCCACGACTCGTATCTCATCAACCTCGCGTCGCCGGTCCCGGCGCTCCGCCGCCGCTCCCGGCAGAGCTTCATCGCCGAGCTGAAGCGGTGCGAGGCCCTCGGCATCCCGTACCTGGTCTCGCATCCCGGCAACTTCATCGACGACCGCGAGCGGGGGCTCGTTCGCAACGCCGCTGGGTACGCGGCGTGCCTGGCCGCCGTGCCGGGCCGCGTGCGGGTGCTGCTCGAGACCACGGCGGGGAGCGGCACCGCGCTGGGGAGCAGCTTCGAGGAGCTGGCCGCCCTGGTGGAGGCGATGCCCCGCGCCGCCCGGCACCGGATCGGCTTCTGTGCCGACACCTGTCATCTCTTCGCCGCAGGCTACGACCTGGTCGGCGACTACGACGGCGTGTGGAACGCCTTCGACCGCGTGCTCGGCCTCGAGCGGCTCGTCTGCCTGCATCTCAACGACTCCGTCGGCGGACTCGGAAGCCGCCGCGACCGGCACGCCCTGATCGGCGAGGGATCGCTCGGCCCCGAGCCGTTCCGGAGAATCATGACGGACGAGCGTTATGCGGGCGTTATGAAGATCCTCGAGACGCCGAAAGGCGACGACCTCGTGACCAACGACCGGCGGATGCTGCGGCGGCTGCGGGCCTACGCGCGCGCCGGACCGCGACGTCCGGCGCGAAGCGGCCCGCCGGTGTTATCGTAAGTGCCGATGCCCGGGAAACACGCCATCACCGAGGCCGACGTGCGCGCGGCCGCCCGCGCGGGCCGTACGCTCGAGCTGCCCGCGGGCGCCGTCGTCACGCCCGCCGCGCGCGATCTCGCCGGCACGCTCGGCGTCGCGCTGAAGGCAAGCGAGGGCACGGGGGCACGGGCGCACGGGGGCACGGAGGCACAGGCGCACGGACGCACGGAGGCACGGGGGCACGGGGGCAGGGAGAAGACGGACGGGGACGGCGAGCGCCGCGGCCCCGTCGCGCTCGGATGCGACCACGGCGGGTTCCCGCTCAAGGAGCACCTCAAGGGCGTGCTCGCCGAGGCGGGCTACGAGGTGCTGGATCTGGGAACGTACGACGCGCAGGCGGTGGACTACCCCGATTTCGCCGTCGCCGTGGCGCGCGCCGTGGCGGAAGGCCGGGCCTGGCGGGGAATCATGATCGACGGAGCGGGGATTGGGAGCGCCATGGCCGCCAACAAGATCGCCGGAGTCCGGGCCGCCCTCTGCTACGACCTCACCACGGCCCAGAACGCGCGCGAGCACAACGACGCCACGGTCCTGACCCTCGGCGGAACGCTCATCGGCACGCGCCTTGCGGTGGATATCGTTCGCACCTTCCTCTCCGCCGCCTTCGGCGGAGGGCGCCACGCGAAGCGCGTGGAGAAGATCAACGCTCTCGACGCCGGCCGCGCCTGACCTTCCGCTCGGGACAGGCCGCGGCGGCTGAGGTCGCCATGGCCGTCAAGCGCCAGGAAGCACTCGACTACCACTCGCAGGGCCGCCCCGGCAAGATCCAGATCGCGCTGACGAAGCCCTGCAAGACACAGCTCGATCTCTCGCTCGCGTACACGCCGGGCGTGGCCGAACCCTGCCTCGACATCGAGAAGAACCCCGACGACGCGTACCGGTACACGGCCCGCGGGAACCTCGTGGCCGTGGTGTCCAACGGCACGGCGGTCCTGGGGCTCGGCAACATCGGCCCGCTCGCGGGGAAGCCGGTGATGGAGGGCAAGGGCGTGCTCTTCAAGGCGTTCGCCGACGTGGACGTGTTCGACCTCGACATCAACGCGCCGACGCCGAAGGAGATCATCGCCTTCTGCAAGATGCTCGAGCCCACGGTGGGCGGCATCAACCTGGAAGACATCAAGGCGCCGGACTGCTTCGAGGTGGAAGAGGAGCTGATCGAGGCGCTGGACATCCCCGTCTTCCACGACGACCAGCACGGGACCGCGATCATCTCGGGCGCGGCGCTGCTCAACGCCGCCGAGCTGATCGGCAAGCCGCTCGCGAGCCTGAAGATCGTTTTCAGCGGCGCGGGCGCGTCGGCGATCGCCACGGCCAATCACTACATCCGGCTGGGCGTCCAGCGCGAGAACGTGACGATCGTGGACACCAAGGGGGTCGTGCACGCCGGTCGCACGGACCTGAACAAGTACAAGCAGGCGTTCGCGCGGAAGACCGACGCGCGCAACCTCAAGGACGCGCTGATGGGCGCCGACGTGCTGGTCGGCCTCTCGGTGGCGGGAGCGGTCACGCCCGAGATGCTCAAGGGCATGGCGCCCAAGCCGATCATCTTCGCACTCGCCAATCCGACGCCCGAGATCATGCCGGAGGACGCGCGGGTGGCGCGGCCCGACGCGATCATCTGCACGGGCCGGTCGGACTATCCCAACCAGGTCAACAACGTGCTCGGCTTCCCGTTCATCTTCCGCGGCGCGCTCGACGTGCACGCGCGGAAGATCAACGAGGAGATGAAGATGGCGGCCACGCGTGCGCTGGCCGAGCTGGCGAAGCAGGACGTGCCGGACGCGGTGCGCACCGCGTACGGCGTCGAGCGGATCCACTTCGGCCCGGACTATCTGATCCCGAAGGCGCTGGACCCGCGCGTGCTGCTGTGGGAAGCCCCGGCCGTCGCGGAGGCCGCGATGAAGACCGGCGTGGCCCGCAGGACGATCGACCTCGCGGCCTACCGCGCGGAGCTCGAGGCGCGGCTCGGCTACGCCCGCGCCCTGATGCGGGGCCTCACCGATCGCGCCGCGGCGCACCCGCAGCGCGTCGTCTTCTCCGAGGGCTGGGACCCGCGCGTCGTTCGCGCGGCCCGCATCCTGGTGGATGAAAAGATCGCGAAGCCGATCCTGGTCGGGGACCCGGCCAGAGTCGCCGCCGTGGCGCAGGACGCCGAGGTCCCGCTCGACAACATCCCGGTGATGGACCCGCGCGCGGCGACCAGCCGCGAGCGGTACGCGCAGGCGCTCTGGCAGCGGCGCCAGCGGAAGGGCGTCACGCTGGGAGCGGCGCGCCGCCTGGTCGAGGAGCCGCACTACTTCGCCTCGATGATGGTGGCCCAGGGCGACGCCGACGCGATGGTCGGCGGGATCGAGCAGTTCTATCCCGACAAGCTGCACGCCCCGCTGCAGGCCGTGGGCGTGGATCCGGCGGCCAAGGTGCTCGCGGGCGTGTTCATGATGGTGGTCGAGAAGAACGTCTACTTCGTCGCCGACACCACGGTGAACGTGGACCCCGACGCGCCGACGCTGGCGCGCATCGCCGCCGAGACCGCGCGGCTGGTGCGCCGCCTCGGCGTCACCCCGCGCGTGGCGCTGCTCTCGTTCTCGAACTTCGGCTCCGCGCGCTTCGAGCAGACCGCCAAGGTCGCCGAGGCCGTTCGCCTGCTCAAGGAAACCGACCCCGAGCTCGAGTGCGACGGCGAGATGATGGCGGAGACGGCCCTCGAGGCCGGCGTGCTCCGCGGCACCTACCCCTTCAGCAGCCTCACGGGGGCCGCCAACGTGCTGATCTTCCCGGACCTCAACTCCGGCAACATCGGCTACCAGCTGATCAAGGCGACGGCCAAGGCCGAGGCGATCGGCCCGATCCTGGTGGGGATGACGAAGCCGGTGCACATCCTCCAGCGCACGGCGCAGGCGCAGGACGTCGTCAACACCGCGGTGATCGCGGCGGTGGACGCCCAGGAAAGGGCGCATTGGGACTGAGATGAGACGTAAGAGGTGAGGCGGGAGAAGTGAGAAGGCGACGTGAGAGGTGAGAGGTCCAAGTGAGAAGCGAAAGGCGTGAGAGGGCAGTTACCTCTCACGCCTTTTCTTCTCACGTCTTTGCTTCTCACTTCTCACGTCGCCTTCTCACTTCTCCCATCTCACCTCTCACGCATCTTCATTCCGCCCGCCACGTCTCCGGCATTCCCTCCACGCGCGCCGCCAGCTCGTCGAGCTGCTCCGCCAGCTCGCGCGGCAGGTGCTCCCCGAACTTGGCGAACCAGGTCCTGACCCCCTCGACCTCGCCCCTGGCGGCTTCGCGCCGGACGTCGGTGATCTTCTCGAACGAGGCGCGCTCGAAGGTCAGACCGTTCCAGTTGAGGTCGTCGTACCGCGGCATGAGGCCGAGCGGCCCGTCCACCGCGGCAGCGCGCCCGTGGACCCGGTCCACGATCCACTTGAGGACCCGCATGTTCTGCCCGTAGCCCGGCCACGCGAATTTGTTGTTCTCGTCCCGCCGGAACCAGTTCAC
>Ga0335082_10007712_pt1 | contig 11678 bp, 11 predicted proteins | sample Lox_Sample_41_FD_206718 | JGI IMG/M metagenome (GOLD analysis project Ga0335082, IMG submission 206718) | Soil microbial communities from Loxahatchee National Wildlife Refuge, Florida, United States - Lox_Sample_4.1 | ecosystem: Environmental > Terrestrial > Soil > Wetlands | place: USA...
CCCACGACCGGGAGGGCCGCGTAGAACGACGCGAACTCCGGACGCCGGTACATCGCCTCGAGCACGCGGGCGACCGCGTCGGGCGTCACGTAGTTGTAGCGCGAGAGGCCGGAGCCGTCGGCCAGCACGTACGCGTCGGGCGGCACCCCGAAGCCGGTCAGCACCTCGCGGACCGCGACCCGCCCGCTGTCCATCGAGCCGACGCCTTTCACCCGCGCGCCGAGGGTCCGGAGCAGGGTCTCGCCGATCTGGTTCTGGCTCGGCTTGAGGAACAGCACCAGCACACTGTCCAGCGACGGCGACTGCCAGGTGAACAGCGTGTCCGCCGCGCTGTCCGGGGTCGTCGCCTGGTCGAGGACGACGATGCCGGAGTCGCCGAGCGCCTGCCGCAGGCCCGCGAGGAAGTAGCGCGCCGGGTCCGGCACCGAGACCGGCAGGCGAACCGGGGGACGCCCGGCCGACACCCGTCCCGCCAGGACGACCGAGTCGCCGAACGGCGCGCGGCTCCAGGTCAACGCCTGGATGCCGGAATCGGCGGGCGCGGTCGTGGCGGCGTCGGTCAGCCTGAGCGGCGCGGACGCCGGCATCAGCGCGGCGACGACCGGCTGCCCGGAGGCGGCGCCCGGCGCTGCCTGTATCCACGCCACGCTCTCGTCGAGCTGCAGCGCGCCCACCGGCGCGGCATAGTCGGCGTCGAGGTCGTCCCACGCCCAGCCCGGGCCCAGCGGCGCTCCGGTGAACAGCGCCGCGTCGCCGAGGACGCGCCCGCGCACGACCCGGATGCCGCGCTGCCGCAGCGAGTCCGCCCACGGCCGCAGCGGGGCCAGCGGATCGGCGCCGGTCGCCGCGTCCACGGCTAGCGACGGATCGCCGCGGCCGACGACGACGAGATCGCCCGCGAGCGTGTCCGCGCGCCGGGGGCCGCGCGCCAGCACCGGCGTCCGGTAGCGGAAGTCGGCGCCGAGGCGCACCAGCGCGGCGGCGGCGGTCAGCAGCTTGAGGTTGGACGCGGGGAGGAACAGCCGCTCGGCGTCGCGGCGGTAGAGCACCTGGCCGTTGTCGAGCGACTGGATCGCGACGCCCCACGTGGCGCGGGCGAAGGCGGGCTCGGCGAGCACGCTGTCCACCTCGGCGGCCAGGGCCGCCACCTGCGGCGCGAGCGGCGGCGGGGCGCCGCGGACCGCGCAGCCGGCGAGCAGGAGCGCGGCGAGCGCCGCGCGCCTCAGCGCGCGCCTTGCGAGACGAGGTCGACCAGCCGGTAGAGCCAGTTGGTGTCGCTGAACCGCAGCACCGGGACGCTGGCCCGGAAGTCGCTGACGTCGGTGACGATGGCGATGTACTGCGTGGCGTCGGGCGCCGCGGGGTCGTACAGCGGCTGGGCGTGCACCGCGCGCCGGTACACCTCGATCTTCGGCAGGTCGGACTTCTTGAATCCCTCGACCACGACGAAGTGCGCGTCGGCCAGGTAGCGCGCGGTCAGCTCGCGCGGACCGGCCTCCTCGTCCGCGCGTGCGATCAGGAACCGCGACCCGGGCGTCTCCATGACGACCCGCTCGGCGCCGCCCTCGTGGACGTGCCGCCAGGTGTCGCGGCCCTTCTCGTCCAGCTCGTACGGCTCCGCACCGTGCTTGATCGTCATCACCCGGTGCCCGCGACGCACCAGCTCGCGGACCAGCGCCACCACCAGGGTCGTCTTCCCGGAGTTCTTCTTGCCGATCACCGATACGAGTCGTGGTTCCGGCATAGCTGGTCCGCTCGCGCCAGGTCGTCGGGAGTGTTGACGTTGAAGAATAGAACCGCCGGATCGCCGTACTGCAACACGGTCGCCTGCGGCAGGCGCGCCACGCGCACGTCGCCGTGGAAAGCGATCGCCCGGGCGTCGCCGCGCGCGACGGCGGCGCGGATCGCGGGGCCGCACGCGGGCCCGTAGGCGGCGCACAGCGGCTCGAGTCCGCGGCGGGAACCGCTCTCGGGCAGCGCGGCGTCGGCGCCCGCCAGCCGCGCGCCCAGCGCGGCCAGCAGATCCGCCGGAACGAAGGGCATGTCCCACGCGACGCACAGGACGCTGCCCGCCGTCTCCACGGCGGTGAGGATTCCGCCCAGCGCGCCCTGTCCCGGCAGGACGTCGGGAACGACGGCGAGGTCGGGGCGCCAGCGTGCGGCCTCGGGTGCGTTCGCGACCAGGATGGGGAGCCGGCCGGTGGCACGCTCGAGGCTGTCCACCACCCGGTCGAGGATCCGGCGGCCCCCGACCTCCAGCAGCCCCTTGGCGGCGCCGGAGTACCGGGAGGCCTGCCCCCCGGCGATCACCGCTCCTGCGAGGCTCAGTAGCGGCGGCCCCTCCGCCGCTCGAGCACGACGTCGAAGGCGACCGAGAACCCCGGAACGTGCATGACCTTCCAGCCGATCGGGGGCTGCGGCAGGTCGCTGCCGGCCGCGACCGCGGCGGTGTCGGTCGCCGGGCCGAGGGGACGAGGCAGCGGCACGATGATGTCGCGGGCCTCGAGGCGGAGCTGGTAGCCCGGACCGAGCGGCAGCATCACCCCGACGCCCAGGGAGACCATCCAGGTCAGCTCCCGGTGATTCGGGTCGGCGAGGAAGTAGACCAGGTGCTGGCTGCCGTCGGAGGCGAGCGTCGGCGCCGCCATCTCCACGAACGAGCTGCCGATGATCGCCCCGCCCGCCTCGGCCCGCACGTAGGGCTGCAGGCCCCGGGACGTCACGCGGTAGGTGAGCCCGCCGAGCAGACCGACGGCGTCGGCGCGTTCCTCCAATCCCTGGAAGTACGCGCACGCCTGCTGGTTCGGCGGCGAGGGGGCCACGGGGGCGAACGGCGCCAGCGGGGCGCAGGACGCCTCCATCCCGAGTCCGAAGAACCCGGCCTCGAGCGTGTACCCGAGGTGCTGCGAGCGGAAGTAGGTCGCCGTCAGGCTGGCGAGGAAGCTCGTCCGCAGCCTCCGATGGAGGGACACCGAGTCGAAGACGTTCCCGCCGTTGTTGGTGGCGAACACCAGCTGCCGCGGGATGGACCACAGGTCGCCGCCGGCCGTCATCCCGCCGTAGATGCTGAAGATCAGGCTCGGCTCCTCGGGCGTCTGCGCGGCGGCGGGCCGGGCCAGGCCGGCCGCGAGCGCCAGTGCCAGGGCGGCGACTCGAAGGGCGTCACGCATCGGGACGATGCACCTGCGGCGAGCCCGACACCGCCCGGCCCACCAGCTCGAGGCCGGCGCGCCTGGCGATCGCCTGCGCGAGCGTGGACGGCACGGAGGGCGTGGCCACGTACACGACGCCGGCGCGCGCCGCCTTGAACGCCAGCTCGGCCGAAATGCGCCCGGTCACGAGGAGCCCGAGGCCCGCCGGGGAGCGACCCGCCATCAGGATGCCTCCGATCACCTTGTCCACCGCGTTGTGTCGCCCGATGTCCTCGGCGTGCTGGAGCAGCGACCGGCCGTCGGTCAACGCGGCCGCGTGGATGCCCCCCGTCTCCGCGTAGCGCGTGCCCCGCTGGTACATCTCCTTGAACCGGGCGCGCAGCGTCTCCGCGGACGGCGCCTCGCCGCGCGGCGCCGCCGCCGGCAGTGACGCCGGGTCGGCGAGCGCGACGCTCACCGCACCGCATCCCGACGCCAGCACCCGCCTGCGGGGGTCCTGGCCGACCGCCTCCACGCGCGCCGGCGCCAGCTCCGCCCAGAATCCCAGGTCGGTCGCGCAGGGCGTGAGGGAGATCAGGTCCGCCAGGCCCTCGATGTAGCCCTCGCCGTGCAGCCACCCCACGACCAGCTCCTCGAGCTGGTCCGGCGTGCACATCCACGTCACCGCCGGGCGGTGGTTGACCTCGAGCCAGACCGGCGTCTCCTCCACCGCGGCCAGCCGGCCCTCCACGATCTTGCGGCTCACCGCCTAGGCCTCGCCGCGGTACTCCGCATACAGCGCCGGCTCCTCCTCGACGCGCACCGACGCCAGGCTCGTGCCCGCCGGCAGGCGCGCCGCCACGCGGCGCCACACGTCCTGGCACAGCTCCTCGCCCGTCGGCACCGTCCTGCCGAACGCGTACTCGGGGAGGTCGAGGTTGAGGTTCCGATGGTCGAAGCGCTCCACCACTTCCTCGGCGAGGATCCGGTCGAGCGCCCCGAGGTCCACGGCCATTCCGGTGCTGCGATCCACGGGTCCGCGCACCGTGACCATGCAGCGGTAGGTGTGCCCGTGGCCGTGCGGCGAGGCGCACTTGCCGAACACCTCGGCGTTCCGCGCCTCGGTCCACTCGGGACGGAAGTAGCGGTGGGCGGCGCTGAACTGGACCGTGCGGGTCAGGTAGGCCGTGGCCATGGGCTAAGATACCCCCGAAGACGGCGCGGGAGCGATGCCGGCGGCGCCCCGGACCGCGGGCGCCGGGCGCCGCGCCGGCTCAGAAGGTGAACAGGTACGACACGCCGAGCCACAGCGTCAGGTTGTGCACCCATTGCCGGTCGGTCGTGCCCAGGGGCAGGACCGCCGAGCGGGGCGGTGGCCCGGTGTAGTGCAGGGTGAGGGAGTCGAAGTACGCGAGCGGGTACTGGTAGCGGAACAGGTAGTCCCGCACCTCGAGCCGCAGCGCGAGCGTCCGCCCCAGGAAGTAGCGCGTCCCGACGGCCGGCACCAGCGAGAAGTTGGTGCCGACCGTGAAGCCGCCGGGATCGGTGACCTTCTGCGTCGGCGCCACGATGCCCAGGCTCGCTCCGACGTACGGCGCCAGCCCGTGCCACGTCTTGTCACCGGTGACGTTCAGGCCGAGGCCGATGTCGGCGAGCACCAGGGGCAGGTTCACGTCCGGGCCCGGCCGCGCCGAGTCGGTCTTGGTGACGTTGGTGTCGGCGATGATCGAATGGCGGCGGCTCGCCGCCTCGCCGAGCGTGACCCAGAGGTCCATCGGTCCGGAGAGTCGGACCGCGAGCTGGCCTCCGAACGCCCAGGCGGCCATGGCGCCCACGCCGGCCCGTCCCGGATTGCCCCCGAACTGGCCGCCGAACAGCGTGATGCTCTGGTGCTCGATGATGTCGCGGTACGGCGAGCGCTCGGGCGGGTTCCCGACCTGCTGCGCCGCGAGGGCCGCGGGCCGTGCGGCTGCCGCCGCGAGGCAGGCCGCGGCGAGCCACGCGCCGGCGCGCGCCGCGCGGCGGGCGGCCCCGCCGTGGGGAGCCCCGGTCGCGGCCCTCACGCGGCTCTCAGGTCGCGGCCGGTCATCGCGGCCGGCGGCTCGAGTCCGAGGAGGGAGAGCACGGTGGGTCCCACGTCCCGCAGCGCGCCGCCGGCGCGGAGCGCGCCGCGGAACGCACCGTCCATCAGCAGCAGCGGGACCGGGTTGGTGGTGTGCGCGGTGTGAGGGCCGCCGGTGCCCGGATCGATCATCATCTCGCAGTTGCCGTGGTCCGCGGTCACGATGAGCGCGGCCCCCGCCTTCTCGGCCGACGCGATCACGCGCGCCAGGCACGCGTCCACGGTCTCCACCGCCTTGACCACCGCCGGCAGCTTGCCGGTGTGCCCGACCATGTCCCCGTTGGCGTAGTTCGCCAGGATGAAGTCGTGCGATCGCCGCTCGATGGCGCCGCACAGGATGTCCGTGATGCCCGACGCGCTCATCTCCGGCTTGAGGTCGTAGGTCGCGACCTTCTGGCTGTCCACCAGCAGCCGCTCCTCGCCCCGGTAGGGCTGCTCGACCCCGCCGTTGAAGAAGTAGGTCACGTGCGCGTACTTCTCGGTTTCCGCCGTGCGCAGCATCCCCATCCCGTGGCGGCTCACCACGTCCGCCAGGATCTCGTTGAGCACCTCCGGCCCGTACGCCACCGGGACGGTGAACGTGGCGTCGTACTGGGTCATCGTCACCACGTCCAGCAGCGGGCCGCCGGCGCGGTCGAACCCGGCGAAGTCCGGCTGGGTCCACGCCCGCACCATCTGCCGCATCCGGTCCGCGCGGAAATTGAAGCACAGCACGCCGTCGCCCGGCCGGATGGGGGCGGCGGGCCGGCCCGCGCCGTCCACCACCACCAGCGGCTTGATGAACTCGTCGGTCTCGCCGCGCGCGTAGGCGGCGGCGATGCCCGCCACGGGATCGGTGACCGGCGTCCCGGTGCCGCGCATCATCGCATCATAGGCGAGCTTGGTGCGGTCCCAGCGCTTGTCGCGGTCCATGCCCCAGTAGCGGCCCGTGGCCGTGGCCACCACGGCGCGGCCGCGCAGCGCCGCGACCAGCTCGCGCATGAAGCCCTCGGCCGAGGCCGGGAGCGTGTCGCGGCCGTCGAGCAGCGCCTGGATGGCGATCCGCGGCAGCTTCGCCCGCGTGGCCAGCTCGACGCAGGCCAGCAGGTGCTGGTCCAGCGCGTGGACGCCGCCCGGGCCGATCAGGCCGAACAGGTGCAGCGTGCCGTCCCGCTTCCTGACGTCGTCCATCAGGCGCACCAGCGCCGGGATCTGGAAGAACGCGCCCGATGCGATCGAGTCGGAGATGCGGACGATGTCCTGGTGCACCACGCGGCCGGCGCCGAGGTTGAGGTGTCCCACCTCGGAGTTCCCCATCTGGCCCTCGGGCAACCCCACGGGCCGGCCGGAGGCGTCGAGCAGCGTGCGGGGCAGGGTCTCCCACAGCCTGTGCCAGGTCGGCGAGCGCGCCAGCTCGATGGCGTTGCCGTCCGTGCCGCGGCGGAATCCCCAGCCGTCGAGCACCACCAGGACCACCGGACCGCGCCGCGCCGCCGCACCGTTTGACATCGCTACTCCCAGGTTCTACAATGACTTTCGTGGTCCATCGCAGGCCGCAATCTACCCCCGCCCGGCGCCCCCAACCAGCCGCGCCGACCCTGATCTCGCTCGCCGTTTGCGGAGCTCTCGCCGCCTGGCCCGGCGTTCCGGCGCTCGCCCAGCAGCCGGCCACCGTGCGCCGCGACGGCACGCCGCTCGCCGGCGATCCCGGAGGCCGGCCGCTGCTGGGGCGGCTCGCCGCGGACGTCGCCCTCGTGCCGCAGGCGAGCCGCGCGGGGAGCATCCAGGTGACTCTCGACGGCTGGATCATCGGCACGGCGGTCGCGCCGACCAGCCGCGACGGGCACGACCTGGCGCTGCGCCGCGACGAGTACCTGCGTTCCGTTCCGAACGGCCGGCTGGTGGCGCGGCTGGTGAAGGGCGCGCTGGTGGACTCGGTGGAGCAGCGCGACGGCTGGTACCACGTGCGCCGGGCGGGCTGGGTGGCGAGCCGCGCGCTGGCCGGCCTCGTGCCCGGCGGGATCCCGACGGCCGCGGGGACGGACTCGACGGGCGGCGTCGACACGACGGACGTCCGCAGCGGCGTGCTGCGGCGGCCGGTGCGGCTCTATCACGGGCCGGACTCGCCGGCCGCCGGCCTGCTGGAGGCCGGCGTGCCGATCCGCGTCACCGCGCGCGCGGGCGACTGGGTCCGGGTGGAGGCGGCGGGCTGGGTGCGGGCGAGCGAGCTGGTGCAGGCCGGCGGGCAGACGGTGAGCGGCGTGACCGCGGCGGACCTGCGCGCGGCGCCGGACGAGTGGCGCGGGCGGGTGATCCGCTGGACCATCCAGTTCATCGCGCTGCAGACCGCCGACGAGCTGCGGCCCGACTTCGCGCCGGGCCAGCCGTACATCCTGGCCCGCGGCCCCGCGCCCGAGTACGCGTTCGTGTACGTGGTGGTGCCGCCGGACAAGGTCGCCGCGGTCCAGCGGCTGCAGCCGCTGGACAGCGTCACGATCGTGGCGCGGGTCAAGAGCGGCCGCAGCACCTACCTGGCCAATCCGATCCTCGAGCTGGTGGACCTGGTGCCATGAACGAGTTCCTGAAGAAGCGCATCGAGCGCAAGCTCGAGAGCCTGGCCGACGAGCGCGTCTACCAGGTGCTGGACTACATCGAGTTCCTGGAGTCGAAGTACGCGACCCGCTCGCCCGAGTCGCCGTCCGCGCTGCAACGGCTCGCCGAGACGGTGGAAGACACGCTCCGGGCGGGGCACATCTCGGCCACCGCCATCAAGAGCACGATGGACACCATGGCCGCCGCGGGGCGGGTGGTGGGCGGCATCGCCGCGGCGGGCAAGGCCGTCGTGGACGAGGTCACCGGCCAGCGGTCGGCGCCCGGGCCCAGGGCCGGCCCCGAGCCGCCGCCCGCGTCGGGCCAGGCGCCGCCGGCCCAGGGCGCGCCCGGGCCGGGCGGCGCGTAAGCCTCGCCTTCAGGCGGCGCGCCGACTGCTTGATTTCGCCGGGAACCGCCCGGTATCTTCCGCCATGGAAAGCCGTATCCGTCCGCTCGACGGCCTCGCCTTCGACGACGTCCTCCTCGTTCCCGGTCATTCGACGGTGCATCCCCGGCAGGTGGACGTGTCCACCCGCCTCACCCGCACCATCTCGCTGAACGTGCCGTTCGTCTCCGCCGCGATGGACACGGTGACCGAGGCGGAGATGGCCATCGCGATGGCGCGGCTCGGCGGCATCGGCGTGATCCACAAGAACCTGCCCATCGACCGGCAGGCGGCCGAGGTGGACCGGGTCAAGCGGTCGGAGAGCGGGATGATCCTCGACCCGATCACGCTCCCGCCGGACCGTCCCATCCGCGAGGCGCTCCACCTGATGGCCCGGTTCAAGATCTCCGGCGTGCCGATCGTGGACACCGAGCGCCGGCTGGTGGGCATCATCACCAACCGCGACCTGCAGTTCGAGAACGACTTGGAGCGGCCGATCCGCGAGGTGATGACCAGCCAGCACCTGGTGACGGCGCCGGTGGGCACGACCCTCGATGAGGCGGTCAAGATCCTGGCGCGGCACAAGGTCGAGAAGCTCCCGGTGGTGGCGAGCGACGGGAAGCTCAAGGGGCTGATCACCGTCAAGGACGTGTTCAAGCGGCGCGACTACCCGTCGGCCAACAAGGACCACCTCGGCCGGCTGCGGGTCGCCGCCGCGCTCGGCGCGACCAAGGACGCCGTGTCGCGCGCGCACGCGCTGCTCGACGCGGGCTGCGACGTGCTGGTCGTGGACTCGGCGCACGGCCACAGCGAGGGCGTGCTGCAGGCCGTCGCCGAGCTGCGCGAGGCGCTGCCCGACGCCCAGCTGGTGGGCGGCAACGTCGCGACCCGGGACGGCGCCTGCGCCCTGGTGGAGCGCGGCGTGGACGCGGTGAAGGTCGGCGTCGGGCCCGGCTCGATCTGCACGACCCGCGTGGTGACCGGCGTCGGCGTGCCGCAGGTGACCGCGATCCAGGACGCGGTGGCCGGCGCCTCCGGCGTGCCGGTGATCGCCGACGGCGGCGTGAAGTACTCCGGCGACGCGGTCAAGGCGCTCGCGGCCGGCGCCGATGCGGTGATGATGGGCGCCGTGTTCGCCGGCACCGAGGAGAGCCCGGGCGAGTCGCTGCTCTACGAGGGCCGGCGCTTCAAGGTGATCCGCGGGATGGGCAGCCTGGCGGCGATGCAGGAGGGGTCCGCCGACCGCTACTTCCAGGAAGGCGAGATGTCGGCGACCAAGCTGGTGCCCGAGGGCATCGAGGGGCGGGTGCCCTACAAGGGCCCGGTGGCCGACGTGGTGTTCCAGCTGGTGGGCGGGCTGCGGAGCGGGATGGGCTACTGCGGCGTGGCCACGATCCGCGACCTGCAGACCCGGACCGAGCTGGTCCGGATCACCGCGGCCGGGCTCCGGGAGTCGCACCCCCACGACGTGTCCATCACGCGCGAGGCGCCGAACTACAGCCCCTGACGGCGGCTGCCGGCCTCGCGCGGCGACGGTACGGCCGCCCGCGCTTGACACCGCCGTCGGCTGTTCGGTAGTCTAGCGCGCTCCTCCCGGGCCCGCGGCTCCGCCGCGCGCCCGTCTCTCCAGCCAAAGGTCGCGCCGATGAACCTGTGGGCCACCAAGTCCATCACCGCTCTGCGCGCCGAGGCCGACGCGGTGGGCGAGCGCACGCTCAAGCGCGCCCTCGGTCCGCTGAACCTGATCACCCTCGGCATCGGGGCCATCATCGGCGCGGGCATCTTCGTGCTGACGGGCCAGGCCGCGGCGCTCTACGCCGGTCCGGCGGTGCCGATCTCCATGATCCTGGTGGGCATCGCCTGCGCCTTCGCCGGCCTGTGCTACGCCGAGATGGCGAGCGCGGTGCCGGTCGCCGGGAGCGCGTATACCTACTCGTACGCGACCCTGGGCGAGCTGGTGGCGTGGATCATCGGCTGGGACCTGGTGCTGGAGTACGCCGCCGGCGCGGCCACCGTCGGCGTCGGGTGGTCGGGCCACTTCGTGAGCCTGCTCAACGACTTCGGGATCAGCTTGCCCGCGACGCTGACCAACTCGCCCACGGCGTGGTGCACGGCCGCCAACGTCCGCGACGCCGTCGCCGGCTGCGCCCACGCAGGGCTCAACCTGACGGGCGCCATCATCAACGCGCCGGCGGTCTTCGTCGTGGCCGTGATGTCGACGATTCTGGTCATCGGCATCAAGGAGTCGGCGACGGTCAACAACTTCATCGTGATCCTGAAGCTGTCCATCATCCTGGTGATCTTCTTCGTCGGCCTGGCGCACTTCCACCCGGCGAACCTCAAGCCCTTCGTCCCGCCGAACACGGGCGACTGGGGCACCTACGGCCCGTCGGGCATCCTGCGCGGCGCCGGCCTGGTGTTCTTCGCCTACATCGGCTTCGACGCCGTCTCGACCGCGGCCCAGGAGGCGCGGAATCCGCAGCGGGACATGCCGATCGGGATCCTGGGCTCGCTGGCGATCTGCACCCTGCTGTACGTGATCGTGTCGGCGGTGCTGGTGGGCATGGTGCCCTACAAGGACCTGAACGTCGCCGCTCCGATGGCGCTGGCGATGCAGCGCATCGGCGCGCCGGAGATCCTGCGGGTGCTGGTGGACGTCGGCGCCGTGCTCGGCCTGGGCTCGGTGATCCTGGTGATGCTGCTGGGCCAGTCGCGGGTGTTCTACTCGATGTCGCGCGACGGCCTGCTGGGGAAGTGGGCGGCCTCGGTGCACCCGAGGTTCCGGACGCCGTACCTGTCGACGATCTTCACCGGGGTCGCGGTGGCGATCGCCACCGGCATGCTGCCCCTGCAGCTCCTGGGGCAGCTGGTGAACATCGGGACGCTGCTCGCTTTCGTGCTGGTCTCGATCGGCGTGCTGATCCTGCGCCGGACGCGGCCCGACCTCGCGCGGCCGTTCCGGACGCCGTGGGTGCCGTTCGTGCCGATCATGGGTGTCCTCTGCTGCGCCGGCCTGATGGCCACCCTCCCCCTGGACACGTGGATCCGGCTGATCGTGTGGCTCCTGATCGGCTTCGCGATCTACTTCGGCTACAGCCGCCGGCACAGCGTGCTGCAACGGGAGATGGCGGCCGGGATCGCGCAGCCCAAGTAGCCTCCGGCACGAGGCAGTCGGCGGCCGGCTCCGCGAGGGGCCGGCCGCTTCGTGTCTCCGGGGCGCGCCGCGCGGCACGGAGCCGCGCCCGCCCGCCCGCGAAGGCGCCGCACCCGGCACGCTCCACTTGCCCGCGGCATCCGGCCTCGGTAGCGTGCCACGCATGGCGTCCCGGGCGAAGCGCGAGGCGGTGCCGGCGGGCCGGAAGAAGGGGGCGCGGGCGGTCGCCGACGCGCTGCTCGCCGCCCGCCGCATCGTGATGACGACCCACGTCAACTCCGACGGGGACGGCGTCGGCAGCGAGGTCGCCCTGGT
>Ga0335082_10007714_pt1 | contig 11677 bp, 8 predicted proteins | sample Lox_Sample_41_FD_206718 | JGI IMG/M metagenome (GOLD analysis project Ga0335082, IMG submission 206718) | Soil microbial communities from Loxahatchee National Wildlife Refuge, Florida, United States - Lox_Sample_4.1 | ecosystem: Environmental > Terrestrial > Soil > Wetlands | place: USA: Florida...
AGACGCGGCGGTCGCATCTCTGTCCCCGGCCCCGGTCACAGTCCCACCGACCGCGGTGGTGGCCGGCCCGACCTACGGCGGTTTCTGGATCCGCTTCCTGGCGGTGCTCATTGACGGCCTGCTGGTCAGCGCCGTGACCACCCCGATCTCCATGATCATCGGCATCGCCATCGCCGGGGCCGGTTACGCGGTGCGCATGCCCGACACCGGGGTCCAGCTGGTGAGCTTCATCAGCGGCTTCAGCCTCGGGGTGCTGGGCTCCTGGCTCTACGAAGCGCTGATGGTGAGCTCGGCTCGCCAGGCGACGCTGGGGAAGATGCTGTTCCGCCTCCGCGTCACCGACCTCGCAGGCAACCGGCTCACATTCGCCCGCGCCAGCGGGCGCCACTTCGCGAAATACGTCTCCGGGCTGACCCTTTGCATCGGCTACATCATGGCGGCGTTCACTGACCGGCACCAGGCGCTGCACGACATGATCGCCGGCACCCTGGTCCGACAGGACTGAGAGGACGTTTCGCGCGCTATCCGCAGAGTCCCCCGTGAAACGTGAAACGGCATGCCCCTTCGACCCTCCCATCTCCTCCCCATCGCGTAAACTGATTCCAGATGTTCTTTTATCTCCAGCGGCTGCGCAGGTGGCTTGGCATCGGCATCGTCGCGATGGTGGCGATCGTGGTGCTGTTTGTGCTCTACGGACGCTATCGCATCCGCACCGCGGTCACCGAGCTGCCGCCCAGGGTGGGCGTCGAGATCAAGCAGAGCACCGAAGGTTTCACCCTGTCGAAATCCGAAGGCGGACGGACGCTGTTCACCATCAGCGCCAGGAAGGCAGTGCAGTTCGAGCAGGGCGGGCGCGCCGAACTGCACGACGTCAACATCGTGGTGTACGGGCGCCAGGCGGACCGCTTCGACCAGATCTACGGTTCCGATTTCGCCTACAACCCGCAGTCGGGCGACATCACGGCCAAGGGCGAGGTGCACATCGACCTGGAGGCCAACACCACCGGCCCCGTCCATCCGGACCAGGCCCCGCCCCAGGAGCTGAAGAACCCCATCCACCTGAAGACCAGCGGGGTGGTCTTCAATCAGAAGACCGGATTCGCCGCCACCAATGAGCTGATCGAGTTCCGCGTGCCCCAGGCCAGCGGGACCGCCAAGGGCGCGGTCTACGATTCCAGGAACAACGTGCTCACGCTGCAATCGTCCGTGCGCCTGAAGACCACGGGGCCGGAGGGCGCGGCCATCAGCGCCCAGCACGGGGTCATCACCAAGGACCCGCGGCGCGCGCTGCTGGAGATGGTGCACATCGAGCGCCCCACCGGCTCGGTCGACGCGGAGCGGGTCACGGTCTTCCTGCGCGACGACAACAGCGTCGAACGAGTGCTGGCGGCCGGGAACGTCCGCGCCGCCGCTTCGCCGGATGTCTCGGTCCGGGCGCCCCAGGGAGAAGCCTTCGTCGGCAAGTCCGGCCTGACCAGCGCGGTGCTGTCGGGCGGGGTGAGCTTCGACCAGGGGGGCGCGACGCCTTCGCACGGGACCGCCGGGCGCATGCTGCTTGATTTCGGCGCCCACAGCGCCCTGAACCGCATCCGGGCCGTGGACAGCGTCCGCCTCAGCGAGCAGCAGAAGGGCTCAGCGCGCGGCCCGGAGGTCGTCGAACTATCCGCAGCCGCTCTGACCGCCGCGGTGAGCGGCAACCGGATCGAGCGCGCCCAGACCAGCGGCGCGTCGCAGATCACCATCCGGCCGCTTAATGCCGCCGCCGCGCCGTCCAGTCCCGGGCCGGCGGGCGCGAAAGCGACGGAGGCTGACGCCACCACCGTGGTCACGGCCGGCCAATTCGACCTGGTCTTCGACAGCAATCACATGAAGCAACTGCACGGCTCGCCGGATGCGCGCATCGTGTCCTCCGTGCCCGGCCAGGCGGACAAGGTCAGCACCAGCCGGGACCTGACGGTCGCATTCGAGCCGGGTGGCGGCATCGCCAGCCTGCTCCAGGTGGGCGACGTGCGCTACACCGAGGGGCCACGCAGCGCCACCGCCCAGCGTGCCCGGTACTCCCCGTCCGACGGCCTGCTGGTGCTGACCGGCGCTCCGCGCGTGGTGGAGGGCGAGATCGTGACCACCGCCCAGACCATCCGCTTCAACCGCAAGACCGGCGACGCCAGCGCCGAAGGCGAGGTCAAGACCACTTACAACCAGCAAAAGCAACCGGGGGCCACAGCCCCGGCGGGCGCGATGTTCTCCGGGCGCGACCCCATTCACGTGACCGCGGCCAGCATGGTGGCCCGCCGCTCCGGCGCGACCGCCCGCTACTCCGGCGGCGCCAGGCTTTGGCAGGGGGCCAATGTCGTGGAGGCTCCCGCCATCGTCTTCGACCGCGATCATCGCGATGTGCTGGCCCAGGGCTCGGGCGGGCAGCGGGTCTCGACCGTGTTCGTGCAGCCGGCAAAAGCGGGCAAGCTCACCCCGGTGAACGTCACCTCCGCCAACCTGACTTATACCGATGCCATCCGCAAGGCGCGTTTTGAAGGCGGGGTGCTGATCAAGGGGGCCGAGATCGCCATCCAGGCCGACCATGCCGATGTGTTCCTGGCCCCCCGGACGGGGACTTCGCCGGCCGGGGCCTCCCAGGTCGAGCGGATGGTGGCCGAGGGGCACGTGGAGATCACCGAAACCGACCGCCGGGCCAGCGGCGAACTGCTCACCTACACCCCCGGGGACGGCAAATTCGTGCTTACGGGCGGTCCGCCTAGCATTTTTGATGCCGAACACGGCTCGATTTCGGGCGATTCGTTGACCTTCTTTTCCCACAGTGATAAGGTTCAGGTGGAAAGTTCAGGTGCGTCCCGCACGGTCACCCAGACGCGCGTCATCGGCACTAAGTAGATGCAAACCCTGGCGACTGACGAGATCGGTAAGAGCTACCGTGGTCGGCGGGTGGTGAATGGCGTCAGCCTCCACATCAGCCAAGGCGAAGTCGTAGGCCTGCTTGGTCCCAACGGAGCTGGAAAAACCACCACGTTTTACATGATCGTGGGCCTGACTCCGCCCGATACGGGACGGGTCCTGGTCGACGGTGTGGATATCAGCGCCGTCCCTATGTACTTGAGGGCAAGGAACTTCGGCATCAGCTACCTGCCCCAGGAACCATCTGTCTTTCGCAAACTCTCGGTGGAAGAGAACATCCTGGCGGTGCTGGAAGCGCAACCCCTGTCCTGGCATGAACGCCGCGAGCGGATGGAAAGGCTCATTGACCAACTGGGGTTAGGCTACATCCGCCGTAACCGCGGGTATGCACTCTCCGGCGGTGAGCGCCGCCGGGTCGAGATCGCCCGCTCGCTGTGCATCCAGCCGTCGTTCATCCTTCTGGACGAGCCGTTTTCGGGCATCGACCCGATCGCGGTGCTCGATCTGCAGAAGATCATCTTCGACCTGAAGGCCAGCGGCATCGGCGTGCTGATCACCGACCACAACGTGCGCGAGACCCTGTCGGTCACCGACCGGGCTTACATCATCAATGAGGGCCGGATCTTCCGGGCCGGCACCCCGGAGCAGCTGGGCAGCGACCCGGAGGTCAAGCGCGTATATCTCGGCGAGAGTTTTTCGCTGGTGTGAGGGCTTGGCAGGGGCCTTCCGGAAGGCCCGGAAATACAAGGGTTTCAGCGCCGGGGGCACCGGCGTGGTAACTATTACGAACGTTTTTTCCAGCGGGCGGTCGGCGCTGGAATGGCAAATGAAACTGTAGTACTGTCCGCTTCGGAAGAGTAAATGGTCCTGCTGCAGCACAAGTTGAACGTCAAGCTGTCCCAGAAGCAGATCCTCACCCCGGGGCTCGTGCAGATGGTCAGCGTCCTGGCTCTGAACAAGCTGGAGCTCAAGGACATGATCAACGCCGAGATGGTCGAGAACCCGGTCCTGGACGAGCTTGATACCGAAGTCCCCTTGCTGGACGAGGTGGCAGGCAAGGAGGTGGAGCGCGACCGTGCGGCCAGCGCCGACGAGGCCCCCGCCCCCGAAGTGGAGAAGACGGACCCGTTCGACGAGATCGATTTCGGATCGTATTTCCAGGACTATCTGGACCCCGGGTATCGGAGCCCGGCCTCGGAGGTGGTGGAGAAGCCATCGTTCGAGAACTTCCTTTCCACGCCCACCAACCTGACCGACCACCTGATGTGGCAGCTCAGCTCCATGAACCTGAGCCCAGCGGTGCGTGAGGCGGCGGAGCTGATCATCGGGAACCTGAACGAGGATGGATACCTGATCGCCAGCGAGGAAGAGCTGCTGGGGGTCCCGCCCGATCCCAATGCGCTGCCGCAGCCGGTGCCGGAAGCACCCACGGGGGGCGAAGCGGACGCCATCCTGCGGGCGGAACTAGGATTGAACGGCGGAAGCGCCGCGGAGACGGCCGCCTCGGCCGTCAGCCTGATCGAAGAGAGCCATGAGGCGGGCATCGCCACCGAGGTCGCCGAGCCGGAAGAGCCGGAAGAAGACGTCGCGCCGCGCGCCGAGGTGGTATCCATCGACAAGGGCCGGCATCATCACGTTGCCCCCGACGCCCCAGGAAGCACGCACTTCTACAAGCCGACCTTCAATGCCCAGGAACTCCGGGACGCGCTGGAGCTGGTGAAGCAGATGGACCCGGTGGGGGTGGGCTCGCGCGACATGCGCGAGTGCCTGCTGGCCCAGCTCGACTACCAGCAGCACCTGCGCCAGCAGCAAGGGCTCAACGGGGACCTGCAGCAGACCATCACGGACGCGACGGTGATCGTGCGCGACCACCTGAGGGCCCTCCAGCTCAAGCAATATAAGGAGATCGGCAAGGCGGTGGACCGTCCGCTGGAGGCGGTGATGGGGGCGCTGGATTACATCAAGACGCTCGATCCGCGTCCCGGACTGCGCTACAACAAGACCGACGCGCGGCTGATCGAGCCGGACGTTTTCTACGTCAAGCAGGGCGACGAGTACGTGGTGCTGATGAACGAGGACGACCTGCCGCAACTCCGCCTGAATCCGACCTACAAGAAGCTGCTCAGCCGCGACAACGCGGAGAAGGAAGTGCGCAACTACGTCAAGGAGCGCTACAAGTCGGCCATCCAGCTCATCAAGAACATCGAGCAGCGCAAGCAGACGATCCTGAAGGTGTGCTACGCCATCATCGGGCGGCAGCGTGATTTCCTCGACAAGGGCATCGACCAGCTCAAGCCGATGATGATCAAGGAAGTGGCCGAGGAGATCGGGGTGCACCCGTCGACGGTCAGCCGCGCGGTGGCCAACAAGTACGCGCACACCCCGCAGGGCGTGTTCGAGCTGCGCTACTTCTTCTCCGAGAGCGTGCAGGGGCCGGAGGGCGGCGGAACATCGCTGCTCATCCTGAAGCGCCGAGTGAAGAAGCTGATCGAGGACGAAGACCCCACCCGGCCGCTCACCGATGAGCAGATCACGCGCATCCTGCAGTCGCAGGGCATCCAGGTGACAAGACGTACAGTGGCCAAGTACAGGGAAGACATGAAGATCCCGAGCACGCATCAGAGGAGAGTGAAGAACTAGTTCCTGGTTTCTGGTTTCTAGTTTCCGAGAAGCTGACTGGAAACTAGAAACCAGAAACGAGGCACTCAGGAAAGGAGGCAGGGACATCCGGTTTGGGCAAACCGTGAAACCCTTCCGGAATGAAAACGGCAGCACAAGCCGCCTGTTTTAGACCGGGCGACTCCGCAGTGACCAACACCTGGAAGCCGAAGACCCGGTGGATGGGCGGGCTCCAGGGTTCAGGAGGAGTCAATGAACGTTGAGTATACCGGCCGGCAATATGAAGTCACTCCCACGCTCCGCAAACAGATCGAACAAGGCCTCTCCAAGATCGAAAAGATCCTGAGCACAAACTTCGACACCCACGTGATCCTGGCGGCGGAGAAACACCGCCACATCGCCGAGATCACGGTGAACGTGCGCAATCACAATATCGTCGGGATCTCCGAGGCCCACGACATGACCTCGGCGGTGGGGGAGGCGCTGGACCGCATCGAGCGGCAAGCGGTCAAGTACAAGACCCGCTGGCGGAGCAAGAAACAGCGTGCCCGGAAGAAATGGAACGGGGAGGCGACGCGGGAGGAGCAGCAGCTCGCCGTCGGGGCCACCGTCACCGCCGCCGTGCCGGTGGTGGTGCACGCGTTCCCCGCCATCGTGCGCACGGCGGAGGCCCACGTCAGCTATCCGCAGGACGCGGTGGCGCTGCGCCCGCTGACTCTGGAAGAGGCCATCAAGGAGGCGGAATTCCGCGATCGCGACGTGTTCGTCTTCCGCGACAACAAGGGCCGCGTCAAGGTGCTCCACCGCACCAAGGACGGGAAGATGGAGCTGATCGAAGCGCCGTAGCCGGTCGCAACAAAACGGATCGAGACGAAGGGGCACAGCGATGTGCCCCTTTCGCATTGGAAGGGCGGCCGGCAGGCCAGCGGCGTGGCTCAACTGTTGTGAAATCGACTTTGCACAAGTGTGCGCTTCAACGCGAGAGGAATCATGGGCGCAGCATGGGTAAAATGTTGCTCACGATCACCAACCCATTTGGCGCATGCGCTCGAGAATGAGCTCGCTGTAGTTATTCATGCGCTCGGGACGTCGCTTCAGGGGAGCCGGCAGAATCGCGGCCAGCCGTGCCGCCTGTTGCCGGCCAATATTCCGGGCCGCGGTTCCATCGTAGTAACGACACGCCGACTCTGCACCATAAATGCCAGGGCCCCATTCGACCACGTTGAGGTAGATCTCCAGAATACGCTTCTTGCCGAGGACGAATTCGGCTACCGGTACCAGTGTGAACTCCGCGCCCTTGCGGAGGAAAGAGCGACCCGTTCCGAAGAATAGATTTTTTACGAGTTGCTGCGTAATGGTGGATGCTCCGCGAGCGCGACCGCCTTCCAGATTGTCTTCGGCAGCGATCTGGATCTGGTGCCAATCGAACCCATGATGCTGGTAGAAGCGCGCATCCTCCGCGGCGATCACAGAGTGCTGGAGATCGGGCGAGATTTGGCTGAGCGGAACGAATTTGTAGCGTTCGTGATACGGCGTATGGTGAACCCAGGCCTGCAAGCGGCGCTGGATGTGCACCGCAGTTGTCGGTGGGTCGATCCACCGGGCGGCCGCAAGCATCAGCGCGGCCAGCACCCAAATGAGCACCACGACGGTGAGAAGCCATCGAACAACAAATCGGAGGGAACGCTTCGGAAGCGGGGTTTTGGGGTGTGTGTTTGGCCTTGGAGCCACATTTCAGAATAACAGCCTGAATCGGGTTGCCGCCTTCTTGACGCGACGAATCCCGGCAGTGAACCGCCGGGCTACACTCGCGCGGCGCCTAAGGCGCGGAGGCGAGGCGGACGTAGACTCAACGGTTGTGACATTGCTGCCCTCGAGAGATATCATTCACTCGCATGCGCCACGTGGAGGTGTAACGGATGCTCAAGTCCGTGGCCGTTGTTGTGGGCAGCTACCTGCTCTCGATCGTTCTGGTCGTGTCGTCGGACCCGTTGCTGTCGCGGCTGTTCCCGGGCGACTTCGTCAGGGGCCGTGTCCCCTCCGACAACGCCCTCGTTGCCAGCACGGGAGCGTTCGTCGTGGTCTCGATCTTCTGTGCGTGGCTGTGCGCCCGCTTGGCTCCAGGCCGCACCGGACGCCACGTGCTCTGGTTCTTCGTCGTCGGGGAGGTTATGGGCATCGCCGCGACCATTCCCAACTGGAACCAGGGCTGGCCGCACTGGTACTGGCTGTCCTGGCTGCTCACCTGGCCGGTTAGCTGCTGGCTGGGCCTGCTGCTGGCCGGGCGCCGGGCTGGTCCGGCGCCGGTCGGCGCGTCGAGATGACTCCCCCGAAACAGGGCGTAACGCTCTGCATCAACCTGGGCTGGAGACTTCGCGGATCGTGAGGAACTCCTCTGCCTCTAGAGCGTACCGATGACATGAAGACGCCTGTCTTAACAATCTCACGGGCAGAAAAGAGGGCGCGGCAATCACCGCGCCCTTTCTGTCGAACCATCGAGAAGCGAAAGACCGTCGCCTAGTTCAGGAAAGAGGCCTGAAGCAGCAGGAACCCGGCCTGGACGATCAGGGCCTTGGCCTGCTGCTCATCGACGGGCTTGTTGTTGAAGGCGGCGTCGTCCAGCATCGCTCTCATCTGGATGGCGATGCTGTCGCGCTGCGTGGTCAGGGTCTGGATCTTGCCTTCAAGCGTGTTGTACGTGCTGTCGTCGCTGGGCGAGCCGCTGTTGATGGCCTTGGTCGAGACGCGCAGCATGTTCATATTGAAGGAGCCGAAGGGCGCGTTCAGCTGCTTGTAGACGGTCCCCAGGCGCTCCAGGGTGGCGCGGTGAGCCCGCAGAGACTGCGGCACCGCCCAGTCGAACAGCTGGTCGATGAGCACCCGTCCGTCATGAACGTAAGTGTCGTTCAGGCCCAGCAGGTTCAGCATGGTGGCGCGGGTGTCGGTGTGGTCGGCCCAGGTGTTGTCGTCGCCCAGGTTGCGCACGCCGGGTCCGGCGATGCCGAGCCAGGTGGACGCGATCTCCGGCTGGATGCCGCCGTGGTTCCAGGCGAACGTCTGATTGCCCGGACCGGGGATGAACAGACAGGGTGAGTTGCAGTTCTGCGCGCCGGTGAAGAAGAAGTAATCGGGCTGCGCGAACATGACCAGCGTCGGCGTGCGTTGCGGATCGGCGGTGACCATGTGCAGAGCCTTCATGCCCACCGGATCGGCCAGCGCGGCCGAGAGGTTCTCCTGCTGTCCCGAGTAGAGGTTCGCAGCATTGAGCTGTCCGAGGGCGCGCCCGAAGTTGCGGGTCACCAGATCGGTGCGAGCCGGGTTCCCGGTGATGTAGATCGTCGGCGCCATATCGGAGTGCACGGTGAAGGGCGTCAAGATGCCCTGTTGCGCAGCCAGCAATCCGGTCAAGTTGCCGTTGATCTCGCTGACATGCGTGTACGTGCAGGGCACGTTGACGCCATCGCAGCCGTCGGGAGTCGGCTTGGAGCCGGCGAAGTGGTCCTGCTCCTCGTTGGTGATGACGAACAAGGTGTTGGACTTGTTGATGCCGTCGGCGGCGAGGCGGTCGAAGAACTTGGCGAACGCATCGTCATAGGCTTTGAGCTGGGCCACGTAAGCGGACTCGCCGGGTCCGTAGGCGACGTGGATCTCGCCCGCCTGGCCGTGGCCATCGTGCGCATCGGAGATGTACCCGAAGGTGATGGGGACCCCGTGCTCCTGCAACTGCGCGATGTACGACAGCGTGCTGGCGGCGAACAGGCCATCGAATCCGGGGAAGCCGGGACGGTTCGCCGAGTCCAGGATGGGGTTGCCGTTCAGATCGTTCACCACCGGGCCACCGGTGAGTACCGGATTGATGTACTTGGCTCCGAATAGACCCAGGTAGCCGTTGTAACCGCCGGGCTCGTCGGGAAGGAGGTCCGGCTTGGCATTGGGATTGCCGGCGCAGATCCCACCGCCGGCGCCGCAGTGGATCGCGAAACCGACGAAGTCAGCCTGGGCGAGCGCGGCGTTCGACTTCGCTTCATTCCACTCAGGAGAGTTGGCGCCGAATACCTTGGTCATGTCGCCGTTGGGGCCGGTGCCGGTGTTCTCCAGCACGATGTTGGCGCTGGCGACGGCCGCAAAGTCGCAGCCGGCGCGCGTGTACGGCACCCAGGGAGCAGGCATCGTCTTGGGCGTGCCGCTATCGGCGTTCACCATGTTGGGAAGCGGGTCGGCGGGAGGGTTGCCGGTGTCGTCGGTCAGGTCGGTCCAGTACTTGAAGGAACTCGAGGAGGCGGTGGTGCCGTCGGCCTTGAAGTAGCGATAGGAGTTGGCGACGGACTGTCCGTGACGGTCGGGGTACACGCCGGTGAAGGAGGTCAGGATGCCATCGGCGGTGTGCGAGATCAGCACGGTGTGGTAGTTGTTCAGCATGGTCCCGTTGCCGCGGATGAAGTTCAGCAGGTGCGGCATCTGTTCCAGATCGGAGGGAACGTTGGGATTGTCGCGCTCGAAATGCGTGTTGTCGAAGATGAGATAGATCACGTGCTGGATGTCGCCGTTAGCGGACTTCAGCTGACAGCCGGCCGCCAGCGCACCGGTGGGAGCACAGAGCGCAGCCAGAAACAGCGCCAGGGTCGAAATGACGCGGACACACCTTGTCGTCACAGCATTCTCCTTGGTTTGGGAGTTCATTCAAGGCTGCTGACTGTAGGCGGCGCAGGTGAACCGCACTTTACTGGGAAATCAAGATTTGGTGAAAAGGGGTAAGGGCGAAGCAGTCTTGTTCAACATGCAACAAAAAAGCCGGGGCGATCTGCCCCGGCTTGGATCGAAAGCGCGGTGATCAGCGCGACAGCTTGCGGCGGACGGCGCCGGCAAGTCCGAACAGTCCGGTGCCGAACAGCATGATGCTGCCGGGCTCGGGAGTATTGGTCAGTGTCCCAACCTCAACTTCGTTGACCCAGTTTCCGGGATCGACCAGGACGGTGACCGTGTTGGCCCCGGCCACTACCAGACCGGACACGTCGAAGAACGACAAGGTCTCTCCGGTCACGCCCGGGAGCGCTCCCGGACCAGGCTGAAGGTTGAACAGCGGGCTATAGAAACCCTGTTGGGTCAGCAGGCCGATCAGGATCCCGTTGAAGAAGACCTGGTCGTGCTCGCCGCCGCCCGGCGCGTTGGGACCGCCGTCAACGCCCTCGGCCAGGATGCTGAGGATGGTGTTGCAGCCGGTGCAGGAGCTGTTCTGGGTCCAGGTGATCGCCGGGATGCCACCGATGGGATTGTTGGCTGGATCCAAGGCATTTCCCGGTGGGTTCGACCCCACGGTGTAGACGTTGACGACATCGGCCGCGACCGGCAATGCAAACAGGGCCACGACCACTGCGATGAGCCACAGGCGTTGCATACTTACCCCCAAGGATCGGCGGCTGATGTCAGCGACCGAGCTGGTAACTCGTATTCCTACCTTCGGACCAGGGAAACTGGGCCTTACCTCTCGAGTGGAGACACACTGAGGGTCAACGAGCAGATGACTCCGGTCTTGCAGCCGGGACTCCAAACGTAAGTCACTGAAAAACAAGGGCATTGTGGAAAGGATTTCAGCCCACTAGCGCAGAGGATTGCACTTCCTGCGCAGGGCTTTGCACTTGCGGCCGGATCGCGATATATCGTAACCAGATATTAACATGCGGGGGGCGACGTGGACGCCGCTCCCCTCCTGACGACCCGCCTTGGGGTATCATTCTGCCCGGTCACAAGAGAAGAGGAGGAGCGGGCGCATGTTGGAGCACAAGATCCGACGCATCGGGCCGGTCTTCATCATCGACCTGGCGGGGCGCGTCAGCATGGCGGAAGCCATCGCCTTCGGGCCGGGCAGCGGCAACACGCTGCGCGAGATCGTCCGCGGCGTGCTCGAGGAAGGCGCGCAGAAGGTCCTGATCAACCTGACCGAGGTCTCCTACATCGACAGTTCGGGCATCGGCGAGCTGTTTGGCGCCTACAGCTCGCTGCAGCGCCAGGGCGGACAGCTCAAGCTGCTGAACCCCAACCGAGCGGTCCGCGAAGTGCTGAAGCTCACCAAGATGAACACCATCCTGGATGTGCGGGACGACGAATTCGAAGCCATCCAGGCGTTTGATAAACCTGCCACCGCCGCCGG
>Ga0335082_10007715_pt1 | contig 11677 bp, 13 predicted proteins | sample Lox_Sample_41_FD_206718 | JGI IMG/M metagenome (GOLD analysis project Ga0335082, IMG submission 206718) | Soil microbial communities from Loxahatchee National Wildlife Refuge, Florida, United States - Lox_Sample_4.1 | ecosystem: Environmental > Terrestrial > Soil > Wetlands | place: USA...
CGCTGCGAGTCACGGCGCAGGGCAAGGGCGTGAAGCTGGTGGCGCCGTCGGAGTCGGTGATCGAAGTGGGCCACCTCGACGGCTGGGGTCAGGGCCTCTACGCCGGCGCCAACGTGTTCTTCCCGTGGACGCGCGGCAGCGTGAACGAGCGGTTCGTGACGCTCATGGCGCAGGGCAAGGGCCGGCTCGAGGTGAAGGTCTCGAGCGTGCGCGTGGGGCAATACACCGTGGCAATCGACATCCAGGAGGGCACATGAGATCCCGCATCGCCCTGGCCGCTTCGGCCGCGATCTTCCTCGGCGGCTGCGTCCACGCCGTCCATCATGGCGGACGCTATGCCGAAGAGGCGGCGCGCCCGCACAAGAACCAGGTGGTGATCCAGGTGAGCGACGCCGATCCGGCGCGCTGGAACCTCGCCCTCAACAACGCGAAGAACCTGCAGTCGGACCTGGGCGCCGACAACGTCGAGATCGAGATCGTCGCCTACGGCCCGGGGCTCGCGATGCTGAAAGTGGGCTCGCCCGTGGCGCCGCGCATCGACGAGTCGGTTCTTTCCGGCATGACGGTCTCGGCCTGCGAGAACACCATGGCCAAGCAGAACGTGAAGCGCGGCGAGATCCTGCCCGGCGTCTCCTTCGTTCCCGCGGGCGTGGTCGAGATCATGCGCAAGCAGCAGCAGGGCTGGGCCTACGTTCGTCCCTAGCCGCGCGCGAATCCGAATCGCGCCTCGTGCGCGTCCAACCGACTCATGAATTCCATCGTCCATACCTCCATGACCCGAATCCGCACCCACATCGTCCTCGTTCTCGCCTCGATCGCGCTCGCCGGCTCCTTCGCGCCGGCCCACGTCTTCGCCGACGCCACGGTCCCGAAGAAATTCCCCGTGCGCGATTTCTTCGCCAATCCCGAGCGCGCCTACTTCCGCCTCTCCGACGACGGCAAGACGCTGGGGTTCATGCAGCCCGTGGCCGAGGCCCAGGGGCAGCAGCGGCGCCTGAACGTCTTCGTGCAGCCGCTCGAGGGCAGCACGCCCGTGGGCGAGGCGCGCCAGCTCACGCACGAGACCGCGCGCGACATCAACATCTACTACTGGAAGGGCAGCGACCGCATCCTCTATACGAAGGACTTCGGCGGCGACGAGAACTTCCACGTGGTCGCCGTGGACGTGAAGACCGCGAAGATCACCGACCTCACGCCGTTCGACAAGGTGCGCGCGGAGATCGTCGACGACCTGCCCGACGATCCGTTCCATGTCCTCATCCAGCACAACAAGCGCAATCCCGAGGTGTTCGACGTCTTCCGCGTGGACGTGCGCACCGGCGAATCGGTGCTGGTCGCCGAGAATCCCGGCGACATCCTCGGCTGGCAGACCGACCACCACGGCCGGGTGCTCATGGCCGCGCGCACCAAGGGACTCGACACGGAGCTGCTCTACCGCCCCAGCGAGAAGGCCGAGTTCAAGACCATCGCCACCACCGACTACAAGACGCGCCTCGATCCGGCGTTCTTCACCGACGACGAGAAGAAGGTCTACATGATCAGCAACCGCGGCCGCGACAAGACGGCGCTGGTGATGATGGATCCCGACAAGCCCCAGGCCGAGGCCGAGGAAGTGCTCTACCAGGATCCCGACGTGGACGTGGACGGCCCGTCGTGGTCCAACGCCCGCCGGCGCCTCACCATGGTCACGTACGCGCGCGAGAAGACGGTGCGCAAGTTCTTCGACCCGTACTACGAGAAGGTCTTCGCCGACATCGAGAAGAAGCTGCCGGGCATGGAGGTCGCGATCCAGAACTCCACCAAGGCCGAGGACAAGTTCATCGTCGCCGCGGCCAACGACCGCACGCCGGGCGCGCGCTACATCTACGACGCGAAGGCCGACACACTCACGAAGCTGGGCGACATCAACACCAGGATCCCCGAGGACGCGATGTCGTTCATGAAGCCGATCACGTATGCGAGCCGCGACGGCCTCACGATCCACGGCTACCTCACGCTGCCGCTGGGCCGGGAGCCGAAGAACCTCGCGTGCGTCGTGAACCCGCACGGCGGGCCGTGGGCGCGCGACACCTGGGGCTACAACCCCGAGGTGCAGTTCCTCGCCAACCGCGGCTACTGCGTGCTGCAGATGAACTTCCGCAGCTCCACGGGCTACGGGCGCAAGTTCTGGGAGGCGGGCTTCGGCCAGTGGGGCCTCAAGATGCAGGACGACATCACCGACGGCGTGAAGTGGCTGATCGCGCAGGGCATCGCCGATCCCAAGCGCATCGGCATCTACGGCGGCAGCTACGGCGGGTATGCGACGCTCGCGGGCGTGACCTTCACGCCGGACCTCTACGCGGCGGCGGTGGACTACGTGGGCGTGGCCAACATGTTCACGTTCATGAAGACCATCCCCCCGTACTGGAAGCCGCTCATGCCGAAGTTCTACGAGATGGTGGGCGATCCGGTGAAGGACAAGGCGAGGCTCGAGGCCACGTCGCCGGTGCTGCACGCCGACCGCATCAAGACGCCGCTATTCGTGGCGCAAGGCGCGCGCGACCCGCGCGTCAACAAGGACGAGAGCGACCAGATGGTGGCGGCGCTGAAGAAGCGCGGCGTGGCCGTCGAGTACATGGTGAAGGACAACGAAGGCCACGGGTTCCGCAACGAGGAGAACCAGTTCGCGTTCTACGAGGCGATGGAGAAGTTCCTCGCGGCGCACATGGCGCCCTGACGAAAAAAACCGGGGTCTGGCCCCGGTTTTTTTTCGGCTACCAGTGGCGGCGGTAGTACGGGCCGTAGTGGTAGCGCGGATAGGGGCGCACCACCGGCGCGTAGTAGGGCGCGCGGTAGTACACGGGGCCCGGGTAGTAGGCGGGCGCATAGACCCGCGGCGCGGGGTAGGCTGGCGCCGGGGCATACGCGTAGGGAGCGTAGTAGCGCGGCCCGTAGTAGTAGGGACCGGAACCGACCGCCGCGCCGAACACCGCGCCGACCGCCGCGCCGGGAGGGCCGCCCACGGCGGCTCCGATGGCGCCGCCCACGATGGCGCCGGCGACCGGATCGGCCGAGGCCCGGGCAGACATCGCGAGGGCCGCGGTCCCCATCGCCGCCGTGGCGATCCAAAGGGTTGCCTTGCGCATGGTCCCTCCTTCTAGAATCACGGAATGTCTCCCTCCAACGCAAACGGCGCGCATGCGTTGACACGCGCCCTCCGCTCCGCGGGCATCACGCGCGTCTTCACCCTTTCGGGCAACCACATCATGCCGGTGTTCGACGCCGCGCTGGACGACGGGATCGAGCTCATCCACGTGCGTCACGAGGCGGCGGCCGTCCACATGGCCGATGCGTGGGCGCGCCTCACGGGCCAGCCCGGCATCGCGATGGTGACCGGCGGCCCCGGCCATGCCAACGCCGTGGGCGCGCTGTACACGGCGGCGATGGCCGAGTCCCCCGTCGTGCTGCTCTCCGGGCACGCCCCGCGCCGCGAGCTCGGGATGGGCGCGTTCCAGGAGATGGCGCAGTGCGACATCGCCGCGCCGCTCACGAAGGCTTCGTGGGCCAACGAGGCCGCCGAGCGCCTGGCCTCGGACGTGGCGCGCGCCCTCGCGATCGCGAAAGGCGGGCGGCCCGGTCCCGTGCACCTGAGCCTTCCCAGCGATTGCCTCGAGGCCCCGGCCGGGCCCCAGGGGACGGACCCCGGGAAGCGGACAGATCCCGAAGCGCCCGACTACGACGCGCAGGCCATCGTGGCGATGCTGCGCGGCGCGAGCCGCCCGCTCGTGATCACCGGGCCCGCGACGCTCACGAAGCCCGGCCGCGCGAGACTCGCCGCCCTGGAGGCCGCGTTGGGCGTTCCGGTGATCGGCATGGAAAGTCCGCGAGGCATCGCGGACCCGAGCCTGGGCGCCTTTGCGCAGGTGCTCCCGGAAGCCGACATCGCGGTGCTCGTGGGCAAGCGTCCCGACTTCACGCTCAAGTTCGGCAAGCACCCGGCCTTCGCCGCCGGATGCAGGCTCGTCGAGATCGCGGTCGATCGCGACGTGTTCGCCGCGATCGATGCGCTCACCGGCGCGGCTCGGGCGCAGCCGCCCGTGAAGGGCCCATGGCTATCCGAGGTGCGCGGCGCTGTGGCCTACCGCCCCGCCGCGTGGAACCACGCGACCTCCGCGATCCCGGGACGGATGCACCCGGTGCAGGCGCTGCGGCCGCTGCAGGCGATCCTCGATTCGCATCCCGACTCGGTGTTCGTTTGCGACGGCGGCGAGATCGGCCAATGGGCCCAGGCGTGCCTCACGGCGCCCAACCGCGTGATCAACGGCGTGGCCGGTTCCATCGGCGCGGCGCTGCCGTTCGCGGTGGCCGCGCGCCTCGCCAAGCCGGGCGTGCCCGTGATCGCGGTGATGGGCGACGGGACCTTCGGCTTCCATCCGGCGGAGATCGACACGGCCGTGCGATACAAGCTGCCCTTCGTGGCGATCGTCGGAAACGACGCGCGCTGGAACGCCGAGTTCCAGATCCAGCTGCGCGAATACGGCGCGGGCCGCACCATCGGCACGGAGCTCCTTCCCGCGCGCTACGACAAGGTGGCCGAGGGTTTCGGCGGCCATGGGGAGCTCGTCAGCGATCCGGAGCAAGTGCTCGCCGCCGTGCGACGCGCGTTGGCCTCGAACCTGCCGGCGGTGCTGAACGTGATGATCGACGGCGTGGCCGCGCCCGTGGTGAGGCGCTGACGATGCGCCTGGCCGCGTTGCTCGCCGTCCTCCTGGCCGCCGGCTGCGCGAGCCTCGCGCCTCCGCCCTCGCGCGAGATCGTGGGCTACTACCCCGCGTGGAAGGGTGTCTTCGATTTCGATCCCACGCGCGTGACCGTCGTGAACTACGCGTTCCTCGACATCTGCTGGGACGGCCGGCATGGCAACGGCGCGGTGGCGCCGCTAGCCCCGTGCGCGGGCGAGAACGGCTCGATCGTGCCGGGGCATCCGCCCCTGGATGCCGCGAACCTCGAGGCGCTCGCGAAGGTGAAGCGCGCCCATCCGGCGGTGAGGCTCGTCGCATCCGTCGGCGGCTGGAGCGGGTCGAACCGCTTCTCGGACATGGCGAGCGGGCCCGCGTCGCGAGCGGCCTTCGTCGATTCGGCGATCCGCTTCATCCGCGAGCACGGCTTCGACGGCATCGACATCGACTGGGAGTATCCCGGTGCCATCGGCATCCCGTGCGCCGCGGGACAATCGCCGTGCGACCGTCCCGGGGACAAGGACAACTTCGCGCTGCTGGGCCGCGAGCTTCGTGCCGCGCTCGACCGCGCGGGCGCTTCGGACGGCCGGCACTACCTCTTCACCGTCGCTGCGGGCGCCGACGCCAGGTACGCGCTCGACGCCGCGAAGGGCGGCGCGTGGCTCGCGGACCTCGCGGCGAGCACCGACTGGATCAACCTCATGACCTACGACTACCACGGCACGTGGGAGCGCGCCGCGTACTTCGTCGCGCCCCTCGCGCGCGATCCGGCCGATCCCGGCGAGGCGAACGTGGAGGCGAGCGTGGAGCTCTTTCTCGCGCAGGGCATCGCGCCGTCGAAGCTCGCGCTCGGCGTCCCGTTCTACGGGAAGGGATGGTCGGGTTGCGCGGCGGGCGAGGTGCTCTACAAGGCGTGCAAGGCGCTCGCGCGCGAGGACCACGAGGCGACCTTCGAGTTCGCCTACCTCACGGGCGAGGGCTATCTCGCGCGCGACGCGGACGGGCGCTTCACGCGGGCGGGCCGGGGCTTCGAGCGCTACTGGAACGCGGCGGCGAAGGCGCCGTGGCTCTACGAGCCGGGCTCGCGTGTCTTCATCGCGTACGACGACGAGGCCTCGGTCCGCGAGAAATCGCGCTATGCGATGCGCAAGGGCCTGCGCGGCGTGATGTTCTGGGAGCTCACGCAGGATGCCGGCGGCGTCCTCGGGCGGGTGATCGCCGACGAGGTGCTCGGCGAGGCGAGGGACGCGGCGCGCTAGCGATCCGCGATCGCGCGGGCGAGCTTCTTCGATTCCTTGACGAGGCTCGTGAATCGCAGCTTGCCGAAGGTCCTGGCGACCGCTTCCTGGGCGGCTTCCCACGCGGGCATCGCGGCGGCGAACGCGTGGCGTCCCTTCGCGGTGGTCGAGACCAGCCGCAGCCGCGCGTCCTCCCCGGGCTGGATCTGCACCAGCCCCAGCGCCTCGAGGCCGGCCACGTTGCGCGACACCGTCGTCTTGTCCATGACCACGGCCTTGGCGATCTCGCTCATGGGCGTGGGCTCCATGGCCACGATCGGCCAGAGCACCGCGAGCTGGTTGGAGGTGAGTCCCGAGGGCTTGAGGTGCTCGTCGTAGACCGCCGTGATGGCGCGGGAGGCCATCCGCAGGTTGCCGCAGATGCAGTCGAAGCCGCGTTTACGGTAGGTATCGAGGACTTTCTGGGACATGACGGGATGTTACCCCATTTTTTGGTTGCACATACAACGAGAGCGGTGGCGGAAAGCGTGGGAAAGGCGACAGGCGGGGGCGGCCCGCGTAAGGCTAATATGCTGTCATCGGGCAACGGAGCAGCGCCATGGACGAGGCACCGAAGGCGCGAAGCGAGCTCGCCGGACGGCTCGCCCGCGTGAACGACGAGATCAAATCGTACCCGCAGCCCATCGCGCGCTGCGACGCGCAGCTGGCGGGCCTGCTCGAGGAGCGCGACCGCATCCGGCGCGAACTCGAGCGGCTGGGAGCCGATGGCTGAAGCGGTGGCGATGCGGCGCATCGCCATCGTCGTCTTCCCGGATGCCCAGGTCCTCGACGTGGCCGGGCCCATGGAGGTCGTGCGCGGCGCGAACCTCGCGGTGCGCAAGTCCGCGCGCGGAGCGAAGCCGGCCTACGCGACCGAGATCGTGGCGCGACGCGAGGGCGCGGTGCAGACCTCGTGCGGCCTTTCCATCGTCGCGACGAATTCCTTCCGCAACGCGCACCGGGACATCGACACGCTGATCGTGGCCGGCGGCCTCGTCGAGGGCGCCATCGCCGATGACGAGCTGGTGGCGTTCGTCCGCGCGCGGGCGGCCAGGGCACGCCGCGTGGTGGCCATCGGCACGGGCGTCTTCGTGCTCGCGGTGGCCGGGCTGCTCGAGGGCCGCCGCGCGACCACGCACTGGCGCGCCTGCAAGGATCTCGCGAGGGACTACCCGGGGATCGAGGTCGATCCCGAGCACCTCTTCATCCGCGACGGGAAGTACCACACCTCCGCGGGCGCGACGGCGGCGATCGACCAGACCCTCGCCCTGGTGCAGGAGGACCTGGGGCGCGAGGTCGCCATGGCGGTGGCCCACCGCAAGGTGATGTTCATGCGCCGCAGCGGCGAGGAGCGCCAGGTGAGCGCGCACCTCTCGGCCCAGATGGTGGGGCACGAGCGCATCGCGAAGCTGGTCTCGTGGATCCTCGACAACCTCGCACGCGACATCACCACGGACATGATCGCGGCGCAGGGCGCCATGAGCGAGCGCTCCATGTACCGGCTGTTCGTGCGCGAGGTGGGGATGCCGCCCGCGCGATTCATCGAGCAGGCCCGCGTGGACCTCGCCCGGCGCCTGCTCGAGGAGAGCGACATGCGCGTGGAGACGATCGCCCGGCGCTGCGGCCTGGGCAACGAGGAGCGCCTGCGGCGCGCCTTCCACCGCTCCTTCGGCATGAGCCCCAGAAATTACCAGGCCCGTCACCAGCAGGCCGCGGGAGCGTAGTATGTTGCGCACAACGCGGACCACCGTGGGAGCCGGCCAATGTACAAGCGCATCCTCCTGGCGTACGACGGATCGGAATCGGGGCAAAAGGCGCTGCTCGACTGCCGCGAGGTGGCGAGCTGGACGAAGTCGGAGCTCTTCCTCGTCGCGGTGATGCCGCCGCCGGCGGCCTTCATCGGCGGCGAGGGCGGGATCTACGACGCGGAGCGCGAGAAGGAAGAGGAGCAGGCGTACCGCGAGATCCTGGACGACGGGCTCAAGCGCCTCACGGAGGAGGGCCGCGCGCCGAAAGGCGAAGTCCTCGTCGGCGATGCCGTCGACGAGATCGTCACCTACGGCAAGAAGGTGGGCGCCGACCTGATCGTGGTGGGCCACAAGCACCTCGAGGGCTGGGCGAGGCGCTGGTGGCGGGGGTCCATCTCGAAGTCGCTCATCGAGCACGCCCATTGCAGCGTGCTGGTGGTCATCACCGGAGCGAAGTAGCCCTCATCCGCGCGAGGTCAGTGGCGGTGCCAGTACCCGTGCGCGTACGCGTAGTGCGGGTGATAGACGATGGGCGCCGCGCGAACCACCACCCTCGGGCCGTAGTACACGGGGGCCGGCGCCACGTACACCGGCGCGGGGGCCGCGTAGACGGGTGCGGGCTCCGCATACACCGGTTCGGGAGCGGGTGCATACGCGGGGGCCGGGCCGTAGTAGGCGGGACCGGTGCTCGCGCCGATCGCGGTGCCGATGATGGCGCCGGCGGCCGCACCGATGGCTCCGCCGTTGTGCTGGCCGGTGTTGTGTCCGATGACGGCGCCGATGCCGCTGCCGATGATCGCGCCCAGCAGGGGATCGGCCGAGGCGTTCATGGACATCGTCGCGGTCGCGAGACCGGCCACCATCGCGGCGATCACCAGGGGTTTGCGTGTCATGCGAGTCTCCTTGTCGTCGTTTCGGGTGTTCCTGTTCCCGACAACGCGCGAGGCGGCGCCCGGTGGTCGGCCCTTACAGACTGTTACTTCTAAGGAGAAAAACCGGGGTCTGGCCCCGGTTTACTTCTTGAGCGGGCGCGTGAGCGCCGCGACGTCGGAGGCGGCGGGAAGCTGCGGGCGGTCGCGGTCGGCGGCGACCATGCAGAGGAATCCGAGCGGCTCGTCGGGCGCGGCGTGGAACTGGTGCCACGTCATGGGCGGCACGCGCACGAGGTCGTTCAGGCCGATGTCCCACGCCTTGTCGCCGACGAGGCATTGGCCGCGGCCGCGGATCACCATCACCGCGTGCACGTGCTCGTGGCGTTCGAGCGTCGTGTAGCCGCCCGGCGCGACCTCGAAGTAGCGAAGCTGCGCGGGCACGCCGCCGCCTTCGAAGAGCACCTGGCGCGTCACGTCCTTGAACGGCGCGCTGCCCTCCTGCTTGTAGGCGAGCACGTCCACGTCTTCCCAGTGGAAGTCGCCGGAGTGCCTGCGGACCACGGGGTCTGCGCTCACGAGCGAATCTTACGCCGTGCGCACCGCGCGGACGAACTCGCGGCTGCGATCGAGGAGGCGCTCCTTGGCCGAGAGCAGGCCGCCGCCGATGAGCAGCATCGTGTCGGCGCCGTAGCCCGAGAGCATCTCGCCCACGCGCTCCACGGTCATGCCGCCCGCGGGAACGGGCAGCGCGGGCTTCATGCCGTTCCAGGGCGCGCGAGCATTGCCGGCGATGGCGAGGCAGGTCTCGCGGCTGAAGCTGAAGCGCCCGCCGTGATTGGGGAAGATCGTCGCGTCGGCGCCCAGCATGCGAAAGAGCGTGCCCAGCAGCACCGGGGGTGCGATGCGCACCGCGCCCGCGAACGCCGGATGCGCCATCAGGGGGACGCCGAGGCTCGCGCGCAGCTCGACGAACGCCGGGAGTCCCACGAGCATCGGCGCGACGAGCGCCATCCTCACGCCGTGGCCGCGCGCGAGCCTCGCCTGCGCCGCGAGTGCCGCGCTGCCGCCCGACAAAGTGGGCGCGTAGAGCGTGCGTCCGCCGGTCTCGCGATTGGCCGCGTCGATCGCCTCCTGCACCGCGGGAACGCGCTCGGCGAAAGGGTGCGGGGCCTGGTCCGCGATCCCGTGGTCGTCCTTGATGACGTCGATGCCCGCGAGCGCGAAGGCGTGGGCGAGCTTCGCCAGGTGCTCGACGGTCGAGCCCTGGGGCTTCAACGCCGTGCAGGTGAGGGCGCGCCCGTGGACTCCCGTCTCGGCGCGGATTCCCTCGACGCCGAACCGCGGCCCGGGGAACGCCTTCTCGTAGCCCGCCGGGAACTCCACGCCGACCAGCTCCACTTCGGGCTGCAGCGAGCAGTTGCCGAACAGCATGTTGGCGAGCTGCGACGCTTCCGCGCCCGTGGTGGCGGGCGCGATGCCCAGCGTCACTTCGAAGCAGCCGGCCTGCGCGCGGATCGACTCCACCGTCGCGACGGTCTCGCGCAGCACGCGCTCGTCGCCGATCGCCGCGACGGGCATCTCCACGCTCTGCTCGGCGGCGAGCGCCTCGGCGCGCGCGCGGCTTTCCGATTCCGGCGCGCCGATGCGGTAGGTGGCGAGGATGCGCTCCATCAGGCTGCCCTCAGGGAGTCCACGATCTCCAGGCGCGCGGCCTGCACGCTCGGGAGGAACCCGCCCACCAGGCCCATGAACACCGAGAAGAGCATCGTCTTCACGACGATCGCAGGCGTGAGGTAGAAGCCGAAGGCGAGCTGGCTGAAGGACTGCCAGTTCATCGTCGTGATCGTGAAGGCCTGGAGGAACGAGGCGAGGGTGAGGCCCGCCGCGCCGCCCACGAGCGCGAGCAGCACCGATTCGAGCAGGAACGCCGCGAGGATGCTCGAGCGCCGGAACCCCAGGGCGCGCAGCGTCCCGATCTCGCCGGTGCGGTTCGCGACCGCCGCGTACATCGTGATCATCGCGCCGATCATCGCGCCGATGGAGAAGATGATCGACAGCGTGATGCCCAGGATGCTGATGAAGGTCGAGAGCGAGCTCGACTGCTCCTCGTAGAAGGCGGGCTCGCGCTTCACGTCGAGGATGAGGCGCTGGTCGTCGCTCACGTGCTGCTGCAGCTTCGCGAAATCGTCGCGGTCCTGCAGCTTCACGATGACCGAGGAGTAGGTGGTGCGGCGGAAGGCCTGCATCATCTGCTCCACGTCGCCCCAGATCTCGGAGTCGAAGCCCGACTTGCCGCCGTCGAAGTGGCCGACCACGGTCCATTCGCGCCCGGCGAAGCGAAGGCTCTGCCCGATGCCCACGCCCTCGAAGCCCTCCATGATGCTGCGGCCCGCCACGATCTCGGAGGAGCCCACGCGGAACATGCGCCCGTCGATGAGCCTCACCTGCGGACGCAGCTTCACGCCGATCGGCGCAAGGCCGCGCACCACGACGTTCTGCGGCTTGTCGCTGCCGCGCTTGGGGATCTGGGTGAGTACCAGCACTTCCTTCGACACCTGGGGGTCGCCGTCCGCGTCGCGCGCGATGTCGGGCAGCGTCTCGATGAGCGAGGCCTGGTCGCGGTACACGGAGCTCTGGATCTCGGTCTGCGACGATTGCCTGAGCAGGATCGCGTTGTCGTAGCTGCCGGTGGACACGAGCGTGTGCTTGAGGCCCGCGTCGAGCATGAGCACCGCCGCGAACACGAAGACCACGAGCGCCATGCCTCCGGCCGTGAGCGCGGTCGTGACCTTGCGCGTCCAGAGGTTCCTGAAGATGTAGGAGAACGGGATCTTCATCCGGCGTAGCGCAGCCCGTCGACGATCTTCACGTTCGCCGCCCGGATCGAGGGCAGCACGCCCGCCAGCACGCCGACGGCGAGCGCGGCCGCCGCCTGCATGGCCACGGTCTGCCCCGTCACGTAGAACACCGGGAACATCGTCCCCATCATCGCCTTGAATCCCGCGGCCACGGGGAAGGTGAGCGCGATGCCGATGGCCCCGCCCAGCGCCGAGATCATCACC
>Ga0335082_10007716_pt1 | contig 11677 bp, 8 predicted proteins | sample Lox_Sample_41_FD_206718 | JGI IMG/M metagenome (GOLD analysis project Ga0335082, IMG submission 206718) | Soil microbial communities from Loxahatchee National Wildlife Refuge, Florida, United States - Lox_Sample_4.1 | ecosystem: Environmental > Terrestrial > Soil > Wetlands | place: USA: Florida...
ACCGGCCCGCCCCGGAGAGTGGATTGGCAAAACCTTCTGCGGAACATGAAGGGCGGAGGCACGACAGGACTGGTTCTCTCTTGAGAACATATCGAGAACGTTAGTATTTAGTACGGGATCAGACTTCGCCATGCGTTGCAGTAGAGAGGAAATTTGGTGAAAGCAAGGCTTGTCGCGTTTCGAGTGAAGCTAGTTGGATTCGCTGCCATCTGGATTTGCTGGGCTCCTGCACTGCATTTTGCTTCTGGTCAACAAGCGCCGGCCGCCTTTAACTCAGGAGAAGTCCGCCCCAAAGAAGATCCAGCCGTCGTGGAACATGGCAAAGCGTTGTACAGCGTTAGCTGTCAGGCATGTCATGGAGCCGACCTGCGTGGTGGTGATATCGGTGGCCCCAATCTTCTTCGCTCCCGGGCTGCTCTCTTGGATCAACACGGTGAGAATATCGTTCCCATCATCCAGGGCGGCAGACAGGCGATGGGGATGCCGAAGATTGGCATCAGCATCGATGAGTCGAACGCTGTCGCTGCCTATGTTCGCAGTGTTATCTCGACGATTGGCAGTCAGGGAACGCCTCCGGGGAAAGAAAAGCCATTGGATATTGTGGTCGGTGACGCTGCACGTGGCCGCGCGTATTTTGTCGCACATTGTCAGAGCTGCCATTCTCCGGCAGGCGACTTGCAAAGCATTGCGATGAAGGTCTCTGACCCGAAAGCATTACAGGCCATGTGGATTCGCGGCGGAGCATCCACCTTTGGCGGAGCTTCGGGGCAGATGACCGCAGATTTGACGATGCCATCAGGCCGCAAGGTGTCGGGAACCGTTCTGCAGGTGGACGAATTTCTTATCACCTTGAAGCTGACAGACGGCTCGATGCAAAGCTTTCCGCGAAGGGGCGCTGTACCCAAGGTTGTCCTGCATGACTCAAGGCAGGCGCATAAAGATTTGTTGCTCAAATACACAGACCAAGACATCCACGATGTGACAGCTTATATGGTGACCCTGAAGTGAAACTGAAGACATCGCTGCTCCTCACCTCAATCCTCCTTCTTCCCGGCATAACACTCGCGCAGGGCGGCGGTGTGTCAGCAGAAGATTTCCAGAAGCCCCTGGCAGCCTCCTGGCCTACGTACAACGGCGACTACACGGGCAAGCGTTTCAGCGCTCTGATCCAGGTGAACAAGACCAACGTCAAAAATCTGACACTTGCCTGGATGTCACAGTTGACGCCAGGAGCCGATGTGGCGCCGAGCAACGGTCGGCGCGACTCGATCCCGCTCATCACGGGTGGCGAGGGACCCGGAGACATCAACATTCGTTCTGGCACGATCAAGGGTTCCGTACTCGCTGTTGATGGTGTTCTTTACGTCACCATGCCGGACAATGCGTGGGCTCTGGACGCCCGCGACGGACACCCGCTGTGGCATTACTACTGGAAGACGCGAGGCGGAACTCACATTGGCAATCGCGGATTCGGCATGTGGCACGGCTACCTGTACATGGAGACGCCGGACGACTACCTTGTCTCGCTCGACGCAAAGACCGGCAAGGAACGCTGGCACAAGGTGATTGCGGATCTGGAGCAGGGCTATTTCGCGACGCCTGCTCCTATCGTGATTGGCAATCATGTCCTGGTAGGAGTGGGCAATGACATTGACTCGCCAGGCTTCCTACAGTCGTTTGATCCGGAGACAGGCGAGTTGCAATGGAAGCATTACACCGTCCCCATGCAGAAGGGCGATCCGGGTTTGGAAACGTGGGCCACACTTGATGCGGCAAGGCACGGAGGAGCACAGACGTGGATTACGGGGGCCTACGATCCGGAGACGAATCTCTATGTCTTCGGCACAGGGAATCCGACTCCTGCATACACTACAGGTACTCGCGGCGATAAGGACAATCTGTTTACGTGTGCGCTGATCGCCGTCAACGTCGATACCGGGAAGATGGCCTGGTATTACTCCACATCTCCGCACGACATGCATGACTACGACTCGGCGCAGACTCCGGTCTTCGTCAATGGAATGTTTCGCGGCAGGATGCGGAAGATGGTGATGACTGGGGCACGCAACGGATATTTCTTTGTTCTTGATCGTGTAACGGGAGAGCACCTGCTTACCAGCAAGTACGGCCTAACCACGAACTGGGCCAATGCGAGAACTCCTAACGATGCGCCGCAGCACGATCCGGCCAAGGATGCCACAATCGCCGGCTCACTCGTGTCACCGGAATCCGGCGGTACAGTCAACTGGCAGCCTCCGGCGTTCTCTCCGCAGACAGGCCTGTTCTACATATACGAGACAGATAGTCTCTCACTTGTTTATCTGACAGACACTGATCCCCGCGGCTCCATGGGCCTAGGCGGCAAAGAAGAGGTGAACGTCGGCTCTGCCGGTAGTTACTTGACGGCTATCGACTACAAGACCGGCAACGCCAAATGGCGCCATCGTTTTTATAACAATGCAGCCGGCGGAGGGGGACTTCTTGCCACAGCCGGCGGGCTTATCTTTACCGGCGACAGTTCCAATAGCCTCGTGGCTTACGACGCCATCGATGGTCATCCGCTTTGGAATACACGGATAGGGCAGGTCTCCAACGCGCCCGAGACCTACATGCTCGATGGACATCAATATGTCATATGTGCAACGGGCGAGTCCTTGTGGTCGTTCATGCTGTACTGAGATGCTGGTGTAGCCAGCAAAACATCGCATGCAAAAGGGGACGGGCTCACATCCCCATCTCCGCTTTCCACGCTGTCAGGCGCGCAATGGCGTTGCGAACATCCGCTATCTTTGTCTGCGGATCCGGCTCCTCGCGCTCAATCGTTAGCAGTCCCTTGAAGTTCATTTTCTTCAGTTGTGCCAGAAACGCGCGAAAATCGACCTCACCGTCACCGAGCGCCGCTTCCCTGCCCAGACCCAGGCCCGGCGCAGGAGCGAGACCATCTTTGCAATGCACGGAGAGTACATGATCCGCGAGCAGGGCGAGCGCGGCGATGGGATCGCCAGAGCCGTAGAGAATCATGTTCGCGGGATCGAAGTTTATCTTCAGGTTGGTTCGCTCCACGTCGCCGATAAATCCAAGCAGAACTTCGGCGGACTCCTGGCCAGTCTCCAGCACAAAGTCCTGTCTGTATGCGGCGCATGCATCACACAGTTCGCGCGTGAGATCGCGTAGTTCTGTATAGAGAGCAGACTGCCTGGCAGCCGGGATGAAGCCGATGTGACATGAAACCGCGGAGACGCCAAGCTCACTCCCGAACTTCGAGATCTCTTTCGTTCTCGCGATACGCTCCGCGCGGTACTTCGGGACAGTGAAGCCAACCGTCTCATGGACCCGCTCGATATTTTCGTAGTCCTCACCCTCGTAGCAACACACCACACTGGTCACGGTAACGGGAGTCGCCTGCAGGGCCTTGCGCCATTCGTCGACTTTTTCGGCGCAATTCAAACCGGGCGGCACCCCGAGTTGGCCGGCCCTCAAACCAAAGCCGCTCAGATATTGGAGCGTCTTCGTTGCGCTTTCTTCTGCCCAGAAGACCAATCCGATCTCCAGTGGTTCTACGCTTGCCATGACAATTCCTTTCCACTTTGTTCCCGTGATTCTCGAAGCAGATTCGCGAGATACACCGTCCGTGCCGACTCCGCCGGCGGGCACAGTTCTGGAGAGACCCCGCAGCGGCAGCAATCTACGAAGTAAGCAATTTCCCTGTAGTAAGGGTCTTCTTCAGGGAGCGCTATCGCCTCATCCTCTCGACCGTTGGCGTGGCGCACGAGCTTGCCGTCATGAAAGGTTAATGAGGCTTCGCCCGCTTCTAGACAAAAGCTGGCATTGAAAGGAGTATCTGAGGAATACCAACCACCATCAACATTCACCACCAAGCCATCCTCATAGCGAAGTACAGCGTTCATCGTGTCTACGGGACCCCGGCTGGTCGCACTCACCGATGCCGGCGGGCCGAACAGGCTCAGCGCCTGCTCCAGATCGTGGCTGAGCAGATCGAGGATCGCACCTCCGCTGCACTCCTCCTTCGCGAGCCAACCTCCCCAGTCTGGATACCCGGTTGAGCGCTGCAGCGTACAACCGGTGACCGCGTCGCGCCCGACCTCCCGCAAAAACGAAGCCGCATAGCGATACGGAGACATGAAGCGGAGGACCTGCCCCACCATAAATACGTTGCTGCTCTTTGCAGCTGCGGCAAGAATGTCGTCGCAATCGGAAGCAGACAACGCCATGGGCTTTTCACATAGAACGTGTTTGCCGCTGTTCAATGCCTCGATCACGATCTCCTTGTGAAGATTCGTCGGCAGGCAGATATCTACTGCATCGATCGTGGGGTCCCTCACGACCTGTCGCCAGTCCGAAGACCATCGCACGCTGTCTGGCAGCGGTCCGCTCGGAAGATTCATGTTGCCGCGGGAAGGTCCATCGGCTGAAGGTCGCATTCGGGAGGCAACGGCTGGAACCGTAACACCTTCGATTCGCTGGAGAGCCGCAAGATGGACTCCGCCCATAAAGCCGTAACCTAAGAGTCCTAACTTCATATGCTCGATCCTCAACCTGCTCTATGCCATGAGGCTCGAACCTGATTGCATGGATGATATTTCACAAAAATCAGATGTGGTCACGCTGCGACTAACGAGAGATATTTTGAATGAGTCGATCATATCGAGCGATTTCAACCAGCGTCAACAAACCATCTAGAGTGGTATCGCGTCGACCGTCGCCGAGGTCGCAGATTCGATTTCGTCCGTCTTCTTCTCGCGGAAGAAGAGAAGGAAGAACACGAGCACCACGGCTGAAGTGACTGCGGCCACGAGCCAGATCGAACGCCAGTCATAAGTTCTCCCTGCTAAAGGAGCCTGTAGAACGTAGTGGTCGACGATTAGCCCGGAGATCCACGATCCGGTCATAAGCCCCAATCCGTATGTAAGGAAGGAAATCAATCCCTGCGCCGCCGACCGCAACACCGCTGGCGCTTTGCGATCGATATAGATCTGGCCTGTCACAAAGAAGAAGTCGTAGCAGATTCCATGCAGCAGGATACCCAGCCACAGCATCCACACTCCTGAACCGGCATTGCCATAGGCAAACAATGCATAGCGCATCACCCATGCCAGCATTCCTGCTGCTAGCATGTATTTGACCCCAAACCTGCGAAAAAAAAACGGGATCAGCAGCATACAGAAGAGTTCGGACATCTGGCCGCCGCTCATCTTACCCGCCGCGTTCACAACACCTGCCTGATTCAGAAAGACGTTGGTAAAGGCGTAATAGAACTGCAGAGGAATACAGACAAGAAACGAAGCGATGGCAAAGATCGCCATAGACCGCTCCTTCAACAGCGCGAATGCTTCCACCGGAAAGAAACTTCCAGCTCTAAGCTTCTCTCCTTTCGCCGGCGGCGGAATGTGCGGCATCGTAAAGCAGTAGAGGCCCATCACGAGGGAGGCCACTGCGCCGAACTTCAGAGGCACTGCGGAAGCTTCCAGCTTCATGTAGCCAACGACGAGGCTCGCTACGATCCATCCGGCTGTGCCCATCACACGAATAGAACCGAACTCCTTCTGCGGATCGCGGATCAGGCGAAATGCCATTGAGTTCGACAGTGCCATCGTGGGCATGTAACAAAAACAGTGAAGCAACAGGGTTGTGTAAATTGCGCCGAAGCTATGTTGCTGGGAGGCCAGGAAGAGAAAGACCCCACCGACGAGATGCAGGGTAGCCAGGAACTTCTCCGTGGCGAACAGCTTGTCGGCGACCGTCCCGACAAACGGCGCGATCATGGCGCCAAGCGCCGTCGTGCCGGCAATCAATCCCACTTGTTCGCCGGTGAAGTGCAGCGTGGAGGATAGCCAGGTTCCAACCGTCACATACCACGTGGCCCACACGAAGTACTCGAGAAACATCATGATGCCGAGGCGGACTTTGATCTGCAAATTCATGGAGGTGAAACTCCTTCTGCAACGCATCGTTGTGAATATAAATCAGGGATGTTTTGCGGTCTCCGGCAAGGCGAAAACCACATAGGCGCCCTCAATGGGAGCCTGTGAAGCAGCGTGTCCCGGAACATTGTGGGTATACGTTGTAGCTCGTGCGGCAGCGCAAAAGGCAATATACTCTCGCCCGTCAACCTCGTAGATGGCGGGCATGCCTTCAAGCGCGGCGTCCACTTCCTTTTCCCACAGCACTTTGCCCGTACTCGAATCGATAGCGCGGATCTTGCGGTCGCGTGTACCCGTAAAGATCAGGCCGCCAGCAGTCAACACGGGATTCACCTTAGGAAAATGCGATCCCGTATCGGTGTGCCCCTGTGCGGCAAGCTCTGGCACCTCGCCCAACGGAATCTTCCAGCGAATGGTGCCTGTGTTCAGGTCGTAAGCGGTCAGTGACGTCCATGGCGGGGAGATCACAGGCAGTCCACTCTTCGCAAACATGAAACCAAAGCCACTGCGATAGCGGGCGGTGGCAGGGTCTGCAGGCGCGACCTTGATCTCTGACAGCATCGCAGTGTCGAGTGCCAGATCAGGGCGTGCCAGATAAGCCATCAACGAATCAACTTCGATATCTGAGAGCTTTGAAAAGGCAGGCATCGATGACTTGCCGTAACGCACTGTCTTCGCAATCTCCTCTTCCGGGAGTCTTGAGCGAACGTCGACCAGCGAGGGAATCGCAGGAGGCTGTCCTTGAAGTTTTGCGCCGTGACACAGGCTGCAGTTCGCTTCGTAGATACCACGGCCTCGTGCTTCAGGTGAGCCGCTCGTTGGCGTCGTCTGCTGCAGCGTAAGCTTCAACATCGATGGCAGATCCTTGGAGACGAGATACAGCAAACCGTTTGTTGGATCCACCGCTGCTCCACCAAAGTTTGCGCCACCGTTGTTGCCTGGCATCTCCACGGTGTCTTCGAGTCCCGGCGGCGTAAACAGCCCCTGATTATGTGCGGCTAGAATCTGTTTGCGCAGTTGTTCTCGCTCGTCCGGCTCGAGGTACGGACTAAGATCCTCCGCCGTAAAAGCCTGACGAGCAAATGCTGGCGGCTTTGAGGGAAAGGGCTGTGTCGGCCAGGTCTCTTCGCCAGGCATGTCCGACTTCGGTACAGGTCGTTCCTCTGCCGGCCAAAGGGGCTTGCCCGTATCGCGATCGAAGACCCACAGAAAGCCGACTTTGCTCGGCTGTGCCACCACATCGATCAGCTTGCCGTCATGACGGACCGTCGTCAGCATTGGAGTCGATGGGTTGTCGTAGTCCCATATATCGTGGTGAACCATCTGGTAATACCAGATCAGCTTTCCTGTGCGGGCATCGAGCGCCAACAGGCAGTCACCAAACAGATTTTGGCCTGATCGATTCGCTCCGTAAAAGTTATATTTTGGGCTTGCTGTCGGAACGTATATGACGCCGCGCTTCTCATCCAGCGCCATACCACTCCAGGCGTTGGCTCCTCCGACTCTCTTCCACGCGTCCTTCGGCCAGGTATCGTAGCCGGTCTCTCCAGGGTGCGGAATCGTGTGAAAGGTCCAGACCAGCTTACCGGCAAGTATGTCGTAGGCACGAACATCGCCAGGGCCGGATTCGTACTCTTCATTGGTAGCGGAGCCCAGGATCAGTAAATTGCCGAATACGCGTCCGGGATTGTAGGACTGCACAAGCGTCAGGCTCTTCGCGGGGCGCCCCAGACCTTCACGCAGATCCACGGTCCCGTTGGACCCGAACCTTGCGATGGGCTCTCCGGTACGCGCATCCAGTTCACGGAGTTCGTTATCAACTGCCAGAATCAGGCGTTGATCCTTCTTGTCCACACTCGACCAGTAGTTCAAGCCGCGGGTAGTGATCAATGACGTCTTTGCGTGAAAATCGTGCTGCCAGAGCTGTTCTCCTGAGACCGCGTCGAGCGCCACAATTGAGTTGTTATGGGCCAGGACGTACATCGTGCGGTCGATCACGAGCGGATTGAAGAGGTAACCTCTGGCATCTCCGGTACGAAATGTCCACGCCATCTGCAGCTTCGAAACGTTGGAGCGATTGACCTGACGAAGAGAGGAGTACTGCGCTCCATCCGGAGCACCACCGTAATCGCGCCAAGTCGCGTGAGCATTTGGCGCAAGAGCTTTTCCTTGTGCACCTGCCAGGGCGGTACCCCCTAGAAGCGAAACTGCAAACGCCGCGGAACCATATAGAGTCAATCGGACAATTCGAGACAGCCCTTCCAAGTCACCCATCCTTCTTCAATTAGCCCTGCGACGAAGCCCCGGAAGCCGGCGTCATTCTCCCGTGCGATTTGGAATTACCGATAAAGCGAGCTTGTACGACTTGAGCAGCCGTCTATCGCGCCGAAAGATCGCGGATCCAGATGTCCTTGAACTGCATGTTGCCCGCGCCGCCAGAGTGAAGCTGAAGCGCAATCCTGCCGTCGGGAGCACCTGGCTTGGGATCGGTAAAGTCAACCATGGGGACTCCGTTCAAACGTGATCGATAGCGATTGCCGATAACCTCAACGAAGTAATCATTCCACTCACCCGCACGAACCACGCCCTCGTTCTCGGGAGATGGCCAGACGACCCATCCACGACCGTCTTCAGCATAGACGCCCGCCGTATGGTGCATCATGTTGCAATCGATCTCAAACTGCATGCCCTGCGTTGTATCCACGGAGTTCGGCTTGAATCCGGTGTGAAAAAAGATGCCGCTATTGCCGTCGCCCACGCACTTGAAGCGCAGCGATAGCTGAAAATCCTTGTAGTCCTTGTCGGTTTCGAGATAGCCATAGGCTTTCGTCAGACCCTGCCCATGCAGCAGACCATCCTCGACAGTCCAGCTCTCTGCGCCAACCTTCGTCCACCCTGTAAGGTCTACTCCGTTGAAGAGATGGATCCAGTCGGTACCCGGCACCTTTGGCTTTGGTGGTTGCTGAGCGCCCTGGTCATAGGCTCCGCCTGCGATAAGACTAAGCACGACAGCAGTACGCCAGAAATGTCTGCGAATCTTTCGGGCTACAGGGTGAGCAAACCAAGCGCTGAATCCATAAGCGTCCATTCTGATTGCATTCTCCATTTTGATAAAAATGCGAATACTAAGTGATGCTGATCATACATTTGGATAGGTATAGCGGGTGGGATAGCACTGCAGATACAGCCTAACGTTCCTGACGTTCGCCCGCAATACACGTCCTTTTCATGAGCAGGTTTGGCGGATCTCTTCAGGTTCTGGATCTGCTGAAATCACTCTCACAAGCCCTTCTTCACGAAAATCCCCGATTGACGGTAACTCTTGTTGGTGGCCTTGCTTTCTGCCTGGTGGTACAGGGCAGAAATTGGCAAGAAATCCCCCGTCCGCAGCAACCCTCCACCTCTAGCCGGCTTCTGGCATCGCGTCTATTCCAATGTAGGGCATTAGCGAAGGAGCGACAGAATCCATGCAGCAACTCAATCTCACGATCCAGCCGGACTTATGGCGAATCTTGGAGCTTCACGCACAGCATACCAGTCAGCAGCCTGCGGAGATCATTCAGAATGCGATCGCCGAATACGTGGACAGTACGCGAGACAGGCTGTATCAAATCTCAACCTCGACTGCGCTTGTCGAAGGTGTCGGAGATGGAGCGATGGCTTGCGCTGAACTCAAAAAGTACGGTGACCTGGGAATAGGTACCTTTGAGCATTTGGATGGCGAAATGGTGGTTGTTGATGGCCGCATCTTCCAGGTGCACGGCGATGGCTCGGTGAACGAGGTTGCCGATGACGTCGTGACTCCTTTTGCGACGGTCGCCAGGTTTAGTCCTGACGTTGACATTCTGCTGAAAGAGGCGCCTGATCTTAGCGCGTTGCTGGCCGCAACCGATCGCTTGAGGCCTACAGACAACTTCTTCTTCTCCCTCCGTATTGAGGGGCGCTTCGATTATGTTCGCACCCGTGCTCTATGCCGTATGGAGCCGGGCACGAAGTTGATCAACGCCGCTGCCGTTCAACCTGAGTTTGAATTTCATGACGTGCGGGGAACCCTCGTAGGCTTCTGGTCGCCATCATATGCAAAGACCCTGAGTATTCCGGGCTACCATCTGCACTTCCTGACCGAAGATCGCACCGGTGGAGGACACCTGTTGGAGTGCAGTGGGAGTGATCTCACGGTCCAGCTCCAGCGTGGAACGAAGTTTCATCTTGTCTTGCCTGAGACGAAGGCATTCCTCGATGCCGACTTGCGTAACGACCCCTCTGCAGATTTAGAACAAGCTGAAAGTTTTCAACCAGAAAGGGTGAAGTAACAAATGAGCACCACGCTTAAGACGACGATTGCTGAGAGCAGCACTGCAACTGTCGCTCAAACCGGATCACAGCTGCTTGTGAAGAACCTTGAAGCGCAGGGAGTGGAGTATGTCTTCGGCATCCCTGGGGCTAAGATCGACAAACTGTTCGACACCCTTGTGGACTCGAAGATCAAGACGGTCGTGTGCCGTCACGAGCAGAATGCGGCATTTATTGCTGCCGGCATCGGTCGCATGACGGGCAAGGCCGGAGTATGCATCGGTACCTCCGGGCCGGGATGCTCGAATCTTGTGACAGGTTTAGCGACTGCAACCTCTGAAGGTGATCCGGTGGTTGCGCTGGGTGGAGCAACCACCGTGGCCAACCGGTTGAAGCGCGTGCATCAGGCGATGGACACTGTCTCGATCTTTAAGCCAATCACGAAATACAGCGCGGAGGTCAATTCGAGCGATGCCATATCTGAAATAGTGGCTGACGCTTTTCGCGCTGCAGAATCGGGACGGCCAGGAGCCGCATTCGTGAGCCTGCCGATGGATATCATGGCTGCGGAAGCGAAGGGAGAAGTGCTCACACCGGTGAAGCCCGAATCGCTGGGCTCGGCTGATGATCACGAGCTGAGCAAGGCTGCGACTCTGATAAACAAAGCGAAGAACCCCGTGCTGCTGCTCGGCATGCTTGCCAGCCAGCCGGAGGCGGCAGAGGCTATCCGGCTTTTCATGAAGAAGACGGGCTTGCCTGCTGTCAACACCTACCAGGCCGCGGGGGCTGTAGGGCAGGATTTGTTTGGTCAATTCGGGGGTCGTGTCGGGCTCTTTCACAATCAGCCGGGCGACCGTCTGATCGATGCATCCGACCTGGTCATCACCGTGGGCTACGATCCGATTGAGTATGATGCGGCGCTCTGGAATCGCGGACGAAGAGGCGCTGTGATTCACATTGATGTGGTTCGTCCGGATGCGGACAAGGACTACAAACCGGCCATCGAGCTGATCGGCAATATCAAGGCGATTCTGGGACAGCTCACACCTCGGGTTGACGCGATCGAACGCGAGAGAAATAGCGAAATCCTCAGCGAGATCGCGATGGAGCGGGGAGTGTTTGCGGAGCGCGCGATGCTGCTCAACGGCAGTCCCATCCATCCCATGCGGATTGTGCACGAGCTTCAGGGAATCATGAGCGACGACATGACGCTATGCCTGGACATGGGTTCTTTCCATATCTGGTTGGCGCGCTACCTGTATAGTTTCCGCGCGCGACAGGTTCTGATCACCAACGGACAGCAGACGATGGGCGTAGGACTGCCCTGGGCGATTGCGGCGTCGCTGGTTCGCCCGAGCGAGAAGGTGATTTCGATCTCGGGCGATGGTGGATTCTTGTTCTCGTCGATGGAACTGGAAACGGCAGTAAGATTGAAATGTAAC
>Ga0335082_10007717_pt1 | contig 11676 bp, 9 predicted proteins | sample Lox_Sample_41_FD_206718 | JGI IMG/M metagenome (GOLD analysis project Ga0335082, IMG submission 206718) | Soil microbial communities from Loxahatchee National Wildlife Refuge, Florida, United States - Lox_Sample_4.1 | ecosystem: Environmental > Terrestrial > Soil > Wetlands | place: USA: Florida...
TGGCGAAGAATTTCTCCTCGAACGGAAAAATGCACAGCGCTTTCGCAAAGCGCCGCCGGATCAGATTCACCCGCCAAGGCCGCCACGCCCAGAATTGCGGGCAGATGTAATAGACGTTGGGAATTCCATTCGGTTTCAGCTTGCGCGCCAGGCGGAGATGAAAGCCGGGAAAGTCCGTGAGTATGGCCAGCGCCGGGCGCCGCTTTTCCGCCGCGGTTACCAGGCGTTCCATGGCCCGCAGCAGGGAAGGCAGGTGCTTCAAAATTTCAGTGATTCCCACCACGGCGACTTCGGAATAATCCGTAATGATTTCCACGCCCGCGGCGCGCATTTGCGGGCCGCCCATGCCGAATAGTTCCACGTCGGCGCGCTCCTGCAAAGCTGTGGCAAGCCGCGCGGCATACATGTCGCCGGAGGCTTCCCCGGCGGAAAGAAGAATTGGAATGGGAGGCATGAAAGAGAGCGGTTCGTCCTCTAGATTATAGCAGCGGCCGCCTTTGTTTCCCGAGCGGAACTAAGGGCGAAAGCGGACGCTCTTGGGACCTGTAGTGGCCGGGCTTTAGACCGGCATCTTTGCTGCAACCGAAAAACCGGCAGCCGGGCTTCCCTTTCACGTCGCTCAGGGCAAGCCGCACTCCAAGAATTAGTCGCTCGCCGGCGTCGGAGCCGGCAGAATCGCCGGTCGTGCGGGCGAGGAAGTGCCGTTGCCGGCGTCCTCCGGGAATTCCTGCTCTTTGTATTGCAATTGATAGAGCCGATAGTAAATCCCGCGCTGTGCCAGCAATTCCTGGTGCGCGCCTTCTTCGCGCAAGCGGCCCTTGTGAAACACCAGGATGTGGTCTGCGTGCTGGATCGTGCTCAGCCGGTGCGCGATCACCAGCGCCGTGCGGCCGCTGAGCAGCCGGTCGAGCGCTTCCCGAATCAGCAGCTCCGTCTTTGTGTCCACGCTTGAAGTCGCTTCATCGAGAATCAGGAAGCGCGGATTGTGCGCCAGCGCGCGGGCAAAGCTGATCAGTTGGCGCTGGCCCACGGAAAGCGTCGAGCCGCGCTCGTTCACCTCGGTGGCAACACTTTGCGGCAGCGACCTCACAAAATCGCCCAGGCCGATTTCGTCCAGAGCGTGTTCCACGTCTTGCCGCGAAATGCTGGTGGTTCCCAGGCGCACGTTGGATTCGATCGTTCCCGTAAAGAGGAAGGGGTCCTGCAGCACAATGCCGAACTGCTTGCGCAGGCTCTGCAGGTCGAGCATGCGGATGTCCACGCCATCGAGCAGGATCTGCCCGCGCTGAATATCGTAGAAGCGCAGCAGCAGCGAAATTAGCGTAGTTTTTCCCGCGCCGGTGTGGCCGACAATGGCGAAGGTTTCTCCCGGCGCCACGCGGAATGAGACGTCGCGCAATACCCAATCCTCATCGGAAGGATTCTCCACGTGGCGGTAGCTGAACCACACATGGCGGAACTCGATTTCACCGCGCGGCGAAGGCAGGCGCGTGGCGTTGCTCGGCGATTCAATGCTGATCGGTTCATCGAGCAGCTTGAAAATACGCTCGGAGGCGGCCATCGCCGACTGCAAAATGTTGAATTTTTCGCTCAGGTCCTGAATCGGCCGGAAAAAACGCTGGGCGAACATCGTGAACTCGATCAGCACGCCGAGCGTCAACGCATTTCCCAGAATGCGGTTACCGCCGGACCAATAAATCAGCGCAATCGTCGCAAAGCTCAGGAATTCCACCGCGGGATAAAACAGCGCATAGGCCAGAATCGCGTCGCGCCACGCCAGCATGTTTTCCTGGTTGCGCTTCTTGAACTCTTCCCGCGCCTTCTGCTCGCGGTTGAACAGCTGCACCACGGCCATGCCGGAAATGTACTCCTGCAGGAACGCGTTGATGCGGGCAATCGCGGTGCGGATTTTGCGGTTGGCGTCGCGGACGTATTTCCGGAAGATGAGCGTGACCACGAAGATAAAAGGCAGGACGGACAGGGCGTCGATCGCAAGCCTCGGGTCGATGTGAAACAGCAGCCCGGCCATCACTGCCAGCAGAAAGAAATCGTTGATCATGGTGACCACGCCGGCGGCGAAAAGATCGTTCAGCGCGTCCACGTCCGTCGTCACACGCGTCATCAAGCGCCCAACGGGATTCTTATCAAAGTACGTCATCGGCAGGCGCTGCAGGCGGCCGAAGATCTCCGTGCGCATGTCGTACATCGTTTCTTGGCCCACGCGCTGCATGATGCGGATTTGGATGTATTGCGCGAGGAAGTCGAACACCAGCACGCCCAGGTAAAACACGCTGATCCAGCTGATGCCGCGCCATGCTTGCGGAAGCAGGATTTTGCCCGTCGAGCCCGGCACCAGGTAATTGTCGATGGCGCGCTGGAAAAGAATCGGCGGGGAAAGTTCCAGCGGCGTCACCACCGCTACCAGCGCCAGCGCGAAAATCACCCTCCACTTGTACGGCGCCATGTACCGCAGCAGCCGCTTCATCAAGCGCGAGTCGTATGCCTTGCCGAGCGCCTCTTCTTCGTGAATGTTGCTCATGCCCGTTCGAGTTCTTCTTCCAGCAGTTGCTTCTGGTACAAATCCGCGTAGTAACCCTGCCGCGCCAGCAATTCCTCGTGCGTGCCGCGCTCGATCAGTTCGCCGTCTTTCAGCACCACGATCTGGTCCGCGTCGCGCACTGTGGACGTGCGGTGGGCGATCAGAATCGTGGTGCGGCCATGCATCATGCCACGCAGCCGGCTCAGGATCTTCTCTTCGGTCTGCGTATCCACCGAAGAAAGGGAATCGTCCAGGATAAGAATCCGGGGATCGCGGACGACCGCGCGCGCGATCGCCGAGCGCTGCTTCTGCCCGCCGGAAAGCGTAATGCCGCGCTCGCCGACCATCGTTTCATACTGCTTGGCGAAATCCTGGACGTCTCCATCGAGGCTGGCGATTTCGGCGGCGTTGCGCACTACTTGCGGCTCGAACTTCTGCAGGCCAAACGCGATATTTTCGCCCACGGTTTCGCTGAAGAGGTAGGTATCCTGTGGCACAAAGCCAATCGCGCGCCGCAGCGTTTCCAGCGGCCATTCCTGTATGGAATGCTCGTCCACCAGGATGGTGCCCTTCGGCGCTTCCCACAGGCGTGCAATCAGCGCCGCCAGCGTGGTTTTGCCGCTTCCCGTCGGCCCGATGATAGCCAGCGTGGAGCCCGCCGGAATTTGCAGGTTGATGTTTTTCAGTACCGCGCGGCCTTCGCCGCCGTGGCCGTTCGAGCCGCTGACGCCGCCGCCGGCAATGGTGGTCGGATATTTGAACGTGAGGTTCCGGAATTCGATTTCGCCTTCGATTTTCGCCGATTTCGGAAGAGTGGCGCTGCGGTCGTCGATCTGCGGCTTGGCGTTCAGGATGTAGTTCAGGCGCCCCATGGAAGCCGCGCCGCGCTGGAAAATGTTCGTCACCCAGCCCAGGGCGATCATCGGCCACACGAGGAAATTCAGATAGGTGAAAAAGGTGATGAGCGCGCCGATAGACATCTGGCCGTGCAGAATGCGAAAGCCGCCCTGCCACAACACGATCAGAAACGTCGTGCCGCTCAGGGACATCAGAGACGGCATGAACATGCTCCAGGTGCGGATCAATTGCACGTTTTTCGCCACGTATTCGCGGTTGGGCTGGTCGAATCCCTGAATCTCCGCTTCTTCCTGCGCATAGGCGCGGATCACGCGCACGCCGGAAAGGTTTTCCTGCACTTTGGCCGAAAGCGTCGCCAACGCGGCCTGGATCTTTTCGTACAGCCGGTGAATCACCTGGCCGAAGTACCAAACGGAAAACGCCACAATCGGCACGGGCAGCAGCACCCATAGCGTCAGCGTGGCCGAAATTTTCACCATCAACGCAATCGCCAGCACCATGGTGACAATCGTCGTGCCGCTGTACATGATGCCCGGGCCCAGCACCATGCGCACCGCGTTCAAATCGTTCGTTGCCCGCGACATCAATTCCCCCGTGCGGTTACGCACGTAAAACTCCGGCTCCATCACCAGCAGGCGGTCCAGCAAGTCGTTGCGAATGTCGAACTCGATGTCGCGCGAAATGCCGATCAGGATCCACCGCGTGGCGAACGACAGTATGCCCTTCACCGCCACGAACAGCACCAACAGCAGGCAGTAGATTTCCAGCGTGTGCCGGCTGCTCGGCTGGTAATAGGGAACCATACGCACCAGCCAATCTCCGGCCATCGCCGATGCATGGCGCGATTCGGCGCTCATGAACGGCCGCGGGCTTCCCGCCAGCGCATCCGTGATGATTCCCGCGGCCAACGGCACCAAGTTGCCGATGAAGCCCATCAATGCCAGCGTCACCAGTCCCAGCGCAATCGATCCTTTATACCGCCCGAGATACGGCCACAGGCCGCTCAGGTTTTCCCAGGTAGACACCCCCGGCTTCTTCGGACCGCCCGCGCGCAGAACTGCCGCCGAAGTGCTCATCGCAGCATGGACCTCGGGCTCTCCAGGCTCGGCGCCTCGGAGAGGAAATCTTCGTAGTGCAAATCGAGCGACTGGTAGCGATTCACCTTCGGGTTCCACCTCACGGCGATGGGCAGCGTGCGCTCGTTGGTGTCGGACTTGATCGGCGTGAAGTACATCGTCACTCCCTTGTCGGCGCTCTGCTCCGTTTGGAGTTTCCAGCCGGTTACGGCCTGCAGCGGCGTCAATCCCAGAAAGCCTTTGGGGTTTTTCAGGTACTCATCCACGCGCAAGACCTCGACCCACTTTCCATCGTTATTTTCCGCCACCACCGCTCGCGTCACCACGGTTCCGGCTACTTTACTCTTCGGCGTGTTGGGCACCACGTTGGCCGCCAGAAATTGATCCTTGTCGGTCTTGGCCAACTTCCCAAACAGCAGCACCTGGGAGTCGCTTCCCAGCAAAGCGTGCGCCGCGTCGGTCATGTCCTGGGGAATGGCCGGCTCCGCGGGCTTGGTCTCCGCCGCGGGCGCCGGTTTCGAGGCTTCCGAACCGCACCCTGCCGCCCATAAGCCTGCCGCCAGGTACAAAACGAGGGAACGCTGCATTCGGATCCTTTCTAGAGTAGACGCGCCTTCCACCATTGCGTAACCAGCGCTATTAGCAAAACCCGCCTGCTGTCACAGGCTCGGTGCCGCCAGCGTAATTTCGATCACCCGGCCCGGCTTGCCGTCGGCTTCCTGGGTGCAGAGCACTTCCATCACCTGCGGCACGTTTTCGCCGGCCCAGTCGAAGGCGTAATACCACAATTCTAGCGGCTGGCCATTCCGCGTGCTAGGGCTCTTCGAATCGGGTGCTCCATAAAGCTGCTCTAGCTTGGCGGTGGGATCGCCGACCCGCAGGCCCAGCCCGGTTTTCCACGTGCTTGGCTGCACACCGGCACAGTCCGCGGTGGAGCCTCCCCACGCACTTGCGCGAATCACCTGAACGAGTTTTTGTTTGTCGCTGTCGATGGTCAGCGATAAATCGCGGCAGGCATCGAACCAGACCACTTGGTCACCCGGCATGGTTTTCCCGGCGCCGAACGACTTGTTAATCTGGGCAGCACGAGCCAGATTGTCGCGGCCCGGCCGTAGACCTGCGAGAGTCACCTCGTTCGCGCGACGCGCCGAGACCGTTTTCGCTGAGGGTTTCGTGGGCGAAGACTGTGCACTGGCAATGGAGGGAAGGAAGGCCAAGAGTAGAAGCGCCCGCCATCCGCCTTCCCATAGGCGGCTACGGCGGACGAGCTGAAGGCGGCCGCTACATCCACTCACTGAATTTCTATCGTCTCTTGGCATCTGAACTGATAACTAACGACTAATGACTGACGACTTTTTTCTCATCGCTGCGCCAGAATCGCATCCAGCCGGGCTTCAAAGTTCTCTTCGCCTTCGCTCGACAATACACTACGGTCCACGGGCAGGGCGGCCTGAATCGCCTCCACCCATGCCAATAACTTTTGGATGTTTTCCCGGGTCCGCTGGTGATATTGCTTCAGATTCTCGCTGCTGCCCATCCAGGCACGGAAGCGCTTCTCCACGGGATGGTCGGAACTCGCAAACGGGTTGGACGCTGCCCCGGGCGCTAGAAGGCCCGCATGCCCCGTAAACAGATGCTCAAAGCCCAGGTCGGCCACAAAATGGCCTTCGGCGGCCGCCTCTCCTCCTCCAAATCCGGCTCCGTGGCAGATCAGGGTGAGTGGCCGCGGCGCATCCTCCCACTTCAGCGTTTCCGCGTCGAAATTCCACAGGTTCCACCGGGCCTCCACGATATAGGCCGTGTCTGTGTTGAAATGCTGCATGGCCAGGGCTGCAATTTCCGGCGGCCCGAACCCGCCCTCGTGCAAGTCCCACTCGACCTCGGAGGGCTCCGTGTAATCCACCGGCTGCACGGACAACGATTGAAATCCGTGGGGAGGCTCCGACACGGGTGCCGTGGTCAAAAACCGCGCAAACTCCGCGATCATCGTTTGTTCGGAAAAGTCGCGTGTCCACACGCGCAGATACGCCCGGTTGGCCATAGTCAACCGTTGAATTATACAGGGGTCTGTCGCGGGTGGCGACTTTTGGAGTGTGGGAGCCAAGCTCCCGCCTTTGAGGTGTAATCCCTTTCGAGAACTGAACCGCTAACGGTTCCTGCTCGCGGCTATCTGTTCGCTGCTCACTCTCTTCTACGGCTTCGCCGCCTGGCCCTTTTCAAATCCCGCGGCAATCTGCTGAAGCCTCTCCCGCAGCGTGTCGCCGAACTTTGTGAAGACCTCCGACGAAGCCTCCCGCAGCCGCTCTTCCGCCGCCGCCGCAATCTGTGCAATCACGTCCCGCGATTGATGATTCAGAGTCGCCACGGTTGCCACCATCCAGGAGTTCGCGATGTTTTCCAGCCGCCCGCGGAACTCGCCAACGGCTTCGTCGCCCAGTTTGTGAAAGCTGCCGCGAAGTTCGGCCTGCTGCCCCTCGGACATCCGTTTCCACGAATCCCAAAGCGCCTGAAACTCGCCCTGCACTTTCTGCTGCGACTCCTTCAGTCCCTTATCCACCGATTCGTTCAGGCCGCCCTGGAACCGCCGGAGGAAATCCTCTTGCTGCATCGTCACCTTGTAATTGAGTTCCTCGCGCGCCGCGTCCAGCCGCTCCCGCGACTGCTCCACGGTCTTCTGCATCAACTCCATGAAACCTTCGAGCTCCTGGCGCGCATTGCGCTGAATTTCATCCGTGAACGCCGCCGAAGTGGTGTCTGCGGCTTCCGCGAAGAGCAGCCGCACGCGTTCGAACGCATCGCGCACGGTCTCTTCCAACTGCCGGTGGCTCTGCTCCACGTAGCTGCGGCTCGCATGGCTCAATTCGCTGGCAAACAGGCTGGAAACCTCGGCGGCCTTATCCCGCAGGCTGTTTCCCGCCTGCTCCACCATCTTCTCCGTCGAATTCTGCAGTTGCGTTTGCGCCTTCTTCTCGTACCATTCCGCGGACTTGAACATTTCTTCCATGGTCTGGTGCTTCAGGTCCACGGCCTTGTTTTCGAGTTCTTCCAGGTGCCGCGAGGTGATGCCCTGTGCCGATTCATTCAACAACGCCTCGACGCTCCCCAGGTTTTCCCGGAAGCGCGCCAGGGAATCCGCGAACGCCTCATCCGCCGAGTTGCGAATGCGGTCCTGCTGCATGGTCATCGCCGCATCCAGCAGCGAGCGACCGCCCGCCAACCGGTGGACCGCTTCTTCGGTGCGGGTAATATGCGGCTGTACCATCGATTCCACGTGTTGTTCGAACTTCGCCAACGCCTCGCTGTTCGCCGTCTCAAAGCTGCTGCGAATCCGCGCGTGGATCTCTTCAAACAGGTTGCCCGATTGTCGGTGTAGCTCGTTCCGGTGCAGGCTCAGAACATCGTCGAGCTGAGACTGGAATCCGCTGATCGCCTGCTGCTGGACGGTCTCAATGCGTCCGGCATACTGCTCCAGGCGCTCCGTCGCTTGATTGGCGCGCGCCAAGGTTTCTTCCAGTTGCCGCGTCTTTTCCGCCAGCGATTCGGACAGCGTCGAGTTTTGCGCTGCGTTTTCTCGGTTAAGCTGCTCGCGCAAGCCTTGCGCGTGTTCCTGAAGCGCCGCGGTGGCCTGCTGTTGCGCCGAACCCAGTTCGCGCGTCACCTGTTCACGCAGCGCATTTTGCGCTTCCGCGAAGGTGCCGCTCATCTTCTGCTGAATCTCGTTCAGAAGCGCGCCCAGCGTGTCTTTTTGCGCCCCGGCGGCCTCTTCCCGGCGCCGCGCTTCTTCCTCGGCGTGGCGTTTCGCGGCTTCCAGTTGCGAAGCCACTTGTGCTTCCACCTGCTCAGCCTGCGTGCGCAATTTCGCTGCGGCTTCTTCCGCTTGCGCGCACAGCGTCTGCAGCATCTCTTGCGCGCTGGCCAACTGCTTTTCGTGTTGATCGCGCTGGACCGCGCCCTCGCGCGCCAGGTGCGCCGTCAATTCGTGGGTCAGTTGTTCCAGTTGTGGCGCCAACCAGCGTGGCAATTCGTTCTTCAGCGATTCCGCCGCGGCTGCCTGTGCCGTGCGTGCTCGCGCCTCGGTCTCTTCCTGGATCACGCCGATGGCGTGCGCCGTTTCGCGCGCCACCTCGTCGCGGAAGGACGAATACTTCTGTTCCCACTCATCCGCGCTCAGCCGGCGCTCTGCCGCTACCGATTGCGTCGCGGCTTCTTTCGCGGCCGCATGAATCTGCTGCTTGGCGTCGGCGAGCAAACGCGCCACCTGCCGCGCCAATTGCAGCGAAGCATCCGTGGTGCTCGCTGGGGCGGGGAACACGCGAACATTGTCTGGAGTGGCCACCCCGGGCTCGGCTTCCACCAACGGCAGCGGAGCTTCCCCTGCGGGCAAGCCGATACTTGGGGGCAAATCCATCGGTGAAGCCGGATTCGAAACGAACTTACTTTGTTCGGGAAACGCGAACCAGTCATCGGGTGGAAACGCGATGCCCCAGGCGTTGCCCGCCTCTTCCAGTTCCAGGGCCACCTGAAAAAGCTGCCGCACCGTGCGTGGCCGCTGAATCCAGGCCACTTTTCCGCGCACGCGCCGCGGCGGGTGCCCCTGCTCCGGGTGCGGAACTTCCAGGTTCACCCACATGTTTTTCAGGACGTAATGCTTGGACTGGTAGCGGCAGCCGTGGCAATTGATGATCAGCGTCGAGGTGCGCTCCGCGAACGGCCGCCCCAGCGCGTCCACACCCGTCACCTGCAGCGGAACTGCCTGCACGATGCGCGTGCTCCGCCTTTTCCTCAGTTCTGTGCTTGTGTTGGCAGCGCCCTCTATTGGCATCTCGTTCGCTTCATCGGAAAAGTCGGGGCCGCCGGGTTCGTTCTGCATGGTCGCCGTACCGCTTCATAGATTCTGGGTTTCTTGACACCTTAAGGCTTCTTGGGCGCCGCGGCGTCTTGCCTGCCATGCGCTCCGGTCAGCGTCTCCCAAATTTCCTTGGCGACCCAGATTGGCCCGACCAGCAGATAGATGGGACCCTGAAAAAAAGCCGGCTTGTTTCCTTCGATCCGGTGACCCAGGAACAGCAGCATCCAGCCACCCACGAAACATCCCAGACCCCATGGCCACCGCAACATCACCAGCAGAATCACGCCAGCAAAAATCAGCGGAATGCCGATGCCGTGCAGCAGCTTGTTCCAGGGCGAATGATGCTCGTGGTCATACTGCTCCATGTAGTGCTCCAGTCCAGGCACTGGGCACCTCCTACTCCGGTTCTTCGCGGAACCAGCAGCGATCTGCGGGGACTCTTACCGCTGGCCTGCACTCTACCTTGATTCGCAACGCTTGCCTAGAGGGACAATCATTCTGTACGTACTAGCTCTGGCGGCCCAGTGGTTTTTCCCCTTGTAAACACTGGCGTTTACCCACGCCGCCTTTTCCACAGCCGAAAACCCCTCTCGCTCTTCTGTGGTTTCGCTGTTCTCTGTGACCTCTGTTTCTTTTCTTCTTCCCAAACAAAAATCCCCGGAAGGCGCTTTCCGGGGATCGAAAAATCCTAGGTTGAGGCGCCAGCGTCACTACAAATCTCTCCGCCCTTCCATCGCTTTCAGCATCGTTACCTCGTCGGCGTACTCCAGATCGGCGCCCACGGGAATGCCCACGCCGATGCGGGTGACGCGGACGCCGAGAGGCTTCAGCAATTTCGATAGATACACCGCCGTGGCTTCTCCTTCCGCCGTTGGATTTGTGGCGATGATGATCTCTTCGACGTTTCCGCCCTTCAGCCTCTCGATCAAGCTCTTGATGTGCAGTTGCTCCGGCCCGCGGCCCTGCAGCGGTGAAAGTGACCCGCCAAGTACGTGATACATGCCGCTGAACGTGCGCGTTTTTTCGATCGCCAGAATGTTGTGCGGTTCTTCCACCACGCAGATGGTGCGTTTGTTGCGATTCGCGCCCGTGCAATAGAGGCACGGATCGGCATCGGTGATGTTGTGGCAGACCGAGCAGGTGCGAATCTTCTCTTTCGCGTCGCGGATGGCGTCGGCCAGCGCCAGCGCATCTTCCGGCGCGATGCGCAGCAGGTGAAACGCCAGCCTCTGCGCGGTTTTCTGCCCGATTCCGGGCAGATGTTTCAGTTCATCTATCAGTCGTTCAACGGGAGCGGCAAAATCGGGCATGCTCCTTGATTAACATAAGCCACGGTTCTCCGCAAATCGCCCTCCATTGCAAGCGACTTCCGGCCACGCCGGCGGGAAGTTTCCGGGTAACTCACTTCCCGCCTTTCGGCGTCTTTTCCGGCGCACCCCGGACGCCATCGTTCACTTCGCTGCGATGGAGTGAGCCGGCGCGATCACCGTCGCCATCTTCTCCTGCTTGGCCCACCGCTGTTCCTCTTTCGACTGCAACAGCTCGCGTCCCTTTTCTTGTCCTGTCGCCCAGATCTCGGCCAGAAACATGTGTCCGGCATAGTTGTGAAAGACTACCTGCGACTGTTCGACGGTCTTCTGGCCCTTGCTGACAACCGGCATCGTCAGCACATGCGCGGCGTTCTTTCCGCCCTGGGTCTGAATCTGTACCCAGCCTGACTGCTCGAGGATCGTATAGTCCCCGGCAGGGAGTCTCGTGTCTTCCACTTGAAACGCAAACGACGCCTGGAACTGCACCACCCGCTGCGCTTGCTGCGCCCCGGCTGGCTGGCCCGCCGCCACCACAAGGACTCCCGCGATCAAGACTGCTTGGAATAGGTTCTTCATGGCTGCTCCTCTTTTTGAAATTGGTCCCGGTTGGTCACGGTGACGGGCCCAATTTCACACCCGCCGTTTGGTACCTCAATGCACCTGTGATAAGCAGCGGGGAAAAGGAATCTCGCCAAGTAAATGACTGGAAATAATGACGTTAACTCAATTTATCAACAGCAATTCAGACGCCGCCTTCGAACTTTTTATGCTACAGTTTCGTCTATATCCGCCAGGAGACCTTTTTGTGAGCAGTGCGCCCCAGCCTCCCTCCGTCTTGCGGTTCGGCTTGTTTGAGGCCGACTTGCGCTCGGGCGAGCTGCGCAAATCCGGCATCCGCCTCAAGATCCAGGACCGTCCGTTCCAAATCCTCTCCATCCTTCTGGCACAGCCCGGCCAGCTGGTCACGCGCGAACACATCCAGAAGCGTCTCTGGCCCGAAGACACCTTTGTTGATTTCGAGCATGGCCTGAACACCGCGATCAA
>Ga0335082_10007718_pt1 | contig 11676 bp, 12 predicted proteins | sample Lox_Sample_41_FD_206718 | JGI IMG/M metagenome (GOLD analysis project Ga0335082, IMG submission 206718) | Soil microbial communities from Loxahatchee National Wildlife Refuge, Florida, United States - Lox_Sample_4.1 | ecosystem: Environmental > Terrestrial > Soil > Wetlands | place: USA...
CCGGAATGGAGTGATGGAGTAATGGAGTATTGGAGTGGTGGGTTTCCAAATTTCGATCAATACTCCAACACTCCAGTACTCCGATCCTTTCGATCATCTTGCCCCGGCCCGCGTACCTCTGATAGGAAAAGACCAAGTTCCGTAGATAAGGAGAAATTATGATTATCGATATTCACAACCATATTGTTGCGGGTGAACAACTCCAAACCTTTCAAGCGGGTTTGATCAATAGCGCTGGTTTTCATCGCCCAGCGGGCACCGTGGTGACCGAAGAAAACATTCAAAAGGCCAAGTGGCGCGGCCACAAACATTCCGAAGTCTTGGATGAAGTTGGAACGGATTTCGCGTTTATCTCGCCGCGGCCTTACACCATGATGCACTCGGCCAAGCCGGAGAAAATCGTGCACTGGTACTGCCAGGCGGTCAACGACGCGTTGGCATTGCAAGTGAAAATGGAGCCGAAAAAATTTCGCGCCATCGGCGGCTTGCCGCAAAACGGGGGCGTGCCGGTGACAAACACCTTCGATGAAATCGATCGCTGCATTAACGATCTCGGGTTTGTCGGCATCATGATCAACCCTGATCCCGGCGAAGGCGACGGACAGACGCCGGCGATGGGGACTGAGTACTGGTATCCGGTTTACGAGAAGATGGTGAAGATGGATATTCCAGGACTGGTGCATGGGGCGAGCTGTAAGAATCCGCGCGAGTCGTTTCACGGCCACTTTATCACCGAGGAAAGCATCGCCATCTTGTCGCTGGTGGATTCGAAAGTTTTCCAAGACTTCCCCAAGCTAAAGCTGATCATCTCCCACGGTGGCGGCTCGGTTCCGTACCAAGTGGGGCGCTGGCGCTCGCAGTTGCGCGGGCCGAAAGACACGGAAAATTTCGACCAGCGGCTGCGCCAGCTCTATTTCGACACGGCGCTTTACAACGTGGAGTCCCTCGAGTTGCTTTTCAAAGTTGTCGGCCCGGATCGTTGCCTCTTCGGCACGGAGCGTCCTGGCGCAGGCTCCAAGACCGATCCGCGCACGGGAAAGTGGTACGACGACGTGAGACCGCAGATCGAAAGCATCGCGTGGCTGAACGGGGAGCAGAGAGAGCAGATTTTCCACAAGAACGCGGAGCAGGTCTTCACGCGCTTTAAGCAATAATGTGACAATGGAGCGCTGGAGTGATGGAGTACTGGAGTATTGCGAAACCCTTCACTCCACGACTCCAGTACTCCATTACTCCGGCAGTCTAATCTTTCACCACTCCATCATTCCAATATCCAGTTATCAAGGACGAGATTTTGGTGAAGAGTGTTCCCGCGGTCGAACTCCGCGACGTTTCCTACGTCGGTAACGGCAGAAAAATCCTTCATTCGATAGATTGGACAGTCCGCCGCGGCGAGCATTGGGCAATCCTCGGTCCGAATGGGTCCGGGAAAACAACGCTCCTCAAACTGGCGTGCGGCTATCTCTGGCCCAATGCCGGCGGAGAGATCTATCGCAATGGAAAGATCCTCACTAATCTTCCTGAATTGCGGAAAAGCATTGGCTGGGTGACCGCGACGCTCCCGGCGCAGATACCGTTGCGTGAAAATGTCGTCAGAACCGTCGTCTCGGGAAAATTCGCTCAGATCGGTTACATCGAAGGATTTGGCGGCAAGGCGACCCGGGAGGATTATCGTCTTGCCGAGAAATACCTGGAGGAAATGGGCTGTCGCAAGCTGCGCGACCAAGAGTTTGGAGTTTTGTCGCAGGGGGAACAGCAGAAGGTTTTGATCGCCCGTGCTCTTATGACGAAGCCTTATCTCATGATATTCGACGAGCCCTGCGCAGGCATGGATCCCGGCGCGCGGGAAAATTTTCTCGCGACCCTAAGATTGGTGGGGAAGCAAAAAAAGTTGCCTTCTCTGATTTATGTCACGCACCATGTCGAGGAAATCCTGCCACTCTTCAAAAAAACTCTTGTCTTAAAAGACGGCAGTATCCTGTGCGCGGGTGGCACCCGCCACGTGCTAACGCCCGATCTCTTGGAAGAGCTGTACGGCGTATCCCTGAGCATCGTTCGAAAGAAAGGTCGCTGTTGGCCGCTTGTGAAATAATCGACAGTCGCTATTAGCGAAATAGAGCGGTGAGTTTACCACGAAGCAAGCCAAAAAATGAGCATGTAGGGGCGGCCGGCCCTTCGACGAAGCTCAGGGCAGGTCGGTCGCCCTTGCCTCCGCGTCGACGTTGGTTGTCGCTGTGCGTCGCGTCTCTCGCGACTCTGTTGGTTACTGCCGATAGCGGACAACTGAGCATCGCGCTTCCGGTCATTATCGCCGAATTCAACGCAGATTTGACGTTAGCCAGTTGGATAGCCCTAGTCTACGCGCTGATTACGGCCTCTCTTTATTTACCCTGCGGGAGATTGTCGGATCTTGTCGGAATCGGAAAAGTCTTCAGCGCCGGTTTTGTTCTCTATGCGGCCAGCGCCTTGGCTGCGGGATGGTCTCAGAGCGCCGGACAATTGATTTTCTTTCGCGCGCTACAGGCAGCGGGCAGCGCCCTCATCATGGCCAACAATTTCGCGCTGGTGACAACTTTGTTTCCGCCCGAAGAGCGGGGGCGAGCCATGGGCATATCGGGCGGAACGGTGTCAGCGCTTGGCTATACGCTGGGCCCGGTGCTTGGCGGATTGCTGACGCAAGCCTTTGGGTGGCGTTCAAATTTGTATCTATCGGCGATGCTCGCCTTCGCTGGCTTGGGTGCGGCGCGTTATTTGCTGCCGCCGGAAAGCTTCAAAGGCTCATCGGTGCGAAAAGAGCCTTTCGATTTTGCCGGCACGATAACTTTCGCGTTCAGTATCTCCTTGCTTTTGCTCGCGCTGGCCACGGCACAAAGAGGGGACTGGCGAAGCTCCCTCGTCGGCATCGAGTGTCTTGGCGGAATCGTCGTCCTCGTTTTATTTGTTTGGTTGGAGAAGCGCGCACGTTTTCCGCTTCTGGATCTAAGCCTCTTCGGTATCCGGGCGTTTACGCTGGGAAATACCGCCAGATGGATTAGCTTCGTCACCATGAGCATCAACGTTTTGCTGATGCCCTTTTTTCTTCAACTGGGGATGAGATTGGATCCACTGCACGCCGGCTTTCTCGTGGTCCCGACGCCTTTTGCCATGGCATTGCTGGCTCCGGTTACTGGCTGGATGTCGGAAAGGTTTCTGCCCGAGCGTCTCTGCAGTCTGGGATTGATGATCAATGCTGTTGCTTTTCTCTTCTTAAGTTTCCTTTCGTTGGAAACGACCGCGTTTACGGTCATTGTATGGTTAAGTGTTCTAGGTTTCGGGATGGGTCTTTTTCAGACCCCGAACAACAACTTGTTGATGAGCTCAGTGCCACGGCAGCGCTTGGGAGTCGGATCATCTTTCCTATCAATCGTCCGCAGCCTGGGTAACTCGATTGGAGCCGCCTTGGGGGCAACCATCGTCAGCGCGCAACTGGTAGCTGTAACGGGGCGCAGTTCATTGCAAAATCTTGGCGGACATCTGGGAACGGAAGAGGGAGCGCCGGCGCTCGCCGCTTTCCTGCAGGGCTTTCATTATACCTATCTAACGGCAGCGGTACTTTGTCTCGCAGGGGCCGGCTTAAGTGCGATTCGCGTTTCGGAAAGATAATCGTATCAAACCGTTGGTAGGGATTACTAAATTCGAACCCGCGAGGCCAGCACGCCCTACAGCCGTGGGCAATGGGACACTGCCTTGAAGGCCACCCCGCATTCCCCCTAAGGGTGATGTTTCGTACGTCGGGGCCTTAAAGTAAACTGTGCACTCGGGTGCCCACAGCTTCCGGTCTCGCCGTCCTCGCTCGCTGGTGACGGTGATCGCCTTTTGTCGGATTAGGATTGACACCGCCATCATCTGCATGAAGTCGTTTTCGGAAGAGCGACGGTGAATCGCAGCAGGCACAACTTGGGTTTGGATTGGGCTACGACAGATTCGGTTCTAGTTCTGGCTGACTCCAAGCCTGCCGATGAACGGAAGTTTGAGCGCAGGTCGAGCGAAATCGACGCCGAAGCTCAGGCCCAAGAGATTTAGCTCAATGCCTTCCGCGCGAGCCATTGTCAGACCGAGAAGCCCGAACATCGAGAGTTGATATCCAGTGCCGCTAGGGGTGCGGTCGATGATCGAGCCGTTGATGGGATAGTCCTTCCCGATGGCATTCGCCGGCAAGTCCATTCTCAATTCCGGAACCTGTCTCCCAATATAAGCGGTGAAGGTATTGCTATTGGGGCCGGGCCACAGCTGGTATTCGTTGGGATACGGATAACTGGCGACCGCTTCGATGATTTTCGGAATGGCCCGGGCCGCGGCCTCGCCGCGCAGTTCGGCAATAAGCTGTGGTTCATTGCCGAACCATCTGCCGTCCGGAATCCCGGGGGCGGAAATCACTGCCGGTAGGTCACGGTAGATGCGCCACCCAATGACTTGATGGACCATGTACCCGGTGGCGTTTTCAGGCTTGGTAGCAATCCACGTATGAACTCCAAAGATGCCGCGCCAGTTGAGCGCCCGGGCGGCATAGACCTGCACCACCGCTTCTGGCGTGGTGTCGGCGGGCGGGGCGATACCGGCACTGGAGCGATCCGCCGTGCGATAATTTTGGCCTAACGCCACGCGTCCCGAAAGAACCGCGTAGAGCGGAAGACCCAGGAGGAATAAGACAATGAAGAGCATAGCGCGCGAGTAAATCACCGTGGAGAAAAGTATAACGCACGAAAAGAACCAATGCCACCCTCTAGACTGATTGGTCCGCCCAGGAAAAAGGGTCACGACGCGAGGCATTTTCTTTATTGTGCGAAGGTGGCAAGGTAATGGGAAATCAAGTATGGGTCAACAAATGAAGGTAAACGTATTTTAGGTCATGGCGCAGGAATTTCGCATCGGGCACGGTTTCGACATGCATCGGTTTCGTCGCGGGCGGAAACTCATGCTCGGCGGGGTCGAGATCCCCTATGCGCTCGGGCTTTGGGGTCATTCGGACGCCGATGTGCTGCTGCATGCGCTCATCAACGCGCTTCTCGGGGCGATGGGCGAAGGGGACATTGGAATCCATTTCCCCGATAGCGACCCACAATACAAGGACGTTGCCAGCAGCCGGCTTTTGGCAGAGGTTCTCGACATTATGCGGCGCAAAAAATTGACGCTGGTCAATGCCGATGTCACGTTGGTCGCGGAGCGACCCAAACTGGCCCCCTATTACACTGCAATGAGAAGAAGTGTGGCAAGCCAGTTCAAGGTCGCGGAAACTCGGATCAATATCAAGGCAACGACGACCGAGAAGCTCGGTGCCCTGGGCCAAGGCAAAGGAATGGCTGCCACAGCGGTGGTTCTGTTGCGCGGTTAACGGCGCTAAAACGGCCAATATGTTGACAAAAAATTATTTCTATAATAATCAACAAACCTAATCTTAGTGACATCCGATCCTCCCAATGTAGCGGCTCAAGCGCGAGAACAAGAGATTGAGAGACTAGCTCAAGAGCTTGGGCGTCTGATTCAGGGCGCCGACCCTGAGCGACGGGAAGATCTCAAAGAATTAGCGATTGCCCTTATCCGCGAGGAGTTGATCCACAAGGCCGAGGGTGAAGAAAGTCCAGGAGGATCGACTCCCGCCCCATTCAATCCGCTGGGAACGGGAATTTTGATATTTTGCTTGGGGGCGGGTTTGTCTTTTGTTTTTGGACCGGTGGGATTGGTATTGATGGCAGGCGGGTTGATCTTTGTCGTTTGGGGAGCCCTAATCAGTTGGTTTAAAGGATAAAGAGCGTATGGCAGACGCCGAAAAGAAGAAATCGGGTATCTGGTCGCGCAGAGACTTTTTTACTCGCTTGGGCTGGGGTGGTTTGGGTGTGTTCGGGCTCGGCACCCTTCTTGGATTTGCGCGCTCCGCATTTCCAAGGGTGCTATTCCAACCGCCGGCAACTTTTAAGGCCGGTCTTCCCGGCGACTACGCCATCGGCGAGGTCAGCGAAAAATATAAGCAGGAGCAGCGCGTTTGGATTGTCCGCGAGAAGGCGGGGATCTACGCCATATTTGCCAAGTGCACGCACCTGGGTTGCACCCCGCGGTGGTTGACCGCCGAGGAAAAGTTCAAATGTCCTTGTCACGGCAGCGGATATTACAAGAGCGGACTTAATTTTGAGGGACCAGCGCCCAGACCCATGGATCGATTTAAAGTAGAGGTGGGCGAGGACGGACAGTTGGTCGTGGACAAGAGCGTAGTCTACAAAATGCAACCCAGCGTAGAACCCGACGACCAATTTCCGCAGAGCATCCTGAAGGTGTGATGGAAAACATATGAGATTAAAGAAGTGGGAAGAGATCAAGCGGGACCTTACTGAGAGCCAGGTTTGGAAGGCGATCTTCCGTCACGGCTACGAGGATACACCGCGAAATCGCGTCCTCATGGTTACCGCCAACGTGTTTCTCCATCTGCATCCGGCGAAGGTGCGACGGCACGGTGTTCGGATGCGCTTTACCTGGTGCATGGGTGGGCTTACCTTCCTCATGTTTTTGGTCACCGTCGTCACCGGCATCTACTTAATGTTTTATTACCGGCCGGTGGCGGAGTACGCCTATGCCGATATGAAGTATCTGGAATTCGACATGCCCTTCGGTATGCTGATGCGCAATATGCATCGCTGGTCGGCCCACGCCATGATTGTTTTCGTCTGGTTGCATATGTTCCGTGTCTTTCTTACCGGCTCTTACAAACCGCCGCGGGAGTTTAACTGGATCGTCGGCGTGCTGCTGTTAGTTCTCACGCTCCTCTTGAGCTTCACGGGATATCTATTGCCCTGGGATCAACTGTCGATTTGGGCCGTGACCGTCGGGTCCAACATGGCGCGCGCGACTCCTTTGCTCGGCAATGAAGGCCCATTTGCGGAGTTCGTCGGGGCCAACCCTATCTATGATGCGCGGGCCTTCCTGTTCGGCGGGGGGGAGATCGGACCCCACACACTCCTGCGCTTTTATATTCTGCATTGCATTTTTATTCCTATGGTGGCCAGCATTCTCATGGCCGTGCACTTCTGGCGCATTCGCCGAGACGGCTTTTCCGGCCCGTCGCTCTAAATCAGTCGGTCGAAGGGTTGAAGAGCCAAAAAACCAAAATCTAGAGTCTAAAATGGGATAGAGAATTATGGCTGAAGTCACACAAGAAAAGAAAAGGCCCATCGTGGCCGATGATAAGGTTTACACTTGGCCCAACTTGGTGCGCAACGAGTTTCTCTGCGCGATTTTCGTGATGGTGGTCCTGATCCTCTGGGCGTTGCTGATCGATGCGCCTTTGGAGGAGCCGGCGAACCCCACGCGCACTCCCAATCCATCCAAAGCTCCGTGGTATTTTCTTGGCCTGCAGGAGATGCTCGTCTATTTCGATCCGTGGAACGCAGGCGTGGTGATGCCGAGCTTGATCATTGTCGGTCTCATGGTGATCCCGTTTATCGACATCAATCCCAAGGGTAACGGTTACTATTGCTTCAAGGACCGAAAATACGAGATCTTAACTTTTTTTCTCGGCTTCCACGTGCTGTGGGTGAGCATGATCATGATCGGAACATTTTTTCGCGGTCCGGGTTGGAATTTGTTTTGGCCGTGGCAACACTGGGATCCGCACAAAGTCGTTGCCTTGACGAATGTGGACCTGCCCTATCTGCTGGGCTTTAGAGACTATTGGTGGTCCGCGGCTTTCGGCGCCTTCGTTATTCTTGGTTACTTTGTGGTAGCCATCACAGCTTTTTATTTCTGGATTTTGCGCGTCAAGGGAAAAGAGTTCCTAGACAGGTGGGGAATGGTGCGGTTCAATATCACCGCTTTTCTTTTTGTCACGATGGTGGCGCTTCCCGTCAAGATGTTCTTGCGCCTTGTCTTCAACGTCAAGTACATCATGGTCACACCGTGGCTTAACATTTGATGTTCTACATAGCGAAAATCTTCCAGGCGATCGGGGTGGCGGACGTGGGTTATGCCGTTTACGCGGGCATTGTGCAGCACGCGTCGATGGCAGAGGAAATCGTCCTCGCCCTCATAGGTATCGGGGTCTTTTCGCTGGGCCGGACGCTGGAAAACAAATCAGTTTGAGAGGACGCGGATGGCGGTTCGAGGCATAGACGAAGGCGAAGAGAAGAAATCCTACGGCAGTGTTTTTTTGCTGGGCAGTGCCCTCCTGGTGGTCCTTACGCTTTGGTCTTTCTGGGACGACAACTTCACGCGCCGCCCGTGGAAACGCTACCAAGCGCAGTTTTACCGCCTCGACTTTCAGAAAGCTAAAGCGGCGTATGACGAGGAAGACAAAAAACTTAATGCCGATGCCGCTTATCAAGACCTAGCTAAAAAAGTGGCTGCGGCTCAAGCAAGTCTGGCCAAGGGTGATATGAAAGCGAAGCTCGACGCGCTAGCACAAGAGGAGACGCGCGCTGAGGTCCGGTTCACCGAACTCGATCAGGAAATAAAATTTATCAAGAGCGAGCTGGAAGAGGCCTGGTACGAACACGACCATGCCGTGCAGACCGGAGACAGCCCGAAGGCGGCCTTGGCGCGGATTGACGAGCTCGACAAGGCGAAAGCGAAATTGGATCCTCAGTTAGAGGCGGCGCGACAAAAGCGTGACCAGATCAAGGATCAGATTGAAAAAATCAACGCCAGCGTCAAAGATCTTGAAGACCAGCTCAAGAAGATGACGGCGGAGCGAGATAAGTGGATTCGCGTCATGGACAGCGCCACCTCCGCAGTCAAGATCAAGGACTTGAAGGTCGTCTCCTTCACTAAAATTCCCGCCATAAAACAAGTAGTGCTGCCCGAGTTCGAACGCAACAACTTCGACGAACCGGTCCAGCGTGTAGACCGCTGCCAGACTTGCCACGTCGGCATCAACCGCCCGGGCTTTGAAAAGGAGCCGCAGCCTTTTCGCACGCATCCGAACCGAGAAGTGTTGTTTGCCGACAACGCCCATTCTTTAGAGAAGTTCGGCTGTACCTCTTGCCACGAGGGACAAGGTCCTGCGGTCAACAGCGTCAAGGCTGCGCACGGCGAGGTGCTCTATTGGGAGACCCCATTACTGCGGGGCGCCAAGGTTCAGAGCAGTTGCGTGTCTTGTCACCTAAACGTACAGCCTCTGAAGGAGGCGCCGCTGCTGGCCCAGGGCCAACGTCTGTTCGAGCAGATCGGTTGCACCGGTTGTCACCTGGCTAAGGGATACGAGGATATCCCCAAGATCGGCCCTAGCTTGAGACGAGTGAGCGCCAAGGTTGATCCGAGCTGGATGGTTCGCTGGATCGAGAACCCTCATCGTTTCCGCCCGCGCACGCGCATGCCCAATTTCGCTTTCAGGGAAGACGAAGCGGTGGCTATTGGCGCGTATCTATGGTCGGTCTCAAAGCAAGAGGGAGATAAGTGGCTGCAGGACAATCCGACGCCTGCCGGCTTCAAAGAGGGCGACAAAACACTCATTGATCAAGGTAAGCAGCTGACGGAAACCATCGGCTGCAAGGGCTGTCATGGCTTCGCCGACGGTGAATTTACGACTGTGATCGGCCAAAACAAAGATCTGGTTCCAAACCTCCAGAACATCGCCGCGAAGGTCGGTCCACAATGGATTTATCACTGGATCAAGAATCCGAAGGGTTATAACCCAGATACCCGCATGCCCAGTCTAAGGCTGTCGGATCAGGAAGCGCTGGCGATCACGGCCTATCTTTCAACATTGGGAAGCAAATCGGATCCCATTGCGAATATTGATAGCCGTTTACAGAACAAGGAAATCATATCCCGGGGTGAATCTCTGGTGCGCAAATATGGTTGCTTCGGTTGCCACGACATTCCGGGAATGGAAAAGGAATCGCGTATTGGCGTCGAGCTGACCACTTTTGGGTCCAAGCCCATCGAAGAACTTTTCTTCGGCAACCATACGGACATTAAAGAAACTTGGGATGATTGGACCTATAACAAGCTGAAAACGCCCCGCACTTATGCAACGGAACGTGTTGAGCAACTGATGCCTCAGTTTGACCTGACGGATGAGGATATCAGAGCGCTTCGCATCGTTCTCGCCGGGTTCCGCGACAGAAAAATTCCCAATCGTTATTTAGCGGATCACAGCGCCAGAACCGTTCAAATCGTCGATGGCCGCCGGCTCATGCACCAATACAACTGCATCGGCTGTCACGAGATCGAAGGCCGGGGTGGATTTATTCGAAAATACTATCAGGAAAGCCCGACGCTGGCGCCCCCGATCCTCAACGGCGAAGGCGAGAAAGTGCAGTCCCAGTGGCTGTACAGTTTTCTCAAGGGGCCTATTCCGATTCGTCCCTGGCTCAAGCTGCGAATGCCGACGTTCGGTTTTTCCGACCAGGACGACCACACACTGGTTTCTTTTTTCAATGGTCTTTCCAAGGTGGAAGATCCCTACGCTTATTTTAACGAAGCGAGTGTCCCGCCGGAGTATCTCGATGCGGCGCGTAAATTGGTGTCCAAAGATTACTTCAACTGTTTCAGCTGCCACCAGCAGGGTGAAAAGAAGCCCGAGGGCCCGGAAGAGGGTTGGGCTCCAGATTTGACGCTTGCGCGGCAGCGTTTACGACCTCAATGGATCATCAAGTGGCTGCACGATCCGCAAAAAGTTCAGCCCGGCACAAAAATGCCCTCGTTCTATCCCGGCGGGCCGGACGATATTCTCGGCGGCAAAGAGGATCTGCAAATCGAAGCTCTGCGTGATTACATCATGACGCTGGGTCGTGGCTCCGTCGTTGCCTCTCCTGCTGCTCCTGTTTCGAAGGCGAAGCCGAAAGTTGCAGCCCGGTGAATATCAACGTTTTTTTAACGTCAAATAGTCAAGTAATCTTATAATTGGAAGGCATTTTTAAGGAGGATTTATGAACAAATTGGGTTTATTAGTTTTGTCGGCTGCGTTCATCGCATTGCCGGTGAGTGGCATGGCGGCCTATCAGGGCGGCGATGTGAAAGACAGCGGCAGCATCTCGGGAACCGTGAAGTTCAAAGGCGCGGCGCCAGCACCAAAAAAGATCGATGTTTCCAAAGATAAGGAAGTCTGCGGGAAGACAGCCAAAACGGACGAGTCCTTGATTGTATCGAACGGCAACCTTGTGAACGCAGTGGTCACCATCACCGACATCAACTCGGGCAAAAAGATGGAACTCAAGAAAGTGACCTTGGATCAGAACGGGTGCGATTATCATCCGCACGTGTTGGCGTTTCCCGCCGGCTCGACGGTCGAAATCGTGAATCCGGACGGCATCCTGCACAACATTCACTCCTACAGTAAGGTCAATACTCCGTTCAATATGGCGCAGCCGAAATTTAAGAAGACCATGGAAGTGAAAATCGACAAGCCCGAAGCCGTCCAGGTAAAGTGTGACGTTCATGGCTGGATGGAGGGTTGGTTGATTGCGGTGCCGAATCCGTACTTCGCCGTGACTGATAATTCGGGAAGCTTCAAACTGACCGATGTGCCGGCCGGAAGTTACACCGTAGAAGTCTGGCACGAGAAACTCGGAAAGAGCACCCAAAAAGTGACGGTCAAAGCGAAAGAAGACGCGAAAGTTAATTTCGAGATGGCAGGCAAATAAGGGTTTCGTTTGTTCTGTTAAAAGCACGGCACTCAGGCCCTGGGTGCCGTGCTTTTTTTTAAATCTG
>Ga0335082_10007720_pt1 | contig 11674 bp, 13 predicted proteins | sample Lox_Sample_41_FD_206718 | JGI IMG/M metagenome (GOLD analysis project Ga0335082, IMG submission 206718) | Soil microbial communities from Loxahatchee National Wildlife Refuge, Florida, United States - Lox_Sample_4.1 | ecosystem: Environmental > Terrestrial > Soil > Wetlands | place: USA...
TCCTTCCGACCTTGACGGGGCTTACAACGGTTTGCTGCAGGCGGTGCGCAAAGGAGAAATTCCGGAGCCGCGCATTGACGAGTCGGTGCTGAAAATCCTGCGCGCCAAAGCATCGGTCGGGCTGGATAGGGCGAAATTGGTGGACATCGGAGCAGTAACTGAGAGGGTAGCTAGTCCTGCGAACATGGCTGTCGCACAACAGATCGCCGACAGCGCCCTTACTCTCGTGCGCGACAACCATGAAGTGTTGCCGCTGACGGCCACTCGTGCCGGAACCAACATGCCGCAGACTTCGTATCCAAGAGCAGGGGGCACGCTGCTCTTGATCTTCACCGACGACAGCCGCACCGATTCGGGGCGGGTCATTGAGCAGCAAGTGCGAGCGCGAATTCCGGAAGCGCAAGTCATGTACGTTGACCCTCGCGATGCCGCAGGATTGAACCAGCCGGTGATGGACGCGGTGCAGCAGGCTGAGAAAGTGATTGCCGTCGTTTACGTGATTCCCATCGTGGGGAGGCTGACCAATGCAGCAACGGTGCAGGATGCTTCGTCTGCACTGCTGGGTGATGTCTTGAAAATTGCAGCCGGCAAGACAGCCGTTGTGGCGATGGGCAGTCCGTACATCGCCGAACAGTTTCCGGAGATCCAGACCTACGTGTGCACATTCTCCAATGCTCAGGTCTCTGAGCTCAGTGCAGTAAAGGCGATGTTCGGCGAGATACCTATGCCCGGCCACTTGCCGGTGACGATACCGAACTTCGCCAGCCGCGGTGCAGGGTTAGGCGGCCTGGCACCGGTTTCCACGACCCCAGTGAGTCCAAAAGCGGGACTTGCCGAGGGTTCCGGATCCAGCGGAGGACAAAAATGAGGAAAATTTCACTTGCGTTCTTGGTGGCGACTATTGCCGTTCTACTGCTCGCCGCATGCAGCATCAACGTTGACGACAAGGACAAGAAGAACGCCAAGGTCGATATCGAAACCCCTGTCGCCAACCTGAAGGTCAATACCAGCGGGTCGGCAACGGACAACGGCATCCCGGTCTATCCGGGTGCGCACTTGCGGCCGGCGGAAAACGGAGACAAACACGCCGCCAATGTCGACATCGGAGCTATGGGCTACGGGCTGAAGATCGTCGCCGCAGAATACGAAACCGACGATTCGCCTGAGAAAGTCAAAGCCTTCTACGAGGACAAGCTAAAGACCTTCGGCAATGTGCTCATATGCAGCGGCCACAGCGGCGGGTCGGACATTGAAATTGACTCGAAGGAAGAGAGTACAAAGTTGAGCTGCAAAGGTAGCTCCGGCAGCGGCTGGCAGATCAAAGCGGGGACGCCTCACGACGAACACATGGTCTCCATCGAACCGCGCGGCTCGGGAACACGCTTCGGCACGGTTTGGATTCAGACCCACGGTAAGGAAGGAACGCTGTAAGAGCGGCAACTGTAAGAGCGGCAACTGTTGCGCGGGACGCGCTTCTGCTGTAACGTTCGGCTGGTGGAACATCCCTGCTATCGCTGTCAGGCCCTGATTGACGAGGGCATCGCGTTCTGTCCTCACTGTGGCGCTCCCCAGATCCGCGTCGTTTCTCCTGAGGAAAATGCCTCGACAGCACCCCAGCCGGCTTCCTCCGGAGCGCCGGCTGAATTCCCATCAGCGCCGCCGCCGTGGTCGACGGCTTCAGGGTCTTACCCACATCAACCCGGTGCAATCCAATGGGGCATCGCTTGGCGAGGCGCGCTGCTGACGGGGGCAGGAGCCGCCATCCTCTCGGCCATTCCTGTGGTTTCGCTGGGCTGCTGCCTGTGGACGCTGGGCGCCGGCGCCATCTCCGTAGCGCTATATCAACGCCGTCTTCCCGGCACCCAGATCACGCCGGGAATGGGCATGAAGCTGGGCGCGCTGGCCGGTGTCTTTGCGTTTGTGATTCACGCGGTCATAAGTACGCTGTCGCTTGTGGTTTTCCGCTCAGGCTCCGAATTCCGGGGCGCACTGCAGGAGCAAATGGACAAGCAAGTCGCAAACACGTCTGATCCCAAGGCGCAGGAAATGATGCGGCAGATGTTTGACTGGATCAACACTCCGCAGGGCATGGCCACCTTCATGGTCGGAATGCTGATCATACTGGCCATCATGTTCGTAGTCTTCACTGGAGCCGGCGGTGCGCTAGGCGCCTCCATGTTCGGCAAGAGACGGGAATTCCACTGATCGCAATCGCAAGTTGCCGCTTGTTCGCAGCTTCCCGTATCATTCGAGCGGCATGACAAAAGCCTCCACCCGTCTTCCCAACCTACGCGAGAAGGCACAGATTCTCTCCGCTTCTGAAATTGAGCGCACCCTGGTCCGGTTGGCTCACGAGATTGTCGAGAAGAACAACGGTGTCGAAAATCTCGGACTGGTGGGAATCATGCGCCGCGGTGTACCACTGTCGCAGCGCCTGGCCAAGCTGTTGGGCCGCATTGAAAAAACCGAAGTTTCGGTCGGAACCCTCGACATTACGCTTTACCGCGACGACCTCTCCACCGTTGGCCATCGGCCGGAGGTGCGAAAGGCCCCGATGGAGTTCGACATCCAGGACAAGAACATCATCCTCGTGGACGATGTGCTTTATACCGGCCGCACCACGCGGGCAGCGATGGATGCGCTGTTCGATCACGGGCGGCCACGCCGCATCCAGCTTTGCGTGCTCATCGACCGTGGCCACCGCGAGTTGCCGGTCGAGGCGGGGTTCGTCGGCCGCACTGTCCACACCACTACCAACGAGATCATCGAGGTGAAGTTGCAGGAGACCGATGGCGCCGATAAGGTGCTGCTGGCCGAGCGGGTGGCCGAAGGGCAATGAAGCCGCAATTGCAGTCTCTGCTCGGTATCGAACAACTTACCACGGCACAGATTGAGTCTATTTTGGCGCTGGCCCGGCGCATGGACCCCAAGCGCCCGTCGCAGTTGTTGCGCGGCAAGCGGGTGGCATTGCTCTTCTACGAAGCCTCAACCCGCACGCGAACCTCGTTTGAGTTTGCCGCCAAGACCCTCGGCGCTAACACCACACTTGTGATCCCGGTTTCTTCCAGCATCGAGAAGGGTGAATCACTGATTGATACGGCCTGGACAGTGGCGAGCCTGGGAGCGGATGCCATCGTCACGCGCCATGCCAACAGTGGGGCTGTGTATTTGCTGGCGCGTTATGTGCAGGTGCCCATCGTCAATGCCGGGGATGGCATGCACCAGCATCCATCGCAGGCGCTGCTCGATGCTCTGACGATTACGAACCACCAGAAAAAGCTGAACGGGCTGCGCGTCGTGATCGTGGGCGATGTATATCACAGCCGAGTGGCGCGGTCGAATGCAGAGCTGCTCTCGCGCTTTGGCGCCGACATCGTCTTTAGCGGACCCGCTGATTTTGTCCCGGAAATCGCTGCCACGATCGCGCCTGGGGTGACTACCTGCCCTGACCTCAACATCGCTCTGCAGGGAGCCGATGTGGTCATGGCGCTGCGAGTGCAAAAAGAGCGGTTGGCGGGAAAGGACATCAGCCTTGAGGACTACGTTGCCAATTACCAGATCACGCCGCAACGCATGAAGCTGGCTAAACCGGATGCGATCCTGATGCATCCCGGACCGATCATCCGGGGAGTGGAGTTGACCAGCGAAGTGGCGGACGGGCCTCAGTCATGCATTCTGGAGCAGGTACGCAACGGAGTGAAGACGCGCATGGCGATTCTGGCCATGCTGTTGGGGGCGGCGCGCTAGGTGAAAGACATGGACTCGTTGCTTATCGCTCGCGGACACGTCGTTGATCCAGCCAACGGCATCGACCAGGAAATGGATGTGCTCCTGCGCGACGGCCGGGTTGCGGCCGTAGCAGTTCCGGGCAAGTTGCGTGGCCAGGCCCAGCGAACCTTCAACGCGCGGGGATGCATCGTTGCGCCGGGCTTTGTTGATCTCCACGTGCACCTGCGCGAGCCGGGACAGGCCCACAAGGAAACCATCGCCACGGGAACTGCAGCGGCAGCCGCCGGCGGATTTACCTCGGTCTGCGCCATGCCCAATACGGTGCCGGTGAACGATTCTCCGGAGATCACACGCCGGATGCAGTCTCTGGAACGCGGCGCGCTAGTCAACGTCTTTCCCATCGCGGCGGCGACTATTGGCAGCCAGGGAGAGAAGCTCACGAATTTCGCTGCGCTCAAGCGAGCTGGAGCCGTGGCGGTGAGCGACGACGGCAACCCGATCCTGGACGACAGGCTGATGCGCGATGCCTTGCGTGCAGCGGCTCGGCTGAAGATACCCGTGGTGCAGCACGCTGAGGACACGCGGATGACCGTCGGCTGCTCAATGAACTTCGGGCCAATGTCATTCCGTTTGGGCGTCCATGGCATGGTAAACGCCGCTGAGGCCAGCATCGTCGAACGCGATATTGAACTCGCGCGCGCAACAAAGGGACACGTCCACGTTGCACACCTTTCCACCCGCGAGGCTCTCGAAGCCGTGCGCCAGGCAAAGAAAACCGGCGTGCGTGTCACCGCGGAGGTTACGCCGCACCATATCACGCTGGTGGATACAAACATCGGCGATTTCGACACCAACTACAAGATGAATCCGCCCTTACGTTCCGCCTCCGATCGCGAAGCCCTGATCGCAGGCATCCTCGACGGCACCATTGACGCCATTGCCACCGACCACGCACCGCATGCCTTCCACGAGAAGCAGGTCGAATTCGAAAAAGCTGCCTTCGGCATCACTGGGCTCGAGACCGCGCTGTCTATCGCGATAACCGTGCTGCATCAGCACTTCAATGTGCCGATAACGCGAATTGTCGAGCTGGTGTCATCGAATCCCGCGAAGATTTTCAACTTGAAAGGCCGGGGGACTCTAGCCAAGGGGGCTCACGCCGACGTGACCATCTTCGATCCGAAAATGAAGTGTACCTTCGATGCCTCGCAATCGCGCTCGAAATCGAGGAACACACCGTTCGACGGCTGGAGCTTCAGCGGAAAAGTGGTGGCGACGATTGTCGGGGGCGGAGTCGTTCATGAAAGCTGATTCGACACACCCTGCACGGACGATGAGAGCAGTAGTGCAGCACCCGCCCCCAACGCAACCCCAAGCCCAAAACGCACTCCCAGCCAATTTCCGTGCAATCGTACGAGTTCGGTAGCAGCGTCGAGGAGATTAAGCGTGGTCGCGGTGATCAACAGGCGCAAGGCAACGGTCGTGCCGCCTCGACACAGCAGCCCGAGCGTTGCTCCGAGATAGATTCCCAGGCACCTCGCGCAGACAGCAACGCTGCCAGGGAAGATCCAAAATGACCGCTCTGGCCGCTGATGACAGACGAGCGCGAAGCCGCGATCCAGCATCAAGCCAATCAGCGGAACATGCATGAAGAGATAGGGGGTCGCGGTCGCGGCGCAGGCAAGGGCAAGCGGGAGCATTGGCCACCAATTCCACCGGGGACCGATACCGCGACTATCGACGCCTTTACTTGCCACCAGCCACTGACCACTGGCCACTAAACTATCCCCATGCGCTTGCCCACGCGCTTCAGCGTGTCGAGCGCCTGGTCGAGTTCGTCACGCGTGTGGGTCGCAGTCATAATGGTGCGGATGCGTGCCTTACCTTCCGGCACAGTCGGGAAGGCGATGCCGGTGGCCATCACGCCTTCCTTGAAGAGTTCGCGCGAAAACTCCATCGCTACGCGCCCTTCGCCCACAATGATGGGCGTGATCGGCGTCTCGCTGGGCGGTGTGTTGACTCCGCCAATGTTGAAGCCGAGATTGCCCAGTTCCTTCTTGAAGTAGCGCGTGTTCTCCCATAGCTTCTCGATGAGCTGGGGTTCCTGCTCCAGCACATCGAAGGCAGCGATGCAGGTGGCGGCCACGGACGGTGGATGCGAAGTCGAGAACAGAAACGGCCGCCCACGGTGGTAGAGGAACTCGATGAGGTCGCGCGTGCCGCAGACGTAGCCGCCCAGCGCGCCGATAGCCTTCGACAACGTGCCCACCAGCACATCAACGCGCCCGTGCAGACCGAAGTGATCAACCGTGCCGCGCCCATTGCGGCCCAGCACGCCGGAGGCGTGCGCGTCGTCCACCATCATGATGGCGCCGTACCTTTCGGCAAGCTGAGTAAGTTGCGGCAGCGCGCCGATATCGCCATCCATGGAAAAAACACCATCGGTGATAAGCAGCTTTTGGCCGGGTTCGTTCTTGATTTCATTCAGCAACTCTTCGGCGTGCGACACGTCTTTGTGGCGGAAGACCTTGATCTTGGCGCGTGAAAGCCGTGCGCCGTCGATGATGCTGGCGTGGTTCAGCTCGTCGGAGACGATGAAATCTTCTTTGCCGAGAATTGCCGAGACCGTGCCGGCGTTCGCCGTAAAACCCGACTGGAAGACGACGCAAGCTTCCACGTTCTTGAAGCGGGCTATCTTTCCCTCCAGCTCCATGTGGAGCGTCATGGTGCCGGCGATGGTGCGCACCGCGCCCGAGCCGACGCCGTATTTCTTCGTGGCTTCCAGCGCAGCTTCGCGCAGCTTGGGATGCGTGGTCAGGCCGAGGTAGTTGTTGGAAGCGAGGTTGATCACTCGCTTGCCGTCGAAGGTGCAGACCGGCGCCTGCTCGTCTTCGAGCACGCGCAGTTTGAAGTACGTGCCCTTCTGCTTCAGGTCGTTGAGTTGATCGGTAAGATACGAGAGCGGGTTGGTGCGCGTTGCGGTGGTTGCCATGAATCACTCCCGGAAGCGAAGCCAACATTCTAACGCCGTTTGCGGCAATATGATGCGAGGCACAAGGGGCGGCCACATGGGCCGCCCCTCGCAAACGATGCTCTGCGAGTGACCTATGCTGCGGTCGCCGCTTGCGCCTGTTTGCACAACGCCGCAAAGCCAGCCGGGTCGTTCACCGCCAGATCGGCGAGTATCTTGCGGTCCAGTTCGATGCCCGCTTTCTTCAGCCCGTTGATGAACTTGCTGTAGCTGATTCCGTTCAGCTTGGCAGCAGCACCGATGCGCACAATCCAGATAGAACGGAACTGGCGCTTCTTCTGCTTGCGGCCGCTATAAGCGAACTTCAGCCCACGCTCGACCGATTCTTTGGCCGAACGGTAAAGCTTCGATTTTGTCAGATAATAGCCGCTTGCGCGCTCGAGTATCTTCTTACGGCGCGCGCGGCGCTTGGTACCACGTTTTACGCGAGGCATGTTGCTCCTTTTTTGCTAACTACTAAGCGGCTGGAGGCAAGGTGGTTGACCACGCTCGTTGGCGAGGGGTCGATGGATTAATGCCTCTTCACACGCTGTTGTCCGGCGCCGTCGGGACAAGCGCCGGATGCCACACCATGTGGCCTAACCGTGTTTAGTAGGGAATCATGCGCTTGATCTTGGGCACATCGGCCTTGTCAAGCATCACGTCGGTGTCGAGCTGGCGCTTGCGCTTGGTCACTTTGGAAGTCAGGATATGGCGCTTGAACGCGTGTCCGCGCTTGATCTTGCCCGTACCTGTCTTCTTGAAGCGCTTGGCCGCTCCGCTATGAGTTTTCAACTTTGGCATAGGACTCTTTTATTACAACATAAATGCGACGAGGCCGCCAGTTAGGCTGGCTGACCGCGAAGAGCACGCAGAATGACTCAACCGCGGATTTTTGCGGATGAAGACGGGTCTCCCGAATTCATGATCCGTGAAATCCGCGGTTACCAAACTACTGCGGCGGCTGCTGCGGTGGCGGAGGCTGTTGCGGAGGGCGCGCAGGCTTGGGAGTCTGCGGCTTGCCTCCGGCCTGCGCCTTCGGCGGCGCAAGGATCAAATGCAGCGTGTTCCCTTCTTGCCGGGGCCGGAATTCTACGATTCCCTTGTCACCAATGTCTGTGATAAGGCGCTCAAGGATCTCGCGTCCCAGACCCTGACGCGTCATCTCGCGGCCGCGGAAGAAGATAGTGGCCTTCACCTTGTCGCCTTCCCCGAGGAAGCGCAGCACGTGGTTCTTCTTGGTCTCGTAGTCGTGATCGTCCACGTTGATGCGGAACTTGACTTCCTTCACCACGATCTGGTGCTGGTGCTTCTTGGCTTCGCGTTCACGCTTTTCCTGCTGGTACAGATACTTCCCGTAGTCCATGATGCGGCAGACGGGCGGCTGCGCGGTGGGCGAAACCTCGACCAGGTCTAAAGTTTTTTCGCGGGCGATTTTGAGCGCTTCGTAAGGCGGCATGATGCCAAGCTGGTTGCCTTCGTCGTCGATCACACGAACTTCGCGCGTGCGGATGCGCTCATTAGTGCGGATAAAACGCTTGTCGATACAATCCTCCGTTCAACGCGGGATATGGCGTGAGTATAGCATGGGTAGCTGACAGAAATCGGTGAGTAAGGCGCTCAATATGCGGCTGCCAGCACTCCCGACAGGCTGTCGGCCTGAAGCCCATGGACTGCCGCCAGCACTCGCCGATTGGATTCGTGATGTCCCCGCAAATGCACCTTCAGGTAATTGTCTGTCAGCGCGTCGGTAAATTCGCCGTCGTAGTGTGTGAGCGTGATGGCTTCCAACTGCCGACCTACGAACGACTGCATGAACTCGCGCTTCTTACGCGCGGCCAACTCCCGCAGCACACGATTGCGTTCGCGAGCGACGTCCGGCGGAACCTGCTCGGACAAAGCGGCCGACGGTGTTCCCGGTCGCGACGAGTAGGTGAACACATGCAAATACGTAAATGGCAGCCGCTCGATGAGCGATTGCGTCTGCCCGAAGTCGTCTTCGGTCTCGCCTGGAAAGCCGACCATCACGTCGGCGCCGATGGCCGCGTCTGGCATGTCCCGCCGGATGCGCTCAATACGATCGGCATAATGCCATGGACGATACTTGCGGTGCATCAGGCGAAGAGTGCGGTCGCTGCCTGACTGCATCGGCACATGCGCGTGCTTGGCAATGCGCGGAGATGAAGCAACCAACTCGATTAGCTCATCGGTCCAGTCCATCGGTTCGACCGAACTGATACGTATCTTCTCGATCGCAGTGCAGTCAAGAATCGCGCGCAGCATGGCGGCAAAGCTTGTCCGTGGCGACAACTCGCGCCCCCAGCGCCCCAGATTGATGCCCGATAGCACGATCTCGCGGTATCCTTTGGCAACCAGGGCGTCTACTTCCACCAAAACCCGGTCCAGCCTCAGTGAGCGGCTCCTGCCACGCACATAGGGGATGATGCAAAACGAGCAACGATTATTGCAGCCGTCCTGCACCTTGAGATTCGGCCGCGTCTTCTCCGGCGAGTCGGAATCGAACACCGGAGCGGCCATAAGCTCAGTGTGAGCGAAAATATCGCCCACGATCAGTGGCGCGCCGCGGCCATCAATCTGCTCCAGCGGAACAAAGCCGTAGCCAGCAGCCGACGCAACGTACTCGGCAAGTTGATGCTTGTGAGAATTGCCAACCACGAGGCTCACGCCCAGCAGAGCAGACAACTCCTCAGGCGCCCGTTGGGCATAGCAACCAGTGACCAGAATCCTGGCGCCGGGATTTTCGCGGTGAATACGGCGTATGGACGCGCGCGCGTCCTTGTCGGCAGAGGCCGTCACGGTACACGTGTTCAGCACTACGACTTCGGCTTCAACGGCAGCCCTCGCCCGCTGCATGCCACGCGCGAGTAACTGGCGCTCGATCGCGGCGCCATCCGCCTGTGTTGCACGACATCCGAAGTTCTCCACGTGATAGGTGGGCACGGAAGCGATTATACTGGGCGCAACTGGAAGATAGCAGGCATGTCTGCAACCGAACTAAGGAGCGCTGCATCATAGTAGGCTCTAACCGTTGGTTTTCACAATTCATCTCCGGAGTGGCCCATGAAACGCCGCATTTTGCTGGTCGATGACGAAATTGCTATTCTGCTTACGCTTCGCGCAATTTTGGAAATGAACGGATTTGCCGTTGAAACGGCATCGTCGGTCAAAGAGGCCAATCGAAAGATGAAGGACAGTGTTTTCGACGTGGTCATCAGCGACATGAGGATGGAGAATGAGACCGCCGGGTACGAGGTGATTCGCGCGGCGCGCCAGCAGGCTTATGACCCCGCGACGGCAATCCTCACCGCCTACCCGTCCCTGGGAAATAATTGGCAGCTCGAAGGAGCACATTCCCTGCTAGTGAAGCCGATGAACACCGAAGAATTGCTGCGTCAACTGGAGGCATTATTAATAACTCACCAGGACCATAAGGCAGCCGCCAAACGACAGGTGGCGAAGGCACCTATTCCTGTAAACCACGCCCGAGCAACCCGTGCTGTCTCCCCTGGCGAAGAAGCAGGTTGAAGGGTCTAATTCGACCCGGATGCTTGTTGCAGAACGGGCAACTGTAAGCTCCAAAGTTCAGTTGGATCGAGGTACGCTCCCTGCCAGCGCACCGCAACGTGCAGATGTGATCCGGTTACCCGGCCGGTAGCTCCACTCAAACCGATTCGCTGACCCTCTGTCACCTTTTCGCCTTCAGTTACATCTAGACGCGACAAGTGCATGTACAAGGTCATGAATTGCTGGCCGTGATCGATAATCACGCAGTTGCCTTCGTAGTACAGTTCCTGAGCCAGCACGACGGTCCCGTTGTTCGCAGCGAGTACCGGCGTTCCTGCCTTTGCGTGATAATCCACCCCACGATGAATGCTGGCGAGTTTTCCGTTGAAAGTGCGCCTGGTTCCGAAGGCTTCCGATACTGTGGAATCCATCGGGAGGTGAAAAGGGCCTGACCACTCGGGAGCGGGCGTCTGGTGGGAGAAGGCTGCCTTCTTGAGTTCCCTGTCCAGCTCAATCTTCTTGAGTGCCTCGGGACCAGGCTGGACGAAGCGTTCAGGAACGTTGAGCTTCACTGTCTTGTAAGCCGAGGGGCGAACCTGGATCTCGCGAACCTCGTGCAAGACCCGTCCGTCCGGCATGGTAGCGTCAAGCTCCAGGGGATAGCTCGCCGGCTTGGCTTCCACATCCACGCCCGCAAGCCCGTACCAGATGTGCTCCCGGCCGGAGGAGAAAAATGTGAGATCGCGCCCCTGCCACTTTCCCTCCAGGCTGGATGGCACCGCGGACATTTCAATCTTGAATAGACACGGCGCGCCGACGGTGATGGAACGCGGCGCCCAAGTGACCTTTTGGAAAGGCTCTTTAGCGGAGGCAGCAGTGACAGCCGCAAGCAAAAGGAACCCTGCGATTAGTTTTTGACAAGAGTGGATCAAGAGTGCTGACGGCAAGTGAGCTTGCCGCATTCCAAACATAAATCATGCGTCGATACACAGGAAAGGCGAGAGTACCTAACGGCTGATTTGCGCAGGCGTAGGGGTCACGCTTGATCCGAAAGGACTAGCTCACAGGCCAGGGAACAGTAGCGAAGCTAGGCGCTTGCCGCACTGGTTCGCCGCTGCTGGAAGCATTCCCTGCAAAAGACGGGCCGGCCTTGCGTCGGTTTGAAGGGGACCGTGGTCTCTTTCCCGCAGGCCGAACAGTTCGTCCGAGTTTCAACACGCGGTCGCGATGCCGGAAAAGCCACAGGCCCCATCGAGGAGCTGCGTTTGGCCTTACATGCCTTGCAACGTTTGGGGTGGTTCTTGAACTGCTTGTCGTGGAAGAACAATTGCTCCCCGGCCGTGAACACGAAGTCGGCGTCACAATCAACACACTTCAGAACCTTGTCCTGGAATTCCATGGAGAGGTGCT
>Ga0335082_10007722_pt1 | contig 11673 bp, 6 predicted proteins | sample Lox_Sample_41_FD_206718 | JGI IMG/M metagenome (GOLD analysis project Ga0335082, IMG submission 206718) | Soil microbial communities from Loxahatchee National Wildlife Refuge, Florida, United States - Lox_Sample_4.1 | ecosystem: Environmental > Terrestrial > Soil > Wetlands | place: USA: Florida...
TGCCCGCCTTGTAGAGCGTGCGCGCTTCCGACATCGACGGCAGTATAGCCGCGCGATGGCCGGACTCTCGATCCGCACCCTGCGCCGCGACGAGCGCGAAGCGTGGCTCGAGCTGCTCGACGGCTGGGAGATGCGCGACGGCTGGCGCGGACGTGATTTCTTCCGGCGGCCGATCGACGGCGATCCGACCTTCTCGGACGACAACGTGTGGGTCGCCGACGACGGCGGGCGGCTCGTCGCGTGCGTGCAGATCTTTCCGCGCCGGGTGCGGGTGCGCGGCGTGGCGGTGCCGACCGGCGGGATCGGCAGCGTGTTCACGCGTCCCGAGCTGCGCGGCAGCGGCATCGCGAGCGCGCTCCTCGAGCGCAGCCTCGCCGCGATGCGCGAGCGCGGCATGGAGCTCTCGCTCTTGTTCGCCGCGCGACATGCTTTCTACGCGCGCCTCGGCTTCCGTCTCTGGCCGCGCGCGCGGCCGCTCCTGCTGCGCGGCGAAGCGGCGCTCCCTGCGGCCGGCGCACCCTTCGACCCGGAGCGCGACTTCGGCGAGGTCGCGGCGCTGCACGCGGCGTACTCGGCGCCCTTCGATGGCACGCTCGTGCGCGACGCGGCGCTCTGGCGCAGCAGCCTCGCGCTGGCCGGCAACCCCGGCGAGGAGTTCCGCGTCGCGCGCGACGCGGCCGGGCGGCTCGCGGCCTACGTGCGCGCCATCGTGCTCGAGGGCTTCTTCATGGTCGCCGAGTGGGCGCGCCGCCCCGACGCCACCGAGGCGCTCGCCGATCTCGCCGCCGGCCTGCTGGTCCCGCGCGCGCCCGACCCGCTCGAGCGCGCGGAGCGGCCGTCGAGCGAGCTGCGCAAGCTGCTCGTGGCACCGACCCCGCCCGACGCCGAGCTCTACGCCGCGCTCGAGCGGCGCGGCGTCGAGGTGAGGAGCTTCGAGGAGCGCGGCGCGATGCTGCTGTGTCTCGACGCCGACGCGCTCGCGCGCCGCGCCGCCACTGCGCGCCTCGCGGGCGAGGCGCCGGCCGACTTGCTGCAGCGCCTGCTCCCGGACGACCGCTTCTGCTTCTGGCCGAGCGATCGGTTCTAGACCGATGGCGGCTTCGCCGCGCCGCTGCGCGGCCGCGAGCTTCGCGCTGCTCGTGGCGCTCGCGCCGGGCCGCGCGCCCGCCTGGGGCCCCGACGGCCACCGCATCATCGGCGAGATCGCCTGGAGCGGGCTCACGCCGGCCACCCGCCGCGCCCTGCGCGACCTGCTGCCGACCGGCCGCTACGGCACGCTCGCCGAGGCGTCCGTCTGGGCCGACACCGAGGCGCGTCGGATTCCGGGAGACCGCTGGCTGCAGCCGTACCACTTCGTCGACACCGATCCGCGCGCGCGAAGCGTCGACGCGCCGGCCGACTGCCGCTGCGTGCTGGGCGGGATAACGCGCTTCGCCGACGCGCTGCGCGATCCCGAGCGGCCCTACCGCGAGAGGGTCGTCGCGCTGCGCCTGCTGGCGCACTTCGTGGGCGACGTACACCAGCCGCTCCACGTGACGGGCGCGGACGGACGCGGCGGCACGCGCATCTACGTGCTCTTCTTCGGGCGGCGCGAGACGCTCCACCAGGTCTGGGACAGCGGTCTGATCGAGCACCAGCTCGGCCGCCGCCGCGCGCGCAACTGGGCGCGCGCGCTGGCGAGCTCGATCTCCGCGGCGCAGCGCGAGCGCTGGGCGGAGCAGCGCGACCCGCGCGCCTGGGCGGACGAGTCGCTCGCGCTCGCGCGCCGGGACACCTTCGCCACGCGCGACGGCGCGCGGCTCGCAGACGACTACTTCGAGCGCGAGCTGCCGGTGGTGGCCGAGCGGCTCGAGCGGGCCGGCGTGCGGCTCGCCGCGCTGCTGAACGCGATCTTCGACCCGGCCCACCCGATGCACTAGGCTGCCTCGCGAAGGAGCACCTCGATGACCGGCGCGCGCGATCCCCAGGGCAGCTGCGACCCGCGTTTCCAGCGCGTGCGCGAGGTCTTCGCGGAGCAGCTCGCGAAGCCCGAGGAGCTCGGCGCCGCGGTCGCCGTCACGCTCGACGGGCGCAGCGTCGTCGATCTGTGGGGCGGGCACGCGGACGCCGCGCGCACGCGGCCGTGGACCGCCGACAGCCTCGTCAACCTGTTCTCGACGACGAAGGGCATGACCGCGATCTGCGCGCACCGGCTCGCCGACCAGGGCAAGCTCGACCTCGACGCGCCGGTGGCGCGCTACTGGCCCGAGTTCGCGCAGGCCGACAAGGGCGACATCCCGGTGCGTTGGCTGCTCGACCACAGCGCGGGGCTGCCCGCCGTCGATGCGCCGCTGCCGCCCGCCGCGATCTACGACTGGAGCGCGATGACGAGCGCTCTCGCCGCGCAGGCGCCCTGGTGGGAGCCGGGCAGCGCGCACGGCTACCACGCGATGACCTTCGGCTGGCTGGTCGGCGAGATCGTGCGCCGCGTCGCGGGGAGGTCGGTCGGCCGCTACTTCCGCGACGAGGTTGCGGGTCCGCTCGACGCCGACCTCTGGATCGGCCTGCCGGCCGAACGCGATGCGTCGACCGCCGATCTGATCCCGGCGCCCCTCCCCCAAGTGGGGGATATCCGGCCGGGGGAGAAGAACTTCATCGCGGAGATCCTCGCGCAGGCAAAGCCCTACGCGATCAAGGCGTTCTTGAACCCGATCGTGGCCGGCGACGCCTTCAACTCCCGCGCCTGGCGCGCGGCGGAGATCCCCGCGGCGAACGGGCACGGAAGCGCGCGCTCCCTGGCGCGCATCTATGGCGCACTCGCGTGCGGCGGCTCGCTCGACGGCGTCGACGTGTGCTCGCGCGAGGCGATCGATCGCGCGCGCAGCGAGCAGCGGCGCGGGCCCGACAACGTGATCCCGGTGCTGCCGACGTGCCACGCGCTCGGCTTCCAGCTGGGAACCGAAGCGGAGCCGATCGGGCCGAATCCGCGCGCCTTCGGTCACGCCGGCGCGGGAGGCTCGCTCGGCTTCGCCGATCCCGAGGCGCGCGTCTCGTTCGGATACGCGATGAATCGCATGGAGATCGGCCTCTTCCTGATCGGGCCGCGAGCGACCGCGCTGATGAATGCCGTCTTCGAGAGTCTGTAACTCGGAGCCGTCGTTCTGAATCCGAGCGAGATCGCGTCCGGCAACGACGCCGATTCCCCTGAAATCCCCTAGTTGATGCACTGCGCGCCTCCGTACCATCCACGCAACCGCGAGTAGCCCGCGTACGCGCGGTGCCGGAGCCCGCTCTGGGAGGGTTCCTCAGCCAGGTCCCCACCCGGGGGAGTCCCTTGCGCCCCAAACCGAGCGCGACTCCCTCGGGTGGGCAACCCGGCAGCGCTTTCCAACTCGCTTCGCTCCCGCTAACAACTCTGCGTACGGGGAAGGGTGTGCCCCGCGATGCGCCGAATCGCGCGCTGACCGAGGCACCCATGGATCCTGCCCGGCGAGCCCACTTCCGCTTCGAGAACACCGAGGTCGACAGCGCGCACCGCGAGCTGCGCCGCGGCGCCGAGCGCGTCTCGATCGCGCCGAAGCCCTTCGAGCTGCTGCTCCTGCTGCTTGCCAACCGACATCGATCGGTGTCGCGCGTCGAGATCCTGGAACGCGTCTGGCACGGCGTGCACGTCAGCGACGCGACGCTCGCCTCGACGCTGCGAGATCTGCGCCGCGCGCTCGGCGATGAGGGCAAGCAGTCGCGGCTGATCCGCACGCTGCGCGGTGTCGGGTTGCGCTTCATCGCCCCGGTGGAGGAGCTGCGGCTCGCGCCGGAGCGCGAGGTGGGCGCGGAGCAGTTCGTGGGCCGCGAGGCGCTGCTCGCCCGCCTGCACGAGGCGCTCGCCGCGGCAGCGCGCGGGCGGGGCGGCGTGGCGGTGATCGCGGGGGCGCCCGGCATCGGCAAGACGCGGCTCGCGGAGGAGTTCGCGCGCCAGGCGCGCTCCGAGGGCGCGGCGGTCTACATCGGCCGCTGTCCGGAGTCCGCGAGCTTCTCGTACCGCCCGTGGACGCAGGTGCTTCGCGAGCTCCTCGATGCGCAGCCCGAGCCGCTCGCGCCGGAGCTCGCGGCTCGCGCGGCGGATCTGGCGCGGCTGCTGCCCGAGCTGGCAGGCGCCGGAGCGCCGAACGCCGGCGACTCGGAGGCCGAGTCGGACGCCGCGCTGTTCCGGCTCTTCGACGCCACCGCCAGCCTGGTCTCACGCGCGGCGCGCCGCGCGCCCATCGCGCTCGTCTTCGACGATCTCGATCGCGCCGATCGGCCCTCGCTGCGACTGCTCGAGTTCGCAGCCGACGAGCTCGCCGCGGCCCGCGTGCTGATCGTCGGCCTCTACCGGAGCTCCGAGCTGGCGGGCGAGCACCCGCTCGCGGAGACGCTCGCAGAGCTGCAGCGACATCCGCGTCTCGAGACCCATCGACTCGACGGGCTCTCGCGGGACGAGACGCGCGCGCTGGTGCGCAGCTGCGCGGGCGGCGATGCGCCGCCCGACGTGGTCCGCGCGATCCAGCGCCGCAGCGACGGCAATCCCTTCTTCGCGCGCGCGCTGACGCTGCACTGGCTCGATCGGGTGCAGGGGGGCTCCGGGATCCCGGCCGAGCAGTGGGCGCGCGAGGTCCCCGAGAGCGTTCGCGAGCTGGTGCGCGGGCGCGTGCTGCGACTCTCCGATCGCTGCCGCGAGGCGGTGGTGGCGGCGGCCGTCCTCGGGCGCGAGTTCTGCGTGGAGGTGCTCGCCCGCATCCTGGGAGTCGAGGAGGAGGCGCTCTTCGACGTCGTCGAGGAGGCGCGCCGTGCGGGCCTCGTGGAGCTCTCCGGTCCGTTCGCCACGCGCTTCGCCCATGCACTCGTCCAGGAGGCGATCTACGCGGAGCTCGCGCCGGCGCGCCGGCGCGAGCTGCATCGCCTCGCCGGGGAAGCGCTCGAAGCGAGCGGCGACGGGGGCGGGCGCTACCTCGCCGAGATCGCCCGCCACTTCGCGCTGGGCGGCGAGCCGGCCGGCCCGCGCGCGGTCGACTCGGCGGTGCGCGCGGCCGAGGAGGCGGAGCGGCGGCTCGCCTTCGCCGAGGGCCCCGGCCTCTACGAGCTGGCGCTCGAGACGCTCGAGCGCGTGAGCCCTCTCGATCGCGCGCGCCGCTGCGACCTCCTGGTGGCGCTGGCGCGCGCGTTCCTGCGCGATCGCGAGCTGGAGCAGGCCGGTCGGGCCGCGCGGCGCGCGGTCGAGCTGGCGCGCGAGCTCGAGAGCCCAGCTCGGCTCGCGCAGGCTGCGCTCGTGCTGGCCGGTGCGCGCGAGCTCGGGAGCCCTGCGCGCCTCTCGCGTCCCGCGCTGGTGCTCGCCGAGCAGGCCGCGCTGCGCGACGTCGATGTCGTCGCGTTGCTCGAGGAGTCGCTCCCCGGACTCGGCGCGCAGCCGACACCGCTGCGCGCGCGCGTGCTCTCCGAGATGTCGAAGCAGCTGTTCTACGGCGGGCAGGAGCCGCGCCGCCTGCGACTGGCCGAGGAGGCGGTCGCCGTCGCGCGCGCCACGGACGATCCGGAGGCGCTCGTCGGGGCGCTGGTCGCCCAACGCCACGCGCTCGGCGCTCCCGGTCGGCTCGCCGACCGTCTCGTCGCCATCTCGGAGGCGGTGCTGTGCGCGGACCGGGCACTCCAGCCGGTCTGGCAGATCGGGGCTCGCACCTGGCGGGCGGCGGATCTCCTCGAGTCGGGTGATCTCGAGAGTGCGGAGCGCGACGTCGCGGCGGCGGAGCGCATTGCCGCCGAGAAGCACATGCAGCGCTTCCAGAGCTTTCCGCTGCGCTGGCGCGCGATGCGCGCGCTGCTCGAAGGCCGCTTCGCCGACGCGCGGCTCGCGATCGACCAGGCGCTTGCCGCGGGCCGCCGGGCGCGGGATCCCAACGCGCTTCCCTGGCACGGCGCCCAGCTCGCCGCGCTGCTCTGGGAGGAGCAGCGTCTCGAGGAGCTCGATGCCTTCGCGGGGGAAGCGCTCGCCTGGCTCGATCCCGACCGCGCGGGGATCCCGGGAGCGACCGCCTTCTTCGCGCTGCTCGACGCCGAGCGCGGGCGCGGCGAGCGCGCGGAGCGAGCGTTCGCCGCGCTCGCGAGCGACGGCTTCGAAGCGGTCGAGCGGTCGCCGGACTTCCTCGTCGCGGCGAGCTTCCTGGCCGAGCTCTCGATCCGCCTCGGCGATCGAGGGGCCGCCGCCTCGCTCTACGAGCGCCTCTCGCCCTACGCGGAGCGCGTCGCCATCGTCGAGTACGCCCTCTCGTGTCGAGGGTCCGTATCCGGCTACCTCGGGATGCTGGCTCGCTGGCTGGGCCGCGGCGAGGAGGCCCGCCGCCATCTGGAGCGCGCGATCGCTGCGAACGCGGCGCTCGGGGCCACGCGCTTCGCCGAGCGCTCGCGCGCCGAGCTGGCCCTCCTCGCGACTGGAGGGGAGACATCATGACCCTGTCAGTCCGCCCTTCGGAGGAGCCGGGACTACGCCGGATTCTGGATTCCCCAGGAAACCCCAAGTTCCGGCCGTTCTCCCGCCACCTAGCATCGCCGCCGAGCGTTTCGCGCCGTGCGCGTGCGCGTTCCGGACCCGGTTACCAACCCGGCCGGGAGGCATTCGAGTGGCCATGTTCCGACCCGAGGGAGCCTTCTTGGGACCCAAGGCGAGCGTGATTCCCTCGGGGCACGTAGCTGACTTTCCTCAGGCCGCCGCGGCTGCTGGCGCGGGTGCCTTTGAGGTCGGTCCGAGCGAAGCCTCGCGCGCGGGGGCGGGAACTCCTGCCCGGCGCGAGCGCTTCCGCTTCGAGGGCATCGAGGTCGACACGGCGCTGCGCGAGCTGCGCCGCGGGCACACGCGGCTGCCCCTGGCGCCGAAGCCATTCCACCTGCTGCTTTTGCTGCTCGCCCATCGCGATCGGTCGCTCTCGCGAGCGGAGATCCTCGCGCACGTCTGGCCCAGCGTGCACGTCAGCGAGGCGACGCTCGCCTCGACGCTGCGCGACCTGCGCCGCGTGCTCGGCGACGAGGGCAAGCGGTCGCGGCTGATCCGCACGATCCGCGGCGTGGGCCTGCGCTTCATCGCACCGGTCGAGGAGGTGCCGCTGCCCCCGGAGCGCGACGCGGCGACCGAGGCCTTCGTCGGCCGCGACGAGCCGCTGCGGTGGCTGCACTCCGGGCTGGCGGCCGCCGCGCGCGGGCAGGGGAGCGTGCTCTTCTTCTCGGGTGAACCGGGCATCGGCAAGACCCGGCTCACCGAGGAGTTCGCGCGCGAGGCGCGCGCAGGCGGCGGCTCGGTGTACTTCGGTCGCTGTCCCGAGTCGGGGGCGGCGCTTTCCTACCGGCCGTGGGCGGAGCTGCTCGGCGCGCTCGTCGAGTCGCGCTCCGCCGAGGAGATCGCGGAGTGGCTGGGCCCCGGTGCCGTCGACCTGGCCCAGCTCGTTCCCCAGCTCGGGATCGAGCCCGCGGAGGCCTGCGACAACGGAGAGGCCTCGCTCCGACTCTTCGACAGCGTCTCGACCCTGCTGCGGCGCGCCGCGCGCAGGGCGCCCATCGCGATCGTGCTCGACGACCTGCACCGCGCCGATCGGGTTTCGCTGCGCCTGCTCGAGTTCGTGGCGAGCGAGCTCGCCGAGGCGCGCGTGCTGCTGGTCGGCGCCCACCGCAACACCGAGCTGGTGGGCGACCATCCGCTCGTGGAGGCGCTGTCCGAGCTGGCGCGGCACCCGCGCTTCGAGCGCCATCCGCTCTCCGGGCTCTCGGAGCCCGAGACGCTGGTGCTGGCGGCCCGCGAAGCCGGCCGCCGGCCGCCGCCCGAGGTGGTGCAGGCGATCCACGCGCGCACCGGCGGCAATCCCTTCTTCGTCCGCGAGCTGGCGCGCCAGTGGGCGCGGGTCCCCGGCGAGGCTGCCGCGGACGGCTGGGGGCGCGAGGTCCCGGCGAACGTCTGCGAGCTGGTGCGCGACCGCCTGCGCCGTCTCTCCGGTCGCAGCCGCGGCGTGCTCGACGCGGCCTCGGTGATCGGCCGGGACTTCGCGATCGCTCCGCTGCGGCGCGTGACGGGTCTCGACGAGGATGCGCTGCTCGACGCCCTCGAGGAGGCGCAGCGCGCGGGCCTGGTCGAGACGCGCGGTGAAGCGCCGCGCTTCGTCCACGCGCTGGTGCAGGAGGCGATCTACGCGAAGCTGGCCGACGCGTCGCGCGCCGTGCTGCATCGGCGGGCAGGCGAGGCGCTCGAGGCAGAAGACACCGATCTGCGTCGAGAGCACCTGCCGGAGATCGCCCGCCACTTCGCCAGCGGCGGCGACCCGAGCGGCGGCCGCGCCCTCGACTCGGCGCTGCTCGCGGCCGAGCAGGCCGAGCGCCAGCTCGCCCACGAAGAGGCGGCGCGCCTCTACGAGATGGCGCTCGAGCACGTCGCTCCTGCGGATCGCGCGCGGCGCTGCGATCTCCTGCTCGCGCTGGCGCGCGTGTGGCTGCGCGCGCGCGACGTCGAGCGCGCGTGGCAATCGGCCCGGCGCGCCGCGGATCTGGCGCGCGCCCTGCGCAGCCCCGAGCGCCTGGCGCGCGCGGCGATCGCGCTCGCGGATCACCTGACCCTGGAGAGCGCCGAGGTCGTCCCGCTCCTCGAGGAGGCGCTCGCGGAGATCGGCCCGGAGCCCAGCGCGCTTCGCGTGCGGCTCTCGTTCGAGCTGGCCCGTCAGCTTCGCTACCTCGGTCAGCCCGAGCGCAAGCGCCGGCTCGCGGCGGAGGCGGTGCGCATGGCGCGCCGGACCGGGGATGGGCGCGTCCTGGCTGCGGCGCTCCTCGTGCAGCACGACGCGATCGGCCCGGCGGCGGCGCTCGCGGAGCGGCTCCGCATCGCCGCCGAGGTGGTCGAGTGGGCCGACGCGGCGTCCGATCCGGTGCACCAGGTCTTCGCGCGCAGCCTGCGCTGCCTCGATCTCCTGGAGGCGGGAGAGCTGGCCGCCGCCGATCGCGATGCCGCGGCGGCAGCGTCGATCGCCGAGCAGCATCGCCTGTTCCGCTTCCTCGGCTTCGCGCCGCGCTATCGCTCGCTGCGCGCCTGCATGGAGGGACGCTTCGCGGACGCCGTGGCGGAGGCCGGCGCGTCGCTCGCGCTGATGGCGCGCGTCAAGGATCCCAACGCCCAGTCGTACTTCGGCTCCCAGCTCGGATGCGTGCTCTACGAGCAGGGCCGTTACGAGGAGCTCGACGCCATGACCCGCGCGTACGACCCGAGCGCGCGCGCGCGGGTTCCCGTCGCCATGCAGGCCTCCTTCGCGATGATCGACCTGGAGCTCGGCCGCGAGCGCGACGCCCGGGCGCTGGTCGGGCGCCTGGCGGCCGACGGCTTCGCGGCGCTCGAGGACGACGCGGACGGGGTCGCCACGGCCGCCGTGCTGGCGACGCTCTGCCTGCACCTGTCGGACGCGGAGGCCGCGGCGCGGCTCTACGAATGGATGGCTCCGTACGACGGGCGCCACGTCGTCTTCGGACACGGCATCGCGTGTCGCGGCGCGGTGGCGCACTATCTCGGCCTGCTCGCGCGGACCCGGGGCTGCTTCGACGAGGCGGAGCGCCACTTCGAGGAGGCGATCGCCGCGAACCGCGCTCTCAGCGCGGCACCCTACGTCGCCAAGTCGCAGCTCGAGTGCGCCGAGCTGTTGCGGGCACGCGGCCGCGATGGAGATCGCGCGCGGCTGCGGGAGCTGGCCGAGCAGGCGAGGGCACAGGCCGAGCGCCTGCGCATGGCGCGGCTCGCCGCCCGCGCCTCCGCGCTGCTGGCCCCCTAGAGACCCTTCTCGAGCACGTCCACCAGACGGTGTCGGCGGAAGCCGACCTTCTCGTAGGCGCGCAGCGCGGTCCGGTTGCCGGGCGAGAGCAGCAGCAGCGCGCTGCGTGCGCCGGCGTCGAAGCGGTGCGCCAGCGCCCATCCGACCAGGGCTGAGCCGACGCCGCGGTCGCGCAGCGCGGTCTCGACGCCGACGAACGCGACCCACGGGCGCTCGGGCCAGTGGGTCTCGATCTCGGCGAAGGCGACCACGCGGCCGCCCTGGCGCGCCACGGCGTGCGCGTGGCTCCCGTCCCCGAGCGCGGCGCGCATCGCCGCTTCGCTGCGCGCCTCGAAGCCGCAGGCGCGGTAGAGCGCGAGGATCGCGTCGGCGTCCTCGGGCTCGGCAGGCGCGAGCACGAGGCCCTCCACGGGAGCGCGCGCCGCGGCGCCCCGGCTGGTCGGGGGAGACGCGGGCTTCGCGTCGAGCCGCATCAGGAAGTGCTGGCGCGTCGGGCGGAAGCCGAGCGCGGTCAGCAGCGCGTAGCCGGCGCGGTTGCGCACGCCGATCGCGGCCGAGACGACCTTCACGCCGAGGCGATCGCAGCCGTGCGCCAGCGCCGCGCGCAGCAGCTCGCCTCCGACGCCGTGGCCGCGCGCTTCGCGCGCGACGATCGGGCACACGAGCCCGGCGGCCAGCGCGCGCGGCCGGCGCACGAACCCGACGCAGCCCTCGACGCGGCCGTCGCCCGCCTCGGCGACCAGCAGGTGCTCCTCGGGCTCGACGCCGTGGCGCTCGAACTCCGCGAACAGGTCGCGCTCGCTCTCCCAGAGCGGATTCAGCACGAAGTCGCTCTCGCCCCGCGCACAGGAGCACGAGAGCGCGGCCAGCGCGCCGGCGTCCTCGGCGCGGAAGGGGCGGATCGGCATCGTCGGCCTCCCCGGCGGCCATTATACGGAGTGGCGCGGTCCGTTCGGCAAGCTGCGCGGCGCTTTGACACGCCAGTCGGGCCTCTCCTAGACTGCCCGGCAACCCCGAACCCCCGGCCCCCTTCGAGGACGGTCGACGCGAGGAGAACCATGGGAAGGCAGGCGAAGGCCGTGCTCTATCGCGAGCTGAACAAGCCGGTCGTCGTCGAGACGATCCAGGTCGAGTCGCCGAAGCGCGGCGAGGTGATGGTCGAGATCGGCGCCTGTGGCGTCTGTCACAGCGATCTCTCGGCGACCAACGGCACGATTCCGCTGCCGCCGCCGCTGGTGCTCGGCCACGAGGCGGCCGGCACGATCTGCGAGCTCGGCGAGGGGGTCGGCGACCTCGCCATCGGCGACACCGTGGTGGTCTCGTGGATCCCCACCTGCGGGAAGTGCCGCTACTGCGTGATGGGCAAGCCCCAGCTGTGCGACGTCGCGGCCAGGGCGACCCTGACGCTGCCGGATGGCACCAGCCGCTACAAGGATTCGAAGGGCAACACGCTGCACCACTTCGCCGGCACCGGCGTGATGGGCGAGTACGCGACGCTGCACCGCGACAACGTCATCAAGATCGATCCGTCGGTGGGCATCGACAAGGCGGCGATCGTCGGCTGCGCGGTGATGACCGGCGTCGGCGCCGCGCTCAACACCGCGAAGGTCGAGCCGGGCTCGAGCTGCGTGGTGTTCGGCGCCGGCGGCGTCGGCCTGAACGCGATCCAGGGCTGCGCGATCGCCGGGGCCAAGCAGATCATCGCCGTCGACATGGCCGACAAGAAGCTCGAGTTCGCGCGCAACTTCGGCGCCACCCACACGCTCAACCCCTCGACCGACGGCGACCCGGTCGGCAAGGTGATGGCGCTCACCGGCGGAGGCGCGGACTACGCGTTCGAGTGCATCGGTCTGGGTGCCACCATCCAGCAGGC
>Ga0335082_10007726_pt1 | contig 11671 bp, 13 predicted proteins | sample Lox_Sample_41_FD_206718 | JGI IMG/M metagenome (GOLD analysis project Ga0335082, IMG submission 206718) | Soil microbial communities from Loxahatchee National Wildlife Refuge, Florida, United States - Lox_Sample_4.1 | ecosystem: Environmental > Terrestrial > Soil > Wetlands | place: USA...
GCGCTCGCCGACCTGGCGCGCGCCGGCGTGCGCGTGCGCGTGCTGACCAACTCGCTCGCCGCCACCGACGTCGCGCCCGTGCACGCGGGCTACGCGAAGCGCCGGGAGGCGCTGCTCGAGGCGGGCGTGCGCCTGTACGAGCTCAAGCCCACCGCGGAGGCGGTGCACGTGGACGGCGATCGCCGCAAGGCCGGCCACTCGTCGGCCAGCCTGCACGCCAAGACCTTCGCGATCGACGGCGAGCACCTCTTCGTCGGCTCGTTCAACTTCGACCCGCGCTCGGCGCGGCTGAACACCGAGCTGGGGCTGCTGATCGACAGCCGCGAGCTCGCCGGCCGGCTCGCGGCGGCGTTCGAGCGCGACATCCCCGGCACCGCCTACGAGGTGCGCCTCGCGCCCGCGGGCGGGCTCGAGTGGATCGAGCGCCCGCGCGACGGCCCCGAGCGCGTCCACGACACCGAGCCGGGGACGGGCGCGCTGCAGCGCGGCTGGGTGGATTTCCTCGAGTGGCTCCCGATCGAGCCGCTGCTGTAGCTAGCGGCCCGCGAACGCCTTGCGCGCGGCGAGCAGCGCCATGTCGTCCGGATGCCGCGCGAGCGCGCGGTCGATCTCGGCGAGCGCTTCCTTCGCGCGGCCGGCGTCGTGCAGCGCGACCGCGTAGACATAAGCGAAGCGCGGCTCCTGCGGCGCGAGCTGCGCGGCGCGCCGCAGCTCGCCGAGCGCCTCGGGCCCGCGCTTCAGGCGCACGAGCGCGAGCCCGCGCGCGTAGTGCAGCGCGGCCGCGCGCGGCTCCCGGGCGAGGCCCGCGTCGAGCGCGGCAAGCGCGTCCGCCTCGCGCCCCTGCGCGCGGAACAGGTCCGTGAGGTTGACGTAGGCGGGCGCGAAGTCCGGCGCCAGCGCGATCGCGGAGCGCAGCTCGCGCTCGGCCTCGGCGTCCCGGCCGCCCGCGGCGTAGAAGGCGCCGAGCGTGGCGCGCGCCTCGGGGCGGTCCGCGTTCAGCCGCTGCACGCGCTCGAACTCGGCCGCCGCGCGCTGGAACGCGGGCAGCGCGTCCGCGCCCGGCGTGCCGGCGAGGACCGAGGCAGCCTCGACGCGCACCGCGAGCAGCGCGTCGCCGAGCAGCGGCTTGCCGAGGGCGAGGCGCGCCTCGGGCGGCAGCGGCCGCAGCGCCTGCAGCGCGGCGAGGCGCATCAGCGGGTCGGATTTCTCCAGCCCGGCGCGGATCGCCTCGAGGCCCTCGCGCGAGGGCTGCCGCGCGAGCCGCTGCAGCGCGCTCGCGCGGGCGATCTCGGGCTGCGAGGCGTCCGCGGCGAGCGCGGCGAGGTCCGCGCTCGAGCCGCGCGCGAGCGTGGTCGCGAAGCGCTGCAGGCCTTCGGGGCGGTGCCCGTACCAGCGGCGCAGGGCCGCCTCGGCCCAGGCCGCGCCCTTCGCCGCGTGGCAGGCGCCGCAGGCATTGGGCACGCCGAGTGCGACGCTGAGGTCCGGGCGCGGCACGCGCAGGCTGTGGTCGCGCCGCGGGTCGACCTCCATGTAGAGCTCGGTCGGCATGTGGCAGTCGACGCAGCGCGGCGCGCCCTTCGCCGGGTGGAAGTGGTGCCGCGGGCTGTCGAAGGCCTGTGGCGCGTGGCAGCGCGTGCACAGGGCGTTGCCCTCGGCGCGCAGCTTCGCGCCGTGCGGCTCGTGGCAGTCGCCGCAGGTCACGCCCTTGCGGAACATCCGGCTCTGCAGGAACGAGCCCCAGATGTAGACCTCGGCGCGCTGCTGGCCGTCGGGCCAGTACAGGCCCGGCTCCAGCAGCGACGGGCGGTAGTGGTCGAGGAAGCGCTCGCCGCCGTGGAAGCCCTCGGCGATCTCGGCGCGGCGCGCGTGGCACTGGGCGCAGGTATCGAGGTCGGGCTTCGCCAGCGGCTGCTTCGGGTCGGCGATGTGGCGCGAGCCCGGGCCGTGGCAGGCCTCGCAGCCGACGCTCACTTCCGACCACGTCGTGCGGAAGCTGTCGGTCGCCGCGTCGTAGTTCTTGTGCACGTCGGTCGAATGGCAGTCGGCGCACATGAAGTTCCAGTTCTGCGCGCGCCGCGTCCAGTGCAGCTCGTCGCGGAAGTCCACGCGCTCCTTCGGGTAGAGGTGGAACCAGCGCTGGCCGCCCTCGGCCTTCGGCCGCGCGTCCCAGGCGATCGAGAGCGCCTGCAGGCGGCCGCCGGGAAACGCCACGAGGTACTGCTGCAGCGGATACACGCCGAACGTGTACCGGACCTCGAACTCGGCGAGCTTGCCGTCGGCGCCGTCGGTGCGCGCGACGAAGCGGCCGTCGCGGCGCGCGAAGGTCGACTCGACGCCCGCGTAGCGGAATCGCGCGCCGTCGAAGTCGCCGAGCACGGTCTTCTCGCTCGCGGGCTGCATCGCGAGCGCATGCTGCGAGCGCTGCCAGCGCGCATACGCGTCCGCATGGCAGGAGGCGCAGGCGCCGGAGCCGACGAAGGTCGCGGGCGCGGGCGCGGCCACCGGGGCGGGCGCCGGCGCGGGGCGCCGCGCGGTGGTGAAGTGGTAGGCGAGCGCTCCGAGCGCCGCGAGCATGGCCAGCGCGCCGCCGATCTTCCCGGCCCGGGTCATGCGCGCGAGGATAGCGCGCCGCCGGCGGCCAAGGCCGCAAATGCGGCAGGCTTTCCCGGCTATTTCGCGCTTCGGGCGGGCGCGCGAAGCGCGACCCTAGCGGGCCATGGACGATTCCGCGCCCGCCGCCGACGAGGGGCTTGCCCGCGCCAACTGGTCGGTGCCCTGGGCCGACCTGATGATGATCATGTTCGTGCTGCTCGCGGCGCTCGTCGCCGTGCAGCGTCAGCACGCGCAGCCCTCCGCGCTGCGGCGCGAGCCCGCGAGCACGCGCGTCGCGCTGCCGGTGCAGGGCGAGGTCGAGGTCAAGGAGCAGGTGGTCAGCAAGCGCGACGTGCCCGCGCCGCCCGTGCGCATCAACGTGCTCGCGCGCAGCCGGCAGGCCGTGCGCGAGGCGAACCTGAAGAACGCCGAGATCGTCCTCATGGACGACCAGTCGGTGAAGGTGAGCGTGCAGGGGCCGATGTTCTTCGCGCTGGGCAAGGCCGACCTGCGGCCCGAGGTCACGGACTTCCTCAAGCGCCTCGCGCAGGTGATCAAGGAGACGCCCTACGAGATCCACGTCGTCGGCCACACCGACGACCTGCCGATCAGCACCGCGCAGTACCCGAGCAACTGGGAGCTCTCGCTCGCGCGCGCGAGCCACGTCGCGCGCTTCCTGATCGACGCCGGCGGGCTCGCGCCTTCGCGCTTCGTGGTCATGGGCCGCGGCCAGTACGACCCCGCGGCCGGCAACGCCGACCCGCGCTCGCGCGCGCTGAACCGCCGCGTCGAGATCATCATCACCCGCAACATCAGTCCGGCCGACGGAGGCCCGCCCCCATGAGAAAGCACAGCAGCATCGCCGTGGCCCTGTTCGCGACCGCGTTCGTCGCGGCGTTCGCGATCCAGGGGCACGCCGCGCTCTTCGTCAACGCCTCCGCGCTCGTCGTGGTCACCTGCGGCACGGCCGCCGCGGTGTTCCTGTGCTACCCGGCGGGCGACCTCGTGGCGGCGCTGCGCGTCACGCTCAACGCCTACCGCGAGCCGCCGCCGACCGAGCGCGAGGTGATCGACTCGCTGCTCGAGCTCGCGCTCGTCTCGCGCGGCAAGGGCGTGCTGGTGCTCGAGCGGATGGGCGAGCAGTCGACGATCAGCTTCCTGAAGCGCGCGCTCGGGCTGCTGATCGACGGCTTCAAGGACGAGGAGCTGACCGAGATCCTGCACGCCGAGATGCGGCACTTCCGCCAGCGGCGCGCGCAATTCGAGCGCATCTTCCGCCAGGCGGCGCTGTTCGCGCCCGCGTTCGGCGTCGCCGGCAGCGTGCTCGGCCTGGTCGACATGCTGGCCGGCATCTCGCAGACGACCGAGGCGATCCAGGCCATCCCGATGGCGCTGACCGCGCCGCTGTACGGCATCGTGCTCGCCAACGCGCTGTTCTTCCCGGCGGCCGAGGCGATCCACGCCAAGACGCAGAGGGAGCTGCTCAACCAGCAGCTGATCACCGACGGCGTGCTCGCGATCCGCCACGAGCCCAACCCGCGGCGCCTCGCGGTCAAGCTGGAGTCGTTCCTCACGCCCTCGGCGCGCACGCTGGAGCAGAGGAGCCTGCAGGACATCCGCGACCGCCTGCGCGGGCTGCGCGCGGCCTCGCTCGCGGCCTCGGGCGTGGTCTAGGGCCTGGGCGTAGTCAGGCAGCTCGAGGTCGTCGCGCAGGTCGCGCCCGATCGCGACCCTCAAGCCTCGCGCGTCATCCGGTGTTCAGCGCGCCGCCGCCGTCGACGAGCAGCGCGACGCCGGTGATGAACGCCGCTTCGTCCGAGGCGAGAAACAGCGCCGCGTTGGCCACGTCCCAGGCGGTGCCCATCCGGCCGCGCAGCGGCACGCGCTTGTCGCGCTCGGCGGCGATCTCGGCGCGCGGCCGGCCGCTCGCACGCGCGCGGGTGTCGACCGCCATCGGCGTGTCCATCAGCCCGGGCAGGATCGTGTTGGCGCGGACGCCGTAGGGCGCGTTCTGGATCGCGACCTGCTGCGTGAAGGCGATGAGCGCGGCCTTGGTCGCCTTGTAGGCGACGAACGGGTATTTCTCGATCGCGGCGAGCGAGGAGATGGTGAGGATCACGCCCGAGCCCTGCGCGCGCATGACCGGCACCGCGTGCTTCGCGGCCATCACCGCGCCGCGCAGGTTCAGCGCGCAGACGCGGTCGAAGGCCTCCTCCGTGATCTCGGCGAGCGGCGTGTCGCCCGCCGCGATCGACAGGCCGACGTTGTAGTGCAGGATGTCCAGGCGTCCCCACCGGCGCTTCGCTTCCTCGATCGCGGCGGCGAGCGTCGATTCCCGCGTGACGTCGGCTTGGATCGCGCGGCACTCGCCGCCCGCGTGGCGCGCCGTTTCCTCGGCCGAGGCGAGGTCGCGGTCCGCGCAGAGCACGCGCGCGCCCTCCTGCGCGAAGCGGATCGCGGTCGCGCGGCCGTTGCCGATGCCTTCGCCGGGGCTCTGGCCGGCGCCGATCACGAGGGCGGTCTTGCTGGCGAGCCGCATGCCCGATTGAATCACGGCTTCGCGAAGCGGCGGAAGAAGGCCCAGATGGTCTCGGCGCCGTCGATGTCGCGGTTCTGCGGGCCGAGCAGGAACTTCACGAACGCGCGCACGCGCGCGTCGGATTTCGCCCCCGGCATGCGGTGGCCGCCGCCGTCGACGCGGTAGAGCAGCACGTCCGTGCCGGGCGGGCAGGTCGACTCGATGCGCGTCACGTGGGAGTCGTCTTGCATATTGACATCGGGCAGGGGCGTGGCGGCGGCGTCGGCCTCGTCGCAGCCGTCGACCTTGCGCCAGAAGCGCACGGTGTCGGGCGTCGACAGGAACCCGTCGACGGCCATGCGGCTCGTGCCCTTGCCGCCCGAATAGGGAATCAACGGGTCGGCGGTGCCGTTCATGAACAGGATCGGGATCGGCTGCGAGGGGCGGCAGGCGGGCCGCATCGACTGCGTGAGGTTCATGACGACGACGCCGGCCGCCGCGAAGGTCTCGGGATGCAGGCAGGCGAGCGTCATCGCCATCGCGCCGCCGTTGGACACGCCCGTCACGTAGAGGCGCTTCGGGTCCGCGACGCCCGCGTCGACGTAGCGGCGCGCGAGCGCCATCAGGAAGGCCGTGTCGTCGGTCCCTTTCGGCGGCGTCACGCCCGCGCGCTCCTCCCCGCCGCGCAGGTCGGCCCAGGCGCGGTTCAGGCCGTCGGGGAAGACGACCGCGAAGCCCTCGCGCTTCGCGACCTCGGTCCAGCCGGTGCGCTCGCGCATGTCGATGCCCTGCTGCGTGTTGCCGTGCAGGACGAGCACGAGCGGGACGCGCGAGGCCTTCGGCGGGAGCTGCGCGCTGTAGCTGCGCTCGACGCCGCCGACCGGGAGCGTTTCTGCGAGCGCGGCGGGCGCGAGCAGCGCCAGCGCGAGCGGTAGGAAGGCGAGACGCAAGACGAGCGCTACGTCCGTGTCGCGAGCGACGCCTTGAACTGGACTTCGACCGTCCGCCCGTCGCGCTGGCATTCGTAGTCCGTGGGCACGGGCGGGTAGGCGGAGTCGAGGAAGCTGCGGATGCGGATGACGGCGTCGTACTTGCGCTCGCGCGCGGAGGCGACCATGGCCTTCAGCGCGTCGAGCGCGGCGCGCCGGCATGCGTCCGACTGGGCCTGGTCGCCGAGCTCGGCCTTGCCCGACCAGGTGTCCGGGCCGAATCGGTCGCGGTACTTCGGCGCGTCGCCGCCCTGATAGAGCGCGATGTCGGCGCCGGCGAGCGCCGCTGCCTCGGGCGAGGCGAGCAGCGGCTTCAGCGGCAGGAAGATCGCGTCCTTGGCCGGCGGGCGCGGCGGCAGGTGGTCGAGCCGCTCCTCGTCCGCCGCCATGCGGCGCGCGGCTTCCGCGGTCATGGCGAACTGGCCGCGCAGCGAGACCTCGGTCGTCTTGTAGCCGGGCGTGCAGTAGAACCCCTTCGGGTCCTCGACCGGCTTGCCGTCCTTCACCACCCGCAGGTCGAGGACCGCGTCGTAGCCGCGCTCCTTCGCGTCCGCGACCATGTCGCGCAGCGTCTTCACGAACGCCTCCACGCAGTGGCGCGCGGAGCCGCCGAAGGGGCTGAGGCTGATGCCCGAGCGGGTGTAGGTCTGGATGCGCGAGTACTCGGCGAACTCGGTCGCCGGCTGCGTGCCCCAGTAGACCAGCATCGGGGGCTGCTCGATCGCCTTCACCTCCGGCGAGGCGCGCAGCTCGTCGAGCTTGAAGTAGATCGGGTCGGCCGCTTGCGCGGAAAGGGCGAGGGCGCCGAGCAGCAGCGCAAGCGCGGAGGTCGTTCGCGTCACCGGGGTTCGCCTTTCCCGGGGTCCCCGCGTAGCGGGCGCCGGAGATTGCGCCATTCGTTGAGGACGAAGTTGCCGGCGCGCCGGGCCCGATTGCGCAGGACCTGCAGGGCGGTGCGGTCGACGAAGTACGTGAGCAGTATCGAGTCGCGCGTGCGCACTTCCGGGCCCACGGTATCGACCGAGTGGTACGTGTCCGTGTCCACGGCGAACGCATAGCCGGTGTTGGGGGCGAACGGCATCTTCGCGGCGCGCTCGTAGTCGCGCTCGCCGGTCCGCCGGTGAAAGACCGTGCCGACGTGCTCGATCGAGCGGTCGCGCGGCAGGTAGAGCTGGATCGTCATCCCCTTCCAGCGCGTGTCCGGGTGGATGCCGATCTGGTAGCCCGCGATGTCTCGCGTCAGGATCGGGATCGGGTACATCCCGATGTTCCGGTAGCCCGCGCCGAAGCGCTTCTCGAGGCCGCGCCCGAGGCGCGTTCTGAAGGCCTCGCGGACTTCCTCGGAGCAGAGCGCATCGCCCACCACGCGCCACACGGCCTTTTTCGGCTCGGGAAGGTGGCGAATGTATTCCGGGAAGAGGTCCAGCTTGACGCGCGTGCCGCCGTCGGCGGTGCGCGTGGACCGGGCCCGGCCCGACATCTGGCGGTAGTCTTGCGCCCCCGGCATGGCGTCGAGCATGGCCGCGTAGACGTCCGCCGGGAAGAAATCGCCCAGCTGCAGGTGACGAAACGGGTGCTCGCCTTCCGGGGCCGCGTCGATCGCCTCGACGACGTGGGCAACGACCCGCTCGGTGTCTCGCTCGTTCATGGGCGCCTATCATAAGCCGCGCGTCAGCCGCGCGTCAGCCCGTGGGAATCGTCGGCCTCCTACGACAGGCCGAGCAGCCCGAGCGCGACCGCGGCGGGCAGCGCCTGCACGAACAGGATCTTGCGGCTCGCCGTCAGGGCGCCGTAGACGCCGGCGACGAGGACGCAGACGAGGAAGAACACCTTCACGCTCGCGCCGGCGGCGCCCATCGAGAGGCCCCAGGCGAGGCCCGCGGCGAGGAAGCCGTTGTAGAGGCCCTGGTTGGCGGCGAGGACCTTGGAGGCCTTCGCCGCCTCGAGCGTCTGGCCGAAGGCCTTCAGTCCCGCGGGCTTGTCCCAGAGGAACATCTCCAGCACGAGGAAGTACGCGTGGAGGAGGGCGACGAGGGCGATGACGACGTCGGCGGCAATGGACAAGATGTCCTCCCTATTTGCGCGAGCGCGCTTTGCTCTGGTTGTGCGCCACCGCGGCGCGGATGAGGGTCTTGAAGGGCGCTTCCCTGATTTTCCCGCCTTCGCGGAAGTCGATCGCGCGGCGCGTGTTGCCTTCGAGGCTGGAATTGAAGAGCTTCGCCGGGTCCTTCAGTGCCGCGCCCTTGGCGAAGGTGAGCTTCACGGCGCTCTTGTAGGACTCGCCGGTGCACAGGATCCCGTCGCGCGACCACGCCGGGACGCTCCACTTCCATTCCTCGACGATCTTCGGATCGGCCTGCCTGATCAGGGCGCGAAGGCGCGCGAGCGTGTCGCCGCGCCAGTCGCCGAGCGCCTTGATCCTTCCGTCGATCAATTGCGACGGCGTCTTCGTCCTCGCCGTCACGCGTCGGTGCGCTTGGCGACGACGACCGCGGTGCCGTAGCAAAGGACCTCGGTCGCCGACGAGGTTCTCCCGCCGCCGACCTCGGAAGCGTCGTACTGGGCGCCGACGATCGCGTTGGCGCCCAGTTGCCGCGCGTGCTCGATCATTTGTTCGTAGGCCTGCTCGCGCGCCTGCTCGCACATCTGGGCATAGGCGCCGATGCGCCCGCCGATGAAGCTCTTGATTCCGCCGAGGATGCCCTGGGTGATCGTCGGGGATCGAACGACGATCCCGCGGACCAGGCCCTTGTAGGCCTTGATGGTGTAGCCGTCGAAGCTGAAGGTCGTGGTGACGAAGATGGGTTCGGGCATGGTGGCGCCTCTGCTCGTACGAGTGCGAAGCGCGGGGCCTAGGCGGACCGCCGCAGATATTTGACGTAGAAGTGCCGGCTCCGGCCCGCCGGCGAACCGGTGAGGCGGCCAAAGCGCCGGTAGCCGAGCGCCTCGTAGAACCGCGGCGCCTGGAAGGAGAACGTGTTCAGGTGAATGAGGCGATCCCCGTGCCGCCTGGCCAGTTCTTCCGCCTTGCGCAGCAGCCGGGTGCCCAGGCCGGCTCCCCGCCGCTTCCCCGAGACCCAGAGCAGCTCGACGTAGGTTTCGCGCCAGTACGACTCGACGATGACGCCGCCCAGCACCCGCCCCCTGGCGTCCCGCGCGCTCACCACGGTGCGTCGATAGCGCGAAGGCCCGACCTGCGTCCGATTGTAGGCGAGGAGCCCCTTCCAGAGCTCCCGCGACATGGCGCCCGAGTGGGCGCGCTCGACGACGAGTCGGGCCGTGGCCCGCGGCGCGCTCTTTGCCCTCACTCAATCATCCTTGCCTGCAAGCCACGCAACATGCGTCCTGGCGAGAGCGATCGCTTCCTGTTGCGAGCCGAAGATCCGTCCGGAGTATCGGTGGAGGCTGCGCCAGCGCCCATCCTCCGGATCCCTTCGATACTCCTCGAATCCGAACGTACCATCTTCCCTGGCGAAGATGTCGACGCAGTAATCGCCATGGGAATTCTCCAGCGACGCGAGGACCTTGCCGGCCACTATGCGGGCGCGGGCGGGCGCAGCGCGACGAGCAGGTCGGGGGCTTCCTCGGCCTGCGTCCTTTGCGGGTCCATCAGGGGATCGGCATCGGCCGCGCCTTCGCGTGGAAGAAGGCGAGCCACAGGTACTTGAGGTACCACAGGCCGAACGGGTAGCTCCGGCGGTCATGGCGCGCCAGCATCTTCACGAGGTCGAAATGGTTCGTCAGCCCCTCGCGCGGCGGCTCCACGAAGACGGGGCCGCCCGCGATGTGCGACATGATCGACTTCGCGACGTGCGTGTAGGCCCAGGGCGTCGCGGTGTTGGTCTCCAGCACGCCGGGCGCCAGCAGGAAGAGGTTGGGGGCATCGATCGAGCGGAACACGGATTGGCAGCGCGCGGCGACCTCGTTCGGCCCCTTCGCCGCGAGCGACTCCAGCCCCAGGTAGCCCAAGTCCATGGCGTAGCCCGTGCCCCAGAGCAGCAGGTCCGTGGCGACCTCCTCGCCGTTCGAGAGGCGAAGCGTGCCGCCCCGGAGGGCCCGCACCTCGCCCCGGTGGCGCTCGATGCGGCGGAAGCCCTGGATCATGCGCGGGCGGCCCGGAATGATCTGGTGGCGCCGGAGGTCGAACGCGCCCTCCGGCATGATCTCCCGGATTCCCGCCTTCGCGTAGCGCACGCGCAGGTCCTCGTTGATGCGCCGGTTGATCGCGCCGTCCGAGAGGCCGAGCACCTGGAATTTCGTCAGCAGGTGCACGTCGAGCCCGAAGTGCTTGGCCTGGCGCGTCGGGCGCATCCACTTGGCGGAGCGATAGACCCAGACGACGCTGCCCGCCTCGTGCGCGAAGCACAAGTCGAGGAGGTCGTACGCCGACGCGCCGCCGCCGACCACGGTGACGCGCTTTCCCCGCAGCAGCTCCGGGTCGGGGAGCGCGGACGAGTGGTACTCGGCGATCGACGAATTCGTCCGCTCGACCGGCGGAACGACCGGGCGGTTGTGCGCGCCGGTGGCGGCGACGAGCCACCGGCTGCGATATTCGGCCGCCGGCGTCGTCACGCGCCAGCCGCCTTCGGCGGGTTGCGCGCGCGTGACGTTCGCCCCGAGGACGATGTGCGGCGCGAGCCCGAAGCGCTCGACCCAGGCCTCGACGTTGCGCAGGATGGCCGGCTGCTTCTCGTCCGCGAGCGGCAGGTCGCCGAGCGTCCAGTCTTCCTTGCGGAACTGGATGTCCTGCCACGACGGCAGGTCGCGCCACAGCCCGCCGACGCGGTCGGCGCGCTCCAGCAGCACGGCCTTGAGCCCGGCGTCCCTCGCGTACTTCAGGCAGATGACGCCGCCGATGCCGCCGCCGACGATGACGAGGTCGTAGTTCATTGCGCGGCCGCTCCCGGCGCCTTGAGGTCCGGCAGCACGCAGGCATCGTCGTTGTCGTAGCGCTGGCCGTCGCGGCAGGCCTCCCGGAACGGAGCGCCGTTGCCCCTGGCGACTTCCTCGAAGATGTCGGCGACGAGCCGGGCATTGGGCGAGAGCGGGGTCATCGAAGCCTCCTCGGCCGGCAAAGTCTACTCGCCGGGCGTCGGATGACGGAAGGGCGATCCACCGGACGCGGACTTGCTCCTTGCCGGCGTGGCGCGTGCCCCAGGGCCTTCAGATTGGCTGATGCTCGTCGGCGGCCATTGTCTTGCCGGGAGTCGCAAAATCAGGCGGGGACATAGGTCAACCTGATCACGGACTCGTCCATCCGGTCATAGGCCACGAGGCGGAGCCGCGGCCGGGGTCCGGCGAAATAGGGCTTGCCGTGACCCAGGACGACGGGATGCAGGTAGATCCGATACTCGTCGATCAGTCCAAGCTGGGTCAGGCTGTGCGCCAGGTCCGGGCCGGCGACTTCGATCTCCCCGTCGCGTTCCGCCTTTAGCTCGCGGATCGCGCCCTCGAGATCTTCCCCGACAAGCATGGCGTTGGGGCCGACCGCCTTCAACGAGCGCGAGACAACCCACTTCGGCTGGCTCCGCCACGCCGCCGCGAAGGCGTGTTCCCCCGCATCCCATTCAGG